>Ga0153954_1000568_pt1 | contig 27987 bp, 17 predicted proteins | sample TSFL038MetaG_FD_102277 | JGI IMG/M metagenome (GOLD analysis project Ga0153954, IMG submission 102277) | Attine ant fungus gardens microbial communities from Florida, USA - TSFL038 MetaG | ecosystem: Host-associated > Fungi > Mycelium > Unclassified | place: USA: Florida, Wekiwa Springs State... | reverse complement strand
GATATGCTTGACCCATGACGGTATTATAGTGTGGCATGTGTTGTTTTGCAACCCCGAACAACACAGACCACACGCCTTCATCCCACCCCTAAAGGGTGTGGGCTTTCGGCTAACTTTCTGTAAGGGACCATCCGCCCCTTTGCCTGCGGTCCCTTTGCCTGCGCCACCGCCTCGGGTCGGAGGCACGTAAACGAAACCGCCGTCGTTGACCTTGCCGGCCCAGGGCTGATCGTTGAATTCGCTTTTGAGGTTCTGCGACCGGGAAACAAAGATCAGAGCCTTTTGGAGCGCGAGGTCGTCCGGAGGCAATCCCGTGTCGTGGAGCGCCTCCATGAAGAACGACGTGTTGGACAGGTCGGGTCTGCTGTTGCCACCGCCATAGCCAAGGCCACCGTAGGAGGCGTCGTCACGGCTCTTCCCTTCCCCCTCATCGATCTGCGTCGACTTGAGGTAATCCTGCCCCCCTTTAATAATGCTCGCATAACGATCAGCCTGGTTCGCCTCTTGAAAGGCCATCAGCGCAACCGAGGTTGCGTAGACGGAGTGGGGAGCCTTGGACAGCCCCCCCTTCGGCCCGACGAACTTCTCGAGGTAGCCCAGCCCTTTGATGATCACGGGTTCGGACGCGGTGACACGCCCCGAGCGCAGGAGGGCGGTGACGACCAGGGCCGTGATCCCCGGCTCCTTGCGTTCAGCCGACCAGCTCCCGTCGGCTCCTTGGCGAGGCCGGAGAAAGCGGACAGCCTTCTCCGTCAACGCAACGGCATCGGCCCCTTCGTCGCCACCAGCCCTGGCATGCCACGCCGCGAAGCCAATCAGGCCTGTCGTTCCCAGCCCTCGGTAGAGAAACGCCCTGCGGTGGAGGTGTCCCATGAGACGGTTCCTCGATGGTCATCCGGTTCAAGTCAGGTCGATCCGCCGCAAGCAAAGCGCCTCATGACGAGGTTGTCACAACGACCGTGCACACAGTCGGCTTATCGACGGGAAGCCATTGCCCGCGGCGAAGGGCAGCAAACCGTGCGCCGGTCTCCTTGATTGATGCAACATATGAGGGTACACGCCCTCGCAACGTTCGTCGAGTGAAATGAGGGGACCGATCATGGACAAGAAATCGCCGAATCCGGCGGATTTTTGTCCCACGTGGCGGCCTTGATCGCCTCTAAGCTTTTCACTCAGGCCGGTTATCCAATCGGAGCCATGCATCGGGACACGTTCCCGTAGACCAAGGCATGCCTTACGGGCAGTGCACACGAAAGGGACGAACGGGAGAGGAGAGGTGCTCACCCCCAGAAAGGGAGAGAGCCCCCTCCGTTTTGATCTTCGAACCCATGTTCGGCATCGGATTGGCCCCAGTTGCCGTGACTTATGGCTTGGGTTGTCCTTCTGCCTCGGGTGCGGACGGCTTGCTCTCCAACGGAGACTCGAGGACCCTCAGTGTGGCTTGGTCGGCGTCGAGCTCGACGAGGGCACCGTGGGGGAGGGTGGCGTTGGTCGGGACGTGACCGACGGGGAAGTTGATGATGACGGGAACTTTGAGCGGGGAGAAAAACTCGCGCAGGACCCGGTCGGTGTCCGCTTCGTCAGTCTCGCTGAAATGGCCGATCACGACGCCCGCGACGGAGTCGAGGATCCTCGCGAGGCGAAGTTGTGTGAGGTAGCGGTCAACCCGGTAAGGAGACTCGCCTGTGTCTTCGATGAAGAGGATCTTTCCGGCCGCGTCGATGGCGTAGGGGGTCGCCAGCGTCGAGTTGATCAGCGTGAGGTTTCCCCCCACAAGCCGCCCTTGGGCTTTGCCGGGCACCAGCGTTTTGGGTTTGGGCTGATCGGCCGGGACAGGAATGACATAGCCGGGAGTCGAGTTCGAGGAAAAACCGTCGGCCTGCACGGTTCGCCAGAAGAGGTCGTTGGCATAGTCGACCCCAGGACCGCTGCGCCAGAGGCTGGATTCGGGCATCGGTGAGTGGAACGTGATGACGCGAGCCCTTTTGGCAACCGCGAGGTGGAGCGCCGTGAGATCGGAGTAACCGATGATCATTTTGGGATGCGCCCGGAGCGCCGCGTAGTCGAGGCGGTCGAGGGTGCGCATCAGGCCGTAGCCGCCTCGGCAGGGAAAGATGGCGTTGACCTTGGGGTTACGAATGGCCGCGTTCAGCTCCTCAGCCCGGTCGTCATCGGTTCCCGCCAGGTAGGCCTGGCGCCGAAAGAGCTTTTCGGGAACGATGACGTGATATCCTTGTTTCTCCAACTGTTGCACGAACTTTCGAATCCGAGACTCATCCGAGGGTCCCGCGGGAGCCACGAGCATGATCGTGTCCCCGGGTCGAAGCGCGGGAGGCTTGACCCAGGTTTCCAAGGCCGGCTCTCCCTCTGCGTTTGCGGACCGATTGGTCGTCACCAACAGCGCAGCGAGCAGAAGCCAGAGACCTGTATTGAGTGCGCAACTCTTCTGTCGTTTCAAGGGGTTCTTCCTGTGCCGAGAGAAGCTGGATCAAGACGATTTCGATCGTGCGGCCGTCTCGATCCATCGGCTCCTCGGGCGGAGAGATTTCCCGTTGAAGTTTCCTGAGCGAGAACTTCGCCACCGACTCGACCATCGCCACGGCTCTAAATTCCCAATCGCTCAGGCCGGGGTCAAGTCCTGGTAACCCGACGATTTCCCAATGCCAGGAGCCAAGGGCGAAAAGCCCTCACTTCACCCGCCTTTCCTCCGAGGTTGAGAAGTCCCCGTAAGGTAGGCCTCAGCACGCCGAGACCTTTCGCGAAAACTGAGCCAGGAAGGCCTGCCATCGCCACCCATTTACAATTTAATTACATACGATCAATTCATAAAAACAACACAAACAATGAAACGTCATCGGCAACCCTATTGATAGCCAGGAGAGTAATGCCCGGTGCTGCGTAACTCTTGTAGAGTTGGCCTTGGCCTGCCGAGACGTTGGCGAATGGCCTCGGCAGGCCAAGGCCTGCCACACACAAACAAATCCTTATGCGTAATTATGAGCAAAGAACGAACCTTCTTTTTCTGACTCGCAATAGAATCCGATGGTTTCGGATCACCCAATTAAGGGGGATCATACCCCCCCGGGTGCCAGGGATGGCAGCGAAGGAAGCGTAAGATGCTTTTGATCAAGCCTCGGATCAAGCCGTACTTCTTCAGGGCTTCGATGGCATAGCGACTACAGCTTGGGTGGAAGCGGCAGACGGGGCCGTTGAGGGAGAAAAGCAGGCTCAGGGTTCGCTGGTAGACTCGGATCAAGAGGATCAGGAGTCCGACCAGGGCGTGCTCGGGCCAGCGGAGCACGGAGTGGAGGCTCATGACGAGGCCTTGAAAACCCGAGGGCCAAGCCGGCGCGCGACGGCTTGGGCCAGGGCGGGTAGAGAGTGCTTGGCTTCTTGGAACGTCAGTTTGGCGCCTCGGGGGACGATGACCAGGTCGACGCCGGTCGGTAGCTCGGCCTTGCTCAAGCGGAAGGCTTCGCGGAGCAAACGCTTGACCCGGTTACGGGCGGCGGCGGACCGGATTTTTTTGCGGCCGACGGAGATCCCCAGGCGAGCGTAGTCCAGACCATTCTCGGCGCCGTAGACCACCATGGAGGCATCGGAGGCCGACCGCTTGCGCTCGAAGGCGCGGCGGAAGTCCTTGGGGTCGTTGATTCGCTCGTGCGGACGGAAGGTGGCCGGGGGGGTCATGAAGACTCGGGCTTTCGAGGATCGGGAGAAGATGGATCGGTTTCGGTTGGACGGTCGAACTCAGGGAGGCGGACGAGTCGCGGAGGCCCCAGGCGTTCTCGCACGAGATTGCCACGTCGGATCGTATGCCAGATGATGAGAAGGCCGATCGCCAAGAGCGCGACGAGGCCGGCTCCCATCAGACTGGCGACCGCCGAACCCAGCCTGCGTCGAGCGCCGGGACGCTTTAAGATCTGACGCAAGCGGCTCGGAGGAGGTTCAGGCATCGTGCTCGGCTTCGGTCTCGGTGAGCCTGCGGAGTTCCTGGGCGAGTCCGTCGAGCTGGCGATGGACTTCGCCCAGATGGTCGCGCAACTTCAGGATCGCTTCCACCCCCGCCAGGTTGATCCCCAGGTCGCGCTGGCAACTGACGATCGTCCAGATCCGGCGGATCTCGGCGGGCGCGTAGCCTTCACGGGTTCCTTCCCGAACCAGGTGCACGAGGCCTCGCGCCTCATAGCGAATGAGGATCCGGGGAGATACTCGCAGCTTCTCGGCGACCTCGTCGCGGGAGATGATCGATTCGCTCATAGTTCGGACAACGACCTCGGTTGCCTCATCTCGAGCACCTTAGATCCGCAAGTTGGTTGCAAGGGTCCCCAGGGAACGGGACGAACATCTCGAAGCCGCGTGGTGAGACCCTCGCTACGGCGAGGACCACAACTTACCAGAGTCCCTCGCGCGGAGTCTGCGGGTTGCGTTCCGCGAATTCGGTGATCAGTTTCCGGCTCGTATCGTCGACCGACTTGGGGACGACGACCTTGAGGACCAGGAACAGGTCTCCCTCCGGCTTCCCTCCCGAGGCGGGAACCCCTTGGCCTCGAAGCCGGAGTTTCAAACCGCTCGAGCTGCCGGGCGGAATCGTCAGCGCCTTCATGCCGTCAAGCGTGGGGACATCGACCTTGGCTCCAAGGACCGCCTCGCGAACCGAGATCGGTACCTCGACGGACAGGTTGCGGCCGTCTCGGGTGAAGTAAGGGTGCGGCTCGACGTCGACCAGGATGGTCAGGTCGCCGCGTGGTCCCCCGTGTTGACTCGGTTCCCCCTGACCTCGAAGCCGGAGCTTCGCCCCCGACTCGATGCCCGGCGGGATCTTGACGACGAGCGACTCGTGCTGAAGTCCGCCGCCCCGCTCGATGTCGATCTTGGTCTCGCCTCCCCGGATCGCCGTCAGAAACGGGATCGTCAAACTGGCTTCGCTGTTCGCGCCCGGTATGGGTCCGGTTGAGCGCTGGCGTGTTTTGCTGCCACGCATCCGGCCAAGCAACTCTTCGAAGATCCCGCCGCCCACGTCGGCCCCTTCGGCCGTCCCCGCAGCGGCTCCCATGCCCGGGCCGAAGAACTCGCTGAAGTCGAAGTTCTCGTAGCCGGCGCCGGGTCCTGCCTGCTTGGCCGACCAATCCGAGGCTCCGGCCCGAGGTCCGGCGGCCGCCATCCCCTCGAAGGCCGCCATTCCGTACCGGTCGTAGAGGGAACGCTTCTCAGGGTCCGACAGTATGTCGTAGGCCTGCTGGGTTTCCTTGAACTTGGCTTCGGCCTTCTTATCCCCGGGATTGACGTCGGGGTGGTGCTTCCGTGCCAGGCTACGATAGGCCTTCTTGATCGCGTCGGCCGACGCGTCGCGAGCCACGCCAAGAATCTCGTAATAATCACGCTGGGCCATGGGCGCGATGGGCCTCTCGAGCAGACGAACAGCGGGATCGCCGGTAAACATAGGGATCCCGCGAATACCCCTCCAATTCTAACCGGGCGCCCTGGCGATTCAAGCGAAGCCGCGACCTCATCCGAGCTCATCGGACTTCCCCAAGCGAGCCTGTCCCAGGTTCTCGGTCCGAATCATCGGTCTTCTCGGATTCATGCACCCTCAACACTTGATCAATCTTTTCGTCGCCGCGTCCCGGGCGGATGTCGGACCTGACGGGGCTGTTGATCCCCATAATGCCTGGTATAGAGTCTTTGGATTGGCTACAATTCCGAGTACCTACCTGGGATGCGGAAGACCATCTTTCTTCAATAGCGAGGGATTCTCAAGCCACCAATGCCCCCCTGGGCTCCCCGATCCGCATCTGGGGCTACCGATTCGAAAATGCGCCTGGGAATGCCCCCATCTTATAGAATCCGTCTCGAAAACGAATACCTTCCATGAATCCGGTCGGCGCTCTACCAATTCTGAACCTTAGAGATGCTGTTTCGTCGGAGCCCACACGACCATACCCTTGAAGATGCGCCAAGAATCCAAATAGGAGCCGATTGTGATGAGCCAAGCCGGGAAGAGTCGTCTCCCCGAAATTCTCACCAGGTTTGAAACGGAACTTTTGGCGGACTGGCTTAAAGAGCAGAAGGCCGACATCGCAGGCAAGGGAAATTCGCTGCTAAGGGAAAGCGAACTCCGCGATCAATGCAAGGAATTTCTCAGCCTCTTGCGCGAAGCCGCGCGGTCCGACTCGCTGAGCGAGATTCAGAACGCCTCTTGGGCAGCAGTTCGCAGCTTCCTCGGGGATCTGTCGCGGTCACGGGGACTTCAAGGCTTTAGCCCCTCCGAGACGGCCTCGTTCGTATTCTCCGTCAAGAAACCGATCTTCGCGCTGCTCCGTCGCGAGTTGAACAAAGAGCCCCTGACCTTGGTCGAGGAAACCCAGAGTTCCTCGGAGCTCCTCGACAAGCTCGGTCTCTACACCACGGAGGTTTATCAGAAGGCCCGAGAGGAAGTGATCGTCCGCCAGCAACAGGAAATGCTCGAGCTCTCGACCCCGGTGGTCAAGCTCTGGGACGGCATCCTCGCCTTGCCCATGATCGGCACACTGGACAGCTCTCGAACTCAGATCGTCATGGAGAGTCTGCTTCAGAGGATCGTCGAGACCGGTTCGGCCATCGCCATCATCGACATCACGGGTGTTCCCACGGTGGACACGCTCACGGCGCAGCATCTTTTGAAGACCGTGACCGCCGCGCGCCTGATGGGGGCCGAGTGCATCATCAGCGGAATTCGCCCCCAGATCGCCCAGACCATCGTGCACCTGGGCGTCGACCTCGGCGACGTGGCCACGAAGGCCACTTTGGCCGATGCCTTCGCCGTCGCCCTGGAACGCTCCGGCCGCAAGGTCACCCGAGTCGCGAAACGAGCCTGACCTGAGAGGATTCACCCTTGGAACGCATCCCTATCCTTCGGATGGGCGAATTCTTACTTGTGACCATCCAAGTCGATATGCACGACCGCCTGGCCATGGCCCTCCAGGACGATCTGACGAACCGGATCGCAGAAACGGGTGCCCATGGAGTTCTCATCGATATCTCGACCCTCGATATGGTTGACTCCTTCATCGGTCGAATGATCAGCAACATCGCCGGCATGTCGCGCGTCCTCGACGCCGAAACCGTGGTCGTGGGCATGCAGCCCGCGGTCGCGATTACCTTGGTGGAGCTCGGATTGAACCTGCCCGGAGTGCGCACCGCGCTGGATGTTGATAAAGGAATGAATCTCCTGCGGGCCGCGATGAGTCGACGCCTGAAGGAGGACGATGATGGTTGTGTCGAAGAGTGACACTCTCGAGATTCGCTCCTCGAACGACGTGGTGTTGGCGCGGCAAGCGGTACGCAAGTGGACGGCGGAACTGGGCTTCTCCCTGGTCGATCAGACGAAGATGATCACCGCCGCCAGTGAACTTGCGCGGAATGCGATCGACTACGGCCAAGGTGGGACGATGCAGATGGAGCTGCTCATCAACGGCAGTCGCAAAGGCCTTCGCTTGCGGTTCGAGGATCATGGCCCGGGAATTGCCGACATCGACTTGGCGTTGACCGATGGCTACACCACCGGGTCGGGCCTCGGCATGGGACTCAGTGGTTCAAAGCGACTTGTCAACGAATTCGAGATCGACTCCAAGGTGGGTGAGGGGACCCGAGTGACCATCACGAGGTGGAAGTGACCACGATCCTAGCTCAGTCCGTCATCGTTGTCATCGATGAATCCTCGAAGATCGGGGAGGCGCGGAGGACGGCTGCTGCGCTGGCTCGAGCTCTTGGTTTCGATGAAACCGAGAAGGGTAAGGTCGCACTCATCGTCACGGAAGCTGCCACGAATTTGCTCAAACACGCAGGGGGAGGAGAACTCTTCCTGAATGTTCTCGAGCGGGAGGAGCGATCCGGCCTCGAGATCCTGGCCCTGGACCGAGGACCGGGGATGTCGGATTTGGAACGCTGCATGGAAGACGGTTTCTCCACGGCCGGCTCGTCGGGCAACGGATTGGGCGCCCTGGCTCGTCTTGCTACAGCATTCGACATTCATACCAGTCCCGGCAGAGGGACGGTCGTGATGGCTCGACTCTGGAACAGCACGAAGCCAGAAGCCGGGAACATCCCCCCGCTCGACTACGGAGTCGTGTCCTGCCCGGCGGCTGGAGAGGAGATCTGCGGGGATGCCTGGGCCGTGGCCTCGGACGAAGAATCGGCCTTGAGCCTGGCGATGGTCGTCGACGGCCTGGGACACGGGCCCCAGGCCGCCGAGGCTGCGCGGGCGGCGGTCGCCGTTTTCCACGATCAACGAAGACTCGGACCCGAGGGGATTCTTCACGCTGCGCATGCCGCTTTGAAGAACACCAGGGGAGCCGCCATGGCAATCGCCCAGATCGATCGAGAACGCGGGGAAGTCCGGTTCGCCGGCGTGGGAAACATCGGCGGCACGATCAACGTACGAGGCGAACGGCGAGGATTCGGCATGGTCTCGCAAAACGGGACCGTCGGCCATGCGGTCCGCAAGGTGCAGGAATACACGTACCCCTGGAGTCGCGACGGCCTTCTGATCATGTATTCCGATGGCCTGGGCTCGCAGTGGGATCTCGAGCGTTACGCGGGAATCTCGGCAAGGCATCCCAGCCTCACGGCGGGGCTGCTCTATCGAGACTACAAGCGAGGCCGTGACGATGTCACCGTTCTGGTGGCCCGAGAGATCGGTGCGAGCCGCCCATGAATACGCCGCTCTTGACCTTGGAAGTCCGATTGGAGCTCGACATCGTCCTGGCTCGGCAGCGAGCCCGCCAGATCGCCGGCCTGATGGGATTCCCCGCGCTCGATCAAACCCGGATCGCCACCGTCACGTCCGAGATCGCTCGTAACGCCCTCGAATCCGCCGGAGGAGGCAAAGTCGAGTTCCTCGTCGAAACGGGGAGTTCGCCAGGCCTGCGCATCCGGATTCAGGAACGCGGAACCGGGATTCGCGAACTTCAGGCCATTCTCGATGACCCCCCGACCTTACCGAGCGGCTTACCGCTCACCAGTGTGGGGGCCAAGCCGATCATGGACCAGTTCCAGGTCGAGCCAGTCGATGGCTCCGGCGTTGTCGTCTCCATGGTCAAGGTCTTGCCGAAGCGCAAGACCCCCTTTACCAGGCAAGAGTTGTTGAAGCTCACGGGGGAGCTTGCCCGGCAAACGCCCCGTAATCTGATCGAGGAGATCCAAGAGCAGAACCAGGAGCTGCTCCAGACCCTGCAAGAGCTGCGTGAGCGCCAGGCGGAAATCGCGCAACTGCACACCCGAGAGCTCGAGGAGACGAACCGAGGCGTCGTGGCGCTTTACACGGAGCTCGAAGAGAACGCCAACGCGATCCAGCGGATCTCGGACTTGAAATCGCGCTTCCTCTCCAACATGAGCCACGAGTTCCGCACGCCGCTCAACACGATCCTCACCATGTCCGGCTTTCTCCTGGAACGAAGCGACGGTGAGCTCACCTCCGAGCAAGAGAAGCAGATCCAGTTCATCCGCAAGGCCGCCGAAGGGCTGTCGGGCCTGGTCAATGACCTGCTCGACCTGGCCAAAGTCGAGGCCGGCAAAGCCTTCGTCCGCCCTCAGTCGTTCGCCATCACCGACTTCTTCGAGAGTCTCCGTGAGTCGACGTTGCCGCTGCTCGGTGACAAGCCGATCACGCTGGTTTTCGAAGACCCCGACGGTTTGCCGACGCTCCACACCGACGAGAGCAAGCTGTCGCAAATCCTTCGCAACTTCCTCTCGAACGCCGTCAAATTTACGGAACAAGGCGAGATCCGCGTCTTCGCCTCACCCGGGCCCGGCGACATGATCATCTTTTCGGTCTCCGATACAGGGATCGGCATTGCCTCAAGGGATCGAAGCCGCATTTTCGAAGAATTCGGGCAGATTGAAAGCCCGATCCAAGCTCACGTCAAGGGGACAGGGCTGGGCTTGCCGCTTTCGCGGAAACTGGCCGAACTCCTGGGAGGGACCGTGTCGGTTCGTAGCGAGCTCGGCGTGGGCTCAACCTTCTTTGCCATTCTGCCCAGCCAATATCGCGCTCGGGATGACGAAGCTGACACCGAACCCCGTGTACACCCCGACTTTACGCGATTCCCCGTGCTCGTGGTCGAGGACGATCCTATGGATCTCCTCCTTTACGAAAAGTTTCTCGAGGGCTCGGAGTTCGAGATTCTCCCTGCCCGTACTCTCCTCGAAGCGCGTCGCGCCTTGCGCAAGACCAGGCCGATGGCCGTGATCCTCGACGTCATGACCGAGGCCGAGAGCGGCTGGACCCTGCTCACGGAATTGAAGAGGGACGAGGCCACCAAGAACATACCCGTCCTCGTCCTGACAGTTATCGGCGGCGAGGAACAGGCCCTGGCGCTCGGCGCCGAGGAGTTCCGGCTCAAGCCAATCACCCAGTCCTGGCTGCTCGAAAAGCTCGCTTCACTGAAACAAAGAAGCGTACACGAAAGTATCTTGATTATCGATGACGAAGCAAGCTATCGATACTTACTCAAAGAAATTTTGTCTCTCCAGGGCCGCTTTGCCATCATCGAGGCGAAGGACGGTCGAGAAGGTCTCAAACTTGCCCGCGAAGCACGCCCCAAGGTGATCTTTCTCGACTTGATGATCAAGGACATGACCGGATTCGAAGTGCTGCAACATCTCAAAGCCAACCCAGAGACCCAGGGAATTCCCGTTATCGTCAACACGTCAAAAACCATTGAAGCCGACGACTTGAAACGTTTGACCCCGGACATGGCAGCGATTCTTCCCAAGAAGGCTGAGAGTCGGGAAGAGGGATTCGCCCGGGTGCGTGAAGTCCTCGTCAAGGCCGGCCTCGACCCCGTGGCTCCGCGCAAGGGTTTAACGCATGAGTGAGTCCCCCCCGCCGGTTACGATCTTGCTCGTCGACGACGATGAAGGGAAGCGCTACTCCATCGCCAAGATCCTTCAGCGCGCGCGTTTTCGGACGCGAGAGGCTCGGACCGGTGCCGAGGCGCTTCAGCTCATCCGGGAATTGAAGCCCGAGCTTGTCATCCTCGATGTCAAGCTGCCCGATATGAGCGGGTTCGAGGTTTGCCGCAGAATCAAGTCCGACCCGTTGACCGCCTCGATTGCAGTGCTCCACGTTTCGACCACGTTCGTCGGGATCGAAGACAAGGTCCAGGGCCTCGAGGGAGGAGCCGACGGCTACCTCACCGACGTCCTTGAGCCGCTCGAGCTGATCGCCACCGTAAACGCCTTGCTTCGAGCGAGGAAAGCCGAAGAGGCGGCCCACCTCAGCGTCAAACAGTGGCAGGTCACGTTCGACGCGATCAGCGACGGCGTTCTCTTGCTCGACCATGACGGCAAAGTGATGCAGGTCAACCACGCCGTCGAGCGGATCCTGAACGTCTCGTGGAACAACGTAGTCGGCTCGAACTTTCATCAGTTCCTAAGGATCGCAGAGACCCCGGAGGAGTCGCCCTTCACCCGGATGCTCCAATCGAGGAGCCGCGAGGTGACGGAGATCTTGCGCGAAACGCGCTGGCTCTATCTGGCCGTCGATCCGATCCGGAGTAGCGAGGGGACCGTCAAGGGCGCCCTTTGCATCATCTCCGACATCACCGTGCGCCGTCACCTGGAAGAGGAATTGCGCCAGCGTGCCGAGGAATTGGCGGCCGCCGATCGCCGCAAGAATGAGTTCCTGGCGATGCTGGCTCACGAGCTTCGCAACCCGCTGGCTCCGATCCGGAACTCGCTCGAGGAGATTCACCTCCGAGGGGCAGGGGAGGCGGCCATCGAGCAGGCTGTGGAGGTCGCCGGCCGTCAGGTGCGGCACATGGCCCGACTGCTCGAAGATTTGCTCGATGTCTCTCGAATCACCCGGGGGAAGGTCAAACTGCGCAAGGCTCCGCTCGAGATCGGTACGGTCGTGGCTCACGCGATCGAGACCACCCGGCCGATGATCGAAGCCAGCCGCCATGAGCTCGTCGTCATGCAACCTGCTGAGCCGATCTGGCTCAATGGCGACGTCACTCGGCTCGAGCAGGTCGTATCCAACCTGCTCAACAACGCCGCCAAATACACCGAGCCGGGGGGCCGGATCCTCCTCTCCGTGGCCCGCGAGGGGAACGAGGCTGTGCTCAAGGTCGAGGATCAAGGGATCGGACTTTCCGCCGAAATGCTCACGCGCGTGTTCGACCTCTTTTCGCAGGCCGACCTGTCCCTCGATCGATCGCAAGGCGGGCTCGGGATCGGCTTGACGCTTGTGCGCAGCCTGGTGGAAATGCATGGCGGCAGCGTGGTCGCCCAGAGCGAGGGGCTGGGGCTAGGGAGCCTGTTCGTGGTCCGGCTGCCCGTTCTCGCGAGCGCGCCCATACCCAGGCCTGTGGCTCCTCCTGCCCCAGCACTCTCTTCCGCAACGAAAAACCTCCTGCTGGTGGACGACCATCAAGACTCCGCGCTCAGCCTCGCGCGCGTGTTGCGGCTCTGGGGACATAAAGTGACGGTCGCCCACGATGGCCCTACCGCCGTGGACGTGGCGACCTCGCGCCCCTTCGACATCATCCTGCTCGACATCGGCTTGCCGGGGATGGACGGTCTTCAAGTCGCTCGGCGCCTGCGTAGCGACCCGAACGCCGGCAAGTCGACGCTGGTGGCCCTCACCGGCTACGGCCAGGACGAAGATCAACGCCGCTCGCGCAACGCCGGGTTTGACTTCCACCTGATCAAGCCGGTCAACCTGGACGACCTCCGCAGGCTCCTCGATCGTCCCCAACCGAGCCCCGGCGGGGGGAGTTCCGACATCACCGAAGCCGCCGGGACGATCGGGACGCCACTCGCCGACACTAGCCCGAACTGATAGAATCGTATGGTGTTTGAGCAGGCGGACAGGGGACTTCAGATTCTTGAGCGGGAACAGGGAGCGGTCGCATCCATTGGCGAATCTACCGCTGGTCGTTCACGAGCGGCTGGGGAACTGGGCTCGGCAGCTCCGACCCCGACTTTCGGCCTGGCCGATCCGGTTGGTCGAGTCGCGCTCCACGGCCGACTTGACGAACGCCCTCACCGGCACGGCATGCCCACTCGTCGTGATCGACCTGGCCCAGCGACCGCGCGTGGGCCTGGAAGACCTCGACCGGGCCATGCAAACCGCTTCGCAGGCGATGGTGCTCGTGCTCGACGCCGAGGCACACGACGGAGTTGAGACCTTGGCCCGAGAGCTCGGCGCCACCCACGTTTTCTCAGGATCGTTCACCCCTCCTGCCGTCGCCCAGTTGATCGCACGCTGGATACCGCTCGCCCTGCGTCGTGCCGAGCAAGACGGCTGGTCGAGCGCCTGGAAACCCGAACCTGAGCCCGAACCCTGGAACTGGCTGGCCCCCTACCTCATCCCCGACGGATCTGGCTCCATAACACGACCCATCGATCCGCGTAGGGTGGGCACCGCCCACCACGGGATCTGATTGACGATCGGTGGACAAGGCCCACGGGGGCATCTGCCATGGCTGGTGATTGGTGGGCAATGCCCACCCTCCGAAGATTTTTAGCCAGTGTCGGGTTGTTGTTTTTTCCGCAAGGCTCTTGTTCATCCCACCGCGCAAGGTGCAGGCACACTAGTTAGCAGAGGACCTTCTTCGATGTTCGGCAAGAAAACCCCGACCCTCAGCGAGCAGGACGTTCTGGGCGCCTTGAAAGGGGTGAAAGATCCCGACCTTCATCGCGACCTGGTTGACCTGGGGATGATCAAGGACATTGTGATCGGCGAGGGAACGATTGCCCTGACGGTCAAGCTCACAACCCCGGCGTGCCCGCTCAAGGCGAAGATCGAGGCCGACGTCCGCCAGGCCCTCTCCTCAAGACTGGGCAGCGAGTGGACTTTGAACGTCACGATGGGAGCCGAAGTTCGTGGCAAGGGGATCGCCGAAAAGGGGGACATCCCCGGCGTCAAAAATGTGATCGCTGTCGGGTCGGGCAAGGGGGGTGTTGGCAAGTCGACGATGGCCGCGGCCATCGCCTACGGTCTCCAGGCCTATGGCTCGAGCGTCGGCCTGATGGATGCCGACGTCTACGGTCCCTCGATCCCCCACCTCGTCGGCGCCTCGGGTCGACCGATGGCTCGCGGCGAGCGGATCCAGCCGATCGAGGCCGGCGGCCTCCGCCTGATGTCGATGGGCTTCCTGCTCGAACCCGAGCGAGCCGTGATCATGCGTGGGCCGATGCTCCACGGGATCATCGGGCAGTTCCTCCACCAGGTCGAATGGGGCACCCTCGACTACCTCGTGATCGACCTCCCGCCAGGAACCGGTGACGTCCCGTTGACCCTGGCGCAAACGCTGCCCCTCACGGGAGCCGTGGTCGTCTGCACGCCGCAGGAAGTCGCGCTTTTGGACGCCGTCCGCGCCGTCTCGATGTTCCGTCAGCTCAAGGTCCCCCTCCTGGGGATGATCGAGAACATGAGCTTCTTCGACGTCCAGGCCTACCTCCACGAGCGAGGCGGCCCGAAGGCTCAGGCCTTGTTGCAAAGCCACGGGCTCTTCGAAAACCCCGGTGACGAGCGAGCCTACCTCTTCGGCCAGGGCGGGGCCCGCCGCAAGGCCGAGCAGATGGGTGTCCCGTTCCTCGGTGAAGTCCCCCTGAACATCAACATCCGAGAGCGCGGAGACGCCGGCCAATTCAAAGAGGCGCTGGCCCCAGGCTCACCGTCGCGCCCCTACCTCCTCGGCGTCGTCGAACAGCTCGCCGCCCAGATCAGCATCCAGAACATCAAGACCCCCAAGATGCCCAAGCTCGAGATCCTCAACTGAGCGACGGTCAAGACAGGGCTTGAGAATATCAGATCAGAAAACATAAGTAGCAGGAGACGCGTCTTCGAGGCCCCAGGCTTCGCACCAGCCTGGCTCCGGGGCCTCAAAGACGCGTCCCAGCCTGCACAACGCACTTTCACTCGAGAAATCATCGCTTCAAGCGAATATCACCCAGATCCTTGACCTGGCCCGGTTCGAGTTTGATTTTCTTGAAAACGTCGCCAAGATTTTGGCCGTCATCCTTGATGGCTAGCGCCGAATGGAAGACGCCGGGGACGACTTCGATCCGGAACCGCCCGTCTTGGTCGACCGTGCGTCGTCCTTGGAAGTTTCCGTGGTTGGGATCGGAGTCGTCGGAACCGACGCTAGCCACCTCGAGTTTCGTCAGAGGCTGACCCTCGTCGTCGACAAGCCGGCCGGTGAGAATTCCCAGTGGCTGAAGCGTCAGGCTCACCGGGCCGTTTCCCTCCGCCTGGATCAGGGCGGAGCCGCCAAGTTTTCGGCCTTCGTGTAAAACCATCACCAGGCGAGGCTTTCGCGGGTCGAGTGCCATCACCTCGAACGTCGCCGAGTCCAGAGGCTGGGGGGCCCAAATCGGTAACGACCCCTGCCCGAACGCCAGGCACCCCGGCATCGACTTCCCATCTCTGTCGACAACCGTTGCCGACCGCGTTCGCCCGGGATCGATTTGCACGTCGAGCGTGACCGGCCCGGTCCCGCCCTCCGTGTCGAATGGGACGAGCAGATTGTAGTCAATCGCGAACCGGAATCCTGGGCAAGCCGGCAGTGCCTCCGTCGAACCCGCTGGCTGAAACTTCTCGGCGCCGACCCCCCGCAGGTATCTATAGGAATTCGCACTCGCTCCGAGAATCCCCCGCCCCGGAACGGCGGCGATCGTGAATCGGCCAGCCGCGTCGGAATAGGCGGTCGTTGGGTAGCTCTCCAGGAAGCCCGGGTAATCGTTGATGTGGGGGTTGTTGTTGAGGGCTAACGCCTCGACCCTCACATCTTTGAGAGGTTCACCGGTCACCTTATCGGAGATCCGGCCCCGGACCAGGACCCCTCGCTTCAGCCGCAGGTCGATCGTCGCTGGAGCCATGCCGGGCGAAGTCACCGACTCGACGAACATGGCCACAAGGTAGGGCTGAGCCTCACCTGGGAACGTAAAGAGCCGGTACTTGTCCGCCCGGGGCATCCCGAGCAGGCGATAGCGACCATGCGCGTCCGTCGTCGATTCAACCTCGCTGTAATAGGCACTGCCACGTTCGCCATGCTCCATTCCGTTGACGCGTATTCCAGCCAGTGGCTTGCCGGTGTCGAGATCCCGGACGATCCCCACCACCGGCTTGCACGGCGCGGCGACGAAGTCAAACCGAGCGCCGTGGAAGGTCATGGTCCTGGGTCCAATGATGTGTACATTCGGCGAACGAATCGGCGGAACGTCCTTGGTCATTGCGAACGTCCGGGTCACCGCGATCGTAGGGCCCGAAACTGTGAACATCGCCACCCGCTCGCGGCCGACCCCGTCCAAACGGAACCGTCCATCGGGGCCGGTGGTGCGCTTGAGTTCAAGGGGTATCTCCTGGAGGCCCCCCTCATTAGGGCCGGTGGGAACGGCTTTCATGGCCTCGATCCAAGGCCCCAGATCGCCTCCGGGTGCTTCAAAGAGGGAGGACGTGTGAATCTCCACACCAGCGATCGGCTTTCCTTCGAGGTCGAGCACACGCCCCTCAATGGGCAGGTCGTCCTTGACCAGCCGAACCGTAATATCCTGAATGACTCCCGAATAGTCCCCGACCTGAGCTCTTCCAGGGCCAAACCCCGGGGCCGCCGCGACAAGCACCGGCGCAAATCGATTCGTTCCCCTGGCAAGTTGCTCGACGATCTCCCGGGGTGCCCGAAACGCGAACCGGCCGTCGGCTCCGCTCTTGGCCATCGACTCCCGAGCCATGATGTGCGCCATCCGGACCGTGGCCGCCGCGACCGGGTTGCCGTCCGGATCCAGGACCCGCCCTCGGACCTCGACGGTCTCTCCCGACCGTTCGGGCGCCGGTCGCGCTGACACTTGGTGGACTTTCGATCGGGCAGGAGGGGGATCGATGGATTGCCCACCTTTTTTGGCCCCCCCCATTCCCGTCGCCAGGGCAAGCGACACGGCGCAGGCAAGTGCAACGACAGGCAACACCCCTTTGAGCCTCGACAGGGTCAACGCCCACCGCACCCGCTCAGCCAGCAGGGAGGCCGACGCAGGGACCGTCGTCCCGCGCATCACGGCCTCGACAACTCCACGTACGAGTGAGCCAGGCACCGCGGCCAAGCCCGTCCGCTCGGCGAAGAGGGTTCCGAGGAGCGCTCCCGCACCAACGACGCCCCGGCGCGTCAGCCGAGTCTTCAGCCGCGCTCGGGCCTTCGAGAGCCGACTCCTGAGCGTCGGCTCGGTCCAGTGGAGCTGACGCGCAGCCTGTTCGTAAGTCAGCCCCTCCAGGTAGCAGAGCACCACAGGCGCGCGGTGACGTTCCGGCAAGCGGTCGATCTCTTCGTGTAGCGTCGGCAACGCATCACGCCAGGGCGAAGCGCGTTCCGGGTCCACAGCCAACGCGGCCGTTGCCCCTGCCTTCCTCTCCCGCGCCCGCCTGCGGTCGGCATCGATATGCGCCTGGGCCGCAACCCGATAGGCCACCCGGTACAGCCAACCACCCAGCGTACTCTCGACCCGAACCGATCCCGCCTTCCGAGCCAGTATCAGGAACGTCGCCTGGAAGGCATCCTCGGCCTCGTGCTCATCCTTCAGTAAAGAGCGGCAAACGCTCAACACCATCGGACCGTGGCGTGCCACAAGCGCCTCGAACGACGCCTCATCGCCGGTTGCCACGAATCGCTCCAGGAGTCGGACGTCGGGCTGACTCGCCACCGCCTCACCGTTGTAGAGTTGCTGAATCTGTCGCAACGTCACGCTGAGCGCCGAATTCGCCATGGCCATCCCTCCGGGGTACGAATTCTCTACCAAGAATAAGGGAGCAAGCCGGCAAACCCTCTCGTCCCACTCCAAAAATCACGCGGCCATAACGTTTCGTCGAGCGAGCACCGTCTATGAGGAGCCGCCGAAGGGTAGGGCGAGCTTCGATCGTGAGCGGGGCTCACGAAATCGAGCGAGCCATCACCCGGGGTCCTTGTCGCGCCGAAGATCGCCTATAAATATGAGGAGTGAAGTGTTGGAAACAACGCGTCTCGCTCTCGATCTTTTTGACACGGTGAGCCTCGTCGGTCGTACCGACGTAGAACGAGTCGACCCTACGACCACGCTAAAAGAGGGGATGGACGATGTTCGCAACACTGATCGTCGCCGTCATGACGATGGTGGCTGGATCCGACGATTCGTCGACCACAGCCCCGACCGCCGACGATTTCAAAGCCTATGAGGCCGCCAAAACAAAGGTCGGACGGGACGCGACGTCGCAAGTGCGGCTCGCCCTTTGGTGTGAAAAGCACGGCCTTTCGGCCGAGAAGGTCAAACACCTGGCCTTAGCCGTGCTGGCGAACCCAGCCGACAGCACAGCGCGTGGACTCCTCGGATTGGTGGCCTATCAAGGAAAATGGAAAACGCCCGAAGCGATCAAGAACTCGGTCAAGAACGACGAAACCCTGACCGCTGCGCTGGCGGAGTACAATGCTCGACGAACCACTCTCAAGAATAACGCCGAATCCCACTGGAGAATGGCCCTCTGGTGTGAGCAAAAAGGATTGAAACCTGAGGCAATCGCTCACCTGACAACAGTCACTCGGCTTGACCCAAGTCGCGCGGCGGCCTGGAAACGACTCGGCTTCAAGCAACATGGTGGTCGCTGGACGACCGACAAGCAACTCGCGGCGGAGAGGGCCGAGCACGAAGCCCAACGGCAAGCGGAGAAGCGCTGGCGACCGCTCATGCTCAAGTGGCGCGATGCCCTTGCGCATCCGAGGCAACGAGCCAACACCGAGCAATCCCTCGCACTTGTCGACGACCCCCGCGCAGTACCGGTCGTCTGGTCGGTCTTCGCCAAGGGGACGGCGCCCCAGCAATTGAGAGCCGTCCAACTCCTTGGTCAAATCGATGCCCCGGGGTCCTCACGCGCCATGGCGATGCTGGCGATCTTCAGCAACTCCCCAGAGGCACGACTACGCGCCACCGAAACGCTCAGGCGCCGCGATCCTCGCGACTACGCCGGCCTGCTCATCGGTTTGATGCGCGACCCGATCAAGTACGAAGTCCGCTCGGTCAATGGTCCCGGATCCACCGGCGTTCTCTTTGTCGAAGGCAAGGAGTTCAACGTTCAGCGCCGCTACACCCCGCCCCCAATGCCGAGAATCGACATGCTTCCGGGCGACTCCATGGCCCTGGACAACTCAGGCTTCCTCGTGCTTCTCCGTCCGATGGGTTCGTGGGTCACCACAACAACCCAGCAAGAACTCAACGAAAGGTTCGATCACCAGGCTCGGTTCGGGCAACAATTGATCAATCAAGCCTCTCACTCCAGCGCTCCGGCAGTGATGAGGCAGCTCGGCGAGACAGTGACTTCCGCGGTCAAAAACGAAAGGAAATCATACAATAATTTGTTCAACCAGGCCACCCCCGGGGCTCGTCTCGAGCAGGAGATCAACGAAACGGAGGTGATTCCCGTGGGTCAGATGATGCTCGCGGCCCAACGATCAGCCGCCCTCGCCCAACAACAGCTCGCTAACGACGTTCAAACGATCGAGACTCAAAACAAAGAGATTCACCGGAATAATACCCGGGTCGTCGATGTGTTATCGCCAATCTCCGGCCAAGACTTGGGCACGGACCGCAAGGCCTGGTCGAACTGGCTCACGGATCTCAAGGGCTATGCGTTCACCTCGATCCCCGATTCTTCCAATCCCACCTACGTCGAAGACATCCCCGTCGCCAGCGTCGCCCCTCCGTTGCCTGCCCTTGTCATGACTCCCGGAATCGCCCGGCTAACACACTCCTGCTTCGGCAAGGGAACCTTGGTCCGCACGCTGACAGGTCCACAGGCCATCGAAACGATTCGCGTGGGAGATCGAGCCTTGGTTCAGAACTCCACGACAGGGGCCCTCGAATTTGAGCCGGTCGTCGCCGTCTACCACAATCCTCCGAACCGAACGTTGAAGCTCAACCTCGACGGAGAGGATGTGATCGTGACCGGGATCCATCGCTTCTGGAAATCGGGGGTGGGCTGGGTTATGGCCCGCGACCTCAAGACGGGCGACCTCATTCGCACGCTCGAAGGAGCTCGTCGAGTCGTGTCGGTCGAAGACGACCAACCCCAGCCTGTCTTCAACCTTGAAGTCGCTTCCGCAAAAAGCTTCTTTGTCGGCACACACGGAATCCTTGTCCACGACAACAGTCTCGTGGAGCCAGTCTTGCATCCGTTCGATGCGCCGGCGGAACCGACGGCTACCCCAGTCTCCAAGCCCTGAATCCCTTTCAAGCAAACTGGCAGGAACGCCATCCACAGTTTGCATCCCTAGAGGGTGTTATGAACTCCAGTGGAACAGAGGAGCAGCCTTTTGAAGCATCAACAGGCTGAAAGCGACCTAGCGCAGCCCCTTGGAGCGCCTCGAAGACATCACGCAGGGTGTGGATGCGTTGTCCGGCATCCTCAGGTAACAGGCGAAGGTAGGGCAAATCAATGATCATTCCGCATCCGAGACATCGCCGGGGTAAGGTTCGTGTGTGATCGCACCCTAAACCATGTCCCAAACTGGACTAAAGCACATAACACCCTCGAGAACTGCTGTAATGAATTAATACCCAATGAAAACTTCAGCTCCTGGCATCCATTAAGTATTACGTTCAGATCAATACACCAAAAATTTTTAATTTGCATTTATGGCTTCAAACGAATATCGCCCAGATCCTTAACTTGGCCCGGTTCAAGTTTGATTCTCCTAAAAACATCGCCAAGTTCTTGGCCGTCATCCTTAATCGCCAATGCCGAATGGAAGACTCCGGGGACGACCTCGATCCGAAACCGTCCGTCTTGATCGACCGTGTATCGTCCGTGAAAGTATCCGTGGTTGGGATCGGAGTCGGAGGAGCCACAGCTAGCCACCTCAAATTTCGTCCGCGGCTGACCTTCGTCGTCGACAAGCCGGCCGGTGAGAATTCCCAACGGCTGGAGCGTTAGGGTCACCGGGCTGTTTCCCTCCGCCTGGATCAGGGCTGAGCCGCCGAGCTTTCGGCCCTGGTGTAAAACCATGACGAGGCGAGGTTGTCGCGGGTCGAGGGCCGTCACCTTGAACGTCGCCGAGTCGAGAGGATGGCGGCCCCAAGTCCCAAACGGACCCTGTCCGTAGGTCAGGCATCGCGGCACCGGCTTCCCATCGCTGTCGACGACCGTTACCGACCGCGTGCGCCCCGGGTCGACTTGCAGGTCGAGCATGGCCGGCTCGGTCCCAACCTCCGTGTCGATTGGGGCGAGCAAGTTGTAGTCGTTTGCCAACGGGAATCTGGGGTAAGCCGGCAGTGCCGTCCCCGAACCCTTGGGTTGAAATTTCTCAGCGCCAACGCCCAGAAGATAGCGGTCGGAGTTCACACGTACTCCGATAATCCCTCGCCCCGGCACAGCGGCGATCGCGAATCGACCATCCGCGTCAGAAACGGCAGTCGTCGGGTAGGTCCCGCGGAAGCCCGGGTAGTCATCAACGTGAGGGTTGTCGGCCAAGGCGAGCGAGTCAACGTTCGTTTCCTTGAGCGGCTCGCCCGTCACCTTATCGGTAATCCGCCCCCGAACCAAGACGCCGCGCTTCAGCCGAAGATCAATCGTAGCCGGAGCCCAATTCAGGCCGGGCGAAGCGACCGACTTCACAAACTCCGCCGCAGGATAGGGCTGAGCCTCGCCAGGAGACAGGAAAAGCCGGTACGTGTCTGCGCTGGACATTCCCGTCAGATGGTAGCGGCCATGCTTGTCCGTCGTCGATACGACCTCGTGATAATAGGCAAGGTTAGATCCGTCATACTCCATTCCATTGACGCGTATCCCGGCCAGTGGCTTGCCGGTGTCGAGGTCCCGGACGACCCCCACGACCGGCTTGCACGGCGCGGCGACGAAGTCAAACCGAGCGCCGTGGAAGGTCATCGTCTTGGGTCCAATGATGTTTATATTCGACGAACGAATCAGCGGAACGTCCTTGGTCATTGCGAACGTCCGGGTCACTGTGATCGCGGGTCCCGAAATTGTGAACATCACAACCCGCTCGCGGCCGACCCCGTCCAAACGGAATCGACCATCGGCTCCGGTGGTTCGCTTGAGATGGAAAGGCATCTCCCGGAGGCTCCCATTGTGAGGTCCGGAGGGAACGGCCTTCATGGCCTCAATCCAAGGACCCAGATCGCCTCCGGGTGCTTCATAGAGGGTGGACGTGTGGATCTCCACATCCGCGATCGGCTTTCCTTCGAGGTCGAGCACACGACCCTCGATGGGCAAATCGTCCTTGACCAGCTGGACCGTAACGTCCTGGATAACCCCCGAGTAGTCCCCGACATCCACCCTTCCCAGGCCGAACCCCGGGGCCATTGCGACAAGCCCCGGCGCAAATTGATGCGTTCCCCTGGCAAGTTGCTCGACGACATCCCGAGGTGCCTGGAACGCGAACCGGCCGTCGGTTCCGCTCCTGGCCATCGGCTCGTTGTCCACTGGCTTCCGAGACATGAAGTACGCCAACCGGATCGTGGCCGCCGCGACCGGCTTGCCGTCCGGATCCAAGACCCGCCCTCGGACCTCGACCGTTTCCGCCGGCGGGTTGGGCGTCGGTTGCGCCGCCGCTTGAGGGGGGTTCGTTCGGGCGCGCGCCGGGTTGATGGATGGCCCCTCCTCTCGGGCCCCGCTCACTCCAAACGCCAGGGCGAAAGACGCCGTGCACGCGAGGACGACAATGGGCAAGGCCCCCTTGAGCGTCGACAGAGTCAACACCCACCGCACCCGCCCGGCCAGAAGGACGGCCCCCGCCGCGGCCGTCGTCCCCTGCATTGCCACTTCGACGGCTCCGCGTACGAACGAGCCAGGCAGCGATGCACAACTCATCCGCTCGGTGAAGAAGGCTCCAAGGATCGCCCCCGCGCCAGCGACGCCTCGGCGCGCCAGGCGAGCTTTCAACTTTGCACGCGCCTTGGAGAGCCGACTCCTGAGCGTCGGCTCAGTCCAACAGAGTTGCTGAGCCGCCTGCTCATAGGTCATCCCCTCCAGATAACAAAGCACCAACGGCGCACGATGACGCTCCGGAAGACGGTCGATCTCCTCATGAAGCGTCGGGAACACGTCGCACCAGGGAGAATCACGCCGAGGATCCGCCACGAGTCGAGCCGACATCCCCGCCTTCCGCTCCCGCACCCGCCTGCGGTCGGCCTCGATATTCGCCTGGGTCGCAACCCGGTAGGCTACCCGGTAAAGCCAACCGCCCAGCGAGCTCTCGACCCGAACCGATCCGACGTTGCGGGCAAGCGTCAGGAAAGTGGCCTGAAACGCGTCCTCGGTGTCATGCTCGTCCTTCAATACGGAGCGACAAACGCCGAGCACCATCGGTCCATGCCGCGCCACCAGAGCCTCGAACGACGCCTCATCACCGGCCGCGGCGAACCGCTCGAGCAGCCGACCGTCGGACAGACTCGCGACGGACTCTCCCTTGTAAAGCTGCTGGATCTGCCGCAACGTCACGCTGAGCGCCGAATTCGCCATGGCCATCCCTCCCGGGGTACGAACTCTCTACTAAGAATAAGGGAGCAAGCCGGCAAACCCTCTCGTCCTTCTCCAAAAATCGTCTGGCTATGACCTGGGACCAAGAAGCCAGGCACACGGGCTCGGTTCTGTTCGGGTGGGGACCACCCACCAGCACCGGGAAAATCGGGTGAGGATCGGCGTCATTCGCATCCAGTCGGTTTGATGGATCCGGCCCACCGGCATCGGGAAAACGTGGTGGGCGGTCCCCACCCAACAAGAGCTCACGCTTCCGCCATGGAGTGGGCCAGCCGCGACGGCAAACAGAGCCCTCCTTGTTTTAAATTACGATCGTGATATTATTCCTCAGAACGTTGGAAGCGTTCCACCGTCCCGTCAACGCCGCAGGCGAGAGCGTTGACCTGATCCGGTGGTGGAGCAGGCCGAGAAGGTGGAACCTTTGAGGTATCCGGGGGTTCAAGGCACCGGTTGCCGACAGCACCATTACGCGCAGACATGAGGATCTGGTGGTCTCTGAGGATGCGAAGTCATGAACTCTTATGCTGTTAAGCGCAACAATCCTGGCTATCGCCTCGTGGCATGGGGTCTGGTCCCCTTGATGACTTTATTCTTATCGGGATGTCGTGAGCCCGAGAATCAGGCTGAGCCTCAACCTCCGACGGTCGGTATTGTCGAGTCGCGCCGAATGAACGTTCCGGTCCTGGTGACGCCGAACGGGACGACTCGTGCTCTGGAAAATGTCACGATCCGTGCTCGTGTACGTGGCTTCTTGAGTGAGCGTCTGTTTGAAGAAGGAGCGTTCGTCAAGAAAGGCCAACTGCTTCTGGTCATTGATGAAGAGCCCTTTCAAGTCGCTCTCCAATTGGCCCGGGCTCAGCTTTCCGAAGGTGAGGCGGCGCTCGACAAGGCCGAGGAATCGAGAGTCCGCGAGACGACGGCCGCCCAACTGGAGCTCGACCAGGCGCAACTGCGTCTGGCTCTGATCCAGGAACGGCGCAGTCGGGCGCTCTTGGCCCGCAAGGCCGGCACCGCCGAAGACGTGGACAAGGCGGAGGCCGATCGCAAGAGGTGGGAGGCCCAGGTTGATGCCGCTCGCGCCCATCATCAACAGGCCAGGGCCGATTACGCGACCGGGATTGCCTCGGCCAAGGCACTGGTGGAGGCCGCCAGAGCCGAGGTCCATAATGCCCAGCTCAACCTCGGCTACTGTCGGATGTACTCCCCGATCAATGGACGCATCGGCGAGGCCAAGATCAAAGTCGGCAACCTCGTCGGACCTGAGTCGTCCGGTGGCGGAGCCTTTACCGAGCTGGCCACGATTCAGCAGCTCGACCCAATGGGGGTCGACATCTTGCTAAGCTCACGCGACCTCGATCGTACGACAAAGCTCATCCATCAGGGCTTGTCGGTGCGCGTGAACCGCCCCGGTTCCTCGGGCGAGCAAGAACATCCCCATGAGGGGAGATGTTACTTCATCGACAACGCGGTTGAGGAAACAACATCCACCTTCCTGGCCAAAGCGCGGATCCCGAACCCGGATGGGTCGCTCCTCCCCGGTGACTACGTCAAGGTGCGGATGGTCGTCGACCGCCTGGAGAACACCGTGGTGGTGCCGTCGTCGTCCGTCATGGAAACCGACTCGGGACCGGTCGTGTATGTCGTGGACGATCAAAGCAAAGTCGCGATTCGAAGCGTGAAGGCCGCCCAGACCTACGAGGGGCTGCGGGTCATCACCAAGGGCCTCGACCCCGGCATCCCCGTCATCGTTCACGGCTTGCAGATGATCCGGCCGGGAATCTCCGTCAAAACCGAGCCCGCGGCTCTTCCCAGGTTAGCCGACGACGAGAATCCGGACTCGAAGCCTACGCCCGAAACGAATACGCCGGTCGCCTCGCGACCCGACCCTACGGACCCTGCCAGGATCTGAACAGATCTTTACCTCTAACAGGCTATCCTGAATAAGGTTTCACCATATGAAATCTACAAGAACGGGTGACCGGAGAGGAGCGCAGCGACGCCACGAGGGCAAGCCTCAGCCTCTCCCCGGATCCTCGAAGACTCGTCCCCGGCCACCCAGACATCACACAATCCCATCATTTTTTCATGATATCTTCTAAGATCCCCTCACCCCCTCCTGGGAGCTGCGACAGGCCATGGTCGATTTCTTCATCCGCCGGCCGATCTTCGCCACGGTCTCGGCCCTATTGATGCTCCTGATCGGTGGGATCTCGGTCTTCCTCCTGCCGATCGCGCAATTCCCGCAAATTGCGCCTCCACAGGTTCAGGTGACGACCACCTACACCGGTTCGGATGCCCTGAGCATCGCCCGGACCGTGACCACGCCGATCGAACAGCAGATCAACGGTACCAAGGGCCTGATTTACTACAGCTCCGACAGCACCAGTAACGGCGTGTCGAACATCGTGGCCACTTTCGACGTGGGCTATTCGCAGGACATGGCGGCCGTCGACATTCAAAACAAGGTTCAGACGGCAGAGGCCCAGCTCCCCCCCGAGGTCAAGCAGTACGGCGTGACGATCAAGAAGACGTCGACCGACATGGTCTGCGTCGTCAACCTGCTCTCACCCGACGGCCGATTCGACATCAACTATCTCGATAATTATGGCCAAATTTATGTTGCCGACGTGCTCAAGCGAATCCCGGGGATCAGTGATGCCAACGTGATCGGCCGCAAGTACGCCATGCGGATCTGGATCGACCCCGACCGTTTGGCCAACATGCGAATCGCCCCCTCCGATGTCATCCAGGCGATCCAGCAAGAGAATGTCCAGGCGGCCGCCGGCAAGATCGGCGGCCGGCCGGTCCCCACCGGACAGGACTTCGAGTTGCCCATCACGGTCAAGGGCCGCCTGGAAAAGACGGCCGAGTTCGAGGAGATCGTCGTCAGACGCAACGACGACGGCTCCATCGTGCGCCTGAAGGATGTCGCTCGCGTCGAGCTCTCGGCCGAGAACTTCGAAACGGTCGGTGGCGTCGACGGCAAGCCGGCGGGTGGTATCTTGATCTATCAATATGCGGACGCGAACGCCCTGGAAATCGCCCGACAAGTCCGATCCGAGATGGAACGCCTCAAGAAGAGCTTTCCCGAAGGGCTCGACTACGCCATCGCCTTCAATACCACCAAGTACGTTGACGGAAACATCGAAGAGGTCAAACACACCCTGCTCGAGTCGTTCGTCCTGGTCATGATCGTCGTGTTCGTGTTCCTCCAAGGATTTCGCGCGACGATCATTCCCATGCTGGCGATACCGGTCTCGTTGGTGGCCACCTTCGCGGTGATGGCCGCCTTTGGCTTCTCGATCAATTCCTTGACACTCTGCGGGCTCATCCTGGCCATCGGTTTGGTAGTCGACGACGCCATCATCGTCGTGGAGAACGTCGAGAAATATCTGCATCGAGGCCTCGGTCCGCTCGAAGCCACTCGCGCGGCGATGGCCGAGATCACGACGCCGATCGTGACCATCACGCTCGTCCTGGCCGCCGTCTTCGTGCCTGTCGCCTTCATGCCCGGGGTGACCGGCCGTTTGTACAACCAGTTTGCGATGACCATCGTCATCTCGTTCGCGTTCTCGGCGTTCAACTCGCTGACGTTCAGTCCAGCGATGGCCCGCTTATTTCTCAAGGATAAGCATGAAGAGGTGAAATTTTTTCTCTTCCGATGGTTTAATTCCGGGTTGCGTTGGATCGAGAATTCTTACGACGCGGTCCTGGAGTACACCGCGAAACACTGGTGGACGATCGTCGCCCCTTCGGTCGTCTTGCTCGGAGCCACCGTCTGGCTGATCGCCGCTCGTCCCAAGGCCTTCATCCCGACGGAGGATCAGGGTTACTTGATCGTGGCGGTCCAGACCCCCGACGGCACCAGCAGCGATGCCACATCGAAAGTTCTCAAACGCGTCGGTTCCCTCTGCAAAGAGGTGAAGGGAATCAAGACGACGGTTTCCATCGAAGGCCTGAATATCATCAATTCTTTTAACCAAGCCAACTGCGGCGTCATCTTCCCGGTCCTCGAGGAATGGTCCGATCGAACCACGCCGGAATTACGGGCGCAAGGCGTCGCCGCCAGGCTTCAGCAGTTGATATCCTCTCAGGTTCGCGACGCCATGGTCCTCGTGTTGCAACCCCCGGCGATACGCGGCCTGAGCCAGACCGGTGGCTTCGAGATCATGGTGGAAGACCGTTCGGGCAAGGGAATCGAGGCACTTCAGCAAGTTCTCGACCGGTTTCTTGACGAAGCCCGCAAACGGCCCGAGTTGGCCGGGGTCTTCTCCACCTTCTCGGCACGCGTCCCTCGGCTCGTTTTCGACATCGACCGCATCAAAGCCCGACGGCTCGACGTGCCGATCTCCGACGTCTTCGCCGTCCTTCAGGCCAACCTCGGCGGCTACTACGTCAACGACTTCAACCTCTACGGCAAGGTCTGGAAAGTCATGGCCCAGGCCGAAGGGGGTGTGCGGACGAAACCCGAGGACATCAAAAATCTT
>Ga0153954_1000567_pt1 | contig 28076 bp, 20 predicted proteins | sample TSFL038MetaG_FD_102277 | JGI IMG/M metagenome (GOLD analysis project Ga0153954, IMG submission 102277) | Attine ant fungus gardens microbial communities from Florida, USA - TSFL038 MetaG | ecosystem: Host-associated > Fungi > Mycelium > Unclassified | place: USA: Florida, Wekiwa Springs State... | reverse complement strand
GAAGGTGCCGACCAGCGACACCGGGATCGCGATGATCGGGATGATCGCAGGCCGCCAACCCTGCAAAAACACCAGTACCACGATGACGACAAGCGCCATCGCCTCATAGATCGTCTTGATCAGCTCGTGGACCGATTGGGCGATGAATTCGGTCGGGTTGTAGGGGATATTGTAGTCGAGCCCCTTCGGGAAGCTCGCCTTCAGCTTCGCCATGGTGTCCTGGATACCCTTGGCGGTCGCGAGCGCATTCGATCCCGGACGCTGCGTCACCAGCATCGCGACCGCGGATTTCTTCAGCAGAAAACTGTTGGTGGAATAGTCGAGCGCGCCGAGCTCGATCCGCGCCACGTCGCGCAGCCGCACGATGCGGCCGTCCTGGCCCGCTTTGACGACGATGTCCTCGAACTGGGACGGGTCCTTCAGGCGGCCCGTGAAAGTCAGGTTCGGCTGAAAGGCGCGGTCGGTGATCGGCGGACTGGCGAGCTGGCCGCCCGTGATCTGCAGATTCTGGGCACGGATCGCAGCGATCACATCGCTTGAGGTCAGGCCGAGATTGGCGATCTTGTCGGGATCGAGCCAGAGCCGCATCGAGTAATCGCGCGCGCCGAAAATCTGGATGTCGCCGATGCCGTCGAGCCGCAGCAGTTCGTCGCGGACCTGCAGCAGCGCATAATTGGAGATATAGAGCTGATCGAACGTGTCGTCGGGCGACAGCATGAAGACGACCAGCAGGATGTCGGGCGAGTTCTTCTTCGTGACGACGCCGTTGCGCTGCACCTCCTCCGGCAATTGCGGCTGCGCGATCGCGACGCGGTTCTGAACCAGCACCTGCGCCTTGTCGAGATCGGTACCAAGCTTGAAGGTGACGGTGATGGTGAGCTGGCCGTTCGAGGTGGCCTGGCTGTAGAGATACAGCATGTCCTCGACGCCGTTGATCTGCTGCTCGATCGGAGCGGCCACGGTGTCGGAAATGGTCTGCGCCGAGGCGCCCGGATATTGCGCGGTGACCACCACGGTCGGCGGCACGACTTGCGGATATTCGGCGACCGGCAGCGTCTGATAGGCGATCGCGCCCACGATCAGGAGCACGATCGACAGCACCATCGCCAGGATGGGCTGGTTGACGGAGAGACGCCCGAGATTCATGTTTTGCCGCCACCGGTATCGGTTTTGTGCGGGCTCACCTTGGCGCCGACACGGGCGCGCTGGATGCCGTCGACGATGACGCGGTCTTCCGGCTTGAGGCCCTCGCGAACCACGCGCAAGCCGCCATCGAGCGGGCCGAGCACCACGCTGCGCGCCTCGACCGTGTCGTCGTCCTTGACCACGAATACGATCTTGCGCGACTGGTCGGTTGCAACAGCGGTATCCGGCACCAGCAATGCCTCATAAGGTGAAGAGCCGATCAGCCGCACGCGGCCGAACTGGCCCGGCAGGATGGAAAGATCATGGTTCGGGATCACCGCGCGGCTGCGCAGCGTGCCGGTCGAAACGTCGAGCCGGTTGTCGAGGAAATCCATATGCCCCTCATGCGAGGGCTTGGTTTCGCCGGTCAGCGTCACCTGCACGGGATTTGCCGTGTCGCGCGAGCTCGGCCGTTTGCCCTCGAACCAAAGCTTGTTGTTCTTCAGGTAGGTCGCCTCGTCGACGTCGAAATAGATGTAGATCGGATCCATCGATACGATGGTGGTCAACAGCGTCGAACCGCCATTGTCGCTGCCCTGCACGAGATTTCCGACGCTGACGAGATGGCGGCTGACGCGGCCGGTGATCGGCGCCAGCACATGGGTGAACTCGATGTTGAGCTGCGCGGCCTTCAGCGCACCTTCGGCCTGCATCTCGGCAGCGTGCGCAGCCTGCAGGGCCTGGCGGCGCTGGTCGACGAGTTGTTCGGAGACCGCACTGGTCTGGACCAGTGCCAGGCCGCGGTCGAGATCCCGCTTGGCGAGTTCCGCCTTGGCGCGCGCATCGGAAAGTTGGCCGTCCGCCTGCTCGGCCACTGCCTCGAAGGGGCGGGAATCGATCACATAGAGCAGGTCGCCGGTATGAACCATGTCGCCGTCCTTGAACTCGACACTGGTGACATAACCGCCAACCCGAGCGCGAACCTGCACCTCTTCGACCGCCTCGAACCGCCCGGTGAACTCATCCCAGTCGGTGACGGTGCGCTTGACCGGCTGCGCGACGGTGACCGGCGGGGCCGCGGCTGCCGCCGCCTGCTGCGGCTTTTCCCCGCAGCCGGCCAGCGCGACTGTCAGCAGAACGCCCGCGACGCCGGCGAGATAGCGGACGGGCAAAGCAACCTTTTTACTCAAAAGCTCAGAAGAGTCCGTCGCGTCCAAGGAAAATCTCCTCATGCCATGCCGCGAACGAAAGGCGGCCACCTTGTCGTTGGCAGACCAGAATGCGATCTGCTTGCACCGGGCTCAAGTCCGGCCCAGCCTGGCCATCGTCTCATACACCGGGTTTATGGCGCAATTTTTTTTGCTCTCCCGTTCGCGATGATGGAACAATCCCGAGGACGACGCTGGCCGGATGGGCAGGCGGCGCGGCGATCGAGTTCGCCGCCGAAGACGCGCGTGACGCGGTGCAAGGGACTGGCATTCCATCCGCTTGCGCGCCCCATCTTCGGGCATGACGTCCCATCAATCCTTCGCTAGTCTGTCTGCAAAGAACCAACAAAATGGTCCCGGGAGGACAAGCGCGTGCACAGAGGGCGTGTCGTTTTCGGCGCGATGGACGAGGTCGTGTTCGGCGAGCCCGCCGCGGATGCGGTGGCCGCGCAGATGGACCGCCTGCACGCTTCCCGCGCCTTTCTGATGGTGTCGGGCACGCTTCGACGCGAGACTGACGAGATCGGAAAGATCCAGCGCGCTTTGGGCGGCCGCTGCGCCGCGATCTTCGATGCGATGCCGCAGCATACGCCGCGCGAGGCCGTGATCGCGGCCAGCGAACAGGCCCGCGCCGCCAATGCGGACCTCATCGTCACCATCGGCGGCGGCTCGATCACCGACGGCGCCAAGGCGGTCCAGCTTTGCCTCGCCAATGACATCCGCACCGTCGAGGGCATGGATGCGATCCGCGCCGTGAAGGGCGCCCCTCCGGCCATCAACGCGCCGCAGGTTCGCCAGATCAGCGTGCCGACCACGATCGCAGGCGGCGAGTTTTCGGCCAACGCCGGCATCACCAACATGGCGACCAAGGTGAAGGAAAGCGTGCGTCATCGGCTCGCCATTCCGAGCGCGGTGATCCTCGATCCCGCCATCACCCTGCACACGCCGCAATGGCTGTTCCTTTCCACCGGGATCCGTGCCGTCGACCATTGCGTCGAAGGCCTCTGCGCGCGCGAAGCACATCCCTATGCCGACGCGCAGGCGTTCAAAGGACTTGCGATGCTGGCCTCTGGCCTGCCGCGGGTGAAGGCAGATCCGCATGATCTCGACGCGCGGATGGATTGCCAGATCGGCACCTGGCTCTCGACCGGGGCGCTCACCACGGGCGTGCCGATGGGCGCAAGCCACGGCATCGGCTATGTGCTGGGCGCCGTCCACGGCGTGCCGCACGGCTACACCTCCTGCGTGATGCTGCCGGCGGTGATGCGCTGGAACAAATCCGTCAACGCCGAGCGCCAGGCGCTGGTGTCGGAAGCGATGGGGCAGCCCGGCAAGGACGCAGCCGACGTGCTCGACCATTTCATCCGCAACCTCGGCATGCCGCGCAGCCTGCACGAGGTGAAGGTCGCGCCCGAAAGCTTCGATGCGATCGCCAAAGCCGCCATGCACACGCCATGGGTGCCGCGCAATCCGCGCAAGATCGCCGGGCCGGCAGATGTCCGCGAGATCCTGGATCTAGCCGCATAGGGAGAATGGAAGGGCATGTATACCGGCAAGCACGCTCATCTGCGTCCGCTGCAGCCCGCCTTCATCATGGCGTCGACCGGCGAGACGGTGACCTACCGCGAGCTGGAGGCACGCTGCAATCGCCTGGCGCATCTGTTCCGGAAGCGCGGGCTGAAACGCCTCGACCACTATTCGATCTTCATGGAGAACAACAGCCGCTATCTCGAGTCCTGCGGCGCGGGCGAACGCTCCGGGCTCTACTTCACCTGCGTGAACTCCTTCCTCACATCAGGCGAACTTGCCTATATCCTCAACAACAGCGAATCCCGCATTCTCATCACATCAGTCGCGAAGCTCGACGTCGCGCGCGAGGCGATCAAGGAATGCGAAAGGATCGAGCTCTGCATCGTCGCCGACGGCGACGGCGAGAGCGACCGCATCGTCGGCTTGCAGGATGCAACCAGAGGCCTGCCGGCGACGCCGATCGCCGATGAATGCGTCGGCACGGCGATGCTCTATTCATCCGGCACCACCGGACGACCGAAAGGCATCCTGCGGCCGCTGCCGGAGCAGCCGCCATCGCAGCAATTGCCGCTGTTCGATTTTCTGGAGAAGCTCTGGCAGTACCGCGAAGGCATGATCTATCTGTCGCCGGCACCGCTCTATCATTCGGCGCCGCAGGCAGCCGTCAATCTCACCATCCGGATGGGCGGCACCGCCATCATCATGGAGAAATTCGATCCCGAATTTTATCTTTCGCTGGTGGAGAAATGGGGCATCACCCATACCCAGCTCGTGCCAACCATGTTCTCGCGCATGCTGAAGCTGCCGGAAGAGATACGCCACCGTTACGACCTGTCGTCGCTGGAGATCGCGGTCCATGCCGCCGCGCCCTGCCCCGCGCTGGTGAAGGACGACATCATCAAATGGTGGGGACCGATCATCCACGAATATTACGGCGCGACGGAAGGCCTGGGATTCACCGCCTGCAACAGCGAGGAATGGCTCGCCCATCGCGGCACGGTCGGCAAGGTGCTGCTCGGCGACCTGCATATTCTCGATGAGAAGATGCAGGAATGCCCGGTCGGCACCGCGGGCACGGTCTGGTTCAAGACGGCCTCGCCGTTTGAATATTTCAACGATCCGGCGCGAACACGGGAAGCACGCTCGTCCGACGGCGCCATGAGCACGGTCGGCGATGTCGGCTTTGTCGATGCCGACCGCTATCTCTACCTCACCGACCGCGCCACCTTCATGATCATCTCCGGCGGCGTGAACATCTATCCGCAGGAGTGCGAGAACCTGCTCATCACCCATCCCAAGATCGCTGATGCCGCCGTGTTCGGCGTGCCCAATGCCGATCTCGGCGAGGAGGTGAAGGCCGTGGTGCAACCGATGCCGGGCATCGAGCCGTGCGAGGCGCTCGCGCAGGAGCTGATCGCCTTCTGCGGCCAGGCGCTGTCGCACCAGAAGGTTCCCCGCTCGATCGATTTCGAGGCCGAGCTACCGCGGCTGCCGACCGGCAAGCTCTACAAGCGCCTCCTGCGCGACCGCTATTGGGGCAACAAGACCTCGCGGATCGTGTGACGCAGCCGGCCGCAACGAAAGCGGCGCGCCATCGTTATTTCGACCGGAAACGAAACAACGGTTGATTTCATCGTCTATCAATATCAAACCGGCTCGATCGTAGCGGCGCAATTCCCATCAATCTCCCGCCTGAGGCCGCCCCGGAGGAGCCGATGTTCGCAGTCTTGTTCGAAGTTCACCCCAAGGCGGAGCATTGGGACACCTATCTCGGCGTCGCCAGGACGCTTCGCCCCGAACTCGAGCGGATCGACGGTTTTGTCGACAACGTCCGCTACAGGAGCCTTACGCGGGAGGGTTGGATCTTCTCACTGTCGAGCTGGCGCGGCGAGAAGGCTCTGGTGCGCTGGCGAACTCAGTCGCGGCACCACGGCGCCCAGGACAGGGGACGCAGCGAGATCCTCAGCGATTATCATTTGCGCGTCGGGGAGATCACGCAGGATACGCGCCTGCTCGAAGGCCAAGCCCTGCGCGAGCAGCGGCTGGACGAGACCGAAGCCGGAAGCGCCAAGACGATTACGCTGATCGATGCACAACGCTCCACCGACTGGATCAAGCAGCAAGGCGCCGAGGGCGTTGCCGGCTTCCTGGGTCTCGATCCCAAAGCGAAAGATCTGGTGGGCTGGGACGTGTTCGACGCCGTTCTCTCGCCGGGCGACGTGATCCTGCTGATGTCGTGGCGCGACAGGGAAGCAGCGGACGCATTCGCACGCAATGCGTCGCTGCCCTCCGGGACAAGGCTTCGCCAGGTCCGCGTGATCCGCGACTATGGCATGTTCGACCGGCGCGAAGCGCCGCAATATTATCCCGACGCCAAGGGCGGGCAGACGATCCACGCTTGATCAGGCCTCGTTCGGTTCACTGGTCCGGCCGCAGAACATCAGCACGCAGTTGCCGGCGACGAGGCACGGCACCGCGATGCCGCTCGCGAGCGCAAAGGCGTGGCCGGAGCGGCCGAGCAGGCTTACGGTCAAAGGACCGACGATCTGGCCCGCGCCGAACGCCGCCGTCATCACGCCGACAGCGAGCGAGGCCGGCGCGCCGCCGAGCCGCAACGCCTCCTTGAGGCCGGCCATGGTGATGACAACGAAGGTGCCGCCGACGCAGACGGCTGACAGCAACAGCGTCGCGAGGTTGATCCAGAGCGCAGGCGCCAGCACGCCAGCCGCCAGCACCCATTTTGCCCGCGTCCATAGCTGCCGGGGCGCAAGCCCGCGGCCGAGCCGCGTGCTGGCAAGGGTCGAGAGCGCGGCAGCCGCGCCGAACACCGGCCAGATCAGGCCGAACATCGCGGGATTGTCGATATAGCCCTTGGCGAGCGCCGGCAGGAAAGTCGCCGGAATGATGTAGCCATAGCCGAACGCGGCATAGCAGCCTGCGGCGATCATCGCCGGTCGCGGCAGCGAACGAGGGCCGTGCGCGGCAGCCGCCTGCGGCATCGGCGTCGCTTCCGCACCGAGCGGCCGCCACAACAGCGCCGCCAGTGTCACCGCGACGACGCCAAGCACGATCCAGGTCGCGCGCGAGCCCCACTCGTCGATGGCGGCAGCAAGGCCGAACAGGCCGGCAAAGGCGATGCCGAGACCGACGCCCGAGAACACATGCCCGGACCAGTCTTCCTTGCCGTGATGACGCAGGATCGGGATAGCCCAGGCCGAGGTGCCGACCAGGACATAGGCGCTGGCGATTCCCGCCAGGAACCGCAGCGCCAGCCACAGCGGCGGCCACTCGGAAAATCCCATCAGCAGCGTGGAGAGGCCAACGCCGACCAGCCCCCAGCGAATCGCGGAAGCGGGAGGGGGTGCCAGCGCGATGCATAACAGGGCGCCGGCGAGATAGCCGATGTAATTGCCGGTAGCGAGCCAGCCGCCGACGGTGAGCGTCAGATGGGCATCCTCCTGCATCAGCGGCAGGATCGGCGTCAGCGAGAACCGCCCGATGCCCATGGCGCTTGCGAGCGCCAATAGCCCGATCGAGGCTGCGGCAGCGGCGGAAATAGTTGGCCTGTTGGTGTTCATGCCACCCGATTAGCAAATCCACGCATTCTATGATATTGAAAATAACGTACCTAGTTATTCTCCAAATATGAATGGAGCGACGACCATGAACTTCGCCGACCTGCAGGTGTTCAAGAGCGTCGTCGACGAGGGCGGCGTGATCCGCGCCGCCAGCAAGCTGCATCGCGTGCCTTCCGCGGTGACGACGCGGATCAAGCAGCTCGAGGCCTCGATGGGCGTGAAGCTGTTTCACCGGGACAAGCAGCGGCTGCATCTGTCACCGGCCGGCGAGCTGTTGCTCGGCTATGCCGAGCGATTGATCCAGCTATCCGATGAGGCGCGCGATGTCGTGTCCGGCACGACGCCGCGCGGCACCTTCAAGCTGGGTGCGCTGGAGAGCACCACCGCGAGCCGGCTGCCGCCGATCCTGGCCGGCTTTCACGGCCGCTATCCGGACGTGCGGCTGGAGCTCATCACCGGCACCAACGACATGCTGCTTGGCCAGCTCGCCGAGCGCAAGCTCGATGCCGCCTTCATTGCCGAACCGCCGGGCAGCCGCACCTTCGAGTACATTCCGGTGTTTTCGGAGCGGCTGACATTGATCTCGAGCGTGGATCGTCCGCCGATCAAGCGGCCGCACGACGTCGAAGGACAGTCGCTGATCGCCTTTCCGGAGGGCTGTGCCTACCGGCGTGTGCTGCAGCGGTGGCTCGGCGTCGACAGCCTGGTTTCCTTCCGCGTGCTGGATTTGTCATCCTATCATGCCATCGTCGCCTGCGCGACGGCGGGCACCGGCATCGCGCTGATGCCGGAATCCGTGATCGAGAGCATGCCGCATGTGAAGGTGCAACGGCATACGATCCCGAAAGCGCAAAGCCAGATCACGACGCCGCTGGTCTGGCGCCGCGGCGAGATTTCGCCGTCGGTGCTCGCGCTGCGCACGCTCTTGGCGTCGCTGCCGAAGCAGAAGAGCGCGGCCTGATCGTCATCAGAATGTAAAACGGCCGGAGTTTCGTCCGGCCGTGGCAAAAAAATCAAATGAACCTGTGCGCGCCGCGAATCAGTTCGGCCAGCAACGGCGGCCTTGAGGCCCGATATGGAAGCCGGGAGGGCACAGACGGCCCCTGGCCATCGGATGGCAGTGACCGTACGGACCACGCCACCAGCCCGGTCCGCATCCTTCCGCAACCTTGATCGTCAGGTCGGACGGAGATCCGACCGGCGCCGGCATGATGGCCGCAGAGGACGCCGTCGCCAGGCTGAAAGCCAACGCCGCACCAAGAGCAATTGTACGTATCATCGATTGCTTCCTTGTATTCATTTGAAGGTGATTTGCCCCGCTTCACCGACTCAAGAACCGGTGCGAGCGGGAACCTACCATCGGCGATGACAAAAACAACGATAGGACGCGGCTTTCCGTCGCAGATATATTCACCCTGGGTGCAGCGCAAAAATATTGACAAACGCACGACTCGCGGCGCGCCGTGCCGATGACAAAGTGCGCTTCCCGTCAGCCGCAACACGCTGCGGCTGCGCGCGATGATAAGCGCGGCGTCAATGCAACCACGGCGATGTATGCCGTCATCCAAATTGTCAATGCGGCGGGTAGCCTTGGCAGGTTGCCTCGCCATCGCGCGCTGGCTATCGTCCCCGCTCAATCGGCACGAGAAGGCCGAGTTTTTTAAGGGAGGAATCAATGCTGAGCGTGCGCGCGTTCGCCGCCATGGCGCTGTCGTTGCTGGCGGTCTCAACCGTCGCACGGGCGGCCGAGGAACCCAAGCATGGCGGCATCCTGCGGATGTATCACCGCGACAGCCCCGGCAGCGCATCGATCCATGAAGGCGCCACCTACTCGTTCCAGGTCCCCTTCATGCCGATCTTCAACAACCTCGTCATCTACGACCAGCATATTGCCCAAAACAGCATGGACGACATCCGTCCCGAGCTCGCGGACAGCTGGGCATGGTCTGACGACAAGAAGACGCTGACCTTCAAGCTCCACCAGGGCGTCAAATGGCACGACGGCAAGCCGTTCACCTCGGCCGACGTCAAATGCACCTTCGACATGCTGATGGGCAAGTCGCAGCAGAAATTCCGCCAGAATCCGCGCAAGGCCTGGTACGACCAGGTCAACGAGGTCACCACCAACGGCGACTTCGAAGCATCCTTCCACTTGAAGCGGCCGCAGCCGTCGCTGCTTGCGCTGCTCGCGTCGGGCTATACGCCGGTCTATCCCTGCCACGTCTCGCCGGCCGAGATGCGTACCCATCCGATCGGCACCGGTCCGTTCAAATTCGTCGAGTTCAAGGCCAACGAAGACATCAAGCTGACCAAGAACACCGACTACTGGAAGAAGGGCCTGCCCTATCTCGATGGCATCGAATACACCATCGTCCCGAACCGCTCGACCGCGATCCTCGCCTTCGTCGCCGGCAAGTTCGACGAAACCTTCCCGACCGAAGTCACGATTCCGCTGGTGAAGGACGTCAAGCAGCAGGATCCGACGGCGATCTGCGTGGTGGCGCCTCTCAACGTCTCCACCAACATCATCGTCAATTCGAGCGCCCCGCCCTTCAACAACGCCGATATCCGACGCGCGCTGGCGCTCTCACTCGACCGCAAGGCGTTCATCGACATCCTGTTCGAGGGCCAGGCCGATGCCGGCGGCACCATGCAGCCGGCGCCTGACGGACAATGGGCAATGCCGAAAGACATGCTGGAAAAGATCCCCGGCTATGGTCCTGACATCAACGCCAACCGCGAGGAAGCCAAGAAGCTGATGCAGAAGGCGGGTTACGGGCCGGACAAGCATCTTTCGATCAAGGTCTCGACCCGCAACATCCCGATCTACCGCGATCCCGCCGTGATCCTCATCGATCAGCTGAAGACCATCTATATCGACGCGGAGCTTGACGTGGTCGACACAGCACAATGGTTCCCGAAGATCGCGCGCAAGGACTACGCCCTCGGCCTTAATCTCACCGGCAACGCCGTCGACGATCCCGACCAGGCCTTCTACGAAAACTATTCCTGCGGATCGGAGCGGAACTACACCGGCTACTGCAACAAGGACATCGAGAAGCTGTTCGACCAGCAGTCGGAGGAGACCGATATCGCCAAGCGCAAGAAGCTGGTGTGGGAGATCGACAAGAAGCTGCAGGAGGACGTGGCACGTCCCATCATCTTCCATGGCCGCGGAGGCACCTGCTGGAAGCCCTATGTCAAGAACATTACTGTCATGACAAACAGCTCCTATAACGGCTATCGTTACGAGGACGTGTGGCTGGACAAGTAAGTCCAGCCATCACAATCGTCCAATCGACAGGAGGAGGCCCACGTGTTTGCGTATATCGTGCGCCGCCTTGCGCTGATGATTCTGACCCTGATCGGTATTTCGATCGTCATATTCTTCCTGCTGCGCGTAGTCCCCGGCAACATCGTCGATATCCTGTTTGATGCCGCGGGCTACGTCGATCCCACAGACAAGGCCAATCTGGAACGCGACCTCGGCATGGACCAGCCGCTGGTGCTGCAATATCTGCACTGGATCTTCGGCCTCCTGCACGGCGATCTCGGCTATTCCTACGTCTCGGAAAAGCCGGCGCTGGACGAGATCCTGCCGCGGATTCCGATCACGGCGCGGCTTGCCGCGCTGGCGCTGTTGTTCTCCGCCTCGATCGGCATTCCCTTGGGCGTGCTCAGCGCCGTCAAGCAGGGCACCAAGCTCGACTATGTCCTGCGCGTGGTCAGCCTGAGCGGATTGTCGCTGCCGTCCTTCTGGCTCGGTCTTCTGATCCTGATGGCGGGCGTTGCAATGTTCGGCAGCATTCCGATCTTCAATCCGAACCCGAAAACCTTCGGCGAGATGTTCTCGACCTACTGCCTGCCTTCGCTCGCGGTCGCCTTCCGCAGCTCGGCCCTGACCATGCGCATCACGCGTTCCTCGATGCTGGAGATATTGCGGCAGGATTACATCCGCACCGCGCGCGCCAAGGGCGCGTCCGACGCCTCGGTCAACTTCCATCACGCGCTGAAGAACGCCATCCTCCCCGTCATCACCGTGGTCGGCATCGAGGCGGCGTTCCTGATCGGCGGCCTGATCGTGACGGAAACCGTGTTCAACATTCCCGGCGTCGCGCGCTTCCTGGTGGAGGCGATCCGCTGGCGCGACTATCCGATCGTGCAGAATCTCGTGATGCTCATCGCCGTCGTGGTGGTGTTCGCGAACTTTGCCGTCGACATGCTCTATGCCGTGTTCGATCCGCGTATCCGTTATACGGACTGAAGAGGCGCCGCTTGGTCACGATCAACTACGATAGCGAGCTGAGAAAGGCGGGCGCCCATGCCACGAGCCCATGGAGCCGGCTGCAATTCTTCGCGCGACGCCACGTTCTCGGCACGATCGGCCTCGTCATCATGATACTATTCGTGCTGGCCGCGGTCTTCGCCGACGTCATCTGCCGCTATAGCCCGCTCACCGTCGATTCTGCGCATGCGCTGGCCCCTCCCAGCCTGCAGCACTGGATGGGGACGGATTCGTTCGGCCGCGACGTGTTTGCCAGGATCATCCATGGCGCGCGGATTTCGCTCGCGGTCGGCATCGGCTCGACCATGCTCGGCGGCATCTTCGGCGTGATCATCGGGCTTGCGTCCGGCTATCTCTCCGGCTGGGTCGATCTCGTGTTCCAGCGCGTCACCGACATTCTGCAGGCGCTGCCGCTCTTGGTGCTGGCGCTGGTGATGACGGCCGCACTCGGGCCGTCGCTGCCGAATGTGATCATCGCGATCGCGATTCCCTTGATCCCGATCGTGGCACGCGTGATCCGCGCCAACACGCTGGCCTTGCGTGAGCAGCCTTTCGTCGAGGCCGCCAAGTCGATCGGCATGAGCGAAATGCGGATCGCGATCCGTCATGTGCTGCCCAATACGCTGGCGCCACTGATCGTGCTCGCGACCGCGCAGCTCGGTTCGACCATCCTGACCGAAGCCTCGCTCTCCTTCCTTGGCCTGGGCATTCCCGAGCCCTATCCGTCCTGGGGGCGAATGCTGTCGGAATCGGCGGCCGAATATGTCCGCACCGCGCCGTGGCTGGTGATCTTCCCGGGCATTGCGATCAGCCTCGCGGTATTCGGCACCAATCTGTTCGGCGACGCCTTGCGCGACATCCTCGATCCAAGGCAGCGCGGCTGATGAGCGCAGTAGAAGCCCAAACACAAGTCCAGGCCAACGTCCTCGACGTGAAGGGCCTGCAAACGGTGTTCTTCACCAATTCCGGCCTGTTCCGGGCGGTCGACGACGTCTCCTTCCACGTCAAGCGTGGCGAGACGCTGGCGATCGTCGGCGAATCCGGCTGCGGCAAGAGCGTCAGCGCGCTGTCGATCATGCGGCTGGTGCCGGATCCGCCGGGCCGGATCGTCGGCGGCAGCATCTGGCTCGAAGGCACCGATCTGCTCAGTCTCGATGAAGCCGAGATGCGCAAGATCCGCGGCAATCGCATCTCGATGATCTTTCAGGAGCCGATGACCTCGCTCAATCCGGTGATCCGGATCGGCGACCAGATCAGCGAGGCGGTGCGGCTGCATCGCGACATCAGCGCAAAGGCCGCCTGGGAGCAGTCGGTCGAGATGCTGCGCCTCGTTCGCATCCCGGAGCCGGCGCGGCGCGCGCAGGAATATCCGCACCAGCTCTCGGGCGGCATGCGCCAACGCGCGATGATCGCGATGGCGCTGGCGTGCCGGCCGGCGCTGTTGATCGCGGACGAGCCGACCACAGCGCTCGACGTGACCATCCAGGCGCAGATCCTCGCGCTGATGCTCGACCTGCAGAAAGAGCTGGGCATGGGGCTGGTCCTGATCACGCACGATCTCGGCGTGGTTGCGCAAACGGCGCAGCGCGTGATCGTCATGTATGCCGGCAAGAAGGTCGAGGAGGCCGACGTCGATACCCTGTTCGCAAAACCTCGTCATCCCTATACGCGTGGGCTGATGGCCTCGATCCCCGCGGTGCCGACGCAACAGACCAGGGGCAACGACCGGCTTGCGGAAATTCCTGGCACGGTGCCGGCGCTGACGCGGCTGCCGCAAGGCTGCGCCTTTGCGCCGCGCTGTGCGCTGGCGATTCCGCGCTGCCATGCCGAATATCCGCCGCTGCAAGACTTCGGCGGACCACATCTGGCGGCCTGCTGGCGCGCGGCGGAGACGGTGGCGGCGTCATGACCGAATCGCACGCACTGCTCGAGGTCGACGACCTCATCAAGCATTATCCGGTGCGAGCCGGCGTCCTGCGCCGCAAGGTCGGCACCGTGCATGCGGTCGACGGCGTCAGCTTCGCGCTTGGCGTCGGCGAGACGCTGGGCCTAGTCGGCGAATCCGGCTGCGGCAAATCGACGGTGGCGCGCAGCGTGCTGCGGCTGGTCGAGCCGACGTCCGGCGCGATCCGCATCGACGGCAAGGACATCACCCATCTCAGCAAGACGGATTTACGCCCGGTCCGACGCTCGATGCAGATCGTATTCCAGGACCCGTTCGCCTCGCTCAACCCGCGCATGACCGCCGGCGACATCGTCGGCGAGCCGCTCAGCGTGCATGGGCTCGCCTCCGGCAGCGAGAAGCAGGATCGCGTCGCAAAACTGTTTCAGCAGGTCGGCCTGCGACCCGACCAGATGAAGAACTATCCGCATCAGTTCTCCGGCGGGCAGCGCCAGCGGATCTGCATTGCCCGCGCGCTCGCACTTGGGCCGCGGCTGATCGTCTGCGACGAGCCGGTTTCCGCGCTCGACGTCTCGATCCAGGCGCAGGTGATCAACCTCCTGATCGACCTGCAGCGCGAGCACGGCTTCTCCTATCTCTTCATTGCGCATGATCTCGCCGTCGTCGCCCATATCAGCCATCGCGTCGCGGTGATGTATCTCGGCCGCATTGTCGAGATCGCCGACAAGACCGAGCTGTTCAGAAATCCGCGCCATCCCTATACGCAGGCGCTGCTCGCCTCCGTGCCGGTCGCCGATCCCAGAATGAAGCGGCTGAAGCCGCTGGTCGACGGTGACGTGCCGAGCCCGGTCAATCCGCCCTCCGGCTGCGCCTTCCACACCCGCTGCCGCTACGCCATCGACCGCTGCAAGACAGAGCGGCCCGCGCTGAAGGAAGCCGCGGCCGGGCATCAGGTGGCGTGCCTGCTGAATGATGGGACGGGACAGCCGGCGTAACCTGCTATCGTCCCGGCGAACGCCGGGACCCATACCACGTGATGGATGGAACGGGCAGGATGGTCGTAACCACGGTCTTCGCCAAACTGCGGCCCGTGGTTATGGGTCCCGGGTCGCGCTCGCTACTTGACGGCGCTGCGCGCCGCAAGGAGCTCGCTTGCCCGGGACGACGGTGAATTATGCCGCCTCGATCTCCACCACGACCTTCCCGGTCGTAACCTGCTCACCCTCGACAACGTCGATGGCCGACACCGTGCCGGCGATGCCGGCGGCGTGCACGTGCTGCATCTTCATCGCTTCGAGCGTCATCACCGGCTGACCGGCAGTGACGCGATCGCCCGGCTTGACCAGCACCGCGACAACGCGGCCGCTCATGGCGGCGCGAACTTTCCCGTCGCCGTTGCCCGCTGCGGCCGCTTCCGGCGCGGCCAGCGTGAGATCGCGGACCGCATGCGGGATGCCGCGCTGCTGGAAATAAAGCCGGTCACCATCGCGATGGAAATTCACGCTCTCCATCACGCCGCCGGCGATATAGCGGAGGCTGTCGCCGCTCAAGGCCCCGATCGCGAATCGCTGCTCGCCGGACACGCCGCTGACGACAAAGCCGCCCTCGCGTTCCCTGACGACCTCGAGCTCGTGCAGAACGCCATCGATCTCGATCCGCATCGGCACGGCGAAGGTTGTCGCCAGCGACCGCCCGCGTCGCCAGGCCCGCGCATGGGGATGGCTCACATGGAGCAGCAAAGCAGCCAGCGCCCTGCAGGAGGAGCCCTTTCGCGATAGCTCGTCCCGGTGCTTGCCGATGAAATCGGTGGTCGCTTCGCCCCTGGCAAAAGCCGGATGCCGCAGGCAGGACAAGAGGAAGGCCTGGTTGGTGGTGACGCCGAAAGCAATGGTCTGCTCGAGCGCGCAGATCAGCTTGCCGCGCGCTTCGTCGCGGGTTGCGCCATGACCGATGATCTTGGCGATCATCGAATCGTAGAACGGCGGGATTTCCGAGCCTGATTGCAGCGCATGCTCGACACGGATGTTGTCAGGCAGCTGCCATCGTTCCATCCGGCCCGATTGCGGCATGAAATCACGGCTTGCATCTTCCGAGCACAGCCGCACCTCGATGGCGTGGCCGGAGAATTTGACCTGGTCCTGGACCAGGCCGAGCGGCTCGCCGCTCGCCACCCGCAACTGCAATTCGACGAGATCGAGCCCGGTGATCGCCTCGGTGACGGGATGCTCGACCTGAAGGCGGGTGTTCATCTCCATGAAGTAGAACTCGCCGCGCTCATCCAGCAGGAACTCGAGCGTGCCCGCCCCTTCGTAACGCAGCAACCGCACCGCGGCGACCGCGACATCGCCCATCCGCTGCCGCAGGCGCGGCGACACCGCCGGCGACGGCGCCTCCTCGATCAATTTCTGGTGCCGCCGCTGCACAGAACAATCGCGTTCGCCGAGATGGATCGCGTTGCCATAGCGGTCGCCGAACACCTGGATTTCGATGTGACGGGGATTTTGGATGGCGCGTTCCAGGATCACGGCGCCATCGCCGAAGGCGGCCTTGGCTTCGGAGCGTGCATCACGCAGCGCATCCGGAAAGGATGCGGCATCCGCGACCAGCCGCATGCCGCGGCCGCCGCCGCCGGCAACCGCCTTGATCATCACGGGATAGCCGATCTTCGCGGCTTCCGCGCGCATCACGGCATCGCTCTGATCGGCGCCCTGGTAGCCGGGCACGATGGGCATGCCGGCCTTTTGCATCAATTCCTTGGCGGCGGCCTTGTTGCCCATCGCCTTGATCGCTTCCGGCGACGGACCGATGAAGACGAGGCCGGCGTCGCGGCAGCTTCGCGCGAAATCCTCGTTCTCGGCGAGGAAGCCATAGCCTGGATGCAGAGCACTGGCGCCGCTCGCTTTCGCCGCCGCAATGATGGCAGCGATATCGAGATAGGATTGCGCCGGCAGCGCCTTGCCGATGCGCACCGCAGAGTCCGCCTCGCGCACATGCGCTGCGTCACGGTCGGCGTCCGAATAGACCGCGACCACGCCATAGCCCAGGCGCCGCGCCGTGCGCATGATGCGCAGCGCGATCTCGCCGCGATTGGCGATCAATATCTTGAAGAACGGCGTCCGCTTCATCGCACCGTTCATGGCCGCGCCACCGAGAACTGCATCCGTTGCGGGTTGCGCGCCTCGGACTCACGGCAGATCGCGAGCACTTCAGCCAGGACGCTTCGCGTATCGCGTGGATCGATCACGCCGTCATCAAGAACGCGCGCGCTGGTCGAGAACACATCCATCTGGCCATCGAACACGCCTGTGATCTCGGCCTTCATCGCCTCCAGTTTCTCCCTGGGGATCGGCTTGCCGCGACGCGCCGCGGCGGCTTCGGTCACGATCGCCATGGTCTCGGCGGCCTGTTCGCCGCCCATGACCGCGGTCTTGGCGTTGGGCCAGGAGAAGCAGAAGCGCGGATGGAAGCCGCGGCCGCACATGCCATAATTGCCGGCACCAAAGGACGCGCCGCAATAGAGCGTAATCTGCGGCACCGTCGCCGATGTCACGGCCTGGATCATCTTCGAGCCGTGCTTGATCATTCCGGCCTCTTCATAGGCGCGGCCGACCATGTAGCCGGTGGTGTTGTTCATGTAGAGCAGCGGCGTGCGGGTCTGGCAGCAGGCCTGGATGAAATGCGTCGCCTTGTTCGCGCCGGGCACATCAAGCGGGCCGTTGTTGGTGATGATGCCGATCGCCTGGCCTTCGACGCGGGCATGGCCGCAGACGGTGGCAGGACCGTAATTGGGCGAGAACTCGGTGAAATCGGAGTCGTCGACAAACCGCGCGATGGCCTGACGCATGTCGACGGGACGCTTGTGGTCCATCGGCATGATGCCGAGCAGTTCTTCGGAAGAGTAGCGCGGCGGCTTGAACAATACCTGGCCCGCCCCCGGCCGGTCCCATTCGAGCGCGGCCATGATCTCGCGTGCGATCCGCAAGGCATCGCGATCGTCTTCGGCGAGATAGTCGCCCAAACCCGAGATGGTGGTGTGCATCTCGGCACCGCCGAGCTCTTCCTCCGTCGCGACCTCGCCGGTTGCGGCTTTCAACAGCGGCGGTCCGGCGAGAAAGGCGCGGGTGCGGCCGCGCACCATCACGATGTAGTCGGAAAGACCGGTCTGGTACGCGCCGCCCGCGGTCGACGAGCCGTGCGTCACCGTGACGACCGGCAATCCCGCCGCCGACAATCGCGCCAGATTGCGAAATATGTTGCCGCCGCGGACAAAATCCTCGACCCGGTAGCGCAACAGATTGGCACCGGCGCTTTCGACGAGCTGGACATAAGGCAGCTTGTTCTCCAGCGCCAGCTCCTGCACCCGCAGCGTCTTGTCGAGGCCGTAAGGCTGCAGCGCGCCGGCATCGATGCCGGCATCGTTGGCGCTGACCATGCAGCGGATGCCGGAGACAAAGCCGATCCCCGCTATGACGCCGCCGCCGGGGACGCTCTTGTCGGGATCGGCCACGTCGAACATGTAGCCCGCCAGCGTCGACAGCTCGATGAAGGGCGAGCCGGGATCGAGCACCAGCGCGACGCGCTCGCGCGGCAGGAGCTGGCCGCGTCTGTGAAAACGATCTTTCGCGGCGGCAGAGGCGGCGCGCGTGCGTTCCTCCAGCGCCCGCATCCGCGCAATCAGCGCCAGCATGCCGTCGCGGTTGGATTTGAAGGCGTCGCTACTGGTGGCGATGGTGGATTCGATTGTTGCCATAGGCGCCGATCATAGTTGCTTTCGTCATTCCGGGATGGCCCGAAGGGCCAGGCCCGGAATCCATAACCACGAGCGGGGGTTATGGATTCCGGGCTCGCCGCGTCGCGGCGCCCCGGAATGACGAAGTAGTTGGGTCAATGCCTCGTCCCAAAAATCTTCCGCGCCTCCGCCGGCGACGCGATCTCCCGTCCCGCGCGGCGGGCGCAAGCGGCGAGCGCCTCGACCAGCTGGCCGTTCGAGGTCACCTTGGTGCCGTCGCCGAGATAGAACGTGTCCTCCAGCCCGGAACGCAGATGGCCGCCAAGCTCGGCGCAACGCTGATGCAGCGGCCAGATCTCGGCACGGCCGATCGCGGTGACCTGCCAGTGCGCTTCAGCCACCTTCAGTTTCAATAGGATCGGCAGCAATTCCGGATCGGCCGGCATGCCCGAGGCAACGCCCATCACGAAATTATATTCGAGCGGCCCCGAATACATGCCGGTCTGCCGGTACATCCCGACACAGCGCACGATGCCGACATCGAAACACTCGAACTCCGGAATGGTGTCGACGTCTTTCATGACGTCGAGATAGTCCTGCACCTTCTCGACCGCGTTGTCGAACAGCATAGGCGGCCAGGCCCAGGTGTTGTCGGCCTTCACCTTCAGGTAATTCAGCGAGCCGGCATTGCAGGCCGCGATCTCAGGCATGGTCTCGCGCACGCAGTCGAGAGCGCCCTGATAGTTCGGCCCCGACGTGCCCGTGGTGTGATTGATGATCACGCCCGGGCAGGCTTCGCGGATCGCCTGTTGGATGTCGCTGCTAACACTGACCTCCCAGGATGGCAGGTGTCCCTTATTCGGCTCCTGCTGACGCAGATGGATATGCATGATGCTGGCGCCGGCATCGAAGGCGGCCTTGGCCTCGCGCGCCATCTCTTCGGGCGTGACCGGCACGTGATGCTGTTTGGGATCGGTGAGTACGCCGTTCAGCGCGCAGGTGATGACGGCCTTGTCGCTCATGAATTGCCTTCGATTACCGCGGTACGAGGCTCCACCGGCGATGATGCGAGCCGGCCTGACCGGCTGCTTGCGTCCACCCGCTATCCGAGAGATCCCGCCGCCGGCTCGCTGCGGTAGATCGCGAGATCACGCGAACCGGAAAAGATCGCGCGCGGCTTCAGCCCATAAAATCTTCGGATCGAATGGCTGAAATGCGTGCTGTCGGGATAGCCGATATCCTGGGCGAGATGCGCGAGGTTGAGGTCCTGGTTGGCGAAGTGCAGCAAGTGCCGCGCGCGCTTCCAGGCCCGGAAGGAGCGGAAGGAGATTCCGGTCTCCTGCTTGAACAGATGCAGAAAGCGCGACGCGGACAGGCCGGCTTCCGCCGCGCAACTATCCGCCGTCACGGGCTCACCTGAAAATCTTCCGATTTTCGCGATCGCCCGCACCACGCGCGGATCAAGCTTCCGCCGCGGCAACACCTCGCCGAAACACATGCGGTCGAACTCAGCGCTGTCGATATCGGTGCGACACTGTCGCGTCAGCAGCGTCTCATAGGCGAGCCGGATACGGTGCGCGAAGAAGTCGCGCTCGATGCCCTGCAGCCGCTTTTCCCAGGCCTCGAAGGTGCCGTCGCACACGCTTTCCGGTTCGATCACGAGACAGATCGCGGAGCGATAGTCGCTGGCAATGGTATGCCGGACATTGGGAGCCACCGCGACCAGCTCGCCATAGGCCTCGCGGCCATCGGCCGTCGTCAGCCACAGCCCGCCGCGGAGCGCGACATAGACGTGGAATGCGCCCGGACAGCGCTCGTGCGGTCGGCCGAGCAGGCCTGCGTAAAAAACCCGTTCCGGTGCGATCAGCATCAGGTGGCCCGATGCGTTGACCCTGTCGTCCATGGCGGTCCTCCTCGCGCGGCTCTTTAGGCTGCTGCGATGGGAGGCAGCTTAGCGCAAATTCGACGCCTGTCACTCGCCGTCATTCCGGGATGGTCCGAAGGACCAGACCCGGAATCTCGAGGTTCCCAGGTGCGCAATTGCGCACCATAGTTCGATGCTTCGCATCGCCCCGGAACGACGGTTCGTCACGCCCTCACCCTGGGTGCGACATTCTGCTCAACCCCGGCCTTCTGCTCCGCCGCAACCGCGCGCTGGTATGCCTCGCGCCGCATTAACCGTTCCCAATAGGCGGCAACGTTAGGTCCAAAGTCCTTCGCGAGACGGATCGCACTGGCGAGCCGCAGGGCGTAGCCGATCACGATGTCCGCGGCGGTGAAGCGGCCGGCGCAGAGCGTCTCGGACGTCCCGGTCGCGGCCTCGACCGCGCGCAGCCGCCCCAGAAACCATTTGGCATAGTCGGCCGCGACCTGCGGATTACGGCGTTCTTCCGGCTCGAGCTGGCTGTAGCGGAGCACCAAGGTCTGCGGGAAGGTCAGCGTCGCGTCGGAAAAATACATCCAGTTCAAAAACGCGCCATAGGCCGGATCGCTCTCGGCCACCATCAGCGGCGTCGGGCCGTATTTAACACCGAGATAATGGCAGATGCCGGACGACTCCGTCATTCGGGTTTCGCCGTCGATCATATAGGGAATGGTGCCGAGCGGGTTGAGCGCCAGATAGTCCTTGGCGAGCGCCCGCGGCGGGAACGGCAGCATCTTCAACTCATATTCGAGTCCCATCTCCTCCAGCATCCAGAGCGGACGAAACGAGCGCGCGCCGTCGCAGTGATAGAGCGTGATCATCTATCCGTTCCCCTTCCTCGATCCGGGCAATGTGCCCATCATCTTGCACAACACCATCAGCATCACCTCATCCGCACCGCCGCCGATCGAGGTCAGGCGGCTGTCGCGATAGGCACGGCTGACCGGCGTTTCGTTCATAAAACCCATCCCGCCCCAGAACTGCAAGCAGGCATCGGTCAGCTCGCGCCCCAGCCGCCCGGCTTTGAGCTTGGCCATGGTGGCAAGCCTCGTCACGTCCTCGCCGGCCACGAGCTGTTCGCCGGCGCGATAGATCAGCGAGCGCAACAGCTCGACCTCGGTCTGCATTTCTGCGAGCTTGAAATGCACCACCTGGTTGTCGAGGATCGCGCCGCCGAACGCCTGGCGGTTGCGGGTATATTCGATGGTCTCGTTGATGATGAACTCATGCGCCTTCAGGCAGGCGGCCGCGCCCCACAGCCGCTCCTCCTGAAACTGGATCATCTGATAGGTGAAACCCTGGCCTTCCTCGCCGATGCGATTGCGCTTGGGCACACGGACATTGTCGAAGAAGATCTGCGCGGTGTCGGAGCAGCGCATGCCCATCTTGTCGAGCTTTCGCGCGATGGTGACGCCCTTGCTCTTCATCGGCACGCAGATCAGCGACTTGTTGCGATGGACCTGGCCGTCGCTGGTATTCGCCAGCAGGCAGATCCAGTCGGCCTGCGTGCCGTTGGTGATCCACATCTTGCCGCCATTGATGACGTAATCGTCGCCGTCGGAGCGCGCATTCGTCTTGATCGAGGCGACGTCGGAGCCGGCGCCGGGCTCGGAGACGCCAATGCAGGCGACCTGATCGCCTGAGATTGCCGGCGCCAGGAACTCGCGGCGCACCTGGTCCGAGCCGAACCGCGCCAGCGCGGGCGTTGCCATGTCCGTCTGTACGCCGATCGCCATCGGCACGCCGCCGCATTTGATGGCGCCGAGCTCCTCGGCCATCATCAGCGCGTAGGAGTAATCGAGCCCCTGCCCGCCGAATTGTTCAGGCTTGTTCAGCCCGAGGAAGCCGAGATTGCCGAGTTTCTTGAACAGCTCATGCGCGGGAAAGATATCGGCCTTCTCCCATTCATCGACATGCGGATTGATCTCGCTTGCAATGAATTTCTGTAGGGAGCGGCGAACTTCGTCGTGGTCGGCGGTGAAGAGCATTTTTAGTCCCCGGTCATTCCGGGGCGCCCGCGGACAGCGAGCAAACCCGGAATCTCGATCTGTTTAACTCACCTCTGGATTCCGGCTTCGCGCTTACGCGCGCCCCCGGAATGACGGTCAAAGCCCATCTGCCTTGAGGCGAGATCCTTCATGATTTCCTCGGCGCCCATCAGCGACAAACCAACATGGCCGTTGCGCGCCGAGCCAACTTGCGTCCAGTGGCTACGTTTATTCCGTCCGGCGGGCTAAACAGCCGACGCCAGGCTGCGCAAGGCTGACATCCGCCCCGCCCTTGTTTGAGCATGCCCAAAAGTCCGGCTAGCCGGAGCAATCGGACTTGGGCATGGTGCGCGACATAAAGCCCCAAACAAGGGGTTGGGCGGCAACGACCGCCGATCACGGAGGACGCCTTGGCCATTCGCGACTACGACTGGATCGCCCATCACGGCCGCCGGACAAGGTCCGCCGTCGTCGATCTCGCCAGCGAACGCCGCTTCACCGGCGAGATCCATAAACCAACCCTGCGCAAGAATTTTTCACTCCCCGCGGCGACTGACCTCGCCCGGGTTTCTTAAGCCTGTCGTCAATCTCCAGCCTCGAGCAACACAAAAGGAATACTCTCGATGAACAACAAGAAACTGCAACTGTTTGCGGCCGCAGCTGCCTTCTCGCTGCTGGCCACCCAAAGCGCACTGGCCCAAAAGAAATATGATACCGGCGCGAGCGATACCGAAATCAAGATCGGCAATGTCGAGGCCTATAGCGGGCCTGCCTCCGCCTACGGCATCATCGGCAAGACCGAAGAAGCCTATTTCAAGATGGTGAACGACAATGGCGGCATCAACGGCCGCAAGATCAACTTCATCTCCTATGACGACGGCTACAGCCCGCCCAAGACGGTGGAGCAGGTTCGCAAGCTGATCGAAAGCGACGAGGTGTTCCTGGTGTTCAACGCGCTCGGCACGCCGACCCAGACTGCGGTGCAGAAATATCAAAACACCAAGAAGGTCCCGCAGCTCTTCGTCGCCACCGGCGCCAGCAAATGGGACGATCCGAAGAACTTCCCCTGGACGATGGGCTTCCAGCCGAGCTATCGCGCCGAAGCGCGGATCTTCGCGAAGTACATCCTGAAGGAGAAGCCCGACGCCAAGGTCGCGATCTTCTATCAGAACGACGACTTCGGCAAAGACTATGTCACGGGCATCAAGGACATCTTCGGCGAAAAGGCCTCCAAGCTGATCGTGGCGGAAGAAAGCTACGAGACCACCGAGCCCTCGATCGACAGCCACATCGTCAAGCTGAAGGGCACCGGCGCCGACGTGCTCGTCGATATCACGACACCGAAATTCGCCGCACAGTCCATCAAGAAGATGGCCGAGTTGCAGTGGAAGCCGATGCACCTGTTGACCGACGTGTCGATCTCGATCGGCGCTGTCATGAAACCGGCCGGCCTGGAAGCTTCCGAAGGCGTCTTGTCGGCGGGCTACCTGAAGGACGCCTCCGATCCGCAATGGAAGGATGATGCGGGCATGAAGAAGTTCATGGCCTTTGCCGACAAATACATGCCAGGCTCCAATCTCTCCGACGCCAATATGGTCTACGGCTTCGCCGCGGCGCAGACCATGGTGCAGGTCCTGAAGCAGTGCGGCGACGATCTGACCCGCCAGAACGTGATGAAGCAGGCAGCGAGCCTGAAGGATTTTCCCGCCGACACGCTGATTCCCGGCATCAAGGTCAACACCAGCCCGACCGATTTCGCCCCGATCGAGCAGCTCAAGATGATGCAGTTCAAGAACGGCAAATGGGATTTCTTCGGCGACGTCATCAGCGCCGAGACCGGCCGCTGATCCGCGTAACTGACCCGTTACAAGAGCTTGAAATCGCCCCACTCCGGGGCGATTTCTTTTTGGGGCTTCCCGGAATGACAACGCGGAGGGAGCAGTTCCTCGATGACAAATTCCCAGATGCAATACCTGCCGCTGACGCCGGGATTGTTTTCGCTCCTGGTGCTGCTGTTCGGCGTGCTGATCATCCTGATCCAGCTCCGCATCCTCCGATACGCTTATATGAAGCTCGGCATCGGGCCCGGCATGGCGCTGCTGCTCTTGTTCGGCTCGCTGATCGGCAGCTATTTCAACATTCCGATCACAGTCCTGCCCGGCCACAGCGTCAGATCCGGCGAGATCGTCGATTTCTTCGGCATGCGCTATGTCGTGCCGCTGGTGACTTCATGGCCAGGCACGGTGCTGGCGATCAATGTCGGCGGCGCGGTGATCCCGACCGTGATGTCGACCTATCTCGTGCTGCGCTATCAGCTCTGGCTCAAGGCCGCCATCGCGGTCGCCGTGATCGCAATTGTGATCCATTTGATGGCGACGCCGGTCGAGGGCGTCGGCATCGCCGTGCCGGTGTTCGCACCTGTCGTGGTCACCGCCATCCTCGCCTTCATCCTCTCGCGCGAGTATGCGGCGCCGCTTGCCTATATCGGCGGCTCGATGGGGACGCTGATCGGCGCCGATCTGCTCAATCTCGACAAGATCAACGGGCTCGGCGCACCAGTGGCATCGATCGGCGGCGCCGGCACTTTCGACGGCATCTTCCTGACCGGCATTCTCGCGGTGCTGCTCGCCGGCATTGCCTCGCCCGAGCGCCCACGGCCGGTGTGGTAGTCAGGCGCAAGAAGAGCCATCATGCTGCATATACGGCCTGATCGGTTGCCACGTCCCGCGAATGAACCATAATAAGGGACAAAAGACGTGACGGCATTTTCGTCCGCCGCACGGAAAAAACATAAAACATGGAAGTGAGGGAATACGCCGATGGAAGCCCAGGTCAGCCCCGCGTCTGTTTCATCAGCCAAATGGTCGCCGTCGCCTGACGCAAGCCGCATCGTCAAGAGCATCCATGCGATGCTGCATCCGCGCAACATCGTGCTGGTCGGCGCCACCGACAAGCCCGGAAACTATGCCGCGCGCATCTGGAACAACCTGATCAAGTACCAGTACGAGGGCGGGCTGTTTCCGATCAATGCCAAGCGCGAAACGATCTGGGGCGTGCCCTGCTACAAGGATTTCGCGAGCCTTCCCGAAAAGCCTGACCATGTGCTGGTGCTGGTGCCGGCGCGCGTTGCCGTCCAGGTGATCCGCGATGCCGCCGCCGCCGGCGCGCGATCGGCGACCATCGTCACCTCCGGCTTCTCCGAATTGCAGGACGAGGACAGCCAGCGCCTGGCCGCGGAATTGCAGCAGGCGGTGCGCGAGACCGGCATGGCCGTCACCGGTCCGAACTGCCTCGGCAACTTAAGCGCCGGCGAAAGGCTGTTCACCAACATCGACGACCGTATCGTCACCATGGAAGCCGGCGCGGTGGCGATCGCCGGCCAGTCCGGCGCGATCGTGATGGCGATCCGCCAGGCGCTGGAGGATCGCGGCGTCGGCGTCGGCTACATGGTCACCACCGGCAACGAGGCCGGCCTCGAGACGCCGGACCTGATGAGCTATTTCGCGGCCGATCCGCAGATCCGCGTCATCGTGGTCTATCTCGAGGGCGTGCGAAACACGAAAGCGTTCCGCGATGCCTGCAAGGCCGCGCGTGCCGCCGGCAAGCCCGTGATTGCGCTCAAGCTCGGCGCCTCCGAGGGCGGCCGCGCCGCGGCGATGGCCCATACCGGCGCCCTCGCCGGCTCGATCGAGACGTTCGATGCGATCTCCACCCGCGAAGGCGTGATCCGCGTGCGCGGCCTCGACGAGCTGATTGAAACCACCGAATGTTTCGTTCATGCCGCCGTGCCGAAAGGCGACCGGCTCGCCGCAGTCACGCTGTCGGGCGGCAAGCGCGGGCTGTTGCTCGATGCCTTCTATTCGGCCGGGCTGAACTTCGCCCCGCTGAAAAAGGATGCCAGCGACAAGCTCGCGAAAATGCTGGGCCCGGGCTCGATCGTCGGCAATCCCCTGGACGCCGGATTTGCCGCGGTGGTCGATCCTTCCGTCTACATGCAGTCGATCAAGATCATGATCGACGATCCCGACACCGACATCGTCATCATCGACGCGGAGCTGCCCAAGGCGCCGCACGAATTGCGCGAGCGCAACCTGCGCATCGTCAATGAGATGGCAGGCCGCGGCGGCAAGCCGGTGATCTATATCAGCTCGATGTCGATAGGCTTTACCGAGTTCACCAAGGCCCTGCGCAAATCGCTGCCGCACATCACGGTCATGCAGGGCATGGACCGCGCGGTCACCGCGATCAAATCGCTGATCGACTATGCGAAGCTGCGGAAGGAAGTGCCCGACATCGTCTCGAGCTCGAAGGCATCGGCGCGCGCCGTGCTGGAGAAGACGCTGAAGAATGCGAATGGCGCAGCACTGGACGAGGTTGCATCCAAGAATCTCCTCAGGGCCTATGGCATTCCCATTTCCAAGGAAGCCATCACGCAGACCGCGGCGGAGGCCGTCAAGATCGCGAAGAAGATCGGCTTTCCGGTCGTGGCCAAGGTCGTCAGCGCCGACATTCTGCACAAATCCGACATCGGCGGCGTGGTGCTCAATCTGAACAGCGCCGCCGAAGTCAGGAAGGCCTTCGACGACATCACCGCGCGGGTGAAGAAGCTGAAGAGCAAGCCGAAGCTCGAAGGCATCCTGATCGCGCAGCAGGTCAAGGCCGATCTCGAGCTGGTGGTCGGCGCATCGCTCGATGCCGAGATGGGGCCGGTGGTGCTGTTCGGCACCGGCGGCATCGATATCGAGCTCCTGAAGGACGTCGCACTCGCCGGCGCACCGCTCGATGCCGACGAGGCCAGGGCCCTGATCGGGCGCACCAAGGCCGGCGTGAAGATCAGGGGTTATCGCGGCAAGCCCGCGCTGCATGAAGCATCCGCCGTGAAGGCGTTGGTCGGCCTGTCCAACCTGATCGCCGATGCCGGCAACCGCATCGCCTCGATCGACGTCAATCCCTTCCTGATCAATCCCAGGACCGCCGTCGCGGTCGACGCGCTGATCGTGCTCAACAACGAGGCCGCAAAAAAGGCCGCGGGCCATTGACGACTCCTTGAGCGACCGAGGCGCAGGCGAGGATCAGACAAGGATCAGACAAGACCCCCGCGTTCCCAATTCGAATGTCAAACAGCGACACGCCGTGGCGACGCCATCGCGAGGAAATCGGATTCGCGCGGCATAACGACAGAGAGGATGTGAGCCTGCGTTCCCGCGGCACGAAATGCCCGAGTTTTGCTTCGCATCACCCTCGAAAAACAGAGGGCGCAGGGAATGCCGGGCGCTTAACGCACCCGCAGCCTCGTGTGCAGTGAAAAAAGCACACGAGTTAGTCACCACAGGTACGTCGAACGATCCGACATTCCCTGCGCGATGGTGTCAACGGCTTATACGTAGTCTCCCCGGTGTACCGGGCTTGTTAGCCACCGTCGCCTTGCGTATCTCGGCGCGTCGTGCCCGTCAGAGCCGACATCACCAACCGCAAGACTTGATCCCAGCGTCGGGAGATCAGGACCATACGATTTCGCCGTACGCGCCGGCCGCCTTCGTCTCACGCAGCCCTCGCGTCCATCGCATCCCGCTCCCAACGTCCGTGACGATCGCGAAGCGCCCTCAGCGAGAGCGGGACGGCGACAAGTTATGCATAATTTCTGTTTTTCGTAAATAGAAATATTCCTGCATCGAGGACCGTTCGTACGCATCCGGCGAAGGCCCCGAGGTAGGCCGCTTTCTGGTGGAAGGCTGATCGCGCTTAGGCGGCGTGAGCGACGCTCTGAGGCTGCCAATTCCAAGGCAGCAGTTCGTCAATGCGCTTG
>Ga0153954_1000566_pt1 | contig 28086 bp, 27 predicted proteins | sample TSFL038MetaG_FD_102277 | JGI IMG/M metagenome (GOLD analysis project Ga0153954, IMG submission 102277) | Attine ant fungus gardens microbial communities from Florida, USA - TSFL038 MetaG | ecosystem: Host-associated > Fungi > Mycelium > Unclassified | place: USA: Florida, Wekiwa Springs State... | reverse complement strand
TGAGGTACGCGCCGAGGGCAATAGCCGTGGCAGTCGCACCTATGCGGACTGGGCCCGCTCCGGCATCACCCGCGCGGACGGTCAGCCATTTCCGCAGCCGAACGCCTCGGCGCAGCTGTGGACGCCCGTGCCCGGCGGGCCGTCATTTCTGCTCGGACCGAACTTCTATTCGGTGAGTAGCTACAACCCGTCGATGAACTATGCGCTCGCGATCGTACATCTGGGCGACCGCATCCTCGGCGCGCCGCCGTTCATCCAGCCCTTCCCCGGCTCCGAGCGCGCACTCACCCTCGCCGAAGTGCAGGAGATGCAGACCCGCCTCACCAAGGCCGGCTTCGACACCGGCGGCACCGACGGTCGCGTCGGCAATGACACCATGAAGGCGGTCAAGGACTTTCAGGTCAAGGCAGGACTCACGCCGGCCGACGGCTATGGCGGCCTGAAAGTGCTGGCGCGATTGCGGCAGGGCGGCTGACGGGTTGATGCCGCGCGCACGCATCGCGAAAGCCGGCTGCTTTCACGTCCTCCGCGCCGCCGCGCCAGCATTGATGCCGCCGTCGATGACAAGCTCTGTCCCCGTCACATAGCGCGACGCGTCGGAGGCGAGATACAGCACTCCGCTTGCGATCTCCGCGGCCTGACCGGCGCGGCCAAGCGGGGTTGCGAGTTTGGCACGCTCCTCGGGATCGATCGGCGCATTGCCCTGGTTGCCAGCGGCGCCCGTCGGGATCTTGCCCCAGATCGGCGTGTCGATGATGCCGGGATGCACGGAATTGACCCGGATGCCGTCGCCGACCGAGGCGCATTCCATTGCGACCGCCTTGGCAAACAGCCGCACGCCGCCCTTGGTTGCGGAGTAGCCCGCCAGCCCCGCAGCGCCGCGCAAGCCCGCCAGCGACGACATCATGATGATCGAGCCGCCGCGACTCTTGCGCATCAGCGGCAGGCAATACTTCACCGAGAGGAACACGCCGTCGAGATTGATCGCGGTTTGCTTGCGCCAATCCGCAAGCGACATGTCGACGATGGACGGCACCGCAATGCCGATGCCGGCATTCGATACCATGACGTCCAGTCGTCCGAAGCGCCGCTCGATCTCGGCGACAATCTCGGCCCAGCGGGCTTCGCTGGTCACATCCTGCTCCAGGAAGACAGCCTTGCGTCCGGCTTTGGTGATGCGGGCGACGACCTCGGGACCTCTGAGTTCGTCGATGTCGGTTGCAACGACCGTCGCGCCTTCCTGCGCCAGCAGCTCGGCGATTGCCTCGCCGATTCCCGACGCACCGCCCGTCACCAACGCAACCTTGCCTTCCACCTGCCCTGCCATTTCCCGTTTCCCTCTTCTTATCTGATCACCGCCGGCCCCCGGTCGGGCACGGCGATGTCGAGTACGCGAAGCTGCACCCGCTCCGTTCCCTGGTAGCGATCGACCGCGAGCGAGCCCGCCACATGCAGCACCTGGCCGCGCTGCGCCAACAATGCGTTGCCGAGCTTCTGGCCGACCGAACGGAAGGCGATGCCGTTGACGATGGCGCCGTCGCCGGACTTGAAGCGCAGGCGCAGATGCGCCTGGCCCACTTCGTCAGCGAACACAAGCTGATGTGACGGCAGCGCCACCACGGGCTCCGGATTGCCCGCGCCGAAGGGGCCCGCGCGATTGAGCGTCGCTGCCAACTCCGGCGTGGCGCCGCGCGCGCTGATGGCGCCGTCGATGAAGAGCTCGTTGACATGGCGCGACTGCGCGACGTCATAAGCGAGCGCATTCTCCAAATAGGCGCGGAATTCCGCGAGCTTCTCCTTGCGCAGGGTGACGCCCGCGGCCATCGCGTGGCCGCCACCCTTCATCAAGAGACCATCGGCGACCGCCTGCCGCACCGCCTTGCCGAGATCGACGCCGCCGATCGAGCGGCCCGAACCGGTGCCGATGCCGCCAGGCTCGAGCGCGATCGCAAAGGCCGGCCGCGAGAATTTCTCCTTGAGCCGCGCGGCGACCAGGCCGACCACGCCGGGATGCCAGCCCTCGGATGCCGTAACGATCACCGAGCCCTTGTCCTCGAGTCCGAGCGACGCCAGCGCCTCGGCCTCGGCCTGAGCTTCGGCCGCCTGTTCGATGATGCGGCGCTCGCCGTTAAGCCGGTCAAGCTCCGCCGCGATGCGTGCGGCCTCGGAGACATCGCCTTCCAACAGCAGCCGTACGCCGAGATCGGCCCGGCCGATGCGCCCGCCGGCATTGATGCGCGGCCCCAGCATGAAGCCGAGGTGCCAGGCTTCCGGCGGCCCGTTCAGCCGCGACACATCCATCAATGCGGTGTGACCGACATGGTCGCGCCGGCGCATTGCGATCAGGCCCTTGGCGACGAAGGCGCGGTTCAGGCCAATCAACGGCGCGACATCGGCGACGGTGCCGAGCGCGACGTGATGCAGCACGCCGAGCAGATCAGGCTCCGGCATCTCCGCGGTCCAGAAGCCACGGCTGCGCAACTCGCGATTCACCGCCACGAGCGTGACCAATACCAGGCCGACCGCGGCGAGATAGCCGAGACCGGAGAGATCATCGAGCCGGTTCGGATTCACCAGCGCATCGACTTCGGGAAGCACGTCGCCGGGCTGGTGATGATCGATCACCACGACCGACATGCCGAGGCGCCGGGCTTCCGCCAGCGGCTCAATGCTGGTGGTGCCGCAATCGACGGTGACAAGAAGCGTCGCGCCCTTCGCCGCCAGCGCCCGCACGGCTTCGGTGTTGGGGCCGTAGCCTTCGAACAGGCGGTCGGGAATGTGGATCAGCGGATCGAGACCGCAATGGCGCAGATGCCAGGCGAGCAGCGCCGCCGAGGTCGCGCCGTCGACGTCATAGTCGCCGAACACCGCAACCTTCTCGCCACGCACGGCCGCATCGGCGATGCGCTTCGCGGCGACCTCCATCTGCGTCACAGTGAAAGGGTCCGGCATCAATTTGCGGATGGTCGGGTCGAGGAAATCCGGCACGGCGTCGATCTCGACATCGCGGCCGGCGAGCACACGCGCCAGCATCTCCGGCAGCAGGTAGCGCTGCGCAATCGCGAGCGCCCGCGCCGCCCCGCGCGCGTCGAGCCGGTCGCGCCAGAGTTTTCCGGTGAGCGAATGCTGCACGCCCAGGAAGGCCGGCGATGATTCGATGGGCAATGCGGTCGCGGCAAGCGTCATGGCGCTGCCAAGATAGGAGAACCCGCGCCGATTTGCGACCAGTTATCCCCGCACTTCAGCGCGCGGCTCAGCACCCCATCTTGTCGGCGATGCCGCCAAAATCCTTGGCAACGATGTCCCAGTCACCCTTGGCCTCGAAGTCGTATTTCTGCAGCGGGCCATATTCGGACGGGCGCGCGACGAAAGCCGTCTTCAGCCCCAGTTTCTGCGCGGCCTTCAGATCGTGGTTGTGCGCGGCCACCATCATCACTTCGCCCGGCTTCAGGCAGAGCAGCCTGGCGGCGCCGAGATAAGTCTCGGGATCGGGCTTGTAGTGCTCGAACAACTCCGCCGACATGATCAGATCCCAAGGCAGGCCGGCGAACTTCGCCATATTGGTGAGCAGCGCGACATTGCCGTTCGACAGCGGCGAGATGATGTATTTTGTCTTCAGCCGCGTCAGGCCGGCGACGCTGTCCGGCCAGGGATAGAGCCGATGCCAGCCCATGGTGAGGTAATGCAGATCGGCGTCGCTCAGTCCCTTGATGCCGAGCTGCTCGACCAGCTTTTCCAGCGAGCGGCGATGCAACAGATCGAGGATGACGTAGCCGTCCTGCGGGTTCTTGCGCACGACATCCATCGAGGCGGCATAGACCGCGCGCCAACCATCGACCAGCGCGGTCCAGTCGGCCTTCTTGCCGTTGGCGTCGCCCCATTTGGTGAAATCATTGATCAGGCTGGTGCGCCAGTCGACGACGGTGCCGAATACGTCGAACACCAGCGCCTTCACTCCGGAAATGTCGGACATGCTCGCTCCCTCGTTTCTTTTTGTTGTCATTCCGGGGCGATGCGCAGCATCGAACCCGGAATCTCAGGATTCCCCGATGCGCAATTGCGCATCTGCGGTCTGGTGCTTACGCACCATCCCGGAATGACACTGCACATCAATCGAGATGGAACTTGTCGAGCTGACGGTGCTGCGCCTTGATGGTGCGCACGGTGCCGGTGACGGAGCGCATCACGACCGTCTCGGTCTCGATAACGTCCTTCCTGAACTTGACGCCTGTGAGCAGCGAACCTGTGGTGACGCCGGTCGCCGCGAACAGGCAGTCGCCGCGCGCCATGTCCTCGATGCCGTAGATCTTCTTGGGATCAGTGATCCCCATCTTGTGCGAGCGCTCGCGCTTTTCCTCAGTGTCGAGAATGAGGCGGCACTGCATCTGGCCGCCGATGCAGCGGAGCGCCACCGCGGCGAGCACGCCCTCCGGAGCGCCGCCGGTGCCGATATACATGTCGACACCGGTTTCCTCGGGCGTTGCGCAATGGATCACGCCCGCCACATCGCCGTCGGTGATGAGCCGCACCGCGGCGCCCGTCGAGCGGACGCTCTGAATGATGTCGGCATGACGCGGACGATCGAGCACGAGCACGGTGATTGCGGAGGGCTCGACGCCCTTGGCCTTGGCGAGGCGCTTGACGTTATCCGCAGGAGTGGCATCGAGCTCGACCACGCCCTTCTTGTAGCCGGGGCCGACCGCGATCTTCTGCATATAGACGTCAGGCGCATGCAAGAGCGTGCCGCCATCGGCCATCGCCATGGTCGCGATCGCGCCGGGCATGTTCTTCGCGCACAGCGTGGTGCCTTCAAGCGGGTCGACGGCGATATCGACCTTTGGTCCCGCCTTCAGCCCGACCTGTTCGCCGATGAACAGCATCGGCGCCTCGTCGCGCTCGCCTTCGCCGATCACGATCGTGCCGTCGATCGGCAGCTTGTTGAGCTCACGCCGCATCGCGTCGACGGCAGCCTGGTCGGCGGCCTTCTCGTTGCCGTGGCCGCGCAGCCGCGCCGCCGACACCGCGGCGCGCTCTGTCACGCGGACGATTTCAAGCGTGAGAATGCGCTCGAGCAACAATTGCGGTGGAACGGAAATATGGGTCGACATCTGCGCACTCCCTCAAAAGCACCAAAAACGGACCCGTGGTCCGAAAAATCCCCGATGCGCAGCCGGTCTGCACATCAATTCTTTTCGATCCGGATCACCTGCGGCCGGCCGCTGATCACCTTGTCCTTCTGCACGGCGGCGAGCGCACGATGCACTGCATCCTCATGGGTGGCATAGGTGATCAGGAGCACGGGAACCTGCGATCCCTTGGCTGTCGATTTGCCGACATCGGCGCCATTGGCGTGACGCTGCACGATCGACTCGATGGAAATTTTCTGCTCGGCCAGGCGCTTGGCGATGGTCGCGGCGGTTCCGGCGAGATCGCGCGCCATCAGGCGGATATAATAGCCGCCTTCGTGCCGCTCCATCGGCGCCTTCTCGGTGGCGCGCAGGCGCTCGACCGGACGGCCGAACGGCTGGACGCGAACGCCGCGCGCCACATCGGCGATGTCAGCGAGCACGGCGGAAGCGGTTGCAGCACCACCGGCGCCGGGACCGACGAGGGTGATCGGCGGAATGCCCACGCCGTCGATGGTGACGGCGTTGGTGACACCCATCACCTGGGCGATGGAAGAGGATTTCGGCACCATGGTCGGATGCACGCGCTGCTCGATGCCTTTGGCGGTCTTCACGGCGACGCCAAGCAGTTTCACCCGATAGCCGAGGTCGGCAGCCGCGCGCAGGTCTTCCGGCGCGATCGAGGAGATGCCTTCGACATAGATCGCGCTCTGCGCGACCTTGGTGCCGAAGGCAAGACTCGCGAGGATCGCAAGCTTCTGCGCCGTATCGTGACCGTCGACGTCGAAGGATGGATCAGCTTCGGCATAGCCGAGCCGCTGCGCATCCTTCAGGCATTCGGCGAATGACAGCCCCTCCTGCTCCATCCTGGTCAGGATGTAATTGCAGGTGCCGTTGAGGATGCCATAGACGCGGTCGATGCCGGTCGCGGCGAGACCTTCGCGGAGCGTCTTGATGACCGGGATCGCCGCGCCGACCGCGGCTTCGAAGTTGAGTGCCCCGCCGTGCTTTTCGGCCGCCTGCGCCAGCCGCAGGCCGTGCTTGGCGATCAACGCCTTGTTGGCGGTGACCACCGACTTGCCGGCCTTCAGCGCCGTCTCAACCGCCGACAGAGCGGGATCGCCGGCGCCGCCCATCAATTCGACGAAGCAGTCGATCTCCTCGCTCGCGGCGAGCGAAACCGGATCCTTGACCCAGGTGACGCCGCGCAGGTCGAGCCCGCGTTTCTTCGCCTGCGAGCGCGCGGTCACGGCGACGACGCGCACGCCGCGTCCGCAGCGCGCGGACAATGCCTTGCCCTCGGTTTCAATGAGGCGGACGACTTCGGCACCGACAGTGCCGAGCCCCGCTATGCCCACTTTCAGGGGTGCGACCATCCTTCAAAACCTGCGGAAAAATCAGCGCCGATTGGCGAGAGGAACAACGTTGTGCAACGTTTCGATGCCGCTTTCAAGGAAGCGGCGGACGCCACGGGCGGCCTGGCGGATACGTTGCTCATTCTCCACCATGGCAATGCGCACGAACCCCTCGCCATGCTCGCCGAAAGCGACGCCGGGCGACACCACGACGCCGGATTTTTCGACCATCAAGGTCGCAAACTGCATGCTGCCGAGGCCCTCAAACCCCTTCGGCAGCGGTGCCCAGGCGAACATCGAGGCATCCGGCGGCGGAATATCCCAGCCGGCGCGGCCAAACGATTCCACCAACGCGTCGCGGCGCTTGCGATAGGTATCGCGCATCTCGCGGATGCAGTCCTCAGGACCGTTCAGCGCGGCCGTGGCCGCGACCTGCACGGGCGTGAACGCGCCATAGTCGAGATAGGACTTGACCCGCGCCAGGGCCGCGATGATCCGCTCGTTGCCGACGGCAAAGCCCATGCGCCAGCCAGCCATCGAGAACGTCTTCGACATCGAGGTGAACTCGACGGTGACGTCCATCGCGCCGGGAACCTGCAGCACCGAGGGCGGCGGGTTCCTGTCGTCGAAATAGACTTCCGCGTAAGCAAGATCGGAGAGGATGAAAATCTCGTGCTTCTTCGCGAACGCCACGAGGTCGCGATAGAAATCGAGGTCCGCGACATAGGCGGTCGGATTGGAGGGATAACAGACCACCAGCGCGATCGGCTTTGGAATCGAATGGATGATCGCGCGTTCCACCGTTTCGAAGAATTGCGGGGTCGGCTCGGACGGCACCGAGCGGATCACGCCGCCCGCCATCAGAAACCCGAAAGCATGGATCGGATAGCTCGGATTGGGGCAGAGAATGACATCGCCGGGCGCCGTGATCGCCTGCGCAACATTGGCGAAGCCTTCCTTCGAACCCAGCGTCGCAACGATCTGGGTGTCCGGGTTGAGTTTCACGCCAAAGCGACGGGCATAATAGGCCGCCTGGGCCTTGCGCAGGCCAGGAATGCCGCGCGACGACGAATAGCGGTCGGTGCGCGGCTTGCCGAGGGTCTCTTTCAGCTTTTCGAGCACATGCGGCGGCGCCGGCAGATCCGGATTGCCCATGCCGAGATCGATGATGTCGGCACCGGCATTCCGTGCGGCCGCCTTGGCCTGATTGACCTTTTCGAACACATAAGGCGGCAGACGGCGGATGCGGTAAAAATCTTCCATGGTCCTCAGGCTCCGGACAACCGGTCGGGGCTAGAATCGTCGCCGTTCCGTGGCACATGGAACGGAATCATTGCTGTCCGGAAACCACGCCAAATCAGCCATTTGGTGTGAATTCGGGGACAATCCTTGCGGTCGCCCTGACGGTTGAGCCGGTCTTTTACCACGGACGCCTGTCCACGCCAGCGAATACCTTCCGGGAATCAGGGCTTATTTGGCGGCAGCATTCTTGCCCGACGTCACCACCGCCTGGCGGTCGCGCGCGGCGATCAGTTCGGCCTGGATCTTGGCCCGCTCGTTCGGGTCCATCGCGGCCTCGTCGCGATCGGGCGGCAGGTCGTTGACCGGTAGGTAGGCACCCGGCTCCTTGGGCCGCGCCGGTGCATCCGCGGGCGTTCCAACGAGCGGGAGGTCGGCGATCTGGCTGGTGCAATTGGCGAGCATCAGCGCAGCGGCGAATACCACCGCTAACGCCAGCAGCCTGTTTGGCCGATCCGCCAACATTGTCCCGCAAATCCCCACTCACAACACAACGTGATGAGCCCGGTCTTCACGCTCGGCTCATCGGCACCCAATTCCGCCCGCACCATTCTCGCCCAAAACGGTTAAAGCCAAAACAGCTAATTGTAGCGCTTGGGCGGCAATATGACAGAACCAAGATGATTTGTCGCAGTGCAGCACATGTCTAAACAAAGATTAATCTCTCTCCGCTAGCTCCGATCTCTCGCGGTGACGAATGCAAAATGAAGCGATAGTGTCTCTGTCATGACCGACGACGTCACAACTGAAGCCAAGCAAGAGAAGAAGTTCGATGCCGAAGCGTTCGCGATGAATATCGCGCGCGCGATGGAGAGCGGCGGCAAGGCGCTGGCCGCCTATCTGAAGCCGCGCGAGAGCGGCGAGCTCAAAGACAAGTCGCCGGAAGAGATGGCCGAAGTCATCAAGACCTTCACGACGGTTGCGGAATACTGGCTGTCCGACAGTGAGCGTTCGTCCGATCTGCAGACCAGGATGGCCAAGGGCTATCTCGATCTCTGGGGCTCGGCGATGCGCCGTCTGTCCGGCGAAGAAGCGATGCCGGCGATCTCGCCCTCGCCGCGCGACAAGCGCTTTGCCGATCCCGAGTGGAAATCCAATCAGTTTTTCGATTTCGTGATGCAGGCCTACCTGCTCACCACCCAGTGGGCGCAGGATCTCGTGCGCAATGCCGAGGGCGTCGATCCGCACACCCGCAAGAAGGCGGAGTTCTACGTCAACCAGATCACCAATGCCCTGGCGCCGTCGAACTTCGTGCTGACCAATCCGGAAGTGCTGCGCCAGACGCTTTCGCAGAATGGCGACAACCTGGTCCGCGGCATGAAGATGCTGGCCGAGGATATCGAGGCCGGCCGCGGCACGCTGCGCATTCGCCAGTCCGATCCGACGAACCTCGCGGTCGGCGTCAACATGGCCAAGACACCGGGCAAGGTGATCTACCAGAACGCGCTGATGCAGCTGATCCAGTACACGCCGACCACGGAAAAAGTGCTGCGCACGCCGCTGTTGATCGTGCCGCCCTGGATCAACAAGTTCTATATTCTCGACCTGCGCCCGGAAAAATCCTTCATCAAGTGGTGCGTCGATCAGGGCGTCACGGTGTTCGTGATCTCCTGGGTCAATCCCGACAAGAGCCTGGGCGCGAAGACCTGGGAAGACTACATGAAGGAGGGCCCGCTCGCCGCAATGGACGTCATCGAGAAGGCGACCGGCGAGATGAAGGTCCACACCATGGGCTATTGCGTCGGCGGCACGCTGCTTGCCACCACGCTCGCCTGGCTCGCCGAGAAACGGCGCCAGCGCGTGACCTCGGCGACCTTCCTCGCCGCGCAAGTGGATTTCACCCATGCCGGCGATCTCCTCGTCTTCGTCGACGAGGGCCAGATCTCCGCGCTGGAACGCGACATGCGGGAATCCGGCGTGCTGGAAGGCGCGAAGATGGCGATGGCCTTCAACATGCTGCGCTCGAACGACCTGATCTGGTCCTATGTCGTCAGCAACTATCTGAAGGGACAGCCGCCTTCGGCGTTCGATCTTCTGCACTGGAACTCTGACGCCACGCGAATGCCGGCCGCCAATCACTCCTATTATCTGCGCAACTGCTATCTGGAGAATCGGCTGTCCTCCGGCAGCATGGTGCTCGACAACACGCTGCTCGACCTCTCGAAGGTCAAGGTGCCGGTCTACAACCTCGCCACCCGCGAGGATCACATCGCCCCTGCCGATTCCGTGCTCTACGGATCGCAATTCTTCGGCGGTCCGGTGAAATATGTGCTGTCCGGTTCCGGCCATATCGCCGGCGTGGTCAATCCGCCCGCCTCCGGCAAGTACCAGTACTGGCTCAACGACAACATCAGGGACATTTCGCTGGCCGACTGGATCAAGGGCGCCGAGGAGCACAAGGGCTCGTGGTGGCCGAACTGGCGCGAATGGCTCGGTGCGATCGATGCCGAGGAGGTACCGGCGCGCAGCGTCGGCTCCGATGAACTGCCCCCAATTGAAGACGCGCCCGGCAGCTATGTCCGGGTCCGCGCATAGCGCAATGCCGCGCGGTCTTGTATAAGGCACAACACGACCGCAAGGATTTTTGAAATCGAGTAAGGGGGAGATCATGACGCCAGGATTACTGACGCCCGAGCTGTTCTGGCTCACTTTGACCGTCATTCTGACGGGGTTGCTGTGGGTCCCCTATATCCTCAATCGCATCACGGTGCGCGGGCCGGCCGCGACGATGGCGAACCCGGCGCCCGGCGCCAAGCCGCATGCACCCTGGGCAACGCGGCTGATGTTCGCGCATGACAACGCGGTGGAAAACCTCGTGATCTTCGCGCCGCTGGTCCTGATCCTCAACGAGATCGATTATTCGACCAAATGGACGGTCTGGGCCTGCGCGGTCTATTTCTGGGCCCGCGTCGCCCACCTCATCGTCTATACGCTCGGCCTGCCGGTGTTCCGCACCCTGGCCTTCACGGTCGGCTTCCTCGCGCAGGCCGTGCTCGCGCTCGCGGTGTTCAGGCTGGTGTAAGACACGAAGCCCGCGGCTTGCGCACAACGACATGCAGCATCGTCGCCGGCGCATCGTCAAAGCTCTTGATCTCGCTGGTGTCGGACTTGATCTTTTGCCACTGGCCCGAGGCGGCGTAGGTCGCCTCAAGCCACTCCGGCGAGGGATAGTTGTAGTAGCGGCCGAGCGAATCGCGGCCGTCGCCATCGCCGACCTTGTAGCTCGCATAGAACAGACCGCCCGGCTTCAGCGCGCGATGGATGCGCTTCAGGACGTGCGCAAGCTCCTCGCGCGGCACGTGCAGCAGGCAGGCGCTGGCCCAGACGCCGTCATAGGCCTCCTCCGCGTCGAGTTGATCGAACAGCATGGCTTCGACGGGATGATTGAGCCGGCGCGACGCGATCTCGGCCATTTCCGGAGAGCCATCGGTGGCCCGCACCACAAAGCCCCGCGCCAGCATTTCGGCGCAATGGTTGCCGGCGCCGCAGCCGAGTTCGAGGATCGAGCCGCCAGGCGGCAGTAATCCCAGAAACCCGACCAGCCGCGTCGACGGCGCCTTGGCCCAGCCGGCATATTGCTCGGCGTTGCGGCGGTAGAATTGCAGCGTGTCGTCGTCCACGATTCGCCCCCTACGGAAACAGCGCGATCTGTTCGAGCCCTGTTGTTTCGGGCCAGCCGAGCATCAAATTCATATTCTGGATGGCCTGTCCGGCGGACCCTTTCACGAGATTGTCGAGCGTGGCAATCACGATCGCGCGGCCCTCGATGCGGTCGGCAAACACGCCGATCTGCACATAGTTCGAGCCGCGCACGTTCTGGGTCTGCGGCAGCACGCCTTTTTTCGCAACATGCACGAACGGCTCATCGCGATAGGCATTCTCCAGCGCGGCCCGCAAATCGTCCGCGCCGGCGCCATTGAGACGGACATGGCAGGTGCAGAGTTCGCCCCGCGCCATCGGGATCAGATGCGGCGTGAAATTGACCGTGACGGGCGCGCCGGCCGCAACGCCGATCTCCTGTTCGATCTCGGGCGCGTGGCGATGGCCGGCGATCGCATAGGGCGACAGCCCCTCGCCCGCTTCCGAGAAAAGCGTGTTCTGCTTCAGCCCGCGGCCCGAACCGGTGACGCCCGACTTGGCATCGATGACGAGATCATGCGCGTCGACCAGGCCCGCCTTCACGAGCGGCACCAGCGCAAGCAGCGCCGCGGTCGGATAGCAGCCGGGACAGGCCACCAGACGCGCGGCAGCGATCTGCTCCCGGTAAAATTCCGTCAACCCGTAGACCGCCTCGCCTTGCAGCTCCGGCGCGCGATGTTCATGGCCATACCACTGTGCGTAGGTCGCCTGATTGCGCAGCCGGAAATCCGCGGACATGTCGAGGATCCTGATTGCGGGGTTGGTCTTCAAGACCGCCGCGATGATGTCCTGCGTGGTACCATGCGGCAGCCCGCACAACACCGCGTCGAGCTTCGTCCAGTCGACCGCTTGCCATTCGGTCAGTTCAGGCAGATCGAGCATGAAGAAATGCGGAAACACCTCGGCCATCGCCTTGCCGGCGTGGGTGTTGGCGGTGAGTGCGGCGATCTCGACATGCGGATGACGCGCGAGCAGCCGCGCCGCGTCGGCGCCGGTGTAGCCGGAGGCGCCGAGCACGGCGACTTTCTTCCTGCCGCTCATGGCTTCCCCGCCTCCAGTGCCGGATCCGCAAACGCCTGCGGCCGCGCCGCGCGCATCAAACCTGCGATCTCGCGCGAGCCCGCATCCGGTTGTGCGGCGAGCGCATTGGCGACGGCGGCGTAGTCGACCTCGGACTTGTGCTGGTTGAGCTTGAAGCTGCCCTCGACCTCTTCGACCGTCATGACAAAGCCGACGATCGCCTTCTTCAAGGCTTCGAGCCGCGCTGCCGTCATCTTCGCCGAAGTCCATGGCTTCTTCGGCGCCAGCCAGCCTTCGAATTTCGCACTCAGCGCATCGACCTGCGCCGCCAGCTCGTCATCGGAAAGCTTTCGCACCGCGCCGGTCAGATGCACCGATTGATAGAGCCAGGTCGGCACCTGATCGGCGGAGACATACCAGTCCGCCGAGACGTAGGCGTCCGCGCCGTTGACGGCGAGCAGCCAGGACGAGGAGCCGTCCGCCAGTTTCACCAGTGGATTGCCGCGCGCAACATGAAACGCGGCGCGTGGCGTGCCGTCATCGGCGTAGATCAGGTAAAACGGCAGCAGTGACGCGATCGGCTTTTTGCCGTCGAACGCGCACATCGTGCCGAAGCCGCGAGCTTCGGCAAATTTCAGGCAAGCGGCGCGCTCGGGCTTGAACGGCGGAGGCGTGTACATGGCTTAACTCCTGCTTCGAGTAGGAGCCGCCGGATCGGTTTACGCTGCCTTGAAAAATCTGCCGCGGACTGATCCAGCGGCAGGGGTGATGATCTCAAACGCAGACGATCGCCCATACCGCAGCAGTGCTACGGCGGCGGCGGGCGATGGAGTTGGTCGCGACGTGGATCATGGGCGCCGTATAGGGGCGCGGGCCTCCTGGGTCAAGAATCTCGGGCCAGAATCTGGGACCAAGATTCAAAGCGCGCGCCACAGCCATTCCATGACCTTTGCGATCACGTCGCCGAACAACAACAGCGCCGCGGCCCAGATCAGTGCCGAGACGAAATTGGCAATCTGAAACGGCCAGTACGGCATCTCGAAAATGCCGGCTGCGAGCGGCACCGAGGCGCGCAAGGGACCGAAGAAGCGACCGACGAAAATGCTCGGCACGCCCCAGCGCCGCACAAATGCTTCGCCGCGCGGCAGGATTTCCGGATAGCGCGACAGCGGCCACATCTGCGCGACTTGGTGCTTGTATTTGTAGCCGAACCAGTAGGACACCCAATCGCCGAGCGCGGCTCCGACCGCGCCTGCGAGGCAGAGCGGCCAGAAGTTGAGACCGCTAGCGCCGATCAGCGCGCCGATGGCGACCAGCGCGCCCCAGGCCGGGACCAGAAGCGAAATGAAAGCAAGCGATTCTCCGAACGCCAGCACCAGTACGATCGGAGCCGCCCAAGCCTGATGGTCGCGCACGAAATCGGCGAGAGCGCGCGCATAATCTTCCATTCCGAATGACCTTCCCGCCCCGGCTCTGATTCTTTGAACCTTTTTGCGGCATCGATGCCTAACAGCAGGTAAGCTGCCCGCTTGCGTGACTTCAAGTCACAAAGCGCCACGTGATTGTGAGAAATCACGCCTGCCTGCGGCTTTACAAAATCCAAAAACCAAAAAGGAATTTCTGATGATCGGCTCGTTGATGATGTGCGTGAGCGTTGTTGTTTTGCTGTGCGGAATGGTGCTCGGGATTGTCATGGGCATCCGCGAGGATTTCGTCCTGCAGCCCGCGCATGCTCATCTCAACCTGATCGGTGGGGTGATGCTGTTTCTGTTCGGACTGTACTACCGCCTGGTCCCTGCCGCCGGCGACAGCGCACTGGCGAAACTACAGGGTTGGCTCCATATCGTCGGCGGACTCCTGCTGCCTGCGGGCGTCGCCGTCGTGGTCACCCATGGTCCCGCTTTCGTTGCGTTCCCGATCGTGGGTTCCCTGATCAGCCTGGCGGCAATGGGCGTTTTTGCAGTGATTGTGTTCCGCACCGCACAGGCCTAAACGGCCGTTCGCCACACTTTAAAGCCCATCCGTGGCATAGTCGGAGGAACCGATTCGTCCGCGCCCGGTTCCGCGCGCAACACGTGAAGTATGATGCCTAAAGCCTTGAAATCACCTACGAAAGCCAAAGACAGCGACCTCTTTTCCGCGCCCGGGCCAAAAGGCCGGGCGGCGGCGCCGAAGGTTGCCTCGCGCGGCTCGGGGGGCGGCGCCGAGGCCGGCTACACCGCGGCCGACATCGAGGTGCTGGAGGGGTTGGAACCGGTGCGCCGCCGGCCGGGCATGTATATCGGCGGTACCGACGAGAAGGCGCTGCATCATCTGTTCGCCGAAGTCATCGACAACTCCATGGACGAGGCGCTCGCCGGCCACGCCACCTTCATCGAGGTCGAGCTGGATGCCGACGGCTTCCTGTCGGTGACCGACAATGGCCGCGGCATTCCGATCGATCCGCATCCGAAATTCCCGAAGAAGTCGGCGCTTGAAGTGATCATGTGCACGCTGCACTCCGGCGGCAAATTCGACTCCAAGGTCTACGAGACCTCGGGCGGCCTGCACGGCGTCGGCGTCTCCGTCGTCAACGCATTGTCGTCGCGGCTCGAAGTGGAAGTCGCGCGCGGGCAGCAGCTCTATCGGATGAATTTCGAGCGCGGCCATCCCAAGGGCAAGCTCGAGGATCTCGGCAAGGTCAACAACCGCCGCGGCACCAAGATCCGCTTCAAGCCGGATACCGATATCTTTGGCGCAAAGGCGACGTTCAAGCCGCAGCGCCTGTTCAAGATGGCGCGCTCGAAGGCTTATCTGTTCGGCGGCGTCGAAATCCGCTGGCGCTGCGCGCCGGAATTGCTCAAGGGCGTCGAGGACGTGCCCGCCGAGGACAGCTTCCATTTCCCTGGCGGCTTGAAGGATTACCTCGCGGCCGCGATTCATGCGGACACGCTGGTTCATCCCGACATCTTCTCCGGCAAGTCGGGACGTAACGGCGCGCACGGCGCCTGCGAATGGGCGGTGGCATGGACGGCGGACGCCGACGGCTTTCTTTCCTCCTACTGCAACACGGTGCCGACGCCGGATGGCGGCACGCATGAATCCGGCATCCGCAGCGCGCTGTTGCGCGGCTTGAAGGATCACGCCGAACGCGTCGGCCAGGGCAAGCGCGCCGCCGGCATCACCTCGGAAGACGTGATGGTGGGCGCGGCCGTGATGCTTTCGGTGTTCGTGCGCGAGCCGGAATTCCAGGGCCAGACCAAGGACCGGCTTGCCACGGCCGAAGCGCAGCGAATCGTCGAACAGTCGGTCAAGGACCCCTTCGACCACTGGCTGTCAGGCAACCCGCTGCAGGCCAACAAGCTGCTGGATTTCGTCGTCGAGCGCGCCGAGGAGCGAATCCGACGCCGGCAGGAGAAAGAGATTTCGCGCAAGACCGCGACCAAGAAAGCGCGGCTTCCCGGCAAGCTCGCCGATTGCACCAACTCCGCGCAGGAAGGCTCCGAGCTGTTCATCGTCGAGGGCGACTCGGCGGGCGGCAGCGCCAAGCAGGCGCGCGACCGCAAGACCCAGGCCGTGCTGCCGTTGCGCGGCAAGATCCTCAACGTGGCCTCCGCCGGCAAGGACAAGCTGACCGCGAATGCGCAGCTCGCCGACCTCGTCCAGGCGATCGGCTGCGGCACGCTCGCGCATTATCGCGAAGAGGATCTGCGCTATTCCCGCGTCATCATCATGACCGACGCCGACGTCGACGGCGCGCACATTGCTTCGCTCTTGATCACCTTCTTCTACCGGCAGATGCCGCGGCTGATCGACGAGGGCCATCTCTATCTGGCGGTACCGCCGCTCTACAAACTCACCCACGGCAGCCGGAGCGTGTATGCGCGCAACGATGAGGACCGCGACGCGCTCCTGAAGAGTTCATTCAACGCCAACGCGAAGGTCGAAATCAGCCGCTTCAAGGGGCTGGGTGAAATGATGCCGGCGCAGCTCAAGGAAACCACCATGGATCCTGCAAAACGCACGCTGTTGCGCGTGGTGCTGCTGGCCGACGACCGCGAGGGCACGGCCGATTCGGTGGAGCGCCTGATGGGCACCAAGGCCGAAGCCCGATTCGCCTTCATCTCGGACAAGGCCGAGTTTGCGAACGACGAATTGTTGGACGTCTAGCCTCCTTACAACCGTTTAGCGCATGTGGATCCGGGGCCGACACGCCCCGGCCGCCCGGGTGATTTTGCTTAATTTTCAGTTACTTGACGTTTTTGCTGGTGACGCTGGCAGCGGTCGTTTTCCGGCGAGTGTGCCTGTCCCGCAACAGCATTTTGGGTTGAAATCACTATAGTGGGGTCAACAGCACACGGAATCATCGACCTGACGATTTCGTTACGCGGCCAAATTGAACGCTTATTACTGGGGAATTCAAAATGAAGAAGGTCCTGCTCGCTCTTACCGCCGCGGCTGCGTTTTCGGGATCGGCCCTCGCGGCTGACTTGCCTGCGCGGACCTACACCAAGGCTCCGCCCCCGGTTGTGACGCCGAGCTGGACCGGCTTCTATATCTTCGGCGGTGGCGGCGGCGGCATCTGGTCTGCCGACTCATTCAGCAGCGTCACGGGGACGGGCTTGCCGAACACCATCCATCAGACCGTGGGCGGCGATGGCTGGTTCGGTACCGTCGGTGTCGGTTATGACTGGCAGGTCAATTCGGGCTGGGTGGCCGGTATCTTCGCCGACGGTCAGTTCGGTGGTCTGCGTGGCACGATCCAGGATCCGGACTTCAGCGTCTCTGGTCGTATCAATATGCAAGACGCCTGGGCGGCTGGCGTTCGCGTCGGCTACCTGGTGGCTCCGAACGTCCTCTCCTACGTGAACGGCGGTTACAGCGGTTCGCACTGGTCCGGTACGGAGCTGTTCGATACCTTCAGCGGCGCACCGGTCGGTGGTCACACCAACTCGTTCAACCGCAACGGCTGGTTCATCGGCGGCGGCGTCGAAAACAATCTGGATATCTTCGGCCTCTCCGCGCCCGGCTGGTTCATGAAGACCGAATACCGCGCCGCCTACTACGACACGAAGGCCATCAACGAACTGGTCGACGGCAGCAACGCTTTTGCCGGCAACGACATCAACTTCAAGCCCTGGGTCCAGACCATCTCGACCTCGCTGGTCTACCGCTTCAACTGGACCGGCCCGGTGGTCGCGAAGTACTGATCTGTTCCTTTCGGAACCTGAAAGCCCCGGCTCGCGCCGGGGCTTTTTTGTTTGGGCGGATGCTTTGACCTGACCTCCGATCAGCCATTGTCGGACGGCCGAGGCCCGCCGTGGGCACGGTGACGGCAGCGAGGCGTCTTCGCGAGAAGCGATCTGCCCCGATCCGCTGGCATTGCCTCCGGTTGAACGCTACGGTTGTGTCCTGCCCACGGACTCCGCTCCCACCGGAAAGGGAGCCGCGCGGCCAATGACGACATGCCGGGAGGAAGCCCGATGCGCAGGGTGCTTCTCATCATCGGCCTGATCGCGCTCGCGATCGGGCTGTTCTGGATCGGTCAGGGTACCGGCGTGATCGCCTGGCCCAAAACGAGTTTCATGATCGATGATATCCAGTGGGCCGGATATGGCGCGGCGCTGGCCGCGGTCGGCCTGATCCTGATCTGGCAAAGCCAGCGCTAAAGAAATCGGGGACATTCGGCCATGAAGTCGTTCGATCTGAAGGGCAAGGTAGCCATCGTCACCGGCGGCAATGGCGGTATCGACACCAAACTCACCAGCGCGTTTCTCGTCGACGGCGGCTTTTCGATCATGGGCTGACGCATCGGCCGCCGAACCGCACACCAGCGCTCAGTTATTGCTGCGATTTGCGGTTCGGAAGCTCTTGACCTCCGACACGCTGCCGTCGCGATAGGTCAATTCCACCGACATGAATTGGGTGGCCGGCGGAAGCTTCATGTAGAGCTGCGCGCTGGACGGAATCGTGCTGGGGTCCCTCATGTCGCAAGGCGGCATCTTGAGCACCTGGGTGGGCACCGCATTGTCGATGCCGATCCTCACCTCGCGGATCGCGCAGCGATACGACATCAGATGCGTGTAGTACACGAGCAGTCCGTTGTATTGGCGGAACGACAACCAACTGGTCGCGGTCATGTCGAGGATCTTGCGCTGGTCGCGAAGCAGCGCGGCCTCGGGATCGAACTTGATCGGAAACGGTCCCTGCATCTCGCCAGAGGCGTCGATATAGCGAACCTCGATGGTCGCCGCCGGCGCATCTGCCGCGAGCTCGATCGAGGGATTGGGCATGCGCTTGCGTGTGCGCGGATCGAGCGTGTCCAGAAAGCCGGTCTCGCGGAATTCGCCGCCGTCGCCTATCCGCCAGGAAATGCCGAGCGTCGGATCGGCGATCGAGAACACCACTGTCCAGCCGCCATTGTGGCGCGAGAAGGCGGCGATCGGCGCATTCAGGGATTCGGTCTGCGGGGCGGTGTTGCGCGGCGCAACCACCGGCGGAATGGCCGCCGCAACCTTTTGCGCTGAAACGGCGGACTTATCCGCATCACCCTGCCCTTTCGCCAGGCCGTTCAGGAACACATTGTCGACCATCTGGTCGGTGTAGGCCGGGATCTGGCGGTGGCCGATGGTCTCGGCCATCTCGCTCACGAGCTTGCGGGTGTGCTGGGCGACCTCGACGAGGTTCTCGCCGGGCTGCAGCAGTTCCTTGGCGAAGGTGCGCGTGAACACCGAATTGGGACTGTTGTCGTCGTTGGAAAGACGGTCGAGCGCGGTCTGCTTGTAGCCGGCGGAGAAGACCGAAAACACGCCCTCCGGCAATTGCGTCATCGGCGCGAGCCCGCCGCCGCCCGCGACCGCACGCGTGCCCGATCGCTCGAACGGATTGTTGCGGCAGGCATCGAACACGAGGATCGAGGTGCGCACCTGCTTGTTCTGCAAGCGCTCGACGATGCGATCGGCAAGGACCGACGCATCGCGCACCAGCTCTTCCTGGCCTTCCGTTGCAGCCGGCACGTCGGTCGGCAGCAGATAATTCTGGCCCGCGATCTCAAAGCCGTGGCCGGCGTAAAAGAAGAACGCGGTGTCCCCGGGACCGACCGCGTTGTCGAAGGCAAGCAGCGTCTGGCTGAATTGCTGGCGGTTCTGGTTCTCCGCCACCATCACGGAAAAGCCGAGCCGCTTGAGCGTATCGCCCATGGTGCGGGCATCGTTGACGGCCTTCTGCAGCTTCGGCACGTTCTTGTAGTCGTTGTTGCCGATCACCAGCGCGACGCGCTTCTCCGCATGCGCCGGCACGGCCAGCACGAGGACCAACGCTGCCAGAGCGAGCCTCAGCGACACCAAGTTTCTCATCCGAATCCCCGCCCCACCAAAATGCCTTTTGCCGTAGTCGAAAGAGCGCCTTTGCCGGTTCAATTCGCCCTTTTTGACTGGCCCTGATCCTACCGCGCCACCATCTCTCGATGACCGGCTGGGCGAAATTGAGAGCACCTCCAAGGGAACGAGAACGGCACGACGCCCTTCCTCTTTAGATAACACTTCAATCTAATAGCTACTTAAGATTGAATGACGCGCGAACAGCCCCGACAGGACTGCTGAAAATGCGGTCTATGGGACTTCAACCCAGGCTTTGAAGGTCATGTTATTTCAGCATCCCTAGATTGCACTCGTTCAAAAACATTAAGCTTTTTCGGCGCTTCCCGCGTCTGCTCCATTGACTTCCAGCGATTTCACCCTATGTTCCGCAGCGGAGCGGCAAGGTAGTCGAGACGCGATTCCTTAAGAGGCCGCCGCTAGTCAGCGTAAGTGAGAGCCCCCAGCTTTTTTGAAGCACGCCGTTTCGGGGCTGAGCGCGACAGCCTTTTTATCCTCGATTCCGAACGGCGGTGTCGATTAGAGGCTCGATGTCTTTTTCCAATCTCGGACTGTCCGACAAGGTTCTCGCCGCAGTCGCGGCCACCGGTTACACCAGCCCCACCCCCATTCAGGAACAGGCGATCCCCCATGTGCTCGCGCGACGCGACGTGCTTGGCATCGCCCAGACCGGCACCGGCAAGACCGCAGCCTTCGTCCTGCCGATGCTCACCATCCTCGAAAAGGGCCGCGCCAGGGCGCGGATGCCCCGCACGCTCATCCTCGAGCCGACGCGCGAACTCGCCGCCCAGGTCAAGGAGAACTTCGATCGGTACGGCGCCGGCCAGAAGCTGAATGTTGCGCTCCTGATCGGCGGCGTTTCCTTTGGCGACCAGGACACCAAATTGACGCGCGGCGTCGACGTGTTGATCGCAACCCCCGGCCGCCTGCTCGACCACACCGAGCGAGGCGGCCTTTTGCTGACCGGCGTCGAGTTGCTGGTGATCGATGAAGCCGACCGCATGCTCGACATGGGCTTCATCCCCGACATCGAGCGCATCTGCAAGCTCGTTCCCTTCACGCGGCAGACGCTGTTCTTCACCGCGACGATGCCCCCCGAAATCCGCCGCGTCACCGAGGCCTTCCTGCACAATCCGGTGCGCGTGGAAGTCTCCAAGCCCGCGACCACCGCAGTCACCGTGACGCAATCCCAGGTCTTCGCCGGACGCGAGGCGCATCAGAAGCGCGAGATGCTGCGCAGCCTGTTGCGCGACGCCAAGGATTTGAAGAACGCCATCATCTTCTGCAACCGCAAGCGCGAGGTCGCGGTACTGCACAAATCGCTGCAGAAGCACGGCTTCAGCGCCGGCGCGCTGCATGGCGACATGGATCAGCCCGCACGCATGGCGGCGCTCGACCAATTCCGCAAAGGTGAGCTGCCGCTTCTGGTCGCTTCCGACGTCGCCGCGCGCGGCCTCGACATTCCCGAAGTGAGCCATGTCTTCAATTTCGACGTGCCGCATCATCCCGATGACTACGTGCACCGGATCGGCCGCACCGGACGCGCCGGCCGCACCGGTACCGCGATCTCGATCGTCACGCCGCTCGACACCAAATCGATTGCCGCGATCGAGAAGCTGATCGGCCAGAGCATTCCGCGTGCCGAAGGCGACTTCGGCGATCATGCCGCAGCCTCCGACGAAGGCGGCGAGCCGCGCGAACATCGCTCGCGCGAAGGCTCGCGCCGGGGCGGCCGCGGCAAGCCGCAGCGCGAACGGGACGGGCGCCACGCCGGCAATCACCGGCAGCATGGCCCCTCGCAACCGGCCTCCGCGCCACGCGGCGCGCCGATGCCACGCAACGAACCGCGCCGTGTTTCCCGCGAGGCGGATTCGGAGCCGGGCGATCATTCGCACCTGCCGGCGTTTCTGCTCCGACCGGTTCGCGCGCGCGTCTAGGGCGCGAACTCGCCGAAAAGAGACCGTTTACCGGCCGTTCATTCTCCTCCACTACCTTGACCGCATAATTCAGTTATTGTGGCGGGCGTTTCCCGCTATGGGGACGTGATCCGTGGTCAAGGTGCTCGACGAACACGAACGCACAATGACCTTCGCGGAAATCGCGTTGGGTCAGATCCGATCACTCCGACAAACCGCAGTCCCTCGCAATTACGAGATCTGGTACGTCTACGCCACCGGTTACAACGCGCAGCTCAACAAGGTCATCAATGAGACGCTTGCGCGCAACGGCAAGCTGACCGAAGCCGACCTCGAGCAGATCTACGAGACCTACCTCTCCCACATCAAGACCACCGACCGCATCGACAAGGTCGGTGCGCGCGTGATCGGCGAGATCGACGACGTGATGGTGCTGCTGACCGAAGCACTCGGAATGTCGACGAGCTACGACGCGAGCCTCAATGGCGCAAACCAGAGGTTATTGACGGCGGAGACGCGCGATCAGGTCACGACCATCGTGGAAGCGCTGGTCAAATCGACCCGGGAGATGCGCGACACCAACAAGACACTGGAAGAACGGCTGACGCTGTCGAAGAACGAGATTTCGAATCTGCAGCAGAGCCTGGAGGCGATCCGCGCCGAGTCGCTCACCGATCCGCTGACGGGCCTTGGCAACCGCAAATATTTCGACCGCATGATCGATGCGGCCGTCCAGCATGCGCTCGCCAGCAACGAGCCGCTGTCGCTCCTGATGTTCGACATCGACCATTTCAAGTCGTTCAACGATTCCTACGGCCATCTCACCGGCGACCAGGTGCTGCGCCTGGTCGGCATGTCGCTGAAGCAGACCATCAAGGGTCAGGACATCACCGCCCGCTATGGTGGCGAGGAATTCGCGGTGGTGCTGCCCAACACCGCGCTGCGCCAGGCGCTTACTGTCGCCGATCACATCCGCCGCGCGGTGATGGCGAAGGAACTGAAGAAGAAATCGACCGGCGAGATTCTCGGCCGCGTTACCATTTCCGCCGGCGTCTCCATGCTGAAGCCGGGTGACGACACGGACTCGCTGATCGAGCGCGCCGACGCCTGCCTCTATGCCGCCAAGCGCAACGGCCGCAACCGCGTCATCTGCGAGGTCGATCCCGAATACAGCGCCGAGACGCAGAGCCAGGTGGCTTGACGTCGGCCGCTCACATTGAGCTTCGTAGGGTGGGCAAAGGCGCGACCGCGCCGTGCCCACCATTTTTATCCCGATCGTCGACTTGAATGGTGGGCACGCTTCGCTTTACCCACCCTACGAAGTGACTTGCGCTTCGGCGCCGACTTCTTGGCGACAGGCTTCTTGGCCACGGCTTTCTTTTTGCCGATCGCCGGCTTGCGCGCCCGCGATCGCTTCTTCAGCGCCGCTCGCTGCGCGGCGCCTAATGCCGCCCTCGCCCATTGACCGAGCTCTTCAGTGTCGTCGAACAGCCGCGCCGGCAGTTGCCAGTAGGAATTGACCATCACGGTCTTGGCGCGGGTCTGATACTGGAACGGCTTTGAACCCTCGGCCTCGAATTGCGGGATGGTTTGCTCGTCCGCGCGGAAATAGAGCCCCGCGCGCAGCGCCAGGGCGAAATTGACGCCGTCGACGGAAATGCCGAAGCCGGAAAACATCGGGCGGATGGTGACAGGACCGAAATCCGAAAACAGGTCGACCAGGAATTCGCGGTCCATGCCTCAGTCCTTGCTGCCGGCCCCTCATGGTGAGGAGCGCGTCAGCGCGTCTCGAACCATGGGGCCCCAATCTCTCCCGCGGCCATCCTACGAGACGCCGCGCGCAAAAGCGCGCGGCTCCTCAGGATGAGGTGCTGAATTTGTTGAGAGAGCTTATCAGATCTGCGCGGGCTTGAGCTGCACGGACTCGCCGCAGCCGCAGGCCGAAATCTGGTTCGGATTGTTGAAGATGAACTGCGCCTGCATCTTGTCGGCCTTGTAGTCCATCTCGGTGCCGAGCAGGAACAGCACCGCCTTGGGGTCGACCAGGATCTTCACGCCCTTGTCCTCGACGACTTCGTCGGTCGGGCGGATCTCGTGGGCGTATTCGACGGTGTAGGACTGGCCGGCGCAGCCGCCGTTCTTCACGCCGACGCGCAATCCCACGATCTCGGAATCGGCGCGCCTGGTGAGTTCCTGGATACGCTGCGCAGCCGCTTCCGTCAGCCGCATGACCTGCGGGCGCGGCCGCCTCGGCTTGGCGGAGGGAGTGGGTGATGCGGGCGTCATGTCAGTCATTTGGTCAGTCCTGACGGCAAATCAATGCCGGATTTGCAAAAGCCGAGCCGCGAACAACTCACCACATATTGAGGACGAGCCTGGCCTCGTCGCTCATCCGGTCCGGCGACCACGACGGCTCCCAGACCAGGTTCACATTGACCACACCGACGCCGGGAACGCTCGCAATCGCATTCTCGACCTGGGTCGGCAACTCGCCCGCCGCCGGACAATTCGGCGTCGTCAGCGTCATCGTCACATCGACCGCGCGCTCGTCGCTGATGTCGACCTTGTAGATCAGACCGAGTTCGTAGATGTCGGCGGGGATTTCCGGGTCGAACACCGTCTTCAACGCGGCCACGATTTCCGTGGTCAGCCGCTCGGTTTCTTCCGGCGACAGCGAGGAATGCGTCTCCATGTTGGCAGCTTTGATTTCGGCTACATCACTCATGCGAACAGTTCCCCGGCCTTGATCAGCGCCTGAACGAGGTGGTCGACTTCTTCTCGGGTATTATACATGCCGAACGAGGCGCGGCAGGTCGCCGTGACGTTGAACCGCTCTAAAAGCGGCATTACGCAATGCGTGCCCGCGCGCACCGCGACGCCCTGGCGGTCGATCACGGTTGCGACATCGTGGGGATGGGCGCCCTTCATCTCGAAGGAGATCACGGGACCCTTGTTCCTTGCCGTGCCGATCAGCCGCAGCGAATTGATCTCGCGCAGCCGCTCCTGGGCATAGGCGAGCAGATCATGCTCATGCGCGGCGATGCGCTCCTTGCCGATGGAACTGACATAATCGATCGCGGCCCCCAGCCCGACCGCTTCCACGATCGCGGGCGTGCCGGCCTCGAACTTGTGCGGGGGATCGCCATAGGTGATCCAGTCCCTGGCGACCTCGCGGATCATCTCGCCGCCGCCGTTGAAGGGCCGCATCCCGACCAGATGCTCGTGCTTGGCGTAGAGCGCGCCGATGCCGGTCGGGCCGTAGACCTTGTGGCCGGTGAAGACGTAGAAGTCGCAGTCGATGTCCTGCACGTCGACGGCCAGATGCACGGCGCCCTGGCTGCCATCGATCAGCACGGGGATGCCGCGCGCATGCGCGGCCTTCACGACGTCCTTCACGGGCACGATGGTGCCGAGCGCGTTCGACATCTGCGTCATCGCGACCAGCTTGGTGCGCGGCGTCAGAAGCTTCTCGAACTCCTCGAACAGGAAATTGCCTTCGTCATCGACCGGCGCCCATTTGATCACGGCGCCATGGCGTTCCCTCAGGAAATGCCAGGGCACGATGTTGGAATGGTGCTCCATGATCGAGATGACGATCTCGTCGCCGGCCTTGATGTTCGCTTCGCCCCAGGAATAGGCCACGAGGTTGATCGCCTCGGTGGCGTTGCGGGTGAAGACGATCTCTTCATTGCGGCGCGCATTCAGAAACTTCGCCACCTTGGCACGGCCGCCTTCATAGGCCTCGGTCGCGGCATTGGCGAGGTAATGCAGGCCACGATGCACGTTGGCGTATTCGCTTCTATAGGCCTCGGTCATGCGATCAAGCACGGCGGTCGGCTTCTGCGCCGAGGCTGCGTTGTCGAGATAGACCAGCGGCTTGCCATAGACCTGCAGCGCCAGCGCGGGAAAATCCTCGCGAACGCGGGCGACGTCGTAGGCGCCATTGAGGACCGCAGGATGCGTGCTCATGCCCTCGCCTCCAGCCATCGCTCGGCGGCCGCCATCACCGCCTCGCGCAGATCGTCGTCGGCGATGCCTTCGATCGCTTCGCCGACAAAGGCCTGGATCAGAAGCGCCTGTGCCGCCTTCTCCGGCAGGCCACGGGCCCGCAGGTAGAACAGGAGCGTCTCGTCGAGGGCGCCCGCGGTCGCGCCGTGGCCGCAAGTGACGTCGTCGGCGAAGATCTCCAGCTCCGGCTTGTTGTCGGCTTCTGCCTCGTCGGAGAGCAGAAGCGCCCGGGTCATCATCTTGCCGTCGGTCTTCTGCGCATCGGGACGCACGATGATGCGGCCCTGAAACACAGAATGAGCGCGGTCGTCGACCACGGCGCGGAACAGCTCGCGGCTCGTGCATTGCGGCACGGCGTGATCGACCACCAGCGTGGTGTCGCCGTGCTCGGTCTTCTTCAGGAGGTTCACCCCGTTGAGCAGGAGTTCGCTGCCCTCACCTGCCAGCGTGATGAATCCCTGCAGGCGACTGACGGCCGCACCGGTCGTCATGTTGAAGAAATTGAGTTTGGTCTTGGCGCCGACCGTGACGATCGCGGACGAGATGTTCACGGCGTCGGGCGCGTCGTCCATCAGGCGGATGTGTGCCACGTCAGCGTCATCGCCGATCCAAAGGATGACGGCGTCGTTGACCTGATAGGCGCTCGCCTCGCCGACCGCGACGAAGTTCTCGACGATCGTGGCGCGGGCGCCCTTGCCGATACGCAGATGCGAGCGGGTGAACGCGGAAGCAGCGGCCGCCGTTGCTAGATGGATGATCTGGATGGGGGCGGACAGTTGCACGCCGTCAGCGACCGAGACAACGAAGCCGTCAGTCGCCATGGCCGCATTGAGCGAGATCATGGCATCGGTCGATGCAGTTTGCAGGAGATCGCCGGCGGCAGGATTGGCCTCGTTCTCCAGGACCTCGCGCAGGGTCTTGACGCTGGTCCCCGCCGGCGCCTTGTCCGACAGCTCCGCCGCATAGACGCCGTCCACCAGAACCAGCTTCGTAGCGCCAGAGATCGCCACCAGCTTCAGCGCGGCCTTCGCAAGCTTGAGCGCCGATGCATCGGGCTTTGCCGCAAGCGGCTTCACCTCGCGCATCAGGACGCGCAGGTCGGTATATTTCCATTCCTCGATCCGGCGGTGCGGCAGGCCGGCACGCTCGTAAGCCTCGAACGCCTGCCGCCTGATCTCGGCGACCTTGCCCGCACCCGGCAGCCAGTCGCGCGCGGTCGCGAACACGCTGTCCACCGCACGCCCGGTCTCGGTCTTTGCCACAACAACGTTCATCACAAAATCCGCTTTCGTCAGGCCGCGTCCTCGAACTGCGCGTAGCCGGACTCTTCCAGCTCCAGCGCCAGTTCCTTGCCGCCGCTCTTGACCACGCGTCCCCTCGACATCACGTGCACGAAATCGGGCACGATATAGTTGAGCAGCCGCTGATAATGGGTGATGACGACCATCGCGCGCTCCGGCGAACGCAGCGCGTTGACGCCGTCGGCAGCAATGCGCAGCGCGTCGATGTCGAGTCCGGAATCCATCTCGTCGAGGATACACAGCGCGGGCTCGAACAGCGCCATCTGCAGCACCTCGTTGCGTTTCTTCTCGCCGCCGGAGAAGCCGACATTGACCCCGCGGCGGAGCATGTCCTGCGGGATGTTCAGGGATTTGGCGACTTCGCGGACCTTCTTCAGAAAGTCCGGCGTCGAGAACTCGCTCTCGCCGCGCGCCTTGCGCTGCGCATTCAGCGCCGTGCGCAGGAAGTTCATGGTGGCGACGCCGGGGATTTCCACCGGATACTGGAACGCCAGGAACACGCCCTTGGCGGCGCGCTCGTCGGGCTGCATCTCCAGCAGGTTCTCGCCCTTGAACAGGATCTCGCCGCCGGTGACCTCATAGCCGGGCTTGCCGGCGATCACGTGGCTGAGCGTCGACTTGCCGGAGCCGTTCGGCCCCATGATCGCGTGCACCTCGCCCTTGTTCACGGTCAGCGACAGCCCATGGAGAATCTCGCGATCCTCGACACGAACCTGCAGGTCTTTCACTTCGAGTAATGCCATCATCTTTTTCCGTTTAGCCGGCGTGCGGCCAGAATGGGTCGTTAGCCGACCGATCCCTCCAGCGAGATCGAGATCAGCTTCTGTGCTTCCACCGCGAACTCCATCGGCAGCTGCTGCAGCACGTCCTTCACGAAGCCGTTGACGACGAGGCCGACGGCCTCTTCCTGGCTGAGCCCGCGCTGGATGCAGTAGAACAGCACATCCTCGGAGATCTTCGAGGTGGTCGCCTCGTGCTCGAACGTGGCGGAGGAATTCTTCGCCTCGATATAGGGCACGGTGTGCGCGCCGCATTTGTCGCCGATCAGGAGCGAATCGCAGGCGGTG
>Ga0153954_1000565_pt1 | contig 28093 bp, 30 predicted proteins | sample TSFL038MetaG_FD_102277 | JGI IMG/M metagenome (GOLD analysis project Ga0153954, IMG submission 102277) | Attine ant fungus gardens microbial communities from Florida, USA - TSFL038 MetaG | ecosystem: Host-associated > Fungi > Mycelium > Unclassified | place: USA: Florida, Wekiwa Springs State... | reverse complement strand
TTCCTTTTGGTAGGGTGGGCATTGCCCACCAAACTGTTGGCCTCAGCGAAGATCGGTGGGCAATGCCCACCCTACGGCAGGCCGTCTGCACCCGTTTTCTTAGGGTTGACAAAGCACTAGGACCGACCGCGTGTTCACGGGGGGGAGGGGAGCGGGGCGGTCACTTGCTCTTCAAATCGAAATCGATCGTGTTCGATTCGCCGTCCTTCACGTCGGCAGTGAGTTTGGTCTTTGCGTTGTACTTGTCCGGGACCAGGGGCTTCTTCGCGGCCGAGCGCTTCGGCCGCGGCCCCGGCGGTTCGTCGGAGGGGGGCGGAGCCTCCTCGTCGTCGCCGAGAATCGCCACCCGGTACTTGCCGGGCGTCGGCCCGCCGTCTTTCGGAATCGTGTATTCCCCTTCGGTGATCATCGCTCCCGTTGACACCGCGTCGGCACGCTGGGGATTGTCAGGTGAAAATGTGATCGAACCTCGCTTCAGCGGCTTGTCGTCCAGGGTGACCTTGCCCCAGACCGGCTGCCTCGGCAACTGATCCTCCCCCGAGCCGGCGCAGCCAAACGGGAAGACGAACCAGATCAGGCTGAGCGTCACCCAGCAACATCTCCGATGTTCAAACATAAACAAAATTCAATCCGAAAGAGTTTTGTGTTCAGAGGAGGGAGATTGTCGGTTGGACAACCGACATCGAGAGCGGGGGGGGGAGGGACCCGCGTTTCTCGCGGGCACCGGCGTCTCAGGCGAGATTCCTCAATTCGTCCGTCATTCCACCTAATCGGGCCCGCGAACGTCGATGCGTGTGAAACGCATCGTCTCCCAGTTGAATCAAGACAGGGAGGTCCTCTGCACAAGCAGAGTTCGAGAGTCTTGATAGGCAACCGCTTCGGGGCACGCTTTCGGCCTCGTCCCGGAAATTAAACCTCGTCAATATGGCCGAATCGCAAACAAAAAAAGAAAAAAGTGTGAAAATTTGATCTATACATCCGTGGGTAGCGTCCTTCGCTGACTGTATGGCTGGTCGAGTGAACCATAGAACTCACCCTGGACGAGATCAAGACTCACCTCAGCGGCCGCCCCGTACCCATCGGGAGCAATACGCCGGCTGACGTCGTGCAAGAGATTTACAGGCTGATGCCAGCGCACGACATAGTGCAGCGCACGATGCACGACGCGGCGGGGGTGGCCAGCCCGGATCCGGACCGGCTCTTATTTCTCGACTCACTGCGGATGCTGCAGTGCCAGCTCCCCCAGTCCCCATTGCTGAGGGCCCAGACCTGGTTTCACCGGCTGCTTCGCGAACTGCGACGCCAGGAACTCAAGCCACGGCGGGCCCCCTGGTATGCTCGCGGGAAGATGGCGAACTGGATGAAAACGAGACCCGAGTTCCTCAGGCCGCCACAGACGACGAAACCCTTTCCGGAAGCCGTGGTTCTGCTTATCTAGAAACGGACGATGAAATGTCTCAAAAGGGACAGCCTGAGGTGAGTTCTTGGGGAGCTTCGCCAACGTCGAGCGATGCAACAGCAGTCTTGGTGAGATCCGCCAAACGCTGGGCAAGGTCCTTCAGCATCCCGGCCGAGTAGCCGGGCCAGAGGTGTTCGATGGTGCCGTCTGGGTTCACGAGGGCGGTATAGGCCGAGCGCTCAGCGCCGAGGGCTTGGATGGCCTTGAGGTCGGGGTCGGCGAGGACGGGGTAGGGGGTCTGGTGGCGGGAGACCCAATCTTTGGCAACGGGAAGGTCGCCCGCGATGATGCCAAGAAGATCGGCGCGGTCGCGGTAGGCGGCGTGGAGACGGGCGAAGCAGGGCTCGGCGGCCTCGCTGCACGGGCAGTCGGACTTGATGAAGATGAGAACGCGAGGCCGACCCCGGTCCGACTTGCCCAGCGCGTAGGTCCGGCCGTTGGAGCCTTGAGCCAGAAGTGAGGCCGTGGCCCGTCCCGCAACGGCTTTGGCCTCGGTTTGCATGCGAGGGGTCACGGGATGGCCGATGCGCCCTCGTGTCGCGATCGCGGCCGAGAGGGCGACTGCCGAAGCCACAAGTAAAAGGGCGGTGACCGAATTCCTCATGACTCGAGACTCCGATCAACAAACATAGAGACTCAGCCAGTCACGGGCTGACCGGAGCCTTCCACGATCGCCGTTTCGAGATCGAAGGCACGCTCGTCGGCTGCTTGGTCTTTGCGCTTCGGGCTGGAAATCTGGAGGACGAGAGCGGCGGTGGCCAGGCAGAGGGCTCCGGCGGTGAGGAAGGCGGGTTGGTAATCGCCAACGGTTGAGCGGATCGAGCCTGCGCCAAAGGTCGCGGTGGCCGCGCCGAGTTGGTGCGCGGCCACGATCCAGCCGAAGACGATCGCCGCCCGCTCCTTGCCAAAGGCGTCGGCCGTCAAGCGCACCGTGGGCGGAACCGTCGCGATCCAGTCGAGCCCGTAGAGCAGCGCGAAGAGCGACAAACCCCACGAGGCGTCGTCGAGGCTAAAGGGTAAGTAAATCAGGGCCAAGCCCCGCAGGGCGTAATACCAGCAGAGCAGGGCACGATTGTCGAATCGGTCGGAGAGCCAGCCCGAGGCGGTCGTACCCGCGAGGTCGAAGAGTCCCATCGCCGCCAGGAGTCCGGCGGCGCGGACCTCGGGGATGCCGGCGTCGAGACAGGCCGAGATCAGGTGGGTGCCGATGAGGCCGTTGGTGCTCAGGCCGCAGACGAAGAAGCTCCCCGCCAAGAGCCAGAAGTCGCGCGACCGCAAACCATCGCGCAAGGCGCTGAGTGCCGCGGCGAGCGGGTCCATCGCCGGAGCGACGCTCGCGGGATCGTCCTCTTCACGCGCACCGAAAGGACGCAGGCCGACCTCCGAGGGGCGATCCCGCATCAGGAAGGCAACCAGGGGAAGGATCAAGAGGGCCGCTCCGGCGACGACCAAAGCCGCCGGCCGCCACCCGTAGCGCTGGACGATCGCGGCAAGGGCCGGCAGGAAGACCATCTGGCCCGTGGCCGTGCTGGCGGTCAAAATGCCCAGGACAAGGCCTCGCCGCTCGCTGAACCAGCGGTTGACGACCGTCGCCCCCAGCACCAGGGCCGTCATGCCGGTCCCTCCGCCGACGACCACTCCCCAAAGCAAGACGAGCTGCCAGGAGGTCGTCATCCGGGTCGAAAGCGCAACCCCGAAGGCCACCGTCGCCAGCGACCCCAGCATCGTCCGCCGAACCCCAACCCGCTCCATCAGGGCCGCCGCAAACGGCCCGATCAGGCCGTAAAGCACGAGATTGATCGAGATCGCCAGCGAGATCGTCGCCCGGCTCCAACCGTACTCCCGCTCCCAGGGGACGATCAAAACTCCCGGCGTGGCGCGTACCCCGGCCGTCGCCAGAAGCGTCAGGAAACTCAGCCCAGCCACCACCCAGGCATAGTGCATTCGGCCCTGATGTCGCTGCGAAGCCATTCCGCCGATCCTCCCCCCTCGAGCTTGCTCGGGCCCCATCCTAACGCCCCTCTTGATCCTAGAGCGGTTATCGCTTGGATCGCCCACACTCAGGCCGGAGAGTGACCCTGTAGCTCGAAGTAAGTCAAGAGGCCGGTTGGATGGCACCAGCCTGGGCCCACTGGTGGACAAGCCACCAGTACCACCCCATACGGCCATCTACATAGCATTGGTTGATGGTGCGTCCCACACAGAGATCCCAGGGATTTCACTCAGATCTACCGGGATTTCGTAGGCGATCCCATCGCAATCCGCTCTAGACCGCCCAACGGTTCAGAATGTTACGGACGGTTCTGTCTCATGTCAATCCGCTCTCTTGATGGCTGGAGGATGGCAACGTCGCGAATGAGAGAGTTCGTCGAGGATTTCCGGGAGATCCGTCGCGGGATCGTCAAACCGATGGTTCGTTTCACCGGAGGTGAACCTCCCTCGACTTTGCGATCCTCGGGCGCTAGTGTGAAGAGAAGAAGCGACTTCCGTGAGGAGATAGAGTCAAGAACGAGGATAGGGTTCGGATGTCGGGCGACAAAACTGCAAAGTCAGCGCGGGAGCGGGTACTCGAGGTCGCCGGGGACCTCTTCTATCGCGAAGGGATCCGCGCCGTCGGAATCGACACGATCATCGCGCGCTCGGGCGTGGCGAAGATGAGCCTGTACCGCAATTTCGCTTCGAAGGACGATCTGATCGTTGCTTATCTGCAAGCATGTTCAGGAAATTTCTGGCGATGGTGGGACAGAGTCACCACTCCCTTTGAAGGTTCTCCCCGGGCGCTGATTCGCGGCCTGTTCGAGGCCCTGTTGGTGAAGGTGAACCGACCAGGCTTCCGTGGCTGCCCGTTCGTCAACACGGCGACCGAGTTTCCCACGCCCGGGCATCCGGCCCGCGAAGCCGCGCTGGAGTATCACCGTGAGCTGCGTTCCCGGCTCACGCGCATCGCCAACGATCTGGGCGCTCTTCGCCCGGAGGCCCTGGCCGATCAACTCGTCATCCTGATGGACGGCGTCTACGCCAGCGCCGGGACGTTCTCGTCGCCCGAGGCGGCGGCGGCAATCCTGGCGGCAGTCGATGCCTTGGTCGACGCTCAGGTCCCCACAAGGTGAAAGGCGATCCCGAAACTCAAACTCGGATGCTCTAACGGGAAGCACCTTCCACAAGCGACGCTCGTGTCACCCACATTGGTAATCGGTGTGGATCTTCGTGAAATCTCCTCGGGCGATGTCGTGTGGATCGGCCCAGAAGTAGAGACATCCATCATCGCCCCAGCACATGTTCGCGTTGCTGTCGCTCGCGAGTTGGAACAGAAGCCGAAGGTTTCGAGCGGCAACCTCTTCCACAAAGTACTGGATGTAGTTCGCGTAACCGAGCAAAAGATTCCAAGCGGGGAACCCAAGTTGCTGACTGCGTACCAAGTCGTAGTCGCTCACCACCTCGGAGAATTTTTCCCAGGTCTCGTCGTCCCAGCCGAGCCCGGCCACTTCCGGCTCCTCTTTCTCGTGGGGTAGACAGACGATCGGGACGAACTCCGCCTCGGCGGCCGGGAACGAGTTCACGCCGTCGGGCACCGGATGCCGCCGGAGTGCCTCTACGTCCTTCAGAAACAGGATCTGCGTCCAGTCGGGTGCCGGTTCTCCGTCCGGAGGCTGGGGGTCGGCATCATCTTCCACCTGCCATCCCCAGACCGAGAAGAACGCGAGGATACCGCTCGTGGGCAGGCCCCCGCGTTCCGCGCCCTCGGGCAGTTCGGAGAGATTGACCTGCGCGAGGAAGGCAAGCGGTTTGCCGTCGCGATAGACCGGCCATGTCCACCCTTCGGGCAGATCCGGCTCTCCCCCAATCTTCGTCCTGCCCAACGGCAGCTCAGAACCGTCGGACCGCTTCGTGCGCAGGAGGAAGGCCGGCCGCACGAGGCTTTCGATCTCGGAGCGCCGATCCTCGAGACCATGGAAGGTGATCCATTCCGAGAGAACCTCCGCCGGCCCCAGGCCGCGCGTGAGCATCGAGATCCGAAGATGATGGGCATCGTCGAGCTGATCGTACAGCCGTTGGTAGGAGTGATCGATGAGGCTAAGAAGCGTCTCCGGCGGGATCGAGCCATCGAGGACGACGTCCGTCCACGTCCAGCCCTTGGTCTCCCAGCGCATTCGCTTTGAGACGCTGATCGCCGACGAGGTCGCCTCGAGCTGGTTCCTGAGGGCATCGCCACACCGGATCATGAGAACGGGAGTACGCTCGTCGAGAAAGATTTTCACGAAGGTGTCGAGGAACCCGTCCAGAATGCCGAACTCGTCGCGATTCTTCGACCGACTCGTAACGCCGGGCTTCTCAAGGCACCTCTGACGTAGCCGTTCGATAAGATCGTTCAAAACGAAGTCTCCCGTACACTCAAGTCGATGGTTGATTGACGAGCCGCGAGTCTCTCATGGAAGGGGATCGGCGGCAAGGCAAGGCGTCTCCCTCTCGACCATGGTGCCAACCACCCATGTAATCCTGAAATTATCATTTCAGAGTTGTTTCACCAGCGTCTCTGGAGCATCTGGCAAGTCCCCTTCCGTTGCGTGAGCACCCCCATCCAACAGAGGTCTTCTCGTAGGTCAGGCCTTGGCCTGCCAGGGCTGTTCGCGAGAGCCTCGGCAGGCCAAGGCCTGACCTACAAAAAACTTGCCGGAGGCTCCACTCGGTTGATCAAAGTTCGTGGTCCCTCGCGAACTTTTTTCCACGGCCGAAATTCTGCCTTGCCATACCTAGAGCCTCTATGCATAGTGGTACTATGAAAATTAACAAAGACTTGGTGGCGGCGTCGGCCATACCGCTGATTCTGTCCATCCTGGAGGAGGGTGAGAGCTACGGCTACGCCATCATCCAGCGGGTGCGCGAATTATCGGGAGGGGAGATCGAGTGGACGGACGGGATGCTGTACCCGGTGCTCCATCGCCTTGAGGAGCAGGGGTGCATTCGTTCTCGATGGGGCGTTTCCGAAACGGGCCGGAAGCGGAAGTACTACGTTCTGGAGAGCCAGGGGCGCTTGATCCTGAAAGATCAGCAGGAGCAATGGCTCCTCGTGCAAGCGACCCTGGGCCGCCTCTGGGGGGCGCAACATGCCTGATATCGAGAGGCGGATCATTCAATGGAGGTGGTCCATGGCGCAGCAACTGATCGGACGCGGAGAGATCCTGGACGAGCTGGAAGAGCACCTTCGCGACTCGTTGGAGGAATTGACGCAGACGGGGCATGCGGCCGACGAGGCCGTAGAGCTGGCGATGAGCCGGATGGGTCAGCCGAGGGAAATTGCGGCCGAATTCGCCAAGGTGCCTGCCGCGACAGCCCCTTGGCTGCCGGTTCGCCTGGCCTGGGCCGGCGGGGCGCTCCTCGCCGCGTCGATGCTGGCGCCGCTGTTTCCCAAGCTCACGGCGGGGGGATTGGCCTCGCTCTTGGCCGTCCACATGGGGGCGGTGATGCTCGGTTACGTCGCCACGCTCCTGGTGGGCTTTCTCGCCGCCTGCTACTTCCTCACACGTCCTTTCCGCGAACTGCGCAAGGGGCAGGTTCAGACACTCAAGCGCGCTGCACTGGTTCTTTCAGCGGCGGCCGTCGTGCTGACAGGATCAGGGATCGCCATGGGCTGTCTCTTTTGCCCGCACGAGAAGACCGGCTGGGCCTGGGGCCTCGACACCCGAGAAGTCGGCGGTATCGCCATCCTCGCCTGGAATGTGGCCATGGTCTCCGGCTACTGGCGGGGACGAGAATCGAGCAGGCTCGGAGCGATGATGCTCCTGGGGGTCGCCGGCAACATCGCGGTCGCCTTGGGCTGGCTCGGGGCCTCAGCGGTCGAACGGCAATTACATGGGTCGCCGGGAAATTATACACCGGTCGTCATCGCGGTGCTGAGTCAGCTTGCTCTCGCCGGCATTGCGTTGGCACCAGCCGAATGCCTACGTGTCAGACGAGCTTGATCGTTGATCCGTCTGAGTCTCCGCCGTTCGCTGGCCGCGAACGGCGGTTATTCCTGGGATCCCCTCGAGGCAGAGCGCGGCGTGCTCTCGACGCGACGGATTAATTCTTGTCCAGGTAGGCGACGGTCTCGCGCTCTCGGTGCTCCGGTTGTCGTTGGGAGAGATCCCAGAACCTCAAGACGGCGTCGTCGGCTCCGGTCACGAGTGTCATGCCGTCCGGCGAGACCCCCATCGATTTGACTCGGCTCCGCTGGCCGTCGAGGCGACAGCGGATGTCGATGGATTCGCGAGCGACATTCCAAAGGATCAGGGCACCGTGGAGGCTCGACGTGGCCAGGGTGTGGCCATCGGGCAGGTATCGGACCGTGGTGACCGGTCCTTGTTGGCTGGGCCAAGACCGCATCCGGCCGGTGTTGAGGTCGCGGAGCGAGATCCCTTGCGTCCCCCCCACGGCGAGTGAACGACCGTCGGGAGCGAAGGCGATCGACCAGAGAGGACCGGCTTCGCTCTGGAACTGTTCCCGGATCTGTCCCGAGCGCAGATCCCAGAGAATGCCGCGGCCGTCGAGGCTAACCGAGCCCAAGACCTGGCCGTCGGGGGCGAAGGCAAGGCCGTCGACCGTCTCGGCGTGGCCTCGCAGCTCGAGCTTCACCTGGCCCGAAGCGAGGTCCCAGACGCGGACGAGGTGGTCATCGCTGCCCGTGGCCACTGAGGCGCCGTCGGGGGAGAAGGTGACCGCTCGGATCCCCCCGTTGAAGCAGACCCGGCGCGACAGCAGCTCTTTCATCGTCTTGGTGTCACGTACTGTGAGCATCCCGTCGAGGCCACCGGTGGCCAGAACGTGACCGTTGGGGGCGAAGGCGACGCTGGTGAAGCCGGCCGCCCCTCTCATGATGAGCCCGCTCTCACGGCGAGTGACGACATCCCAGAGCATCACCGTCCCGTCCCGGCTCGCTGAGGCCGCGGTTCGGCCGTCAGACGAGAAGGCCAGGCCCTCGATCCGACCGGAATGAATATTGAGTTCCTTCCGAAGGGTCTCCTGCTCCGACGTCGGCCCTCCCGAGAGGGTGACGAATGTGGCGATCAGGAAAATCACGGTCGCCGCCAGGCAAAACTCGGGAGAGGGGACCAGTCGGAAAACGGGCTTGCAAGTCACGAGCCGCGCCTTCGGAGTATCCTGATCATCTCGACCCGGCGATGAAACGCTGGGTAGAAGGCGCATGGCGTCATTCTCCATGAACCACGGAAGCGAGCAGACGACGAATTGGGAGAGTGATTTCCCGTCAGGCTTGGGATGGAAGACTCGTCTCCGGAGCCATGTCCTCCCACAGGGAAACTCGCCAACGAGCCGCCGGACCCAGCGCGCCTTTTTCCCAAATCTTTCAAACAATCAGGGGGAGACTCATCCCGCAGTGACTAAGCCGCTAGCGCACTCTGGCTTTGCGAAAAGTCACCGTCGTTCCTAAAATGCATACGCGTCGTCCCGTCATATGAACGCGCGGAGTCCAAATTCGGTAATGTCATCGTCGCGCTCGATCACCCATTGCATCGCCATGCTCAAGCTCGGGGACCGCGCGGCGGCCGAGAAGCTTTGGGATACCTACGTACAGAGGCTGATCGCTCTGGCACGCGCGCGGATCGGTGGTGTCGCGCGTCGGGCGGCCGACGAAGAAGACGTGGCCCTGAGCGCATTTGACAGCTTCTACCGCAGGGCCGAAGACGGGCAGTTCGCTCGGCTCTCCGACCGCGACGACCTCTGGCAGATCCTCGTCCTGATCACCGAGCGCAAGGCGATCGATCTGATGAGGCGCGAGGGGCGCAAGTCTCGGGGTGAGGGGAAGGTGCTGAATCTCTCCGAAGTGGAAGGGAACGCCGCCGACATCCTCGATCCCGGCCCTACACCCGAATTCGCGGCTCAAGTTGTCGATGAATTTCGGAAATTATTGGAACTTCTGGGTGAAGGCTCCCTTCGTAGCGTCGCTCTTGCGAAGATGGAAGGGTACACGAATCGGCAAATCGCCGAAAAACTCGGCTGCATCGAACAGACAGTCGAGCGTAAGCTGCGATCGATCCGCCAGATCTGGACCGAGGGGAAAGTGACGTGAGCGAACGGGCCCCGATCAAGCAGGACCCCGCAACCCCCTCGGCGATCCGATGTCTCGAATCCGCGTGCGACCGTTTCGAAGCCGCGTGGAATGAGGGACTCCAGCCGACGCTCGAAGACCATCTCGGCCAGCCGGGATCGCCGGGATACGCGCCCCTGTTGCGAGAGTTGCTCATCCTCGAGCTCGCCTACCGGCGCCGGGGGGGAGAGCAGGGGACGCGGGAGGAGTACACGGACCGCTTTCCGGAGTACACGGCAGCGATTGCCTCGGCCTTCGAGACAGTCGAGGCGGCCGATGCCGAGAAAGGGGACAGGCACCCATCCCCCCTCGACCCTCCGGGGACCGTCCCGACGATCTCCGGGTACACGGTCCTGGAAGAGCTCGGGCGCGGCGGGATGGGGGTCGTCTACAAGGCCAGGCCCGAGCGTCTCAACCGTCTCGTTGCCCTGAAAATGATTCTGGCCGGCGAGTTTGCGGGCGCCGAGGCCGCGGCTCGCTTCTACGCGGAAGCCGAGGCCGTCGCCCGGCTGCAACACCCGCAGGTCGTTCAGATTTTCCGGATCGGCGACCACAAGGGGCACCCCTATCTCGAGATGGAGTTCGTCGAAGGGGGGAGCCTGGCGGATCGGCTCGACGGCACCCCTTGGCGGCCCGCCGAGGCGGCCAGACTGCTCGAGTCGCTGGCCCTGGCCATGCATCACGCCCATCGACGGGGGATCATCCACCGCGACCTGAAGCCGGCTAACATCCTGCTCACATCCGACGGCATACCCAAGGTCACCGACTTTGGTCTGGCCAAGAGCCTCGGGGCCGACGAAGGTTTGACGCGGACCGACTCGATCATTGGTTCGCCAAGCTACATGGCTCCCGAACAGACCGGTGGGAATGTTCAGCCGGTCGGGCCGGCGACCGATGTCTACGCGCTCGGGGCGATCCTCTACGAACTGCTGACCGGCCGCCCTCCGTTCCGCGCGGCGACCGTCCTCGAGACCTTGGAACTCGTCAAATCGGCCGAGCCGGCTTCCTTCTCTCGGATCCAGCCCGGCTTGCCGATGGACATCGAAACCATCGCCCTCAAATGCCTTCAGAAGGACCCGGCCAGGCGCTACGCCAGCGCCGAGGCCCTGGCCGCCGACCTCCGCCGCTTCATCGCCGGCGAACCGGTTCTCGCCCGGCCGGTGGGAAGCGTCGAACGCTGGTTCAAGTGGGCCAGACGCCGGCCTCTGACGGCCGGGCTCGCGGTGATCAGCGCGGTTTCGACGGTGCTCCTCATCGTCGTCCTGGCGATCACCAACGTCATGATCCGACAACAGCAGTCGAGAACACTCGAAGAGCAGGCGAAGACCCTCGATGCGCTCATGCGCGAACGGCGGGTCAAGGAAGAACTCGCTCGCACCAACGCTCAGCTCGCCGAACAGCAGATCCGGACCGAGCAGGCTCTGAAAAACAAGACCGTCGCCCTCGAGTTACGTGATTACGACCTTCAGCGCGAGCGGCAGGCGTCTTACTACCAGCGGATCGCTCTGGCCGAGGCCGAGAAGCGCGCAGGGCGGACCAGCCACGCCGAGCAGCTCCTGGACGAGTGCCCCACCGACCTTCGAGGCTGGGAGTGGCGGTATCTCAAGAAATCGCCCCCCGCCACGCCGACCGCCTTCTTCGGCCATACCGACGAGGTCTGGGACGCGGCGATCAGCCCTGACGGCAAGACCCTGGCAACGGCAGGCTTCGACCTGACCGTGCGGATCTGGGATATCGCCACCGTCAAGCTGAAGCAGACCCTTCGGGGCCACTCCGCACGCGTTTACAGCGTGGCCTTCGACCGAGACGGGACCCACCTGGTCTCCGCCAGCGCGGATCGCACGGCGATCGTTTGGGACCTGACCACCGGGGAAAAGGTCCACGTGCTTCGCGGACATACCGACAATGTCCGCTGCGCCGCATTCAGCCCGGATGGAGCCTGGATCGCCTCGGGAAGCTGGGACGGAACGCTCCGGATCTGGCAAGCTCGGACGGGAAGCCCCATGCGGGTCCACGAGACAGGTGCCGGCTGGATCACCCGGCTGGCGTTCAGCCCCGACGGCCTCTGGATCGCCGTAGGCGGAACGTCGGGACAAGCCGAGGTCTGGGAATATCTCTCGGGCCGGCATATCCAGTCGTTCCACGGTCACTCCGGGCCGATCCTCAGCGTCGCGTTCAGCCCCGACGGCTGGCGGATCGCCACGACCAGCAACTCCGCCGGCATCGGGGTCGTCAGGGCCTGGGAAATCCCGAGCGGTCGAGAAGTCCTCACCTTCCGAGACGGCAACGCCCCCTTCGAGCGCGTGACTTTCAGCCCCGACGGCCGAAGGCTGGCAACGTCGGGCTGGGATGGAAACATCAAGCTCTGGGATATCCTCACCGGCCGTGAACTCCTCTGCCTTCGAGGCCACAGCGACCGCGTCTGGGGCATCGCCTTCAGCCCCAACGGAGAGTCCCTCGTCTCCGCCAGCGCCGACCGCTCCGTCCTGCTCTGGGAAGGCGGGCTAGCCGCACACCCCTTGACCGCCGAGTAAGCGACAATCCGGAAATGGGATCTCGAAGTAAAAATGGGACGTGCGGGTGGCCAGGGACGAGTCTTCGAGGCCCCGGGACTAGGTCTAGCCCGGATCATTCGGGCGAGGTCTGCTCAGAACACGACCATGCCAGGATTGCCACAGATGCCTGTTCTTGAATACGGATAATTACCCCATGCCCAAGACCAACCGCATCCTGATCATCGTGACCAACGTCGGCGAGTACGAGAAAGTCGGCTACCGGACCGGCCTCTGGCTCGGAGAGCTCACCCATTTCTGGGACGTCGCCGAGAAGGCCGGCTTCCAGATGGACATCGCCAGCCCCTCGGGCGGCTACGTCCCCATCGACCCGGAGAGCCTGGCCCACGCCGTGCTCAAACAGGGAGGGACCGAGGAGCGGTACAAGGACCGGGTCTTCATGGACCGGCTCAAGGACACGAAGAAGGTCGCGGATGCCGACGTTTCGGCCTACGACGCAATCTACATGACCGGCGGCCACGGCGTCTGCTTCGACTTCCAGAGCCCGGACCTCGCCAAACTGACGTCGGCCTTCTGGGAGGCGGGCAAGATCGTCTCCGCCGTCTGCCACGGCCCCGCTGGACTGCTCGAGGTCAAGCTCTCCGGCGGCGACTATCTGATCGCTGGGAGGGACGTGACGAGCTTTTCCTGGAACGAGGAGGGCAAGGTCAGCCGCGAGGACGCGGTGCCCTACAACCTCGAAGAGGAACTCCAGAAGCGGGGAGCCAAGTACGGCAAGGCCTGGATGGCGTTCAATTCCCACGTCGTCGAAGATGGGAACCTCATCACGGGCCAGAACCCGGCGAGCGCAGCGGCCGTGGGTGAGGCGGTCGTCAAGCGGTTGAAGGAGGGCTGATGTTGAGCATCGTCGTGAAGAGTCCCAGAAATACCGAATTCTCTTGTCGGACTCGGCTTCGGTCCTCGCGGAAGACTACGTCGAGCCAGCAACCGTTGTGATGTCAGCCTTTCAGGGTGCGGCCTTCGGATTTGTCAGGATGGCGCTCGCGATAATCTGAAAGAGATGATCGGACCGTGGCGCGAATGAGGGTTGGCCGCCAAGCCAGCCGAGCGCCGATATTAGGGCGAAAAGGTCGCCCCCATTCATATCGGCACGCGCCGTTCCCTCGGCCTGAGAGCGAAGCAGTAGTCGCTCGCCCGCAGAGTGCACCGCTGCGCATGTAGCGTAAAGCGCGGAGTGCGGGTCCGCGTGGGCGCCCGCCATCAAGGCGACTACGCCGCTATAGCCTTGGAGGAATGCCACCACTTCGCGAAACCAGGACACGAGCGCTTCGTCAGGTGGATGCGACTTCTCGAGTTCGCCTGCCCTCTCCGTCAGTCCGTCCAGATTCTCGCGCAGCAACGCTTCGAACAAGGCTTCACGGGTCGGGAAATGGCGAAGCATCGTGGCAAACCCGACCTCGGCCCGGCGAGCGATATCTCTCAAGGACGCATCGGCACCATGCTCGGCGACGACTTCACGCGCGGCTGCGAGTAGACGGCTGTAATTCTTCCTGGCGTCGGCACGCATGGGGCGCCTTGACAAGTGGACCAGTGGTCCGTATTTTTGGACCAGTGGTCCGGATACCGTGACTCGGGATCTGGACCGATGATCCGTATTATACGGTGCGTTCCCATCGACGGGAACCGGGACGCCGTCTGACACGACGAGAGCCGAAAAATCATGGGGAAGCTCAAAGGCAAGGTTGCGGTCATCACGGGTGGCGCCACCGGCATCGGCCGCGCTGCAGCAAAGCGCTTCATCGAGGAGGGTGCCTTCGTCTTCATCTTCGGTCGCCGACAGGAAGCGCTCGACGCGGCTGTGGCCGACCTCGGGCCCAATGCCCGCGCGGTGAAGGGCTCGGTCTCCGATGAGGCCGACCTGGACCGACTCTACGCGGCGGTGAAGGCCGAGCGCGGAACGCTCGACATCGTCTTCGCCAATGCCGGGGCGGGAAGCCAGAGTCCGCTCGGCAAGATCACCGCCGAGCACATCGACGAAACCTTCGACACCAATGTGAAGGGCACGATCTTCACGGTCCAGAAGGCGCTGCCGCTGATGGGCGAGGGCGGCTCGATCATCCTGACCGGATCGAGCGCCGGCACCACGGGCGCCCCGGCGATGAGCGCCTACAGTGCGAGCAAGGCGGCGGTGCGCAACCTCGCGCGGACCTGGGCGGAGGATCTGAAGGGTACCGGCATCCGGGTAAACGTGCTGTCGCCAGGGGCGACGGCGACCGAGCTCGCGAAGGAAGCGCTGGGCGAGGATGGCCAGAAGGTCTTCGCCTCGATGACACCGCTCCAGCGCATGGCCGATCCGGCGGAGATCGGGGCGGCGGCCGCCTTCCTCGCGTCGCCGGACAGCAGCTTCATGACCGCGAGCGAGCTCGCCGTCGATGGCGGCCTCGCGCAAATCTGACCGCCACGCCCGGCCGCCACTCTAGCGATACGATGATGCGCAACCACGGGAGGAAGCAAAATGAAACGATCTCTTGAAGGAAAAACCACCCTCGTCACCGGGGCGTCGCGGGGCATTGGCCGCGCCATCGCCGAACGCCTTGCAGCGGACGGTGCAACGGTCGCGCTGACCTACAACGCCAGCAAAACCGGCGCGGACGAGGCAGTCGCGGCCATCGAGAAAGCGGGAGGCGCTGCGTTCGCTGTCCACACGGACCTCGTCGACCCGGCGGCCGTCCCGACCTTGTTCGAGAGGCTGGACGATGAGTTCACCAAACGGAACGGGAGCAAAGCCCTCGACATCCTGGTCAACAACGCCGGGAATTCCGGCTGGGTTGGCTTCAAGGACGCGACGCCGGACAGTTGGGACAAGCTGATCGCGGTCTACGCCCGCGCGCCCTTCTTCATCGTCCAGGCCGCACTGGATCGTCTCGCCGATGGCGGACGCATCATCAACATCTCATCCGCCGCCGCCACGAAGCCCGTGACGGCCGCCCCTGTGTACTCGATGGCCAAAGCGGCCATCAACAACCTGACCCATGCGCTCGCGTCCGAGTTGGGGCCGCGAGGGATTACCGCGAACGCCGTGGCGCCGGGCTACACGCGAACGGACGCGAATGCCGCCTTCCGGGAGCATCCCGAGCTCGTCAAGGCGGTCGAGGCCGAAATCGCGCTGGGACGCTTCGGCGAGCCTTCAGAAATCGCCGCCGTCGTGGCGTTCCTGGCTTCCGATGATGGCCGATGGGTGACCGGCCAAACGATCGAGGCGAGCGGTGGCTTCAAGCTCTGACCGCAACGGACATGGAGAAATTCCAATGAGCACGGAGAAGAACGTCCAGACCGTGAAAGACTTCTTCGCCGCAATCGGCCGCGGCGACAGGGAGGGCCTGCTGGCGTTGTCTGCCGAAGATATCGAGTGGATCATTCCGGGCGAGGACTGGCCGTTGGCCGGCACGTATCGCGGGCACGCGGGATTGACGGATCTGCTTCAGAAGGCCTCCGAAACCGTGGAGACTTCGACGGAACCCCGCGAATTCGTGGCGGAAGGCGACCGGGTCCTTGTCATCGGTTTCGCTACTGGGAGGGTCAAAACGACAAACCGGACGTTCGAGGACCATTGGGTTTTCGCCATTACCGTGCGAAATGGCAAACTGGCGAACATCCGGGAGTATATCGACACGCAAGCACTGGCGCGGGCGTCCGAGATGGCCGGGAGCCACATCCCCAAAACACCGAAAGCCGGGTAGGAGTGGTTACCTACCCGGCCTCGGTTGTGGGTACTTCGCCTGCCGCTCGCGGCGGGTGCAATAGCGGGCGGCGAACCGCCGGCTAGCAAAGGTTTTTGGCGCAGAGCACGGGCAAAGCACAAGGGTTGTATCGGCGCGAGGTCGCTAGGTCTTGAGCGCTTCAAGCTTATCCGCCTGCCGCTCACGTATTGCGAGCGCAGAAGTATAGCTCGGGGCGGATTCGAGACCAACGCCCGCCTCCCCTCGCTGCGCCGCCGTATTCCGGGCCTGATTGCACCGGTAATGAGCCGCCACGGTGTTTGCGACGATGTTGTTGCCGCCCTCAGCCAACGGGATGACATGGTCGATGGTGGCTGTCAAGTCCTTGGGGTTGCCGTCGCCCTTCTTTTTCACCGGAAACATCAGCTCGCCGCACCAGTGGCACCGCCAGCGTTGACGCTCGCACAGGGCTTGCCGACGACGCTTGGCTCGTTTGCCCGAGATTCGATTCTTGACCTTCCCGGCCAGAAGCCAGGCAGAGGTCATGCCGCCCCCAAGCAAATCAAAGAGGTCAGGAGCCGATTCCGATTTTCGGCTCCTGACCCTTTTTTCGTACTCGAACAACGTCGCATGTCCCCGAGGCGCAAAGCCGCAGAAAAGGGTGGCGCTCTGTCCGATCACCAACGCCTGATAAGGCTGTGTGGGGTCACTCCCCTGATGTACCAGTAGGGCGAGACGTGATCGCCACGAAGGACAGAGGTGGTCCCTTGGCGACCCGGCGCGAAGTCCTGACTCCTTAAGAGTCGACCTCCGGTCGGCCGGTGGAGAGTATGCGCGCCGCTCAACAACCCGATTCCCGCATGGCTGTCTTTTCTTCTTGCGGACGGATGGCCTGGTGACCTACGACAGCGCCCATGTCACCGGGGCCGAGACGGAGAGGATGGTCGCGACCGGCCACCTGTGCCAGGATCATCCCGAGGTTATCGGCGAGGTGCGGTGGATCCTCACCGAGCATGCCAAGTTCTGAACGGGGCGACGAAAACGGCGAGGAAGTGCCGAACCGTGAAGTTAGCCCTTTCCTGGTAAGCGACCATCAGGGGCCGTCCCGCGCACCGGATTAGCCAAGGCGGATGATGGCGATGATTTTGGGCGTCTTGCGTTTTCGTTCAATTGAAGCGATTCGACGGCCGATGTTTCTAGGGAGAAACCGTGAACTCGAGGTGGCCTGGAGGCGCAGACCAGTGCGGAGCCGTTCGGCCATCGTTGGGGAACGGCCATGAGCCAGCGACCTGGGAGGAGAGGCGTCGCGTCTCTTGTCTGGTCAGCGTTCGGGTGCCTCCTCATCGCTCCGAACGCTCCCCTGTTCGCGCAGTTGCCGCCGTCGGCATCTAGCGATCTCCCCGCCTCGGGGACGCCCGCGGTGACCGCTGCCCCCGGACCCTCTACGAGCTCGCCGACTCCGGCGTCACGGTTGGGGCCGGGGAGTGAGGCGATCGCCGGCTCCGACGTGCCGACCTACAAGCTGCTTCGCTACGACGAGGATTACAGCGACCTCAAGGATCCCGCCCGCCGCACCGACTTCTGGGACCCCATCAAGTACATCCCGTTCGGTGACCAGGAGGACTGGTACGCCTCCTTCGGCGCCAACTTCCGACCGCGCTTCGAGTTTTTCAACAATTTCGATTTCGGGACGTTACCGGGCGGCAACGGCTATCTGATGCAGCGATACTATCTCCACGGTGACTTCCATTTCGGCCCGGACATCCGTTTCTTCGGCCAGTTCGTGAGCGGCTTCGAGAACGGCCGGACCGGCGGACCCCGCCCGGACATCGATGTAGATATCTTCGACGCGCACCAGGGATTCCTCGATCTGGTCCAGCACTTCGGCGAGGAGGGCACGCTGACCTGGCGCCTGGGCCGGCAGGAGATGTCCTACGGCTCGGGCCGGCTCATCGACGTGCGGGAGGGCGGCCCCAACTTGCGCCGGTCGTTCGACGCGGCGCGACTCCTGTTCCGGCTCGGCGACTGGTCGGTGGACGCGTTTTGGTCCAAGCCGGTCCTCGCCCGTCCTGGCGTATTCGATGATCTCCCATGGCCCCAGATCTCCCTCTGGGGCGTCTACGCCGTCCATCCTCTGAAGCTGCTGCCGGATGGTCACGCCGACCTCTACTATCTCGGCTACGAGAACACGCAGGCGACCTTCGCCAAGGCGACTCCCGAGCTGAGCACAGCCAACGAATTGCGCAATTCGTTGGGGACGCGCCTGTGGGGGCAACCGATGCCATGGGAGTACGACATCGAGGCTCTCTGGCAATTCGGCCGGTTCGGGCGCGGCAACCTCGAGGCGTGGGCGGTCGCCTCGGCGACCCGCTACAACTTCGACAAGTTGCCGCTTCGCCCCCGCGTGGGGCTGGTGGCCGACATCACCAGCGGGGACCGAAACCCGCGCTCACCGAACCTTCAGACGTACAACCCCATGTTCCCCACCGGGGCCTACCTCAACCTCGCCAACCCGATCGGCCCAGCGAACTTCATCCAGGTGCATCCGTCCGCGGATATCCGGTTCGGCGAGAAGATGACCGTCGAGGCGGACTGGGCGTTCCTCTGGCGGCAGAGCCTTGAAGACGGCATCTACGGGCCGTTCGCCGGACCACCGCTCCGGACCGGGCAGTTGAGCCGGAAGCGATACATCGGTAGTTCGCCCTCAGTTACGGTGACCTGGAACGCGACACGGCATGTGACGGTGCTGGCGAGCTACGTCCATTTCTTCGCGGGTCCGTTCCTCAAGGAGACGCCGCCAGGGAAGGATATGGATTACTTCACGTTGTGGGCTGACTACATGTTCTGAGATCCACCTCTGAAGTCTTCGCCGAGGACGGTTCAGTGAACACTCCGCCCGGAGCAAATCAAAGGGGTCAGGAGCCGATTCCGATTTTCGGCTCCTGAACCTTTTTTCGTACTCAAGTGCCCAGAACCCGCTGTATGCCGATGCGCGTGCCTGCGCTGGCTATGGGTCATGGTCAAACAACGTAGGAAATGCCATAGTTCGCCGTCGTCTCGGGGCCAGACGACTAAGTGGAAATGGTTGGCCATCACACTGGAGGCCACCAGCCGCATCTCATCGCGACTTACCGCCTCACTCAGCACGCGCATAAACGCCCTATAGTCGCTCTCGTCCTCGAAGACGGGGAGACGAGCATTCGCACGATTGAGGGCATGATTAATTAGACCACCCTCGGCCTTCCCTCCGGGTCGACTCATTCCCCACGATCAGCGACGTTCATGATGATTGTCAATCATCGGCTCCTGACCACTTTTCTTCTCGTGGACGCTCACACCCTAGGGAGCGTTCTTCAAGCAGGGAGAGATCATCGAGGTCGGGAACCAGGAGGATCCACGCTGGGGGACACCGGCTGACGTGCCGAAGTACCAGCGGGCGATTCGGGAGCAAAGTCACTTCGAGATGAAGTGCCCGGAGCTCATCGTCGACAAGACGCCGGGGCCTGAGTTCCTCATCGACCCGATCAGCGAAGAGCCGATGGTCCTGTTCGGCCGGACGGTGCCGATCGATCCCAGGATGAAGCGGAAGCTTGAGAAGCTCATGGCCGAGGCCGAGAAGGCCAAGGCTAAGCGACGGAAGGCGAAGAAGCCGAAGGGGGCGAAGTCGCCCAGGGGCAAGAGGTCGAAGATGAAGGCCTCGGCTTGAGTCAGCCCGCTGGGCAACTGCAAAGGAAATCTTTATGGTTGATTCGCTGATGCACCGTACCGTAGGCTCCCTGCTTTGATGCAATCCTGCCAGGCGTTGCCCGGGACGATCGTGATCCGCTCGGCATCGTCCAGTTTTCTTCCATGTTTAAACTCTCCAAAATCTTTCGTGAAGTTACCTTCGACCGCTACCAGCATCCTCATAACTCCACGTTTGTAAAAATCTGACATGTTCGGGTGGAGCTTCGAAAGTGCAGACTCAGTAAAAGAATAACGCGCCCGGATGTGTTCAGGTGTGAGGAGACCCGTTGTCGCCTTGTACCCGATAAACCATCCGACGCGGGCCTGATGAAGGTCCAAATCGTCCTTGAGCTTGTCCAGGTAATTCTCTTGGCCGATCCCGCATGCCTTGAATGCGATGAGCCCGACCGCTCGCAGCCCCATCTGATGATAAAGCCATTGCCCGAATGTGGCCGGCCCCACTCGTATCGATCCGTTTACTTCGCCGTGGGCGAGACGTATTGCTTGCGGACTCCCATGGGCGACGATCAGCAGCTTAGTGTCAAGGGTGCAGGACTGCAGACAGTTGGGGGTAGCGGGCGTCCAACCCGGCATGTTCCCCACAGCGTAACATTGAGTGTCCGGTACTCCGTACCGCTCCTTCACCGCCGTTGCGAGGTTGATGATACGTGGGTCGTTGGGTTGGAGGTTCAAGATGCAAGCATTATCCCACTTCATGCTATTCTCCCCATCGCACCACTGCCCATCGCCAGCGAACCAACCCCATTAAGGACGTGCGAATTTCCCAGTCAAACTCCTTCATAAAGGATGAGGCGGTGGGGGACCGCGCGCGGCTCATCGGGGACCGCGGTGGGGGATCAATCGACGGGCCCCGGCCCCGAGCCTCCCCCTCGCCATCGCCATCGCGCGGAGCGATCGCGGACGGCGCCGATCGCATCGACGATCGTCTTGGCGACCACGAGCACGCTGGGCGGCACCGCCGGCGCCGCGTAGCGCTCCCAGGCGAACGGGATCCAGACGACCACCAGGGCCACGCTGATCCACCACCAGAGGCAGACGACCGTATTGTGCGAGAACCGCCTCAGCCCGTCGACCGACTGCCAGGCCGCGGCGAGGACGACCGCGAGGAACGCCTCGGGCCGGATCCCGACGAGGCCGGCCACGGCCAGGAGCCGGTCCACCCCCGGGTCGAGCCAGATATGTCTCCCGAGGAAGCCGATCTGGAGTTGGGCCGTCCTGCGATGCTCCTCCACCAGCGCGAAGAGCCCGGACCGGAGGTCCGGGTACAGCGCCGGGTTGCTCGCCACGAAGACCACCGCGGCGACGAACCATCCGACCCCGAGACCCACCGCCGGGGCCCTCGCCGATCGACCGGCTGACCCGGCTGCCCGGACGACCAGGCAGAGCCAGACGACGCCCGCCAGGGCGGCGACGACCAGCGCGTTCATCTTCGACCCGCACGCGAGAGCGAGGGCCAGCCCCGTAGCGATCCCGAGCCCCGCCGTCGCTGCCCGCGAGCGCCGGGGACCGCCGAAGGCTGGCCGGAGTGTTGCCAGCAGCAGCCGGACGGCCATGATCGAGAAGAACAGCGCGATGATGTCGACCAGGGTGCGCACGTAGGCCAGGATGATGATCGGGTGGCTCGCGAACGCCAGGGCGGCGATCGCCCCGGTCGTCCGGCCCGAGCAGGCTCGGCCGATCGAGGCGACCCCCAGCGCAGAGCCGAACCCCAGTGCGATCACCAGGGTCCGGCCGATGTAGAGCTCGGCCGGGCGGATAGGCCGGTAGGCCGCCAGCCGCACTGACCGCTCGACGCCCGGCGTCATCCGGTCCACCACCGCCTGTCGTTTCGCCCGGTCCTCGCCCTTGCCCCACTCCCAGAACGTCAGGTAGTACGACCCGAGAGCGTCGAGCGTCTCCACCCGGTTCCCCCCCGCGTAGAGCGCGGCTCCGATGAGGTACTTGCCGATCGGCGGGTTCTCCCGGGCCGGCAGCAGCCGCCAGTCCGGGTGATCAAGCTCGCCGCGGAGGACGGCCAGGTCGAAGTAGTAAGCCGACCCGATCCAGTAGACCTCGTCGACGTGCGGCCGTTCGTCGCCGAAGGAGAGCAGGCCGAGGCCCCCGACGATCATCCATGACACCCCCTCCGCCGATCGACATCGGGTGACGGCCCCGTCCCCGCCGAACATTTTAGTTCTAACGGTTTCGGTCTTTCGTCACAACGGGGAGGCTAGCCTGCTCGGTCTACGATGGATCGGATGAGAAGAGGCTGGTTCGGACGGAAGAGACCCTATCTCGGCGAGGCCTTCCAGACGTCCGGCAGGAGCTCGGCGATCCGGCTCGCCGGGTGGGTGCTTACGCGATCGAGCGCGTCACGCAGATAGGCGAACGGCTCGACTCCGAAGGACTGGCAACTCTGCACCAAACTCATGAGGACCGCTGCCGTCTCACCACCGCGATCACTTCCCAGGTGCAGCCAATTCTTACGACCCACGGCCACCGGCCTCATCGCACGCTCGGCCGCGTTGTTGTCGATCGCCAGAAAGCCCGCGTCGAGGTACCGCGTCAGCGCCCCCAGTGGGACCGCGCATATCCGATCGCCTCACCGATCGGACTCTTGGGAAGGACCTGGCTTTTGACCGCCTCAAGCCAATCGGCAAACTTCTCCACCACCGGACGCGACTGTTCTTGACGCCGTTGATACACGATCGTCTCGGCCCACTGCCGCTGGGCCGCGGCTTCCTCTCGGGCGTCGAGAGCTGGCTCCTGGCCCAGCCGCGGGATCGCTTCGCCGAGTTGATCCTTGGCTTCGCGTTCGATCTGGTACAGCCGCGCGATCCACGCCAACGCCGCATGTGCACGTCCCGGGTCGGTCGTCTTGGCTTCGTCGAACTGCCGTCGCGCATGCGCCAGGCACCCGACTTCGACAAGGCCTCGCGCATGCAGTTGATCATACACCGAATACACGTCCGATTGGAGAAACCCCGAGGGATAGTCCGCCAGGATCCGGGTCGACCCCTCGGCGCTGCGATCGGGCGTGTAATCATAGGCCACGAAGCGGTGGGGTTCCTCACCCAGATTAGGTCCAGAGCCGGCCTGTCGTCAGGGCTCCGGTCTGGGGATTTTGGACTTTGACCGGCGTGTCATCCGTCTGAATCACGCGCGACTGAAGGGCCCGTTTGAGCATGGCCCTGCGAATCGGTGCCAGCAACTCGGCTGAGACCGCCATCCAGTCGCAAGTGGTCTGCCGCGGTAGTTCGACGCCATGACGAGCGAAGATCCGTTCCTGGCGATAGAGTGGCAAGTGATCGGCATATTTGCTGACCCTGCTACGCAAAGAGTCCGGCTCGTTTCACCAGCCGGATCGACGATGATTGGCAGCTCTACAGTTTCATCTGGATCCTCACCCACGCGTGAGATTTCCCCTCACGCCCCGGCGGCAAACGTCGCCAGCGGCAGCACCAGCTGGCGAGGCTGATTGCCGAACGGCACAAAGCCGTGATGGCGGTAGAACCTTTCCGCCTGCTCATCCTTGGCATCGACCACTAGCGCAAATACCGCTACTTCCGACCGCAAACAGCGCCAACCGACATCCCACAGCAACGCCGCTCCGAGTTTGCGGCCCCGATAGGCGTGATCCACCGCCAGGCGCCCCATGCGGGCCACCGGCACCGACGGGTGACGCGGCAGTTTCTTCGCCAGCGCGGCCGGCAGATCCGACAGGGGAATTCCCCCCGCCGCCAGCGTGTAGTAGCCCGCAACCTTGGCCCCGGCCTCTTCGACGGCTACGTAACAGGCCGTCGCCCGGCGGCGCATATCCTGCGTCACCTGCTGACGGAAATACCTATCAAGGGCCTCGACGCCGCAGCTAAATCCCGCCCGGTCATGCGCGGAGCCAAGCAGTTCGATCAGCAAGGGTGCTGTCACCGCGATTCCCGCACCAGCCGTTCATGGGCTTCCTTGGCTCGCAACAGCACGGCCGACGGAGCGGGCGGATTCAGCAGCAGATCGACGAATTGCTGCTGGTCCTCGATCGAAAGACGAACAAGGTATGTTTCCTCGATGGTGCGGTAAGCGGCATCCTGGGCGGCCGCCACGACGAAATCGCTGACGCTGCACCCCTGGATTTCGGCGGCGCGCTTGACGACGGCCAGAGCCTCGGGAGCGATCCGAGCCTCCAGACGGGTTGTGCGATGGGGTTCACTTGGCATCATATAACCTCTCTTCTCAATTCCCTTAATTGTACGGGATTCTGCCGTACATATCAAGCCTCTTTCTGGTCAAAACCGCGCCATCCCCGGGATGTTTGCAAGATGTAAGCACTTTCGCCGTTTGACGGAAAAAGCCGCTCTACAAGTGGTCCCAAACAGCGGCTGAGCTCTTCATAACTTGGGATTCCTTTTTGCGGAATTCACTATGCATCAGTGATTTACAAGAATCCACTCCGATCACCGTTCGCGTATACCAGCTCTCACCCGGACCTATTCGTAATTTGGGGGTTCCCTTCATTTCGCCACTTGTGTGATCGCTTTTCGTAACTTGGGGTCCCGTTTTTAGGGGGAGACTACTGATGCTGCGAATCCAGGAAAAATAACGGGCTAACCACCCCAGGCCGACCCCCAAAAAGCGGACGCCGCAGGCCTTCTCTTGCGGAGAAGGCCTGCGGCGTTCGACCGAAATAAGTCACGAGATCGGGGATCAGTAAGAGTCGGATGAGAGGATCTCTCCCTGCTTGATCGAACCCAACGCCCAGACCGTCTGAAAGCTGGCGCTGTCCTTGAGGAACTTGACCGAGCCGTCAAGCAACAAGATGTTGGCGCCTCCTGAGTGGAAGCTGCTCAGACCGAAGACGCCGGGGTTCTCGATACTCTGGGGAGCCGTATTGCAGTTGGGGTACTTCGCATTGGGCGGCAGCACCACGTTGCCTTGCGTATAGCCGACCAAGCCGAACGCCCAGGCCTCGCCAAGAGTGGGGGTCTTGCCCATGCGGCCATTCCCGGCACGCCAGGTTTGGGAGCACTGCTCGAGCCAGGGCAGTAAGCTCGAGGCCAATACGCCGTTCGGCAGGTTCAACGTCCCGTCATTCCGCTTGGTCCCGCTCGGAAAGGCTCCCGTGAAGATGACATCCTGAATGGACAGGGTGCTCGAGGAGCCGCTACCGATCCTCCACTCCCCAAAGCCGATCGTGTTGCTCAAACCGTCCGTCACTTCGGCAATCTGGGTGACATGCCCCTTCGTGCCGATATAGGGAAACGGTCCGTTGGGGGGACCACCCGTCTGCTGCGCGGCGAACTCGAGGCTCGACCCCACCGACGCGAAATAGCTATTACCGGGTGCCTTCGTGTTTTTGAAGGGCGCGTCCGCGCCCTGAATCGTCCAGCTCGGTGCGACGCTCGATGGGCAAAGGAACGTGTTGATCACCGTCCGGGAGACGGTCATGTTCATCGAGTCACCAACCGGCTCGTTGAAAATGCTGACCGAGAAATTGAGCGCATTGTAAAGTGACTGTTGCTCAAGGTAATTGAGCATCCGAGCATGCGCGCTCGGACTTTGGTTGTTCTTAATGGTGGTCGAATTGAGGTTGCCATTAGGGAAGATTGCCAAAGCGCCCGGCGGGAAGCAGTCATTGGTCTGATAATAGTTGTGCAACCCCAAACCAATCTGCTTCAGGTTGTTGACACATTGGATGCGCCTGGCCGCTTCACGCGCTGCTTGGACGGCGGGCAAGAGCAGGGCGATCAACACGGCGATAATCGCGATCACCACCAAGAGTTCGATCAGCGTGAACCCCGCACACTCTCGAAATGCCCGCCGAACCGAGGCAACATCCTTCGAGCCTCCTCGCCCGGAGAAGGGGCGAACATGAGCGCGGACCGGCATCAGCCGGCCATGCTGAAATAGCGTGGCCATGCGAAACTCCGACAACACCGCGCGCCTCTGGTGCGTCCAGTCGGCCACACGATTGGGGAAACGTTTCTCGAAATGCCTCTCGTTGTCGAGTCGGCAACATGCCCACGAGCGATTCGGCGTCCCCATCAAGGGGTCTTACGGAACGAAGCCAAACACCTCTTAGCGAAGCCGGTACTTCTCGACTCGCTCGATCTGAATGACCACTCCGTCTCGGACCGTCACACGCACTTCGCCATGCCGAATCCCCTTGAGCGCTTGCTGGATCTGTTCCAGCTCGAAGTCGCGGGTGGGAGCAGAAGAAGGGAGGGCTCGACCATCACCCGGAGATGAAAACGTCTTATTTGACATATCTTCACCTCTTCCTCATCCCAACGAGTCTCGACTGTAAACAGTGAGACTCGAGAGCATCCATTCGTATCAGTTTGTTTCCAAGGGACCGTGCGATTCAGGATCATTATTATCAGCTGCACCAAATCGGTCAAGCACAATATCGACGATCTTGATCGACTTACTTGAATTTAGGAGGAGGGATCGTTTTCATTTCCGCGAGAGATTCCACCGGGCGCGGCTTCGACTGCGACGAAAACCCGCCCCTCGACCTTCTCCAGGTAATCGAAGTAGGTGACATGCGGCGGCAGCACGTGGCAACCGTCAAGGCTGTTCTCCACGAACAGCTTCCAGTTGGCGTCCGCCGAATACTGATATGAAGGGAAAAGTGGCTCTGGCTCGAGAAACCGGCGCTCTCTGGGAGACCACCTGATTCATCGAGCCGATCGTCTTGGACTACGGGATCTGGTTCGACGAGTACGTCCCTGGCATCGGCCCGGCAGCTGTCCGTCAACTCATTTGTAGCGGCCGCCAGAGCGGTAATCGCTTGGATAGCCCACACTCAGGCCAGAGAGTGACCCTGTAGCTCGAAGGAAGTCAAGAGGGCGGTGGGGTGGCAACCAGTGGCGTCAGCCTGGGCCCACTGGTGGACAAGCCACCAGTGCCACCCCATACGGCCATCTACAGAACATCGGTTGATGGTGCGTCCAATACAGAAATCATAGTGATTTCAATCAGATCTTCCGGGTTTTTGTAGGCTATCCAATCGCAATCCGCTCTAGACGACTGAGACCCTCAGCCCGTCCGCTCCTTTCCGCCGTCACTCCAGCTTCCAACATGACGAGATCAACGCCGCCGGAACTGCCCCGGCGTAACGCCGACGACGCGTTTGAAGTGATGGGTGAGTTGGCTCTGATCCATGAACCCGACACGCGAGGCGACCCGGGCCAGCGAGAGGTCCTCATCTCCTTGCAAGAGTTCCTTCGCCCGTTCAATGCGGCGTGTAATGACAAACTGGTGCGGCGGCAATCCGGTGGATCGCTTGAACCGCCGGGCGAAGTGAAACGGGCTGAGGCCGGCGATGGCTGCCATTTGCCCCAGGGTCGGATTGGCGTCGAGTTGGGCCTCGAGGTACTCGATGACGGCGCGGAGCATCGCGGGCGGGAGCGAGCCGTCCTTCCTGGACCTGCGGCCGCGCGGGGCCCGAATGTGCCGAATCAACTGGACGGCCAAGACGTTGGCCAATGACTCGGCGGCGAGTGGCCCTCCAGTGCCGCCAGCGGTCAATTCAGCATCTACCGTCTCCATGACGGTTCGCAGTTGCGGGAGGTCCACCGCGTCGAGTGACGGGATCGTCAGCCGTGCCGGGTCGAGGTCGAAGGCCTCGGCGGCGACCCGCTCAATCACCCGAGGCTCGAGATACACCACGTTCCAGGCGAATCGCCCGCTCCAACGGAACCACGTCGGACTCCCTGCTGGAACCAGCGAAATCGCTCCCATATCGAGAGGGCGATGACGGTTCACCCCCTCATACTCCAAGTCCACTTCCTCCGCAGTACGCGTGACTAAGACCAGCCGGTGGTACGTCGCCGCCGGTGACAGCACCTCAGACCCTGACGATAGGTCGTAACGCGCCGCTTCCACATTCGTCCAACCCAGTCGCTCGCTCGTCGCTTTCGCCGTCCACGGGCATTGCTTGTGGATTGCCGCAAAGGGCTCTAGCGGACCGCCAGATCCCGACATTTCCTGTTGCATTACCTTTTGCTCCTAGTGCCGGGCGGGCTCCACGGACGGTGCAGAGTTCTTCGTTCACACGACGTGTAATTGCCGGGGTCTCCGCTGGTTTAAAAGAATGCGAAGAGTCTCAGTAAAACCCATCATTCTCAGCCATAACGCGATCGGTCGCGGCCATGCGTTCCCGTCCCCATGCTGTAAGGCACTGATGGTCATTTTCCACATGGCCGTCGATCTCCTTGACTAGTGTCCTGAGCCAGAGATTCGCTTTATGATGTCGGGCGATAACTCAAGCCCGTTTTCGGCCGGAAACCTGGCAAAACAAAACATTGGACCGAGTTCTTTAGTGGAGCCTCCGGCAAGTTTTTTGTAGGTCAGGCCTTGGCCTGCCGAGGCTCTCGCGAACAGCCCAGGCAGGCCAAGGCCTGCCCTACGACAAGACATCTTTGGATGGGGGTGCTCACGCAACGGAAGGGGACTTGCCAGATGCTCCATTTAGTGGATCATCCGGCAAGTCTCCTTCTTGTAGGGTGGGCATCGCCCACCAGGGATTAAACCCTGGTCGAAGCCACGAGATTGGTGGGCAGTGCCCACCCTACGGGAAAGCCACTTGGCGGATGAG
>Ga0153954_1000564_pt1 | contig 28194 bp, 25 predicted proteins | sample TSFL038MetaG_FD_102277 | JGI IMG/M metagenome (GOLD analysis project Ga0153954, IMG submission 102277) | Attine ant fungus gardens microbial communities from Florida, USA - TSFL038 MetaG | ecosystem: Host-associated > Fungi > Mycelium > Unclassified | place: USA: Florida, Wekiwa Springs State... | reverse complement strand
TTTTATCGTCAATCTTTTGGGTGGGTTGATTGCCTATTGCCATCAACCAAAAAAAACCTCTTTAAATCTGTCTATTCATGAGTCTAGGTCACTGATGATTTGCTAGTTCAAAACAGAACTCAGGTTATTTAACTACCTGCCTTTGCCTACAACAAAGGCAAGGAAATGAATTATGCAAAAGTTCTATTCTATAGCTTTTCGATGGCTTCCCACATTTTGGGGACCTCTGTGATGGGGGCATCGCATCTGTCGCGGTAACAGATATAGAGAGTTGTTTTGCCTTGGCGGCAAGGCTTATTGCGGCTGTTTGGCACTAAATCGCGTAGGGCCTCGTCTGATTCCCGTTTCCAAATGATGGCTTTATGGGGAATAAAATGGCCGGCAAACATTTTAAGAATCTCATCTTTGTGCTCTTCGTGATCGTTTAAAGCCACAATGATTGTCGGAGCTTTTAAATCATAATAGCGCTGAAGAGCCATCAAATGATAGCAGGCGCCTGGAGGATACAAATCGATATGTTCTTTCGCAGCTTTTAGTATATCGATGGCCTCATTCAGGTATTCTCCATCCCCTGTGATCTGATACAATCTAATTAAATTTTCAGCATGAATGGCATTACCGGAAGGTTCAGCACCATCATAAAATTCACACCGGCGCAAAATGAGGCTAGGATCTTTGCCATTGGTTAGGTAAAAAGCACCATGTTCAGCTTTGAAATCTGTTTTTAAGTTGTTGGTTAGAGATAATGCAAACTCGATCCATTGAGTTCCTCTGTCTGCTTCAAATAAAGAAAGCAATCCCTGTATCATGAAAGCATAGTCATCTAAGCACCCTTCAAAACGCGCCTCTCCTTCTCTCCAACGGCGGAGCAAATTCCCCTCTTTCCACAACTGCTCACGAATAAAACCAGCAGCTTTTTCTGCTGCATCTAAATAATGAGGATTGCCAAAAACTCTGCCCGCTTCTGCTAAGGCATAGATCATTAAACCATTCCAAGCAGAAAGCACTTTATCATCTTTGAAAGGATGTACTCTCTCTTCACGCACTTTCCAAAGTTTGGCGCGCATCTCTTTCAAAGCTTGTTTCAAAACCACTGGATCCAAATGTCTAGAAGCTGCGAACTCCTCATGGTTTTGGCGCATATGCAAAATGGAGCGTCCCTCAAAATTTCCTGTAGGAGTCACCCCGTAATAATCACAAAACAGAGGGGCGTCTTTACCCAAAATCAGATGCACTTCATCCCAACTCCAAAGATAAAACCTACCTTCATGCCCCTCTGAATCAGCATCTTCTGCCGAATAAAACCCCCCTTGCGGGCCTGTCATATCCCTCAGAATATAGCCGATGATATCCTCTGTAATATCACGGTAAAAGGGCTGTCTTGTATACTCCCATGTTTCCAGATACGTTCTTGCCAAAATGGCATTATCGTAAAGCATTTTCTCAAAATGAGGCACTAACCACTTTTCATCAACCGAATAACGGGAAAATCCCCCTCCAAGATGGTCGTAGATCCCGCCTCGGAACATCATATTGAGCGAGCGTTCAATATAGAAAAGGCCTCGGCTATCAGAAGATTTCTTCACCTGCCTCAATAAAAAACAGGCTTGAAAACCAACCGGGAATTTAGGAGCGCCCTTTGTTCCTCCATAGATGGGATCGGCAGATTTATAAAGAAGCTCAGCCGCTTCTTTAAGTTGCTCTACTTGTGGTAGCTCTTTCCCCTCCGCATGCACATAATCTGCAAATACATCGACAATTTTGCCAGCTTGAGCAATCACATCTTCCCGCTCTTCGGGAGTATTCCAAATTTGTCGGATGCGCAGCACTAATTGTTTCATCCCTAAAAAACCACGATGGGCGTCTGCTGGCAGGTAAGTCGAAGCAAAAAAGGGCAGCAGTTCGGGGGTCAGCACAAGGTTCAAGGGCCACCCTGCACCTCCTGACATCATGGCTTGTGCAAACTCCATGTACAGACTATCCACCTCAGGTTTTTCTTCTCTGTCAACTTTGATGTTAATGAATGCTTCATTCATCAGCTGAGCCACTTCCAAACTTTGGAATGATTCAGACTCCATCACATGGCACCAATGACAGGTGGCATAACCGATTGAAAGAAAAATAGGCTTATCTTGTTCTTTTGCAGCTTTAAATGCCTCTTGCGACCAGGGATACCAATCAACAGGGTTATGGGCATGTTGAAGCAGGTAAGGAGATTTTTCATGAATGAGGCGGTTTGTATAAAGTGGATGCGACATGGGCTCTAGTTAGATAATTCGACTATATTTTATTTTATAGAAAAGTACGATTAGTTTGAAACACGCAATCTTTTCATACTGATTTCTAAAAGGATAATTACAAAAAAGCCTGCACACAGACAAAGAGCCGGGACGATAATATCTCCCAACCCAAAGGGCCATAAGGCTTTTAAACCACCTACCATAAAACCTAAGAGAGTCGCTAATGCGATTTGATGAAAAAATTTTAAAAGAAGGCTGATTAAACGGGAAAAGATGATAAATCCTATTGAAATCCCTATCCCTATCGCTATTAACAACTTCATTGACCCTGGCTCTGTTGGGAAGTTAAGCGCCTGAATGATCAATGGGTAAACGCCTATCATTTGAAGAATATATCCTCCCGAAATCCCTGGTAAAAGCATCGCCCCGATCCCGATCATCCCAGCCACTACCAACCAAAAAAAATGGGCTTCAAAAAGTTGCTGACAAGGGAGGGAAGTTATCCAATAAGAAAGAACAGTTCCGATTAAAAGCATTGTCCAATGAATGGGTTTTTTAAAATCGATTTGGCGTGCATAAACGAGTGCGGAACCTGCAATCAACCCAAAAAAGAAACCCCACAGTGAAGCCGTGTAGTGATTGAGCAACCAATAGACGAGCTTAGAAAAAAAGAAAATTGAAGTGACAATGCCCCCGCCCAAGGGAACAAGAAAGCGCCAGGCGATTTTATTTAAGGATTGCAACTGAAGGGTTTTTATACTTTCAAGGAGCTCGGCATAGATCCCGGAAATGAAAGCGATCGTGCCGCCTGAAACACCGGGAATTAAATCGGCTATTCCCATGATCAAACCAATCAGGAATAGACGCGCTGGACCTCTTGCGGCCATCAAATGCATCTTTTTTTTATCTAAATCTTGCATTGGCTGGATGACGCAAAAGGTCTTAAAAAATTCCCATATAGCGCGCGAGAAACCATCCTAGTAAGATTGTCACAACAGATGCGCCAACCCAAACTAGATTAGGCAACCACTTCACTTCACCTCCGGGGGAGCCTCTTACCTCGAGTGTTCCGATACCCAGTGTAAACTCCTGTGGGTCGGGCTGCTTTTCACTTAAAACTTTTAACACATAAGGATGATCTTCAAGAAGTTGCTCGGGATCCATCTCTAAAAATTGTGCATATTTCGAGATAAATCCTTGGGCATAAATAGGGGAGATCAGCTTGCCCAAATGTCCTTCTTCGATGGCTTGCAAATAGCCATGGCGGATCGAAGTGGCATTTTCCACTTCTTTTAAAGAGAAACCTCTCTCTTCACGTCTTTTCTTAAAAGTAGAACCTAATTGAATGAGCTCTTGATGCATCGTATAAAATCCTGTAGTTCGCCATTATCTCCCACCCGCAAATTTTAATCAAACCCCCTAATTAGAGATGACGAATGAAGAAATCAGTTTTTTGAAAAATTAAGCCAGTAAAAATGGGGCTGCGCCCCAAACCCCGCGGCTCCACTTTCTTATCTACCCATCATGGCGAAAACAATCCGTTAAACAGAGCAAAATCAAAGCAGAGGTCAAAAAGAGACGCATAAATTCTTGTCTAATTTGAATTTGCCATGCAAAATCAGTGCCATGACCTCTTCTTTTGTAGTTCAGATCGATCTAGCTTTGGCAGAAAAACTTAAAGAGGGGCTCCATACCCAAGGTTTTGAGCTTTCATCTCCCCCCTACACCCTCTTTCAAGGCAAAAAAAAAGGGATTACTTGCACCCTCTACACATCAGGCAAGCTGATGGTGCAAGGAAAGGAAATGCAAGGATTCATTCAGTTTTATCTCGAACCTGAGATTCTCAAGACCTTTTCCTTTGGATATGAAAAACATCTGCTTGATCTCACGCCAAGAATTGGGGTGGATGAGTCGGGGAAAGGTGATTTTTTTGGTCCTTTATGCATAGCAGGCGTTTTCGCGACTGGGGATGGTATTACTCATTTAGCTGAGATCGGTGTCAAAGATTCTAAAAAATTAAGCGATGATTCCGTGTTAAAAATTGCTCAAAAAGTGAGAAAAGATTATCTATTTCACATTGTTCGCATCGGACCTGAGCGCTACAACGAGCTGTACGAAAAGTTTGGCAATCTCAATCTCCTTTTGGGTTGGGGGCATGCCACTGTTATCGAGCAACTTTCCGATCAAACAGCTTGCGAAACCATCATCATAGACCAATTTGCAGCCGAGCATGTGGTCGAAAATGCTTTGAGACGGAAAAATAAGAAAGTGCTTCTCACACAGCGCACAAAAGCGGAACAAGATCCGGTGGTAGCAGCCGCCTCAATCCTTGCGAGAGCTGCGTTTTTAGAAGGTTTAGACAAGATGGAAAAAGCATGGGACTGTCCCTTTCCTAAAGGAGCCAGCAACGCTACAATCCAAGCAGGTAAAAATTTTGTGCGCGCTCATGGTTCTCAAACTTTGTTGCAAGTGGGGAAAATGCATTTTAAAACAGCGCAGGTCATCCTATCGTGAAAAAAATATTAGACCTCTTTCGAAATTCGCTTTGTTTGAAAAAATTAGCATTTTTTGTGCAGATTTTCGGAAAAATTTTGAGAACATATGAGTACATATGGTCGAAAAATTTCGCAGAAAAGATGCCAAAAAGGGCAATTTTAGCGAACAAATGGAATTTCGAAAGAGGTCTATTACTTTTTCTTTTAATCCCTTTTTCACTGATGGCTCAAGAATGGGATAATCAGGTCTTTAATCTAGAAAACAATCCCCCTCCTTTCTTCCCTATTTCTGTCAGCGGCAGCTATCTCAATGTCTCGAAAACACACTTTAGAACACCAGGCTTTCAAAATGAGACACTCAAATACCGTCAAACTGAAGCCGCATTTGCTTTCACCCACCCTTTTTCACAATTCTGCGGGCTGATTTTTGGAGCAGGTTGGATCGGAACTGAAGTAGACATGCAAAACAATCCCAATTTTGATGAAACTTTGTTCAACTACGCTAATTTATCGTTGGGGGGGTTCAATAAAACTTTTCCCGACTGGACATGGACACTGACCCTAGCAGCCTACCTTGATCTTGAGAATTTTTCTTTCATTGACTATGCACTTTATGATGGCGTTCTTTGGGGAAAATACGATTTGTGCAAATCAATTGAATTAGACTTTGGAGCCATTGTCGAAGTTGGCCTTCATAAAGAAAGAGTCTGGCCTATCGTCGGGTTTGTCTATCTCCCTTGCGATAATTGGCGCATCAGTGTTGTTTATCCAGTTGATATTTCCGTTAAATATAGTTTCTTTTCCTATTGGAGGGCAGGGGGTTCCATCCGCTTTTTACGCAACCGCCATAGAGTCGGCCCCAATCAGCCAAACCCTCAAAGTATTTTTGAATACCGCACTGCAGGGGGCGAGCTCGACCTCACATTTGAACCTGTACCCTTTTTTTCCATTACTGGTTTTACAGGCTCAACCTTTAATGGAGACTTTAAAGTGACTAACCGCAATAACCATCATGCCACCCACTACAAGTTTAAAGGCTCGTTTTACTCAGGCCTTTCAGCCATCTTGAGTTTTTAAAGCGCTTAAAACATCTTCAGCATCAAAAACACGAAACTCAGGATCGAGCGTAGATTTTGGTTTTTCTGGAACAAAAATCGCGTATAAAATCTTTCCATTCGGATCTCTTTGTATGGGGGGAATTCCTTTGTTTTTTAACTCATTACCAATTTGATGCAACTTAATGTCAGACAATTCAAACCCAGGCCACTTTGCCTCTGCTAGAATAAGTTCTTTTGTATCTTCAGATTCCGTCACACAATCCCATTCAGGCCCCTTTCCTTGCCAGTATCTCTTTGCTGGGTAAAAGTATTTACCAACCCATTGCTGAGCGAGCATGGGCAATGCTAACCGGCATAGCTCTTCCCAATTCAGTGCAAATAAAGGGGGAAGGGCTTCCTCCACCCACTTTATGCGCATCTGAGAAGGTGCTTGGGAAAAAAAACTTTTTCTTGGAGCGACCACACGAAACCAAAAACGGACAAAGGGATCACTGATTTGATACAATACTTTTTTAGAATGATGTTCCTGGGCTCCATAAGGAGTTTCTTTATCAATTAACCCAAGCTCAGCCAAACGTGGCATAGACCGGGTAAGTGAGGTCACCGGTTGGCTTAAACGGGTAGCAATCTCGGAAAGACGATGTGCCCCCATTCCTATAGCATCCAAGATAGGTCTCAAAGAGCCAGCCGAGGGAATTTCTTCCAAAAGAAGTCTGTTTGGCTCATCGTTTAAAGGACCCATCGGATCTAAAACAAGACGATCAATGTCTTCTACAAGCTTTCTATCGCGGTTAGAAATCAGTTCCCAATATCTGGGTATTCCGCCCCAAATCGCATAATATTCAATAGCATCTCTTGCTTTTTTTAAAGATAAAGCCTCAGCGATATACTGAACGCCAATTGGTCTTAACTTGATCAATTCTTTTGCTCTACCATAAAGAGGGGCTGATGTATTAAGAATTGAACTCATCATCATCCTTTGGCTCGAACCGCAAAGAGCGACCAATAAACGAGCTTGTTTAGCTTCATGATCGATAAACTTTTGCAAAATACTGGGGATCTCAGGAGACGCTGCAATGAGATAGGGCAGCTCATCTATCACAATCGGCCCCTTCCACCCTGCCTGATGAGCCTCTTTTGCCAAACGGCTGAACAAAATTGTCCAATCTGGGTATTCCACAGAAGAAAAACCGGGCAAAACTTGGTCAATGGCAACAGAAAAATACTTTCTTTGCACAGCAGATGCCGATTCATCTGCAGTGAAATAAACCCCTTTGTGCTTATTGGCCCATTCAATCAATAACCGTGTCTTACCAACTCTTCTGCGTCCCCAAACGACAACAAGAGAACTTTCTTCTGAGAGAAGCAAACTGTCTAAACGCTTTAGTTCCTTTATGCGATTAATAAATCTCATATTCAAAGAATATGCAATGAAACATAATGTTTTCAAGCATATTTATCAAAAATGCATTTCTTAACAGGAATTAAATAAATTTCAGGTAAAATTTAGTGTTATGACTGCGATTCCATTTTCAAAAAGAATACTGGCTGGGATGGCTGGGGGTCAAAATGCGGCCTTTTCTGGTTTAGAGCCCTATCGTACAGAATTACGCGATAAACATAAGGTTTTAACCACAACTGTTGAAAAAGGGAGTACTGATTTCAAATGTCAGCTTCTTTTCATGGGAATTGTAGCTACCCTTGCCGCAGCTTTAGCTGCTTGGCTATTTATCAGCTATGGTGATGGAGGATTTTATCCTGCGATCGGGCTTTCTGCCACTTCTGGATGTTTCATTGTAGGGATGGTCATCGCCTACGTGATGATGGACCAGATTCAAAAGAAATTAGAAAAGGCTTTTGCAGAAGACGCTGACACGTCACCTTCTTTTAATGATGTTTTGAAAAACGTGGAAAATTCTAATGAAAATCAACGCAAATTGCCAAATCTTCCTCGCGCGCATAAAGAACTTTTTTTCGATCAGGTTTTTAAGGAATATCAGCAAAAAGATGTCCTCACTCCACCACAAAAAGTTTTTCTTAATAGCCTCAAAAATGATCCTAACCTGATTGCCATCCTTATTCAAAAGCGAACAAGAGCGTTGTCTACTCTTCGCCTGATTGATCTTGAAAATTCTAATGAAAACCTAATCGACGCGATCATTGCAACTGTAGGGATACCTCTTGCGATAGAAGAAGTGAACCTTCTTGCCAAATTATCTGGTGACGCTATCGAACGTTATCTCCAAAAATTACCTCCTGATGAACAAACCGCCTACAAAAATGCCTTTTTGAATTTGTGTGAAACCGACCCAGAACCATACGCCGGTTTTATTCAACATCTGTTACATGTCCCGACCAACCGAAAAGAGGTCCAACAAAATGAAATAAAGGCCCAACAAAACGCTAAACATGAAAAGGCCGTAAAAGCACGTTCCCAGAAAGATCTTGACTTTGCTTTCAAGATGATTACTTGGCTGCCTAAAAACACACATCAAGAACTTGTCAAAGAACTTCTAGTCATTAGAGGTATACCTAATCGAGGCACCAATTTTTATAAATTTGTTTTGGAATTTCACCCGGAAGCTTTAATAAAAGCAAAATTACAAGTGAAGTCAGATCTAGCGAATGCTACTCTGCCCATTCTTGGTGCAAAAATTGATGAACGTTTTGCAAAATTTGCTGAAGATCCATTAGATCTAGTCAAGCGTGTACACAAAGCGCCACAATTCAGACCTGATATCGTCGCTTATATTTTTTCATTCATGTACATAGCAAATAAGATCGCGTTCCTGCAACATCTGTCTAAAAGTCGAGAAGATGGGGAAAAGATAGCCAGAACGGAAGCTGTCATTAAACTTCTCCTCCATCAAATCATTCCAATTCATGTGAAAGAAGATTATTCTGTCGTCCCGGGTAGTATCAAATCTCTGCTTGCGGGGTTAGGCAAATGGCCTAACCAGGCTGTCGAATACCTACTTTGCAACGAAGCGATCGAGCTGGACTCTAAACTCATGGAATGTTTCCTAGAAGGGATGACTCATCAAGATCTAAAGCAATTCATGCACTATGCTCCTGGCTTTTTGGATAAAAACGAGAATGCACCCCAGTCGTTCCGTAAGTGGCTTTCTATCCTCAAGATTCCTGATTGGAACAAACAAATCATGCTGGGCTCACCTGCCGTTTTAGCAAAAGCTTTAAGTTGCGTTGAGGACCCTAAAATTCTCGCACGGGGTGAAGCTTTGTTTAAAGAGCTGACGCCCCCACAACAGACTCTCTACCGACAAACGTTTTTAGAACATTTCCTTTCTTACTATGAGCATCAAGTATTTGAAAATGATGCACTCACTGACCCCTTACGCGAACAGTTTCTCTCACAAATTCGCAAACTCCTTGATTCCCCTGAATTAGCGAACAAAGATAGCAAAATTACAAAGCGCTATTTTGATTTACTGGTCAATTTGGAAAAGAATCCGTCTTTAATCACTGAAGCCATGACAACATACCCTCGATTATGCGTTCCATGCACTATTTCCTTCCATGGATGTGAAGATAAAGTGCCTCAATACCGTTTAGTCGGACTCAGTCCTATCTTTAAATCGATGTTCGAAGACACACCAGAATTTTCCCCTGATTTTGTACTTGAGCTCGACGCAGATGCAGCCAGGTTTTCTAAGAATGTAGCGCCATTATTTTTAAAGGATGCCAAGTTTTCTAAAGTAGCCCCATCATTTATTCAATATTTAGTTTCAGGCAAGTTTGATCCCAATCATACCGAACTCTATGAATTAGCCTACTTAGCGCAGCACTACCAAATAGAAGAACTGACTTCTATGACATCCCAAAAAATCGCTTCTGAACCGCTTCATAAAAAGGGATTAGAATGGGGACTCATTGACTCTAAATTCAGGATGAATTGTGCTGTTTTTAAAGAAGATATAGCCATCACTTATGAAGTCTCTAAGATAGAGATCGTAAATTCTCCAGTTTTTGGAAAACACTTTGCCTGTGGGCCGATGAAGCGCAAGGCTGTCGTTCGTAAGGTATTGCCCATGGATAGGCTTCAAGAGATAAACACAGAGCTTGCCATTAATAGCTGGTCAACGTTAACGCCTGAAATAGCTATAAAACAATGTCTAAGCTTATACGATGAAGATGGGGTTCTAAACTTTGCTGCCCGGAAATCAGATTTAAGAGGTCTTGCCTTACATAACCTTGATATGCCTGCTTTGGCAGAGAAACTCGGTGTCCCTGTTGTGTCAAAGGTTCTTTCCCTTTCTATTCTTACAAAAATTTTCTTGCAATGCGCTGAAGTTTCCCAAGAAAGACCTGATTTATCAGGTTTTTCAGCAACGCAATTGCTGACACTCTATACCTTAACAAGGTTCAATCAAGCTACTACCCTACAATCAGAATGCTTGCTTGCTATTCAAAATAAATTAAAGCTTGAAGATTTAGATTGTTTGTTAATAACTGCTGCAGTACATGCCTTTACGGATTTGTTTGGCCTCTCCCTCGCTTTTATTTCCCAAAATAGCATTCTCAAAGCTTATACTCCAAAATGCCCTACTCCTGATCTAAAGAACAAAATCATGCCCATTCTCGACGGTGGCATGAAATGCGCAGCCCTTAAGATTGGACTGGAATATAAAGACGGTGCTTTGCATGTGACCCTTCCAACGATGAATAGAAAAATAATCGATGAGGTTGCTGACTTATTGAATGAGCTTCTTAAGCTTGTTCCTATCTCTCATATCTCTGCCACCTCAGATGATTGGAAACTTGTTGGATCTAAATTCTGCACTTTAAAATTCGAGAAAGTTCACCTCTTTAAATCTCAAGAGCCAGAAAAGAAATAAGATTACTTTTTTGGGGGTTTTTCGAGGTCGCAGCCGGCAAGTTGCCTGAAAAGGGAGATACACCAAACACCTGCAACGCCCACAATTGCGAAGAAAACCCTTCCCCCTGGCCTGCCAAAAAGCCATGTGATGATATCGATTTTGAAAAATCCGATCATGCCCCAATTGAGAGCCCCGAGGATGACCAAAATGATGGCGAGCCAATGGATGATTCTCAGAGTAAACTTCATGTTTTATCCTTTGATGTATTTTTTTAAAGCTTCTTCTAAATCTGGGTATTGAAATGTAAACCCACTTGTAAGAAGGCGACTTGGTTTAATATTGAGGCTAGATAGGAAAACGTCCGCTCCTTGTCCAAATAGCATTGTAAGGGCAAACTTTGGAACATTGACCATTGTAGGACGGTTAAGAACTCTGCCTAACGTTTGTGTGAAGGTGAGATTCGAAACTGTTTCTGGAGAGACGCAGTTGATAGGCCCTGATAGTTCAGGGTGTGAGATGATGTGATCCATGATCCGGCAGATGTCATCTACCGCGATCCAACTCATGATTTGTTCTCCATTGCCAAGGGCTCCTCCCATCCCAATATTGAACCCTTTTTCCATCTGTTTCAAAGCTCCGCCTTTACCTAGCACAATCCCAAAACGGGTAAAAGCAACTCGTATTCCACGCGCCACAAGAGTGGCTGGGATCGCTTCCCATTGCTTACAAACTTCTGCTAAAAAGCCTTGGCCAAGAGGGCTTTGCTCATCCAAAATTTCTTGAGGACGGTCCCCGTAAATCCCAATCGCGGAAGCGCCAATGTAAAGCTTGGGTTGTGATGGCAAAGATAAAATTGTTTCGCATAGAAACCGTGTGGAGGCAAGCCTACTACTTTGAATCTGCTCCATCTTTTTGGGTGTCCAGCGCCCGAGAATGCTTTCACCCGAAAGATTGATGACGACATCAGCCCCTTGTAAAGCTTGGGGATCGATTTCCTTCTTATCAGGGTTCCAAAAGCGTGCATTTGGCTTATCAGGATGACGGGAAAGATGAACTAAATCATGACCCTGTGACTCAAAATGGGAAGTCAGATAAGACCCAATAAATCCGCTGCTGCCTGCAATAACAATTTTCATGGCTTCCTCTCCTTCTTGAACTTTATCGAAAAACTGAGTAATATGCCAACATGTCAGATCTTCATGAAGAAAATATCCGTATCCTGAGTCGACTTTGCCGTATTGAACTTAATGAGGAGGAAATCGAGCCTCTTTTCCATAGTCTCAAACGGGTTTTAGATTATGTTGACCAGCTCCGTGAAGTCGATGTGAGTGATCTCTCACCCCTGAGTCACATTGATGAACAAGGAATCGGTTCATTGCGTGAAGACATTGTTAGAGATCAGATGGCCAGAGAGGTGCTCCTTTTAAACGCTCCTGATCAAGTAGGGGGCATGATCCGCGTCCCACCTGTCATGAAACAAAACCCATAATCTTCTATGTATAAAGAGACTGCACGTTCACTCCATCAGATGTTTACCGATAAAAAAATTTCTGCCGAAGAAATTGTTGGCGGCTATCTTAAACGGATTGAAAAATGGGATAGTGAAATTGGAGCCTTTCTTTCGATCTTTCCTGAACAAGCCCTAAAAAAAGCCCGTTTATTGGATGAAAAAAAAGCTCAGGGAAAAAAAGTGGGAAAACTTGCCGGTGTCGTCGTAGGAATTAAAGATAATATCCACGTGAAGGGGCAAATCACAACGTGTGGATCACAATTTTTGACAAATTACAAAGCCGTTTTTGATGCGACTGTGACCCAACTTTTGGAACAAGAAGATGCAATCATTATTGGCAAAACCAACCTTGATGAATTTGCCATGGGCTCTTCCACTGAAAATTCGGCCCTTAAAAAAACAGGCAACCCTTGGAATCTGGACTGTGTACCAGGAGGATCATCAGGTGGTTCAACAGCTGCTGTCGCTGCTCGTCTATGTCCTATTACTTTAGGAAGCGATACAGGAGGATCTGTGCGTCAGCCCGCGGCTTTTTGTGGCGTTGCAGGCTTTAAGCCTTCATATGGCCGAGTTTCCCGCTACGGACTTGTCGCTTTCGGATCTTCGCTTGATCAAATTGGACCAGTCGCTGCAACTATTGAAGATATTGGCATGGTTATGGAGGTGTTAGGCCAACATGATCCTCGTGACGCCACAAGCCTTCCTATCCATGGTGAAGACTACTTAGGAGTGATGGACGCCCCCATTGGAGCAAAAAAAATTGGGGTTCCGTGGAAATTTTTAGAAGACCTTCAAGGTATTGCCAAAGAAAGATTTTTAGAATCTTTAGATGTCCTCAAAGATTTAGGATGTGAAATTGTAGATGTCAATTTGGATATCTTAAAATATGCCGTCGCCACCTATTACATTATTGCCACAGCAGAAGCTTCTACAAATCTGGCGCGATTTGATGGAATCCGTTATGGAGTGCGCTCTAAAAGAGCTCAAACGCTTGAACAGGTCTATGATTTTTCCCGCACAGAGGGATTTGGCCCTGAAGTTAAAAAACGGATCCTTTTGGGAACTTACGTCCTATCGTCAGGATACCAAGATGCCTATTACAAACAGGCGGCTAGGGTGAGAGTTAAAATCATAGATGCTTTTAATGAAGTATTTGAAAAATGTGATGTGATCGCAACTCCTGTAGCGCCAACTGTTGCCTTCAAAAAGGGAGCCATTCAAGATCCTTTATCGATGTATCTACAAGACATCTACACAATTGGAGTGAACCTCGCCCGTCTTCCAGCCGTTTCTGTTCCTAGCGGTTTCAGCTCGGAAAACATGCCTTTAGGTTTACAACTCATCGGCGCCAAAAGAGAGGATGTTTTAGTCTGCCGAATGGCCCGCTCCTATGAAAAAGAAACCTTCTATGGACTTGAAATTCCCTTAGCTTACAATCAAGAGGCGGTATAAACATGGATTCTGCAATCTTCTCTCAATGGGAAATGGTGGTCGGACTTGAGATCCACGTGGAGCTGAATACCCGCTCTAAACTCTTCAGCCCTGCTGCCAACCATTTCGGCGATGAGCCAAATACCAATATTTCAGATGTCTGTACAGGACAACCAGGTACTCTTCCTGTCTTAAACCAAGAAGCAGTTCGTAAAGCGGTTCTTTTTGGGTGTGCAGTGAATGCAAATGTTGCCAAATATAGCAGATTTGATCGTAAATCCTATTTTTATCCCGATAGTCCCCGTAATTTTCAAATCACCCAATTTGAAATGCCAATTGTTGTGGGAGGCACTGTGACCGCTGATGTAAGGGGCATTCCTAAAACTTTTGGGATCAACAGAGCCCACCTCGAAGATGATGCCGGGATGCTCAAACATTTTAACCAATTTGCAGGAGTCGACTATAACCGGGCAGGTGTTCCTCTCATTGAAATTGTGTCACAACCCTGCATCTTCTCTTCAGAAGAGGCAATTGCCTATGCAACAGCTGTTAAAGCGATCTTAGAATACCTTGATGTTTCTGATTGTAACATGGAAGAAGGATCACTTCGCATGGATGTTAATATCTCAGTGCGCCCAAAAGGATCGAAAGAGCTTCGCAACAAAATTGAAATCAAAAATCTCAATTCTTTTGCATTCATGGGGATGGCTCTTGAAGCTGAATTCAAGCGCCAAGTGCAAACCTATCTCACCAACACCAACAAAAATCCTGATGAAGTAATCCAACAATCCACTTACCGATGGGATGCTGAGCGTAAAGAGACCGTTCTGATGCGGCGCAAAGAGAGTGCCGATGATTACCGCTATTTTATAGAGCCTGATTTGCCCCCTTTAGTTTTGGAAGAAGAGTACATCGAAAGTGTAAGAAGTTTGCTTCCTGAACTTCCCTATGAACGGGAAAAACGGTACATGGCCTCGTATGGCCTTACAAGTGAAGCCGCTACTATCTTAGTCAACGAAAAAAAACTGGCCGATTATTTTGAAGAAGGGCTAACTGTTTGTTCCAACGCGAAAAGTCTTTGTAACTGGATGATTGTAGAATTTGCAGGTCGATACAAAGATAGTGGCAAAACGCTTTGGACCAGTGGGATTCCTGCAACCCATATCGGCAAACTTGTAGCAAGTATCGATGAGGGGACAATCACAGGCAAAATGGCAAAAGGTGTTGCCGATCTGATGGTGGCTAACCCTTCCAAAGACCCCCATGAGATTATCAAAGAAAACCCTGATTTTCAGCCCATGGCTAATGAACAGGAATTAGAAGGGATCGTCGATAAAATCCTTGCAGAAAACCCTCAATCCATCGAAGATTACCGCAATGGTAAAGAAAGGGCTTTCGGCTTCCTAGTTGGGCAAGTCATGAAAGCTACAGGCGGGAAAGCTCCTCCTCCCCTAGTCAACAAATTGCTCCAAGCAAAAATCAACAAACAATAGTAACCTGAGTTTTGAATTATTTCTTGACCAACGTTTTATTTTCTGTTGAACTGGATTCTTCATCGTTTTCCGCTATTTCTTGACCAACGTTTAGAGTTTCTTCAGAATAGATGTCATAACCGCAATAGATCTTTTCAGCCGTAAAGACAACATCGAGTGCAAATTCTCCTCGGGTTAAATGCAACTGCACTCCCGAGATACCGTATGTTGAAGCATTTTCTAAAATGCGTTGCTCCATTTCTAGCGTGCCAGGAAATTCATCTAAATTTTCAGCTACTGGAAGGGTACCACCTATGACGTAAATTTCATTTTTACCTGTGCAACCAGCTTCTTGTAATTTTTCTTTTACCAAATTGATGATATACTCTACTGGTTGCAAAGATGAGAAATGACATAGACCTAACTTAATTTGCCCCTGGGCAGTTGATCCTTTAGCACAAACGGCAAAACAAGCGTTGACACCTTGTGTACCTAAAACTTTATCTCCATCAACTACAGCAAATTCATCCATATCAACATGATGAATAACGCCCTCGTGAATGACATCGGTAAATTCGATAAAATCTGTTTTGAATAGCGAAGCATATTTTTTTTCTAATTCGAAAAAAGGGAGACTTGTGTCTTCTGAGCATTCAAAAGATTCGTCGTCAGATATGTACGAGAATCTTTGAGGTGATAAAGGCCTAGCTGAGGCCAAAGTCGTGTCAGGGACCAAGGAATGATCTATTTTTTGCTTTTTTTCGTTCTCAGGAAATGAAGGGTTAATAAGATCCAAAGGTCTTTTCCCTCCCACTGGATTAGCCATGAAATACTCCTAATTAATTAACAATTAGTATATTACAACATTATACTTAAGTCAAGACCTCCCTCTTTAAAGCTCTAATTAGTCCAAAGAAATACTATCTTCATCTGAGAGATTACCTAATTCGAACTCTTCAGAACGCTCTTCTGATCTTTCAGCTTCACTATCTGAGATTTCGGGGATCAAACCTGCGTCATCTTGAGGTTTTTGGACTCTACGAGGGAAAAAGTATGAAATATTATCTTTTAGGGATGAAGCTGAGTAGCCAATGGACCCTATTGCAGCAGGAACCAAAACAGCACCTAACAAAGAGACCGAAGTGATCGAATTGGGCCCAACAACATGATGGAATGTGGCGCCACACATACAAATTGTACCGCCGATCAATAAAGCGGGTACTAGAAACATCATCACTTTGGAAGCTGTACGATGCCATTCTTTTGGCAATATCTCTTTCAAAAACCAAGCCGCCCCAGCAGCACTGATCCCAAAAATCATAGGAAGACCCACCATCAGCGAAGTGATACTGGGATCTGCTAAGTTGATAGGATCTATAAAATGAAAAAGACTAAAATTGCCAGCAATACCCCATAAAGCAATTATTCCAAGGGCTATCAACCCAATGTCATAAAGCATACGGGCAGCTTTTCGTTTAGCTGGAGTGTCTAAAGTATCGGGAAAATGTCCAATTTTTGCCCCAAACTCCTTTAGTCCACTTAGCTTTTCAGATAATGACATAAACCATCCTTTTAAAGAAAAAATGATAACATATAAATGATTAATTATCAATTATTTAGTTATTTCTCTATGCTCTCTCTGTGCTCTCTTCTGTAAAAAATAAATATAAATCGCAGAGCAGAACAACGAGAGAGACAGAAAGAATATAAATAAAAAGGATTGATTAAGATTAAAGAAGAGGCTGGGGCTCTTTAAAAAGTTCGTAACCATGTATGGAGATACTGATGGAGAAGAACACGATTAATAAGCCGATGGAAGCATTCAAGGGGATGTGGAAGGTAGATACGCAAATGAAGGTGGCGAAGCTTGCCAAACCTAAAACGCAAAAGCACCAAGCTGAGAGTCTGGCTTCCCATTCAGGCTTTCCTTGATAAACCTTAACCATAGCGATGATCGGCATGGCTATTATTCCTATGGCACAAATAACTGGAAAAAGGATCACTTTAGCCATGCCCATGATAAGGGCGATAGGTGTGGCAATGACGCGAGAGCCTATAGGATTTTCATGATAAAAATCTCCTAGGTCGTTGTGAATGGAACTCTCGAACATGACCCAATGATAAAAAAGGGAACACCCTGAACTGCACTCTGTAGCCATAAGACCAAGATTGTAATTCTTACGCTATTTTACTGAAATCTTATTTCAAAAATCATGGTGGCCAAAGGGGCAAGCTGAAGATTCACACCCACGACTTTACCGTCTGGCTCTTTGCAAATTTCAATCTGATCATTCTTTTTTCCACTTCCACCAAACTTTTCCTCATCTGTATTGAATACCTCATGGATCGATATTAGATCCGGAAGATTCACAAAATAACGAGAATGGTATGTGGGAGTGAAATTATGGACACATAAAAGCTCGTAAGGAGTGCTTCCTTTACGCCGGTAGCTGATTGTGCTATTGTCCACATCGCCAAAGTTAACCCATTCGAAGCCAGTGAAATCGAAATCGTGCTCCCAAAGAGGGGGGTGATTTAAATAAAAATGATTAATGGCTTTGGTCATATTTTGAATCCCTTGATGGATCGGGTATTGCAAAAGATGCCAATGGATTTCTTCTTTCACCCACCATTCATTAAACTGCCCCAGCTCTCCTCCCATAAATAACATTTTTTTACCTGGCTGGCAGATCATATAAGAGATCAAAAGACGTAAATTGGCGAACTTTTGCCAATAATCGCCCGGCATTTTTGAAAGTAAACTTCCTTTTCCATGCACAACTTCATCGTGGGATAAGACGAGAATAAATCTTTCAGAATAAGCATACAAAAGACCGAAGGTCAGATCATTATGATGAAACTTGCGAAAAAGGGGATCTTTGTGAAAGTAGCGTAAAGTGTCATTCATCCATCCCATATTCCATTTATAATCAAATCCAAGGCCATTCCATTCGACCCCCTTGGTGACGCCGGGAAAAGCGGTAGACTCTTCAGCAATGGTTAAGATCCCTGGAAATTTTTGATGGAGAATCGCATTGAGATGTTTCAAAAATTCGATCGCCTCAATGTTTTCTTTCCCTCCATAAATATTGGGAATCCATCCCCCCTCTTCTCTCCCATAATCACGATAGAGCATCGAAGCGACCGCATCCACTCTCAATCCATCGATGTGCATCTGTTCAACCCAAAAGAGGGCGCTAGCCAGGAGGAAATTGGAAACTTCATGACGCCCATAATTGAATATCAGCGTATTCCAATGGGGATGGTATCCTTCACGAGGATCCACGTGCTCATAAAGGGACGTTCCGTCGAAGCGAGCTAATGAAAAATGATCAGTAGGAAAATGGCCTGGCACCCAATCGAGGATAACTCCGATATGATTCTGATGCAAAAAATCGACAAAAAACTGAAAATCTTCAGGGGTTCCGTAACGACTGGTGACAGAAAAAAAGCCAGTGACTTGATACCCCCACGATTCATCTAAGGGGTGTTCTTCAATCGGCATCAGCTCAATATGAGTGTATCCCATTTCTTTACAATAAGAAGCGATCTCAATGGCCATTTCTCTGAAATTGTAGTAATGGCCATGATTCAACTTCCAAGACCCTAAATGGATCTCATAAATATTAAGCGGTTTTGGAGACAATGCCTGCTTTTGCCTTTCTTCTATCCAGTCATGGTCGCTCCATTCAAAGCGAGATATATCTGCTACGACAGATGCCGTTAAAGGCCTCATCTCATGTGCATATGCATAAGGATCTGATTTAACTAGAATTTCTCCTAGCTGTGTTTTGATCTCAAATTTGTAGCGCTCCCCTTCTTTCAGCCCAGGAATAAATAGCTCCCAAACCCCTGAATTTCCCATGGAACGCATGGGATTTACCCGTCCATCCCAAAAATTAAAATCGCCGACGAGCGCCACTCGCGTTGCAGAGGGTGCCCATACTGCAAACTTGACCCCCTCCACACCTTGATGAACACATAAACGGGCTCCTAAGTGTTCAAAAAGCTTATAGTGAACGCCTTTGTTGAAAAGATGGGAGTCAACGTCTCCCCAAGTTGGCAAAAAAGCGTAAGGGTCGCAGGCGCATAGACCATTTTGATGGTAAATTTGATAATCGTTGTAATTGATTAAAGTGGGTGATACATACTCAAACAATCCAGCCGCGTGTACTTTACGAGCTGAATCGGTTTTTCCTAAAATTTGTAAATAGACCTCATTCGCTCCGGGACGATAGATCCGAATCACTTTTCGGTGATCAAAATAATCATGCAAACCTAAAAAATGGTGAGGATCCCAATGATTGCCCTGCACAAGATGGGCCATTTCATTGAGGTAAGCGGGATCCGCCTGTTGCAATTCTCGAATCGTCATGGCACAAATAAATAGTTATTTCTGGAATCGATCCAATAAATAAATTGATCCCGATTTAATTGCCAGAGAATCGCCACACTGGAATATTTGGCCTTTATCTTTAGGATGCAACCTAAGACGGCAACTGACCATTTGTGGTTGAAAATTAATGGTGATCACACCGTCTCTTTGTGCTTTGCACTGAAGCCGTCTGATCGTTTTTTTTGTCCATTCAAAATCAAAAGATCCATGTAAAGAGACCACATCTGTCATCCGGCCTGCAAACAACTGAGGGGGCAAACGGGGTAAAATTGAGATGCTATCTTCAAAAGCTGAAAAGAAAAGAGAGCGTATCAAGGCTGCACCTTCTGTCAGAAGATATAAAGCAGAATCGACACTAGAAGGCTCTTTAGGATCGATGATCCCTTGAAATTGTGTATCGCTAGAGCGGGGAATAAAAAGAGATTCGAACCCTACTAAAAATAGCTTTTCAAATGCATTCATGATCAATTCAGGATGCTGGATGGTGCGGCAATCTTCAAGAAGCCTAAAAACACCCCGGTTATCTTTTGAACGAGGTGGCAGCTTCAATAAGGAACCCAAACGAAACCAGATTGAGAAAAGAGCACTTAAGTCGCGTCTGCGGCGCAGAGCTTCGCTGTCCATTTTTTTATGGGAACCAAAAGAAAGCCTCTCCTGATTTTCTAAAGAAGGTAAATGAGAGTTTTTGGAAAAGAGAATTTTAAGATTGGGAAGGATATGAATACGATACTGTTCGCTGAAAACTGAAACACATCCCCTCTCTAAATCTTGCATTAGGGTAAATTGCTTTAAAGGTCCCTTTGCAGGCAGCTCAATTTCTTGCAGGATACGCCCATCAAATTCCCAGATTCTTACACGTGCGGGAAATGCTTCCACAATGTAGGGAGTCCCCGGAATCAAACACTTGGCTCCTGGCTCGTGGGAAAAAGGACGCAGCCTTCCTGCTATGTTGATCAAATGCGGCATATCAAACCGTCCGGTGTATTGTGCATAAGAGTCGCAGTCACTAATTGATTAGGGGCTAACCCTTCTCTTGGTAGTTTCACGGTTAAAAAATTTTCGGTATGCCCCACGATAAAAGTGTCTTCAGCGCTTTCGGTTAACACCTCCATTGTTCGTCCCAAATAATGATTACGCAGATGATAGCTCACGTCTTCTGATAATCTTAAAATTCTATTTTTCCGCTCAGCCATGACCTCTGGTATAACTTGATGGGGATAAAGGGCAGCTCTTGTTCTTTCGCGGTTGCTATAAGGAAACATGTGAACTTTTGCAAATTGCACTTCTTCAATGACTTTCAATGTTTCTTGAAAATCGGTCTCTGTTTCTCCAGGAAAACCTACAATCACGTCTGTGGTAAATGTAAAGTCTGCTGAAGCTTTTTTTAATTTCGCCACAGATTCAAGAAAAACCTGGCGTGTGTATTTACGGTTCATTCGCTTTAGAATGACATTAGATCCCGACTGAAGCACCAAATGGAGGCTATGACAAGTATGTTCCCCCCCAATCACAGCATCCATTAGATCATCATCCACCTCATCAGGATCTATGGAAGAAATGCGCACCCGTTTGATTCCTGCCACTTGGTCTACAGCACGCACAAGATCTGCAAGCCCTTTGTCACCATCTTCAAAATCACCCACGTTAATCCCAGTGATGACCACTTCCTGGTAACCAGAAGCCACCAAATGTTCAACCTCGCGAACCACTTCTTGAATCGTTCTAGAACGGGATCTTCCCCTAACATAGGGGATGATACAATACGTACAAAAAGAATTGCACCCATCTTGCACTTTGACAAAAGCGCGCGTATGGGCTTCAAACCGCTTGATCGAAAATTCTGGAGTATCTTCCTCTGGAAAAAGCTGTGCAATCAGCCTCTCTTTTTCAGCATTGGGCACAACCCGTGTCACTCCCCCTATTTGCTGAATCAGATCAGGGCGCCTTTCAGCTAAACAACCCGTTACGACAACTTGCCCTTCTGGATTCTGGCGGATTAATTTGCGAATCTGCTGACGGGAACTATGATCCGCGGATTCTGTCACAGTGCAGGTATTGACAATGCACAGATCAGCCCCTTCCCCTTCCGCTGCTTCTGAATATCCTAAAGAAAGGAGCTGGTCTCGAAACGCCTGCGTTTCATACTGATTGGTCCGGCAACCCAGCGTTGCTAACCTAAAGGTCTTTTTTTTCATCACGGGAAAACAATTTTAGCCGAAAACATTTTACAGTCGATTAACTATAAAAGTATAGCCGAATCAAGTCAAAGCGACAGCGCCTGAGCCATAGACATTATAATCTTCGTACTCTGTAACATAATCATATACTCCCAAGGTGATACCATTTCGAAAGCTACTCAGTGCAAGCTGAAAATAATTGAGATGCTCTACACAATACATAAAGACATTCTTGTTATCAAAAAATTTTTTAGACGATAGTTGAGCGAACATGGCAAGTGTAAGAGCTTCTATAACTTTAGGTAAAACACACCCGCTCTCTTCTACAAATTTTCTTTGAGCAACTGAAGAGTATTCCCAACTCTTATTGTAAACACTGTTTGTGATTGCAAACCGATAGGAATTTTGCACAGGGATATCCCCAAGCTCAGCAATAATAATGTCCCATGTGAACTGCATTGCTATATTTTGGGACTGCATGATTCTGATCACTTTATTGATTGTAGTTCCCTTGGGCAGCTCGATCCAAGTGATCCCTTTTTCTTTCTGGGGAACGCCTAAAAGTTTTTTCAAAGCTAACTTTGAGGCGGTCTCATCGATGGGCGGCAAGTCGTTAAATTCAAGTTCATAAGAACCAAAATCAACGACAAGGGATTTCCAAGCCTCTTCATCGAACACCTGAATTGTTGAAGGGAGACGCTGCTTGAATTCAAGTTTGGCAATAAACTTGGTAACAAATGCTTCCCATACTTTGCAAATAGTGCGGCACCTCTCACGATCTTCACGATATAAATGCGAGAATATAGTCCCAGTAAGCTCAATTGGAAAGTTTTCTAGAGTAACAAACGACATTAGCAGTTATTGATTAAAGAGCTTTCTTTGAAAGAGACAAACCCTTGTTTTCCTATAATGAGATGATCCAAAACAGGGATTCCCATCGAACTACCAACTGAATAGAGTTGTTCAGTCAGGCGGCAATCTTCCGCAGAGGGAGTAGGGTCTCCGCTAGGGTGATTGTGTACTAAAATCAAGGAAGCTGCCAAAAAGCGAACGGCAGGATGAAAAACTTCACGTGGGTGTACTAAAGTTTGAGTGAGAGTTCCCACTGATACAACTTCCCAACGGATAGGGGCCCCTTTCGCATCGACCAAGATCACACCAAAGACTTCTTTTTTTTCGTGAACCACTAAATCCCTCACCCAAAGGTAAGCTTTTAGAGGGGTGTTAAGCCTTTCAGGGGGAGGCAATCTTTCTCGGCTTGCACGGGAGGCTAAAGTTAAGGCCGCTTTGAGCTGGATTGCTTTAGCCTTGCCGAGCCCTTTCACTTGGCAAAGATCTTCAATGGTCGCTTCTTGAAGACAATAAAGGGATCCAAATAGAGATAAAAGTTCTTGAGAGAGGACTAATACGGATTTGCCTTTAGTGCCAGAGCCTAAGATCAATGCGATTAACTCAATGCTTGAAAGCACACTGGGACCATGCATTAAAAGTCTCTCACGCGGCCTTTCTGATTGGGGTAGCTCTTTCAGATTATACTTCTGCATCAATGACATAAGGATCAAACCTGTGTATGTAGTTGAGAGCGATTTCGGCTTTAATGTACACATCATTGCCTTCGTATTCTTCCAATAGAATATGTCCAAAACGCCTAATTTCAGCAACAAGAGAGTATTCATGCTGAGGGATTTTCAGTCTCACAATCTTGCGTAGAGATGATAGCTCTTTCATCATCATTTCAACTAATTGATCAAACCCCGTCCGTTGCAAAGCAGAGATGACAACCGTTTTGGGATATAGTATCCGAAGCCGTTCGATCATCATTTTATCAGGGCACGCATCTGCTTTATTCAAGACGGTGATGATGGGGGCCTCTTCAGCGCCCAGTTCTTTTAACAGCCCACGTGTCGTTGAGGCGTGCTCTTCAGCAAGAGGGTGAGAAATATCGATCAGATGAATGAGCACATCATCGTGTAACGCTGATTCTAAAGTGCTTCGGAATGCAGCTACAAGGGTATGGGGAATTTTACGGATAAAGCCTACCGTATCGGTTAGCAAAGCCTCTTGATTATTGGGGAATTTGAATTTTCGAGTTGTAGGGTCTAAAGTTGCGAAAAGTTTATCTTCTACAAACACACCGGCATCTGTCAAAGCATTCAAAAGGGTCGATTTACCGGCATTTGTGTACCCGATGATGGCAAAGGTAGGAATACCCGATCTCATCCTTGAGGATCTTTGTGTTTGCCGGTATTTTACCACTTCACGCAGCTCATCTGTCAATCTTTCCAGCTTTCTTTTTAAGAGCCGACGATCGATTTCGATTTGCTTTTCACCTTCTCCTTTTAAATAGCCGCCTCGCGCCCTTTGTCTTGAAAAGTGACTCCACATCCTTTTTAAACGGGGAAACTCATATTTTGTTTTTGCAAGCTCTATTTGCAAGCGGGCTTCCTTAGTTTGCGCCCTCTGAGCAAAGATCTCTAGGATTAGCTCAGTTCTATCCATAACGGCGACTTTCAGGAGCTTTTCTAAATTGCGCTGTTGAGCTGGGGTGATCTCTTCATCAAAAATGACCAGGTTGCTTCTTTTCTTTTCAATTTCAGCAGCAACTTCTTCAAGCTTTCCTGTATTTAAAAACGTAGAGGCTTCGATCTTACGTAAAGGGCACGCGATTTTTGAAACCACACTGACCCCAAATGTGTCTGCAAGGCTTGCCAGCTCATCGAGATACTCTTCAGTTTTAAGCTTCCCTTCTGCCCCTTCATAAACAGCAACAAGGCAAGCCAAGGTTTCCCCTTCTTTCCCGTTAATCCCTAACTGATCAGAAAAATTCTCTTCATTCATACTAGACATTCCAAAGTTAAGCCATCATAAGCTAAGTGTAACCCTTCAGGCAACAGGGCACTGACTTTTGCATGTTCGATTTCATGTGACATATGGGTAAAGTAAGTTTGGGAAGCTCCCACCCGTTTTGCAAAGGCGATAGCTTCTTCAAGGTTTAAGTGCATAAAAGAGGCTTCTTGTCTTAGCATGCTAAGAACTAAAATCTCTACACCTTTTAGATCATCAAAGATTGTATCTGGATACTGCCGGATATCAGAAATGTAGGCAAACATTCCAAAACGGAAACCAGTGACAGGCATTGTAGCTTGCTCATACAGAGTAAAACCCACTGGCAAATCTAAAAAAGAGATCTCTCCTCTCATCTCTTCGATCACATGAAAATCGAGCTGAGCGGGTAAAGAAGTTTCTAAGCTTCTTTTTTGAAAAAAATAATCGTAGCGCCTTTTCAAATCAAGATACGTCGATTTTGACAATAGTACTGGCAGTGGAATCCGATGGTGTAAATAATAAGCCCTCAATTCGTCAATGCCAGCAATATGGTCGTAATGGGAGTGAGAAATCAAAATCCCATCGAGATGATCGATCCCATAGCGCAAGGCCTGGGTTCGAAAATCAGGCCCAACATCAATCAGAAGCCGCTTACCTTGCCAAGTTAATAAACCCGAAGGGCGCAACCTCTTATTGCAGGGATCTAAAGACGTGCATACCTCACAATGGCATCCAATCATCGGGATCCCCGACGACCCTCCTGTGCCCAAAAAAAGAAATTCCAAATGACCCATTTTTTTGTAAAATAGACTATAGTCGAATTAAACTGAGAGTCTATCAAAAAAACATGAGATTTGCAATTTTAGGAGCGGGATTTGCAGGACTTGCTGTGACATGGCATTTACTGAACTATACCAAAGGGTCATCCACAGTCGACCTATTTGACCCAGAACCAATTGGTGGGGGACCTTCAGGTATCTCTTCGGGACTTTTGCACCTATATGCCGGCAAACAAGCCCGAAAAGCTTGGCAGGGGGAAAAAGCTATCCAGGAAACACACCGTTTAATCACAGTCTCAAGTCAAGGGATCAATGCCCCTATCGTTCTTTCTAAAGGGCTCTTGCGCCCTGCTTTAACAAGTACTCAAAACAGCGATTTTCAATTATGTGCTCAAAATCATGTCGAAACGCAATGGTGGGATAAAAAAACATGTGAAGCGAAAATTGAAGGTTTACAACTACCACCCGAAGGAGGGGGTCTTTTTATTCCAGACGGATTAACCATAGACACCAAAGCCTACTTGCAAGGCCTTTGGCAAGCATGTGCTCTTTTAGGCACACAGTATCGCCAAATGGCTATGATCCGTCAATCTGATCTGGAACGGTATGATTGCGTCCTGATTGCGATGGGGCCCCTTTCCAAAAATTTTCCGCCCCTTAAAGACCTTCCCATTCAGCCAGTCAAAGGGCAAATCCTGGAGCTTAAATGGCCCACAAAAGTGGCGCCCCCACCTTTTAGTTTAATCTCCCAAAAATATCTCGTGATGAGCCGAGATTTGAAAACCTGCCTTGTCGGATCTACCTATGAACATCAATTTGATACTCTGCATGCAGAGCCTGAAAAAGCTAAACAAGAAATCATGCCCCATGTTTTACAATACTTTCCTGCACTCAAAGATGCTGAAATCGTCAATTGCCGATCCGCTTTTCGTGCCAGCTCACCGAATCATCTTCCTCTTTTGGGCAAAGTATCTGACAACCTCTTTTTCTTTACAGGGCTTGGCTCAAAAGGTCTTCTTTACCACGCCTGGCTTGGAAAACACATGGCCCGCGCTATGCTCTCAGGCAAAACCAAATATTTTCCTCCAGAGGTACACTTCGAACTTCCATCTTCATAAAAACAGGATCGCAAGCAGCATGATGAGGTGGATTCTCCATGATCTTATTTGAGGCTTTGATTTAAGAAGGAACTTTTTTCTTCAATGGACATATCATCACGAGGCCACTTTGTCCCATCATTTACATGAAACGTCATTATACTCTGATTAATTACAGCGCGTGCTAAAAGAGTTTTAGCCCCTTCATAAAACTGGGCTACCCGTAAAACATACTCTTTTCCTTGCATAGTGAATGTGAATGTTGCAGTGACAAAAGCGCAAGTCTTATCAGGTGGCAAAATCTCAATAGGAGAAACATTTACTTTAACTTCATAGCTTTCTTCATAAATCTCTTCAAATGGAAGACCGACTTCTTCTTGCTCTAGCTGGGTAGGTATCAGATCATCTCTTTCAAACGATGGAACGTAATCGAAATGTTCAAATTGATTATTGCGGCGCAAAGTTGCTATGAGAGCACCTATCGCAAGAGCGCCTACAAAGCCTCCCCCTGCAATATAATAACCGTACTCAGGCAGAAGTTGAAAATAAGTGAGCGCCACAAAACTTACGGCAATCGCAACAGCCCCTACCGCAGATACGCTCCAGGCAATAGTGGCTTTGGAGTCGTTTACACACTGAAAAGAGCATGATTCTTTAATCATGAATCAGTACACGCCCTAGGTGATTTTTCAGTTTTGACAGCAACTGTGTTCCCTTCTCTAGTTAAAAGAATAGAATCGGGATTATTTCTAAAAATATGCTCCCCAAAAGAATCAGGATTTTTAAAGCTATGCTCCCAAATAGGATTTTCTAAAAACTCCGCAACTACTTTAAATCTATTACCTTCATAATTCTCAAATTTTTTTAGTAGCGCGATTTGTTCAGAATAAATTTTACTATCCACTTCAAAGCGAACTATCTTATCCTCTTCCTCTAGCTTAAAATTGATTAAACCAGGGATGTAAAATTGAAATTCACAGATATTCTTACCATTTTGCATATGTAGTTTAAATGCCCTTGCAAACCAAGATGTTGCGTCTTCTTTTAAGATGTATTCATATAACTCACACGCATCACTCAGACTTAAATAATTACCCTTTTTCAGGCTTTCATTTAATGTTCTTTTATTATAGGCCATACCTTTTAAACTCTCTTCAGCAGTAGACCATCCATACTGTTCAGCTATATGTACTTTTTTGATTCCATTATCAATCACATACGCATAAAGTTTCCCATCATTTTCAACAAATCCGCCTACCCGCAATTCATAAGCTGAACCCTTAACTTTTATGTCAAATGTGGCGCTTGTAAAAGGCCAAGTTTCATCTGGTGGCAAAACACCCATATGGTTTCTATTCAGCTTAACTGGCATATCTTCAATATAAATTTCGTCAAAAGAAAGGTTAACTTTTGGAGGCTCTGGAGGATCTTCGTTGATCTGCTTGGGTTCAACCTCTTTCATTGCTCTCAAGGGAGTACTTAAAGATTTTACGCTTATTGGATCTGCACGCAGAGTTGCGGCTAATGCACCTGCTAGAAGAGCACTTACAAAGCCTCCTCCTGCAATATAATAGCCGTACTCAGGCAGAAATTGAAAATCAGGCAGAAATTGAAAATAAGTGAGCGCCACAAAGCTGACGGCAATTGCAACAGCCCCTACCGCAGATACGCTCCAAGCGATAGCCGTTCTGGCATCATTTACATTTTGAAACGAGTAACTTGTATTAACCATATGCAATGATTATAACATCTTTTTATTAATTTTCTATTAAGTCATTTTTCGAAAGTCATTTTTCGAAAGGTAAGGGCTCAAAAAGTGGAGGTAGGCTGGAAAAAATGACTCATTTATTTGTCGGGGTAGGTTAGCCCTACCCC
>Ga0153954_1000563_pt1 | contig 28221 bp, 21 predicted proteins | sample TSFL038MetaG_FD_102277 | JGI IMG/M metagenome (GOLD analysis project Ga0153954, IMG submission 102277) | Attine ant fungus gardens microbial communities from Florida, USA - TSFL038 MetaG | ecosystem: Host-associated > Fungi > Mycelium > Unclassified | place: USA: Florida, Wekiwa Springs State... | reverse complement strand
ATGCTCGCCGCAGGATATTGCGGAGAGCCTAAACGCTCGGGGAGACTGCGTAAGACCTCGCACGCCGAGGCTGTGGTCGTCGAACCGAGAATCCCCCGGCTTTAGCCGTGGGGAGTGTCAACCCAGCGTCTATTCCGCGGCCGACCATATTCGAGAAGTGCTGAATGCCGAGCCGATCGGCCTCGAAGGGATCGATGACGTCCTCGTGGCCGACATGAATAAAAAGAACATCCACCCTCGGGACATCACGCTCCTCCCGCCGGGTCGGGGGTGGCTCATGGTTGAGTTCGGTGGGTTGACCCGCGAGGAGTCGGATGAAAAGGCGCGACGCTTGATGGGGATCCTGCAAGAGAAGCCCGATGCGCCCAGCATGAAGTTGTTCGACGACGAAACCGAAGAGGAGCAACTTTGGAAGGTCCGCGAATCAGGCCTGGGAGCGACGGCCAGGATCCCCGGTGAACCTGATGCTTGGGAAGGGTGGGAGGATTCGGCGGTTTCTCCTCGTAAGCTCGGCGGATACCTACGCGACTTTCGAGCACTGCTCGACAAATACCACTACACGGGCGCATTGTACGGCCACTTTGGTCAGGGGTGTGTGCATACGCGAATTAACTTTGACTTGAAGACGACTGAGGGAGTTGCTCACTTCCGGCGATTTCTCGACGAGGCGGGAGACCTGGTCGTCAAGTACGGCGGATCGATCTCGGGGGAGCATGGCGACGGCCAATCCAAGGCCGCGCTCTTGCCCAAGATGTTCGGCGAGGACTTGATTCGCGCCTTCGGAGAGTTCAAAGCGATCTGGGATCCTGATAACCGGATGAATCCCCACAAGTTTGTTGACCCGTATTTTCCCGGTGAAAATCTCCGCCTTGGTCCCCACTACCACCCGCCGCAAGTCGCAACTCACTTCAAGTTCCCGCACGACCACGGCAGTTTCCCTTACGCCACGGAGCGCTGCGTGGGCGTGGGGCAGTGTCGTAAGGATGACACGGGGACGATGTGTCCCAGCTATATGGTCACGCGCGAGGATGCCCACTCGACTCGGGGGCGTGCTCACCTCCTGTTCGAAATGTTCCAGGGAAATCCGGAAACGGGCGGTTGGCGGAGTGAGTCGGTCAAGGATGCCCTCGACCTGTGTCTCGTGTGCAAGGCGTGCCGCACGGAATGCCCGATGAGCGTCGACATGGCGACTTACAAGGCCGAGTTCTTGTCGCACTACTATCAGGGCCGGTTCCGTCCTCGTCACGCCTATGCGATGGGCTGGATCCCCTGGTGGGCGCGGCTGGCTTCGCACGCGCCCGGCCTTGTGAATCTCCTGACGCACATGCCGGTCGTCGGCAAGGCGTTACAGGTTCTCAGTGGTCTTTCGACGAAGCGTTCCATGCCTTCGTTTGCCCCCGAGACGTTCACTTCGTGGTTCCGGCGACGAGGGCCGAGGCATGAGTGGGCCCCGAAGGTTCTCCTTTGGCCCGACACATTCAATAATCACTTTCATCCCCAAACGGCGATCGCGGCCGTCGAGGTTCTGGAAGCGGCCGGCTTCCAGGTTACCATCCCAAACCGCGCGCTCTGTTGCGGCCGGCCGCTTTACGACTTCGGCATGCTCGACAGGGCCAAGGTCTTGTGGGAGGAGGTCCTCGACGTGCTCCGCCCCGAGATCGAAGCCGGCACTCCCGTCGTTGGTCTCGAACCAAGCTGTGTGGCGGCATTCCGCGATGAGTTGATCAATCTTTTTCCGATGGACGAAGACGCCAAACGGCTCACGGCCAACACGTTCATCCTCAGCGAGTTTCTCACGAAGCGGGCACCCGACTTCCATCCACCGGGTCTGCGGCGCAAGGCGATCGTTCAAAACATTGCAATCACGATCATGTGATGAGCTTTGGCAATGAGTCGGAACTTCTCCAGAAGCTAGGACTCGACTTCGAACTCCTGAACTCGGGCTGTTGCGGCATGGCCGGATCATTCGGGTTCGAGTCGAAGCATTACGACGTGTCAGTCCGTGTGGGAGAACGAGCGCTGCTGCCCGCGGTCCGCTCCGCCGACCAGGAGACGCTGGTGATCGCCGACGGCTTCAGTTGCCGTGAGCAAATCGCCGACCTCACCGGGCGAGGTGCTTTGCACGTTGCCCAAGTGATCCAGATGGCCATGCATGAGGGACCGCAGGGACCCGCGGTCGGGCCGCCGGAAGCGGAATATGAACCTCTCGGCAAGTGGGAGCCGGAGCCTTCGCTCGGGACCGTTGTTGCCGTTGCCGGAATCGGGATGCTCGTTGGCGCGGTACTTGCTCATGGATTGTTCCGGTCGCGTAGATACCTGGCTTCCCGAGTGCCAGGAGAGTCATCTGCGGGGGCTTTGTAGAGCGGTCACCACCTACCAAGCCTTCCCGATGCCAAGGCCGCCGACCCTCTCGAGGTCTTCTCGAAGACCGGTGGGCAGCGTCCGCCCTGCAAAATGTGAACGCATCTCGTGAGTACTCAAATGGGAAAAATTTATCCGGAAAAACTCAATGGAGGAAACATCCTCATGAACGTCTCGGTCAAGAGCGGTGAGACGCGATGGTACAAATTCGGTGACGTGCAAGTCTACGCTCGTCGAGACGATGCGGGGCGTGTTCCCAAGGCCGACGCGATCGACGAAGACCTCGACCAGATCCGAGGGCTGGCCCATCAACTGCAACAGGCGGGGTATGGCGTTCTCCGTGAGCGAGTCCCCCGCGCGGGACGTGTGTACTACCGTCTTCGGGCGCATTGGGCTGGTCGCGGAATCCCTCCCTCGAGTCCTCCCGGCTCGGTCTAGGGAGATCGCTTACAGGAACGTGTGCGATCGTGGTGAATTCTTTAAAGTCATTACGATACTAAGAAAGGATGTATGCCGTGAAACAGCACTATGTAGATAAGCCGGTTGAGTGGCATTGGTGGCTTGCCCACCCGTGGCGCAAGCCTTGGCCCGCTGGTGGGCAAACCGCCTGTAGCACTCGCAGAGCCTCGTTACATCGATCTCGTGGTGTTGGTACCCCTTTGCCTTGGAGTGTGCCCTGCGAGCGAAAACCGCTGTAACGGAAGGAGCCTTTTGATGAAGTCCAAAGTCCTCCATGAACATGCTGGTGAGCGAACCTTCGTCCTGATCTTTGAGACCGACGACGAGGCGATGGATGGCCTGCTGGCCTTCTCCAAGGAATACGGCTTGTCGGGAGCACGATTTACGGCAATCGGAGCGTTCCGTGATGCGATGCTCGGTTACTTCGATTGGGAGAAAAAGGATTACCAGAAAATTCCCGTGAAGGAGCAGGTCGAGGTCCTTTCGCTGATGGGCGATGTGGCCTTAAAAGATGGCATCCCCGCAGTACACGCCCATACCGTGCTGGGGCGATCCGACGGCTTGACCCGAGGCGGCCACTTGCTCGAAGCCCATGTGCGACCGACCCTGGAGGTGATCGTCGTGGAGAGCCCTGCGCATCTGAAGAAGCAGCATGACCCGGAATCGGGGCTGGCGCTGATCCTACTCTGAAGGGGCCGTCCTCGATCGATGGAGGGCGGAGCAAGTCTTTCTACGTCCTCGTCTATCTTCCGGAGGTCGAACCTCTATGAATGCCGATGCATTGCTGACGGTGTCGATTGCCAACCAACCGGCCAACATAGAAAAAGCCATGGAAGAGGCCTTGAGCCGGATCCCATTGGACGACTTCCGCGACAAGATTGTCGCCATCAAGCCCAACGATACGACGGCGACTCCCGATGATAAGACCGCTTGCACCCAGGCCGACACCCTCCGCGCCACGATTCGGTTCGTAAAGCGGTTTCACCCGAAGTCGATCGTCGTGACCGGTGGCGCAGGGAAGATGGAGACGGACGAGGTGTTTGAGGTGCTCGGCTATCCCGAGGTGATCGAGTCCGAGGGAGTCGAGTCGTTCGACCACAACAAGGGACCGTTCGTGCCGGTCGACCTGACCTTTGGTCCCCAGCGACGCGTGATGGTGAATCCTCGCGTGCTCACGTATGAGAAGCTGGTTTCGCTAGCGCAGCTCAAGGTCCATTCGACGGCGACGGTCACGCTGTCTATCAAGAATGTCGGCATGAGTTTTCCTGCGGCCGACTTCTACGGCCATCCCCGGGTTGCGCAAAAGCTTCACCCTCATCGAATCCTCGAGGACAAGCAGGCGTTTCTCGTGGGAATGCTGATGCGATTTCCGATCGACCTGGCGATCATCACCGGGCACCCCGCGATGATAGGAACCGGGCCGGTGGGAGGCAAGGCGGTCGAGACGGGCTTGGTGATCGCCGGCCGGGACGCTGTGGCCGTCGATTCCGTCGGAGCCCACCTGCTCGGCTTCGAGACCCTGGCGGTCCAGCACATTCGCCAGGCCGCCGAATTTGGTCTGGGCGTGCCGCTGACCCCGATCGGCGGGGAATCAGGGAAAGGGCGTTTGAAGGTTGTGGGGATTTCCGTTGAGGACGCGGCTAAAATCTTCCGCGAGGCGGCTTACGGCATGGCTTTTTAGTAGGATCATTGGGAACCACGGAAAGCACGGAAGATCACGGATAAAGAAAATTTCCAAAAGAATTCAGTTCTGAAACTTGAACAGAAGAATGGTTCTCTTTCCGTGCTCTTCCGTGGTCCCTTGTCTCTTCCCTGCCCAAAGCGGTGGGACTTATTACGACTCCGTTACAACTTCGGCTGGCACCAGAGACGTATTTCTGGGTAGCCGCGGTTGCTTGCACCCGGGGTCGCGCAGCGACCCGAGGTGTTCCGGGACGCCTTGGGCTGGAACCCTTTTCCGCAGAGCCGTTTGGGGACGGACCTCGTGCGGCTGCGCCGCCCCGGTTGCAAGCAACCGCGGCTACCCAGGATGCCGTTCCTTGACGCGTTTCGAAGTGGCCACGGAGTCGTATTATCCCGTACTGCTCGGATGACCCAGCGGATTCCAATCCAACTCCAACACGCCGGAATGTAGGGCCAAGGTTTTCACGAACGGCGGTAGCGGTGAATCCGTCGGTTGCGATTTCCATTCCAGGTCATAACTATGCGTCCATCTCCCCTCGTTCTTGTCATAATAAACACTTGAGGAGATGATCTGGAATCCCTGATTGAGGATATCCGCTCGAATCTCGTCCTCGCTCTCGCCGTGCATGGTCCCCGTGATGGTCAGGTTGGCTCGACGTTCCTGCGGTAGCCAGTTCTCAAGATGCTTGAGACCCCGGAGGACGACCATCCCGATCACGAATCCCACTATCCCCAGCGCGAGCTGTCCTCCACCGAAGCAGAGGCCGATGACCGTCACGAACCAAAGCGTTGCCGCCGTGGTCACCCCCAGAATCATGTCTCCCTTCTTGAGAATCGCTCCCCCGCCGATGAATCCCATGCCAGTCAGGATACCCAACGGCAACCGCATGAGATCGAGCATGATGAACGAGTCGGCGGGTCTCCCTGCGGTTGACAGCAGCAGGTTGGTTTGAATCATGGAGACCGCCGAGGCGAGGCAAACCAGCAAAGTCGTTCGTAGGCCGGCAGGTCGACCGTGGGCACCTCGGTCGATTCCGATGAGAGTCCCCGCAACGGCGGTCAGCGTCAAACGTAAAACGATCTCTTGCCAGCCAAGATGAGTGGGCATAATCTACGTCGCCCCTCACGAGTTCAACGTCGGTGGCATGAAACAAGAACGAATTTTCGCATGTCTTCGCTTGCCGATTTTTCGAATTTCCGTAGGGCAGCTTGGTCTGCTGAGGCTTCTGCGAGTGGCCTCGGTAGGCCAAGGCTTGCCCTACAGGTGTCGCGAGCTGATCAAATCAAGAACAGTCTACGACCAGGAATCATTGGGCACCCGCTTCGCGGTTGCGCTTCCTCGTCGCAGCCGCCTTTTTCGCGGAGGCCGAGCGTTCGGCCGCCGTGCGAGATGCCGAAGCTGCACCGCCTTTCTTGCCCCCCTTCTTGCTGGACGCGTGAGAGACGGCGTGGCCCTGGCCACTGCCCGACTTCTTACCGCCCCCGGTCTCTTTATTCACGGTGGCCCAGGCGCGGCGTTCGGCTTCGGATTCGTCGGTTCCTCGAGATTCGTAGCTTTCAGCGATGTGCTCCGCCTGACGCTTTTGCTTATCCGTGTACTTGGATTTGTCACCCCTTGGCATGGTTGATCTCCTTGGAATTGAGCGGACGGGTCCAAGGGCGGGCCGGCGTGTTGGCTCTTTGGGAATGCGACTCAAGATGTCTTGCACAACTCTCGTCAGGCGTAGCAAATCATGAGCCGGAAAACGCTCTGGGTGGCCGTTCTCGGTTCAAGCGGCCGACGTCTCACCACCCAGCAGTGTAAGGACTTCGCCGGTGATGTAGCTGGAGTCCGCCTCGGAGGCGAAGAAGACGTAGGCGGGAGCGACTTCCTCTGGCTGCGCAGGGCGCTTCAACGGTGTGTCTGAGCCATGCTCGGCGACCTCGTCGGCCGTTTTATCGGCGACGTTCAGGGGCGTCCAGACCGGACCCGGGGCCACGCAATTCACACGGATCCGCTTCTCGATAAGATTCTGGGCCAGCGACTTGGTGAAGGCGTGAATCGCACCCTTGGTCGAGGCGTAGTCGATCAGGTGCTTGCTCCCCTCGAGCCCGGTGATTGAACCCGTATTGACGATCGCGCTGCCGGGCTTCATATGCGGTAAGACAGCCTTCGCCATATAATAGTAGCCGTAGATGTTTGTCTTGAACGTCTTGTCCCATTGCTCCTCGGTAATCGAGTCCAGGCCCTGCTGGTGGGTCTGATAGGCGGCGTTGTTCACCAGGATATCGAGTCGGCCGAATTCCTTGACGGTTTGTGAGACGGCTTCTCGGCAAAACTCGGGACGAGAGACATCGCCCGGGATGAGGAGGGCTCTTTGCCCTTCGCCCTCGACCGCCCGTTTCGTTTCCTCGGCGTCTTTCTGCTCCTCGGGAAGATAGACGATCGCTACATCGGCCCCCTCGCGCGCGTAGAGCACCGCCACGGAACGGCCGATTCCCGAATCACCTCCCGTGATCAGCCCAACCTTGCCTTTAAGTTTTGCCGAGCCCTTGTACAAGGGGGCCTCGTAGGACGGTCTCGGCCTGATCTTCGCCTCGATGCCCGGCTTATCCTGATGCTGAGGCGGCATCGGCGATTTGGGTTCCGATTGAAGTTGCTGGTTCATCGCTGCATTCTCCCTGGCTCTGATCCTTGGAGAAACAAAGATCCACAGAACATGACTTTTAGCAATTCTCATTCCCAGCCTCGATCGTGTCCGTCGGCCGCAAACGGTGTCGCAGTCGGATTTTAGTATGCGTTAATGTGAAAATGATTGAAAGCGCAATAAAAATGCGTCCCGGTTGGATCGAACCGACCGGGACGCTGGACGTGAAGAGAAATTGACCCGAGGAAGCGAGGTCACTTGGTCTTGGTCGCGGACTTGACCCAATAGGCTGCCTGCGCGATCCCGGTTAATCGATCTTCGGGCGATTCGAGAGTTGAGGCCAAGGAGAGTGCCTGGAGAATGTCGCCCTGCGCTGCGATCGTACTCACCAGGATTTTCATGGCGGCGTTGCGTTCTTTTTCGGGTAAGGCACGCGCTGAATCCAGGACTCCCTGATGGTCTCCGAGCCGCGCTCGCAACGCCATGGACATGCTTTCGAGGTTCGTCTGATAGAACTTGGGATCGATCTCGAGATCGGGATCGATGAATGTTTGGCTGCTGATGGTCTTCGGAAACTCATGAAGCGGGCCCATGGAGGGATTTTGCGGAGCCTTGGCTTCTACGTAGCTCAAGGCCTGGCGGAGGGTGGATTGGACGGATCCGCGATTTCCGGCTTTTTCATGCCAATCGGCCAGCCTTCTCAGCACCGCCACCTTATCGAGACAGGGATAGTTGCGAATGTTCTCCGCCGTCTGGGCCGCTCCGGACGTGTCATCGGCCTGGATCTGAATGGCCGCGAGCTCCGAGAGCGACCGTGAGCGTCGGGGCTCGGGCTGATTGAGCGTCAGCGCGATAGTCTCATCGAGGAGAACCTGGGCGGCTTCTTTAAGGCCGGCGTCCACTTGCTTTTGGGCGATGGCGATGTCGGCCACGATCCGCTCGCCCGGGGTGGTAATGGCTCGAGACAAGGCCACGGCCCGGTCGAAACCGGCTTTGGCGGTGTCCTTGTCGCCGGCCTCGAATTGCAGGTGGGCGACCATCGCGACGGTGGCGGGCTTGATGGCGTCGTAGAACCCGTCGCTGGGCCCGGGGAAATCGGCCCGCTTCAAGTCGGGGATCGCTTCGATGGTTGCGAGGGCTCCGGCGAAGTCACCCGCCTTGGCCTGGAGATGGGCGATCGTCGAAAGTAATCGGCCCCGGCTGAGCGGTCCGAGAGTCTCTTGCGCCGCCTGAGCGATCTTGGGTAATGCTCGCTTCGCGGTTGCTTGATCCTTGATCGTCAGACGCTCTGCGCCGATGCGGATCGTGATGCCACTGTAACTTAGCCAGGGGCCGTGCTCGTCCACGAACCCGTCGATGATCTGTTGCAAGGCTTGCACTCGGCTAATCTCGTCTGAGAGTGATCGAACCAGTCGGATCGCCCCTTCCACGTCACCTATCGCACTCAAACTCGAAGCGATATAGGACAGGCCTTTTTGCCGATCGTGAGGATCCGTCAGTTCAAGAACTGCCTGGTGTGCTTGCTCGAAGATTTCGCTCGCTGCCGCGCTGTCTCCGCTCTTGGCCATGACGAACCCGATCTGGGTCAGGAGGAGCGATTTGAGCGGCCCTTGCTCCTTGCCGATCTCCGTTACGGCGCGCCGGCCCAGCGCGCGGGCTTCTTGAAGGTCCCCAAGGGCCATCCGCTCGGTGGCGATACTCAAGAGAAGCACAGCCCGAAGGACCATTCCGCTCGATGTCAGCATGCGGGCCGAATTGTTGTCGATGTGATCGACCTTTGAGGGGGCGTTCGGATCGGCCTTGATCCTCTCGATCAGGCTTAGCAGTCGATCGAGCGTGGCACGTGCCCCGGTGGAGTCGCCTGCTTCGCGCTGCACGCTGGCGACCATGATGAGGCATTCCACACCCTCGAAACCGTACTCCGTCGGCTCGAGCTTGACGGTGTCGATCATTGCGAACGCGAGCTGGAGTGTGGCTCGAGCGGCGGTCGGGTCGCCGAGCTTGAACTGAGCCTGGGCGATGGAGGCAAAGGCGGCGACCTTCTCGACTTCGCTATACAAGGACGTTGTTTTGATTGCGGTGACGTCGTTAGCCGCTTTTTGAAGCGCCTGGCGAACGGCGTCCTGGGGGGCTGAGTCCTTCGGCGGCGGAGCCGAGTGGGCTTGAAGCACCAAGGTCAGGCCGACGATCGTGGCACCAAGTAGGCCGAGTCCTTCCGGCAGGGTCCATTTCATCGAACGGTCCTCGAGATTAAGAATCCGACGCACGCGGGTCATGACCTGGTGGTCGGCCATCGCGAGCGCGACGCGACCTTGTCCGTGACTCGACCCGGAGAGAGCCACGAGCATTTCTACATAGGCACAGGCTCGACCCGTCCTGGCGACCACCAAACGGTCGCAGCAGGTCTCGCGCTCGAGCCTGATCCAGCCCGACAACCACCAAACTACGGGGTGAAAGAATAAAAGCGATTCGATCAGTCGCTGGACGAGGTTCACGAGGTTGTCCCACCGCCGCAGGTGAGCGAGCTCGTGGAGCAAGGCCATCTCGAGCTGCTCGACGCTCCAAAGGGTCAGGGATTCGGGCGGCAAGAGGATCAAAGGCCGGAGGATCCCGATCAGAATCGGGACGGCGAGGCGTTCGCAAACCCCTACGCTGATCGTTCCGGCAGCCCCGATCGCGTCGGCCAGCGACCGACATCGACTCGCGACGGGACCCGCCTCAATGATCCGGCTCGACCGCCGCAGTCCCTCTAGCCCAATGAGGCCCGTCCCCAGCAGCGACAGGGTCAGCAACGATCCGATGAGCCAGATCCAGGCGAGAGGGATCGTCAGAGCCTCCAGCGTCACCCATCGGGTTTTCGGTGTCTGTTGTTCCCACAGTGAGACGATCTTGGGCCTTTGCGGTGTGTCCAATGTCGACGTACTTGATGTGGTCGAGAATGCCGGGCGTTCGCTCTCGACCGGAGGGGCGAGCGGCGGTCTCGCGGGAGTATTCGGCGTAAACATCTGGGCGAAGATCGCGACCGGCGCGACTGTGAAGAGCAGCAGGCAGATCAGGGCGAAACCATACCGGGTTTCGGGGGCCGTCGCGCGAAGGAGCCGCCGGCCTACCAAGGCGACGACGCCGATCACCGTGCCGACCCACAACAGATGCAACATCGTCCAGCCCAGCGCCGTCCCGGCGGGCGAGGCATTGCGAAGGATCTCGCTCATCGGCTCCCTCCCTTGAGCTTCCTGGCTGGAGGCGCTTCCTTGGCCGCCTGAGTCTTCAGGAGTTCGAGAATCTCCTCGCGCTCCCGATCATCGAGCTGCCCCTCTTGAAGCAGGTGGGCGACCAACCGTCGCGCTGAGCCGTCGAAGACATGCTGAACCACTTTGCCGATGAGTCCCGAAGCCGCAGCCTGGCGACTGACCTTCGCGGACCAGAGCTGCCCGCGCGGACCCTCTTCGCGCGTCACCAACTCCTTCGAGAGCATCATCTTGAGCATGGTGGCCACCGTTGTGAGTGCCACCGGCCGCTTTTCCTGAAGTGTCGCGTGGACCCGCCCCAGACCGGTCGGCCCGATCTCCCAGAGGATCTTCAAGATCTCCAACTCGCCGTCCGTCGGTTGCGTGCTCGCGGTGCGAGCCATGGTGGCCTCCCTCCATGTTGATGCGAGGATTGGGTTCGTGTGGGACGATTTCTATAGAAATAGAAGCGATCCGTCAACGGCAGATCGCTGGAAGCGAATCCGGATCCTGGGCGCCAAGGAGCCGATGGTTGACGTCCCAGGCAAATTGCCTGAGATAAGCGTGTACGGAGGCCCTCCGAGGAGGGTCATCTGGCGTGACTTACTTGATCAGACTGGCGAGTGACGGACGGTGGGCGATCGTTACATTCGGAGAAGTCGAAATTGTGTCTCGGGTCTGGGCGTCTGTGCTCAAGAATCGTGCATGTTCAGGCTCGTCTTGTTGTCGCTAAAAAATTGAGATGAACGTAAGTGGCCAATAATATTGAAGTTGGAGTCTGTTTCAAGACATCAAGATTGAAAGATGGAATGGGGCTTGCCAAACCACACTGGTCAGTGCATTTGGTCGGCAGTCGGTTCTCGGTGGCAGACCTCATCGAGAGGTTTCGCCGGTTGGGGAATTGGCGGGTCGATCCCTTCCCCAACTTGCTGGTTGGTCGTGGCCGGCGAATCCCAGTCTATCGAATGAAGAGAGGGCATTGATGCGGACTCAATTGCGCGCATGGCTTTTCGGAGGGTTGGCTGCGCTAACGCTCGCGGCCATCCCGGGAGGCGTTTGGGCCGAGGAACCCGCAGCAACTCCGGCGGCGGCTCCTGCGGCTCCGGCAGCGAGCGTCAACGGGGCCGACACTGCGTTCATGCTGTTTTCCGCGGCCCTCGTCATGCTCATGACTCCGGGACTCGGACTCTTTTATGCCGGCATGGTGCGCCGAAAGAACGTCTTGGCCACCTTCCAGCAAAGCTTCATCATGCTTGGGGTCATCTCGATCCAGTGGGTGCTCTTCGGTTACAGCCTGGCCTTCGGCCCCGATAAGCTGGGAGGCTTCGTCGGCGGACTCGAGTGGTTCGGGCTGAGAGGGGTCGGTTTTGAGCCGAATACCGACTACGCCGGGACGATTCCGCATCAGCTCTTCATGGTCTATCAGTTGATGTTCGCCATCATCACGCCGGCCCTGATCTCAGGAGCCTTCGCCGAGCGGATGAAGTTCTCGGCCTACCTGGTGTTCAGCCTGCTCTGGGCGACCCTGGTGTATGACCCCGTCGCTCACTGGGTCTGGGGCACGGGGGGCTGGATCAAGGTCCACCTCGGTGCGCTCGACTTCGCCGGTGGTCTGGTGGTGCACCTGATCTCGGGGATCGCGGCCCTCTGCTGCGTGCTCGTGATGGGCAAGCGGAAGGGGCTCGGTCAGGAAGAGATGCATCCGCACAATCTGACGATGACCGCTCTGGGCACAGCGCTCCTCTGGTTCGGCTGGTTCGGCTTCAACGCCGGCAGTGCTCTGGCGGCGGGGACCTCGGCGGTGGCGGCTTTCGTCAACACCAACACGGCGGCGGCCGCAGCGACCATGGCCTGGTCTTTGATCGAGTGGGTTCACAAGGGCAAGGCCACCGTGCTGGGGGCCTGCACGGGAGCCGTCGCGGGGCTCGTGGCCATTACCCCGGCGGCCGGGTTTGTCACGCCGATCGGCTCGATCGCCATGGGGGTGGGGGTCTGCTTCATCTGCTACGGAGCGATCCTGCTCAAGAGCAAGCTCGGCTATGACGATTCGCTCGACGTCTTCGGCGTCCACGGCGTCGGCGGGGCGTTCGGTGCCCTGGCTGTCGGCGTCTTCGCCAAGGCGGGGATCACCGGTGACATCAACGGCTTGCTCTACGGCAATCCCACTCAGCTTGGCTACCAGGCGCTCTCCCTGGTGATAGCGGGCGGCTATAGCTTCGTGGTAACCTTCGTCATCCTCAAGCTGGTCGACGTGCTGATCGGTCTCCGAGTGACTTCCGAAGAAGAAGAAGTTGGGTTGGACCTGACCCAACACGGCGAGCGCGGGTATATCATGGGGGTTGGCGAACTGATGGGGGGACACGCCCCCGAGATCAGCCACTACTACCCCTCGGCGTCGCCGGAGCCTGTGTCGATGGCCGAACGCGTCAGCTCCTGAGGAAGAAATCAGGGAAAGTGCGAGAACCACGGTCGGCGGACATGCCTCTGCGAAACGAGGATCGAGGTTGATCATGCATCGAGAGACCGTCGTTCGTTGCACCGAACCCGGCTGCGATGCTCCCGCGACGCACAAGATCGCCGCCCCTTGGAGCGACGGACGATTCTCGGAGCTGAAGACCTACGGCTTCGCCTGCGGCGAGCATATTGGGAATGTTCTCCGAGATGCCGAGGCTCGTTGGCTCAGCTACGAGCCCGTGCCCGGCGAGGCGGTCCACGACATCGGGATCTACCGGGCTGTGTCCGGGCAGACGATCCCCCGTTGGGAGCGCGATTGCGACGTCGAGGAGATCTACCTCGTCTGATCGGGACGTACGTCCCAGACCATCGAGACGCAGCGAACGGCCCCTCGGATCGCAAGTCCGAGGGGCCGTTCTCGTTGGCGCGGCTGGCATCGCGGTATTGGGCAAGTATCGCTCTTGGTTCGCCGCTTCCCTTGGAGCCTCGGACATGGAGAGGATGCGCACAGGAATATTGGATGTGAGGCCAGTGAAAATGGGTGGCCGGGGACGAGTCTTCGAGGCCCTGGGACCTGGCCAACGCAAGGCTCCGTGGCGTCGCTGTGCTCCTCCACGGCCACCCAGACGCCGTTCTTGATATCAACAGATTGATGTCCGATAGTCTCTAAACGATCCAAACTCATCGTCTGTCGTTGGGCTCTTGGCTTGGACCTATTTGGGAGAGTCGGGCGTTGCAGCGCGAGGCGGGACCTGTCTACGATCGGCGGAATGCCTGGTCGTTTTCGCGAGGAGGGTCGCCGACGATGATAACCCCCGCCGAGGAACTGGGATTAAGCGGTTTGGCCTTGTCCGGCCGGGTCCGCCGCGCCTTCCACGCGCTGCCCGATTCGGAGGTGATTGCCCTCGTCCGTCGGATCCGAGAGGAATCGGTCCGGCGTAATCTCGTCTACCTCCGGGATGGAGTCGGCGAGCCGATACGCGTTCTCCCCTGCCCGCTCACGGTCTTGCCCGATCAGGTCTCGTACATCCAATACACGTCGCTGACGATCCTCAACGCGCTGAAGCGGTTGCCCGAGATCTATGTGGAAGATGCCGAGGCGCGCGACCTGCTGCGGCTCGGCCCCGACGAAGAGGCCTGGTTTCGCGAGTGCTGGAGCGTGAGCCATCGCGAGAACAATCCGGTCTTCGGCCGGCTCGACGCCATGGTTGACTACACCGACCCGATGTGGAAAGACTCGCTCCTGTTCGTCGAGCCTAACCTGGGAGGCGTCGGCGGCCTCCAGCTCACCCCGATCTGCGACCGGATCTGCGCTGACATCGTCTTGCCTGCCCTGTTCTCCGTGGACGGCCAACTCCAGCTCGAACTCGCGCACGACGTCCGCGAGCTCTTGATGCAAGAGATGCTCGATCATCTCGAGGCGATCGGGCGGACGTCGCGGAACATCGCGTTCGTCGAACCAAAGTACGCCGGCAGCGGTCCCGACGAGCAAGAAGCCCTCGCGCGATATTACCACGACCGGTTCGGCACCAAGGTGCTTCATGCCGACCCGGCCGAGCTGACGATCGACGACGGTGAGGTTATCTATAACGGAGTCGTGGTCGATCTTGCCTACCGCGACTATGAAGTCCGTGACCTGCTCGCTCTCGGAGCGAAGGGGGGCGACATCGAGCCGATGCGGCTCCTGTTCCGCCAGAACCGCGTGGTGTCGTCGATCACGGCCGATTTCGATCAGAAGAGCAGCTTCGAACTCTTGACCGACCCTCGATTCGCTCAGCGCCACTTCAGCGCGGAGGAACGACAGGTCTTCCGCCGGCATATCCTCTGGACCCGCCTTGTCTCCGAGCGTGCCACTCTGCTCCCCGATGGTCAAATCGGGGACTTGATGGAATACGCCCGGCGCGAACACGAGAGCCTCGTTCTGAAGCCGAACCGGGACTATGGCGGGACCGGCGTGCTCATCGGCCCTTCCATGACCCGAGCCGAGTGGGAAACTGCGCTCGAGCGAGCCCTCGGCGACGATCGGCGCTGGGTGGTTCAACGCGTGGCGCGGATCCCGGTGAACGAGTTCCCGGTCGTCGCGGACGGCCGTGTCCACGCCGAACCCTTCTACACGGTGATGGGCTTCACCCCGAGCAAGTATGGTCTGGCGATCCTGGGCCGAGCCTCGCAGAAGCAAGTCGTCAACGTATCCCAGCGCGGAGGTCTTTGCTCCGTCTTCGTCGGTCGCCCCCCTGCTCCACTCGCGGGTCCCGGGCCACATTATTGAGAGTCCGAAACAGAAAGTCCGTTCTCCACTCAGAATCGCGTATAAGGATTTGTTTTCGTAGGGCAGGCTTTGGCCTGCCGAGACGTTGGCGAAAGGCCTCGGCAGGCCAAGGCCCGCCCTACAAGGGTTGCGCAGCACCGAGCATTACTTTTCTGACAATCGATAGATTCGATCCGGAGCGTCACTCAGTCCTGGAATTGCTTCCACAATACCATTCGCTCCTGGAGGTTGATGGTCCTGCCGTCGACCACGAAGGTTCCGTCTCCGTTGTGGTGAATCGTCCGTCGTTCTTTACGAACCGGGTCGGTCCAGATCTTGACGGCTTCCAGAATGAAGAGGTTGTACTTGTCGACCAGCGTGATGTCGGCCACCCGGCATTCGATGTTGGCGAGGCATTCGGCGACGAGCGGTGCAGCGACTTCGCCGGCGGGTACCGGCGTCAGATGGAACCTGGCGAATTTGTCGACGTCTTGGCCTGAACAGTTGCCGATGTCGACCACCTTGGTTGCCAGGTCGACGGTGGGGACCGCGATCACGCATTCGCCACTGGCACGTAATGCTTTGTAGCTATGATCCCATGGGCCGATGATACAGCCGATCAAGGGGGGTGCATGTTGCACCATCATGTGAAAGCCCATCGTCATGATGTTCGGCCGTCCCTTGTCGGAGGTCGTCACCAGTACAACAGGGCCGGCCTCGAGCAGCCGGTAAACTTTGGACGCGGGGATTTCTTTCATGAGATCACCTCGCGTCCTATTGTAAGGGGCATCTTTGGCAGTGAGAACCCCTCCGGTCGGTGCTCAACGATCCTCAAGCAAGCCCGAGAGCCAGTGCATGATGTTGAGGGCGAATTGGCGGTTGTCGCTGCCTGGCACGTTCATCCCCATTCGCCCTGGTTCTTCGCCAAAGATTTGGGCGGAGAGTTGAGCCGCCTCTCCGAGGACGACCACGCGCCCTTTGCCCACGCGGAGCGCGATCCCCTGGGCCCTGCCGGCGGCAGACGTGTTCTGGCCGTCGAACGACTGGTCGATCGCCGAGTCGGCAAGTTTGAGTAACGGAGTGCTTCCTTCGGGGCCTTTGAGCGATTGACCGGTGAAGGTGAACACGCGGTTGATCCGCTCCGACTCATTGCGTCCTCGCATAATCGGATGATCGCCTACCAGATTCTTGGCACGTGCGAAGACCAGACAGGAGGCCGCTCGTTCCTCCGAATTTTGGGGATCGGTGGTCGTATTCATGCCCATGTCCACGTGAAATTGCTTCGCGAGTTTCTCGGCGGCCGGTCCCATCGGGCGGTGGTCCGTGATCAGGAGCAAGGCGCCTCCGGACTCGACCCAGTTGCGAACGGCCTCGCACTCGCTGTCACTGAACGCCGACGCGTCGGCTCCGGGCTGCCCCATCCCCTCGGCGCCCAGGGCATTGGCGATGATGAGGACGTCCCCCTTCTTGAGTCCATCGCTGGTGAACTTCGCCTGATTGGGTTCTATGCGATAGCCATCATTGGTGATCAGATCAGCAAATGGCTTGTACCGACCGCTCGCCGTGTGGAAGTTGTGGTGGGCTTCGTCAAAGAGGACTTTGGGGTGCTCCTTGGTATAGGCGGGGTTGGCCACCTTGACGTTGAAGTCGGGGTCGGCCCGCTGTCCGAGCAGCCCCGAATTGCCCGCCACGTTCCGCGCGGCCGCGATCGGATCCCATTCCTTGCCTTTTGTAATGTCGAAGCGTTCGCCGAGCATCTTGTGGTACGAGGTTCGTTGCGATTCGGTCAGCATCTCCTCAAATTTTCGATCGATTCCCGCCGTGTATTCGCGGAGCTGCCTGCGCCCTTTTTCGATGAGTGCCTTGGTCTCTGGCAACTCGATCCACTTGCGGATCGCCGGAATGCTCGCGGGCCGATCAGGCGATTCCTGCCCCAGCGAAACGAAGGCCTTTTCGCGGATCCCTTTTTCCGCTTCGGCGACGATCGCTCCGATTTTTTCGACTTGAGGTCTCGTGAGTCCCAACTCCTGTTGGAATTCCGGACGGGTGAAGGCTACAAATCCCTGCAACTGGAGCTCGATCTGCTTCAAACGCTCGTGTTGCTGGGGTCCCAAGATCCCCCGGAGCTCAGCTTCGGCCTTAGCCTGCACGGCATCGCGAGCCTTTCGGAATTCTTGGAAGTCCTTGATCTTTGCGCGCGCTTGAAAGATCTCTTCCCTCATGTGTTCCGTGAGGGCTCTGCCTTGCCGCATTTGTGTTTCCGTGATGTTTAATTCTTTTTGGATTTGCGGCTGTTCGAGCAGCATCAACGTGGGACCCGTGATGAAGGTTTCGCCCAACAACCCGTAGTAATAGGTTCGTGAGGAAGTTCCCGGATCCTGGGCCCAGGCCGTCGTTGCCACGAACGAGCTCAATACCAGAAAGATCGCGCGGAGCTTTGTCATGAGAGGGCTCTCTTGAAAAAGAAGAGTGATCAATCGATGCTTCGACGCACGCCTTTGCTGAAGTCGACTATCATGGCGATACGAACACCTCTTCTCGCAGACGGAGAGGCAGGTTCAACCAAGATAAAACTTGGCAATACCATCGCGTTGAAAGTATCAGGTGAGTTTTTTCCTGACAACTGTCGGGGTTGATTTTGGATTTCCGGGCCTTGGGAGTTCGGTTCATTTGGGCGCTAGGGAAGATCGGCTCGAGATATGTCCTGTTCAATCGGCCCGGGACCTGAAAGATGGGGCGCCGAACGCGGGCTTGGCTCGCTCGTGGGCGGCGTGAAACTGCGGTTGGGAATGGATTCGCTGCGGTGATGCAGGGGGACGACGGAGCTCCCCGTTTCTTCGAAGACCGACGGGTTCTCACGGAGGAGAGGTTCGATGAACGCTGTTCTGATTGCGTCGGTGCTCTCCCTTGTTGGTGTCGGTGACCTGCCCGATCAAGGCCGCAAACCGGCCGCCGAGACTTGGGAACTTGGGCTTGCAGAGGCGATCCGGATCGGATTGGTGAATTCCGAAGTGATTCGTGTCGACTCTTCGGAGGATGTACCCAACTGCTGTCCCGACTCGAAGGGTGACGTCTGCCGATCGCAATGCCGAGGGGCGGCCGTGAAGATCCGTTGGAAGAACGGTGTTGCCGATGAGCAGCGGTTCAAGTCGGAAGTGATGGCTCATATTCGGTCGGTCGAGCAAGTCTATTGGGAGCTTGTCCAGCGGCAGACTTCCCTCTCGGCTTCTGAGGAAGCCGTTGCATCGACCGAAAAGATTCTCGCTGAGGCTCGCGCTGAGATCAAACTGGGGCGGAGCGATGCCGCGGAGGTCGCCGAGATCGAGCAGCGTCTCGCGCAATTCACGCTTGATTTGGAGACGGCGTCCTCCAACTTGGCCGGGACGGTACGGCGACTTCGCAATCTCCTCGGTCTCCCGGCCTCCGACTCACGACAGATCGTCGCCACCACACCTCCTGTCGAATCTCACTGCAAGCCCGACTGGAATGAATGCCTGTCGACGATGAAGGCCATGCAGCCGGACATCGTTGGGCAGCGCAAGTTCGTTATGAGAGCGGCTTTCCATCTCTTCACCGTCCAGGGCGGGGCCTTCCTGGTCAATCTGATCGATCCGTCGGACGCGTCTGCCATCACCACCGCCGACTTGAGGTCCACTCGCTACACCTTGATGAAGCAAAAGGCTTACCTCGATCAAATTGTGCATCAAACGACGCGCTCCCTCGCGCGGTTCTTCCGCGAGCTCGACGCGGGGTACAAGCACCTTCAGATGTCCAACCGGCTGCGAATTGCCGCCAAGTCCCGCCTCGAGACGCAGCGAGCATTCTATGGCGAAGGGCGTCTCACCGTGAACCGCTATCTTGACGCGGTGGGCGAGTATGCCCGGGCCATTACCCAGGAGGCTCAGTCCAAGGCGACCTATAACATCGCGATCGTGGCCCTCGAAGAGGCGAAGGGGACCCTCCTCGCCTATGACAATATCACCGTGGTCGATTCTCCTCGACACTCTCCGGCCAATGTCGTCGCAAACGCCAGCGCTTCGCTCCCCGTCAAACCGGCGGCAACCCCGAACCTTGATCCAGCCGTCCGCCGTACCGGCGGAGAAGTCAATGCGGTCGATCGAGCCAATCCTCTACCTCCGGCGTCATCTCACGTCACGCCGGCGAGCAATCCCCCTGCTCTTGGCTCCGTCCCCAAGACTGTCAAATTTGACGTCATGATCGGTGACGCCCGGCCCATTCACGTTCAAGGCACGTTCACGATCTCCCAGGGAGGCTCTCCATCCTCAGTTCCGACACCCGCTGTCAGCCAACCTTAAATCTCGTAACATGTTAGAGTTGTTCACTCGTAGGGCAGGCCTCGGCCTGCCTTTTTTTTGTCGTCGGAACGGTCAGGGCATTCGTTACCAGGATCGTTTGGCGGTGAACAAATGAAAGCGAGAGAATGCCATCGCGTAAACGCGTGCATCTGCGATAGTCCTCGTCTTGGTTCCTCCATGGGATCGCATTTTCTCTCTCCCGTGGAGATCACAACGACGGCGTTCCCGCATCGCGGTTGGCGGACTATACTCAGACGGTGAGATTTCTTGCACCAGGAAGGGTGGAACCTTGTCGACCGTCGAACCGCCGGAACCGCCGTTTGGGATTGACCCTGTCGCTTCGCGCAAGATCTTTTTGGGGATGTTGGGGCTGATGGCGGGGGGTGTGCTTGCCTACAACGCGATGAAGACACCGGCGGGGCCTCCGCCCGTGGAGATCGCCAAGGACCCACTCCTGGTTCAGGGCCGCGAGATCTACCAGGCCCGTTGCTTGAGCTGTCACGGACCAAAAGGGAAAGGTGACGGCGCGATCGCCAAGAACCTGCCGGGTCCGAAGGTGGGGAACTTCACCGACGCGACCTGGAAGCACGGGGATACCCCTGAACAGGTCGTTGCCGTCATCGCGAAAGGGGCCAAGGATACCGCCATGTCGGCCTGGGGAGGTGTGCTCGACCCCCCCGAGCTCAACGCCGTCGCGGCTTACGTGTTTCACCTGGCCGGCAAACCGGTGCCAGAGGCCCTTCGCAAGCCCTAGCACCGTGCCTGCGTCCGATGGGCATTGCTCACCCATCTTCCTGCATCGTCCGCCGAAGTTCTTTCGAGGAAATGTTTTTGGTGGACGATGCGATCCGTTGGGTTAGTCGCCGAGGACGATGGCGTCGGCTTCGACCTCGACGAGCGCGGCGTCGTCGATGAGCCGGGCAATTTCGACCATCGTGGTTGCGGGCCGGATCTCGGCGAAGACTTCGCCATGGGCCTCACCGACCTCTTTCCAGCGGGAGATGTCGGTGACGTAGATGCGGGTCCGAATCACATCACTCATGCTTCCGCCCAGGGCTTCGATCGCCGCCTGGATGATCGTCAGCGCGCGGGCGGTCTGCGCCTTTAAGCCCGGCGCAAAGGTTCCGTCCGGCTCGATGCCCACCGTGCCCGTGACGGAGATCGAGTTGCCGGAGCGCACGGCGCGGGAGTAGCCGATCACGGGTTCCCAAGCCGAGCCGGTCGAAGCGTATTTGCGGCCGTTCCGCTCCGACACGGTGACATTGACTGTTTTCGACATCGTTTTATTCCTGGGAAGTTTGAGTCTGGGGACACAGTTGAGCGTCGATCGATCCGAGGCCTGAAGCTGCGTTACTCCTGCGGCACGAGAGGCATCGATCATGTCGGCCCAGAGTAGCCGGCTCACGGAATCTTGGCAATCAGGCGAGTCGAGGGGGGATCAAGCGCCGGGTTGATCGGGTTCCGTTCCCGGGGGTAACATGGCGGGCGTGGTCAAGACGGGGTTGTGGGCAAGGTCTTGGCGACTCGCTACCCCATTCTTCGTGAACCGAACGTCCAAGAAAAGGATCGAGCCATGGCCGACTTCAACACGCAGATCAAGGACCTGGAGGTCGGCACGGGACCGGCAGCCAAAGCGGGCGACACCGTTACGGTCCACTACACGGGCACGCTCACCGATGGCACCAAGTTCGACAGCTCGCGCGACCGCGGTCAGCCGTTCTCGTTCCCCCTCGGGCAGGGACGCGTGATCCGAGGCTGGGATGTCGGCGTCGCCGGGATGCAAGTCGGCGGGCGGAGAGAGCTGACGATTCCTCCCGAAGAGGGGTACGGTGCCCGAGGCGCGGGAGGGGTCATCCCGCCCAATGCAACGCTTGTTTTTGATGTCGAGATGATCAAAATCGGCTAAGAGACTGTCCGGGAAGTGAACACGGATGTGAGGATGCGTTGTTTAGGTGGCCGTGGACGAGTCTTCGAGGCCCCGGGGATTGGCCGAGGCTCGTCCCGGGGCGTTGCTGCGCTCCTCCCCGGCCACCCGCCTTTCCTGTTTTCACATGGCTAAACCTTATCCGGATCGCCTCTAAGAGACGTCTCCGGACCCTCGAAGCTGTGCGACTCTCGTAGGGCAGGCTTCAGCCTGCCGGGGCTATTGGTAAGAGCCTCGGCAGGCTGAAGCCTGCCCTACGGGGAATGTGTGTAAAATATGAACATTTTTCGGGTCCCGTTGCGTTGGGTTTTGGAGGGCGAGACCGGAGAGGTAGTTTTTCGACCCTCGTAATCCGCCCGTCGGAGTGGTCATGCCGCTGGACTCCGAAGCGAGTCGTCGCGACAATAACTTTCGAGGGTTTGTTGACAATCGCGGCGAGGGGAAACGCGGCGGACGATGGTTGCCGACTACTATGCGATGTTGACCGTCGACCCGGCGGCGGGACGGGAGGCGCTCGAGGCAGCCTTGGCACGTTGCCAACCGGTATGGTCATCCGGGACGCGGAATCCGAAGAACAAGCATACGTATCAGTCGTATCTCGACCAAATTCCGGCGATCCGGCAGGCCCTGCTGGGGACAGCGGAAGCCCGAGCGGCCTACGACGCCGAGCTGGCCGCCGCGCGTCGGGTCGAGCGCGACCGAAAGCTCGATACGTTGCAGCGGTTCTTGCGGCTCCGGTCGGCCAAGGGAGGGCTGACGGTTGCCGATCGAACCATGCTCCGCGAGCAGGCGTTGAAGCTGGGGCTGACTCACGACGACCTCGACCGGCTTGCCGAGGCGATTCCCCCCAAGCCTGAGGCTCCTGCCGAAGTGGACGTGCCGGACCCGCCGGCCGACGTGCTGGATCCGGCGATGCGAAAGCAGATCGCGGTGGCCCTCGACCACCTCAAACGTCGCGATCTTTATGAAGTGCTCGGCCTGGCTCGCGACGCACCGGCGACCGAGATCGTGGCGCGAGCCGATGCCGAGCGCCGACGCTGGATGCAAAAGTCGCAGGTCACCGCCGAGAAAACGGCGTGGTTAGAACTGGTTTCCCACGCCCAGTCGCACCTGATCAACCCCTCGGCTCGGGCTCGCTATGACCGGACCTTGGTGCTCGAGGCCGAAGACGCGCTGGGGGAGTCAATCGCCTTTGCCTTGAAAGGGATGGCGCAGCTCGACACCGGCACGCGCTCGGCCTTGATCGAGGAAGCAGCGGTCCTGGGGATCGGACCCGAGAGAGCCGACCGCTTGATCGTTCGTGCTTGCCGAAGCTTGGGGGGCGCGCGCGAGGCGGGAGCGGCCATGGTGCCGGCAGCCAAGCCGGCTCGACTCCTGCGCTGTCGCGCCTGCGCGGGGGTGACCGATTTTATTCAAGCAGCGCGCCTGCCCAAGCCCGAGTGCCGTCACTGTCGTGAGCCTTTGCGCTGGGACTGCGCGGTCTGTCGCAAGTCGCGCTGGGTGGATGAGCCGCGTTGTGCCTGTGGCTTTCGCCTCGAGTGGCGCGAGCCTCTGATCCGGCACTTCGAGGCCGCACGGCAGGCGTTCCGCGAGCGCCGAAATGAGACGGCTCAGGTGCATCTACAGCGGATCCTCGAATTCGCCCCCGGGCACGTCGGGACGCGCAAGGCGCTGGAGAAGCTCAGCGAGCGGCAGGAGCAGATCGAACGGGCGCGTGCGGCCTGGGAAACGGCGAGGGCCGCCGGCCATTGGTTCTCGGCGCGAAAGGCGGTGGAAGCGTGGTCGGCCCTGGTCGCCGTGGATCAGCCCGCCGCCCGCGCCGCGCGCGATAAGGCGAACCAGGTTGTCCGCCAGGCGAAAGCCCTGGCCGCCCGCGCGCGGGCTATCGCTCTGGCCGACCCCAAAGCGGCGCGCGAACTCTATCGCCAGAGCCTGGCCCTGGCCTCCGACTTGCCCGATGCCCTCAACGGGCTCGTCCGCTGTCCGCCCGAGCATCCGACCAACCTCACCGCCGAGTTCGAGCACGGTCGCGTTCGACTGCGCTGGGTGGCCCCTCACCCGGATGGCCTCGGTGCCTTCTCGTATGTGATCGTTCGCAAAACCGGGGCGCCGATCGTCAACCTGGCCGATGGCACCCGGATCGCCGAAGTTGCGGCGACCGAGTTTGAGGATCAAGATGTGGTTGCGGGAGAATTGGTCAGTTACGCCATCCTCAGCAAGCGAAGCGCGTCCGAATCGGTTGCGGCGACAGCCATCGGTCCCATCCTCTTGCTCGGCGAGGTGATCAACGTTCAAGTCGATGAGGGGGACCGCGAAGTCACCCTCTCCTGGACGCTCCCCGAGCGTGCCTGCGGCGTCCGTGTGGTTCGCAAGCTGGGCTCACCCCCCAAGAATCCTCAGGACGGCGAGCGGATCGAGGCGTTGCGCGATCGGGTGCAGGACCGAGGTCTCGTCAACGAGCGCGTCTATCACTACGGTCTCTTCGCCGCTTACAAGACAGCCGACGGCCCGCTCCTGGCCGCGCGAGGCGTCTTCGTCTCGGCCCAACCGCATCCCCTCTCGCAGATCCTGGACGCGCCGACCATCGCGCAGGAACCCAGCGGCCGCCTCCGGCTCGACTGGCCCGAGCCCGCCCGGGGGAAGGCCCGTATCCTTCGAACACCGGCTCCGTTGCCGCGAGGCGCTGGCTCGCGCCTTACCGCGGCCGAGGCCGACGCCTTCGGGGGGGACTGGATCGAACCCGTGGCCCCCGACCGTGCTTATGATCCGGATCCTCCTGCGCTCGGCATCTGGCACTACACGCCACTCTTGAATGTGGCCGGGATGCTGACGGTGGGCCACGCGGTGGCGTACTCGTGCGTGCGCGATCCCTCCGGCCTCCGCGCCAACCGCGTGGGGGGCGGCCGAGTCCTCCTACGCTGGCGCTGGAGCGCCCAGGGGTTGGAGTGCTGGGTGGTCGCTCGCGCGGGGAACCCGCCCACCGGCCCTTATGACCCCGACGCACTCCGAACGGTCGTTCACGAAGTGGAATACAGCCGGCTTGGCCACCATGCCCTGATTCTTCCCCAGGGCCAAGACGGACCATGGCATATTCACGTCTACACCGTGGCCAAAGCCGGAGAGGAGACGATCGTTTCTCCCGGTCTCGAACCCAGTGCGCGGATCGTCGTCCCGGGACCTCATCCCGAGATCACCGTCTCCTATGACTTGCGGAAGCCGAATTTCCCGGGCCGCACCTGGTCGCTGACCTTTCGGACCGAACCTCCCGGCTCCGAGGTTCCCCCGACCGTGCTGGTGGCCCACCCTCGCACGGTTCCCCTTTCGGTCGATGACGGCGAAATCGTCACCCAGTTCCCGGCCGCTCGCGACGGAATGACCTTCCCGATTGCTTCCAAGGTTAATCTCGCGAAAAGCCGCGCACGTGTTTTCGCCGACCCGCACGTCGACCCCGACTCGCTCTCTCCGATCCGCCTCCGCCACCCCGAGAACGGAGTTGCCAGGGTCTAACCGTCAGATCAGCAACCACACCGATCTTCATGGATTATGGCCCTGGCATCGGGTTTGCTTCTTTGGTCATGATGCTGTTCTCCTTGGCCGGATCCCGTCGCGTGGGGCCAAGCCACGCGACGGGATTTTTCATGCGCAGAGCCGAATCCAAGGTTCCCACGAGCAACGTGGCAGCTTGAAAAAATTGGGACTTCTCGCCAGTTCTGATCCAAGGTTTACAATCCAGCCGAGAGCAAAACGCTCTGGGCACTCATGTTCGAGCAAATTCGTCGGCAGGTTTCGAAAACACGAGATTTTAAACTGTAAGTATTCTGTCAATTGTAAGCGTAGCTCTGGTTTTGACGATTTTTCTGAACGGTTTTGGTGAAGCGATTTTGGCGATCTGCGGTCGTCGAGCGAAAATCGCTCATGAGTACGCAGCATGACGATGAAGCGGAAGTCGTTGGGAGACGGTTTGTATAAGCCACTCTTCACGAGTCGGGGAGCGGGAGCCTTGCTTCTTGGCGGGGCTCCCGACTTCTTGTCGTTCAGGGGTGGTTTCTCGCCCTTTTGACGGCGGCTTTGGCGGGATGAGTCTTCATGTACTCCCGCATGGCCTTGCTTCGTTTGCCTGCATTTGGGTCGGCGCCCACAGTGGAACCGGTTGCCGTATCACTGCCGCTACAACCCGTCAACATGCCTGCGATGAGCAAGGGGCAAAACCAGGTGAGCAAGTGGCGGTGAGAAATCCCGAGTCGGATCATGAGTCGAAAATCCTATCGGTTGAAGATGAAGAATCGAACGGTAACACCACAAGGTGACAACGAGCGGGGCTGCATGGGTTCGCAGCCCCGGCCTCGGTTTCGAATCGGACGACCCGGCGTTACGGAACTCGACCGATCCTTGCGTTCAAGATCGCGGAATGTCGCTCAATAGCTGTCGGAGCTGAGAACCTCCCCGTTGCTGCGGGTGCCGAGGGCCCACCAGGTGGGGAAGGAGACGGAGTTCTTGATGAACTTGACGCTGCCGTCGGCGGCCAACACGTTGACACCGCCCGAGTGATTGCTCGTGGCGTTCTGGTAATGGGCACTCTGGGTCTGATCGCAGCAGTCGACGCGGCAGCTATTCCACTTGTAAACACCCCCGCCGTTCGGGGGCGCGATCGTATTGAACAGCGCGTAGCCCATGATCCCCGCGCCCCAACGGTAGCCGCGATCGTTGGCTCCGAAGGTGGTCTGGAACGCTGTGCTGCAAGCTTGAAGGTCCTTTTGAACGTTAACGATCCCCACTGAGGATGCGTCAAGTTGATTCGCGGCGAGCGTCGAATTCGAGGGGCCCGTGCCATTGGCCGGCCTGGGTCCGGCGACGTTTGTGTCGCCACACAGGGCTTCGGCATAAGCGATCGTGTTCGAGGAGCCGTCCGTGATATCGGAGATCCCGTAACACACCTGCATTCCGTAGACACCCGAGCTCGCTGGTGTCGTGTTGGCCACAATATCCGTGCGGCCGATGTTGTAGGTCGTTGTTCCGACGCTCGCATGATAACTGTTGATGTTCGTTTTGCCGGCGTTGCCGTCCGAAGGACAAAGGAAGATGGCGATCTTGGTGTTGTAGGCCGTCGAATTGATCGAATAAGCGACACTCGAATAAGTGGGGTCGTCGGGTTCCGGAGCAGGCTCCGGCGCGTAGTTGAAGTTGATCGAGCTATAAATCGCGTTCTGCTCAAGATAAGGGAGCATGAGTGCGTTGGCGCCCCAATTAGACCATGTGTATGTCTGGTTGGGAGGGTTGTACGTGTTGAGCGAAGCCCCCAGAGGAAACGAATTGTTCGCCGAGTGGTAATTGTGCATGCCCAATCCGAGTTGTTTAAGATTGTTTACGCATTGGGCACGCCGCGCCGCCTCACGCGCAGCCTGGACAGCGGGCAGAAGCAAGGCAATCAACACCGCGATGATCGAGATGACGACCAGCAACTCGATCAGTGTGAACCCTCGATGAATGCGAACCCGCATCGAGACCTCCCTTGGAGAAGGAAATCCGAAAAAGATAAGACAGATCGTTCAAAAGTCGAAAGAAGGCAGACAAGCGGAATCGCTGATCTTCAGCCATGGATGGGTTGATATCATTCGACCAAAGAGCGGCGATCAGCTACGGACGTATGGCACCGAACAAGGCGCAGAAAATCTCGGGTCGGGAAACAATGCAGAAGTGTACGATTGGCTATGATTGCCCTTCGTACCTTCGACAGGATCTCCCTACACTAGGAATATGTCGGATGTGACACCAATTTGTGGTCGCTGGGCTGAGAACTAAACAAAGCGAGGATCGCTTCTCTGCTGATTATTGCAAGTCTTGGCGCTTTGTAAACCGGTTGGTTTCGAGAATTGCGACGAATCGAATCGTTTTATGGCTTCTTAGGGAATGAATTCGTTGAACCGCAGGCCACGCACCGACCCCTCTCTCAAGTCGCTTCTTATGCTCTATGCTCTTCGTACTAAATGATTCAAATTAACGTGTTCGGGGTTTGCTTTTCGCGTCGACTTTGGGCTTGAGTGCTTGGCATGGTGCAATAGCGACCTCGGAAAGGTTTAAGAAAAATGGAAAGCAGGAGTTCAAAATGGCACTCTCGGGATGGGTTCTGGGATTTTTAACAAACGTGCGCGTGGTGAACTTAAATAAGCTAGATCAATGATCGTGTTGCAAAAAATATGAATTCTTTAGTGAGATCGTTGCTTAATGTGTAAATTCGTTGAGTCTTAGTAATATCGAATTTTTGTTCGGAGGTGAGGTGCGGGGTTCGGACTCTGAATTCAAGGGTCGACCATGCACGATCGGGCGCGGCTGGTCGCCGGTGACGAGCAAGGCTTCCCTCGGGATCAAACCGTCTACGAAGGGAATTGCCCACCAGAGATGAGAGATCAGCGGCGAGACAAGTCGGAAATGGCTCTGAACGGATGTCAAAGACCGCGTTGTCCGACTGAATGGATCGGAGGGTTCTGGGGTGGTCAGGGTTACTTCTGTCTCGGACTGGTCAGTGTCCCTTGCCGAGCCGTGAATTTCGAGGCCACACGGGGGAACAGAAACCCCAACGTGTGCGAGAGAATCACATACTGAGTTTCGGTGAATCTAAGAGGCTATCCGGGAAATTAGCATTGATGCGAAGATACGTTCTTTGGGTGGCCGGGAACGAGTCTTCGAGGCCCCGGGGATCGGCCCAGGCTGGTCCCGGGGCGTCGCTGCGCTCCTCCCCGGCCACCCACCTTTCCCGTTTTCATATGGCTAAACCTTATCCGGATAGCCTCTAAGTGGAGCAACTAAGTAGGGTGACAGAAAATTTTTGACAAATCCGGACCTGTCGACGTACTTCTTCAAAGAGAAAGGTCGAAAAACTCGGGTTTTCTGAATGTCGGCGTCGAAACCCCAATTGCCATGCGAT
>Ga0153954_1000562_pt1 | contig 28377 bp, 22 predicted proteins | sample TSFL038MetaG_FD_102277 | JGI IMG/M metagenome (GOLD analysis project Ga0153954, IMG submission 102277) | Attine ant fungus gardens microbial communities from Florida, USA - TSFL038 MetaG | ecosystem: Host-associated > Fungi > Mycelium > Unclassified | place: USA: Florida, Wekiwa Springs State... | reverse complement strand
TGAGCTGATCCGGTCCCATCGCTACGGGCGCCGGCGTCGCAGGCAGCAGCCAGGAGCCGACGTGCGTACCCTCTGTCTTGATCGCTTCCATCGGCACGGCAAATCCCAGCGACGTTGCCGCTTCGGCGTAAAGATCCGGCCGGAAGATCGACGCGATTTCCTGATGATCGACTGCGGCATCGAGATAGCCCCAGCGACGCATCTCACCCAGGAACCATTGCGCCTGCGAGTGCCAGGGGAAGGTCGCCATGTTGGCGAAGAACACAGAGCGATCGGCATTTGGGGCCGGTGGGGCGGCGGATGGAAGCGATGTCGCGATGACGTCCGCCGGCAGGCCGAGGTAGGTGTCCTGCGCGAGGATCGCCGCGACGTTCGCCGCGTTCGACGGATTGTCGCAATACTCTGCAGCACGCAACAGGGCGCGCAGTGCAGCCTGCAAGCGTTCAGGTGTCTCCTGGGCGATGCGCTCGCGCACCGCGAAGACCTTTTCAACGCCGTTGTTCCAGATCGCATGCGAGGTCGCGACCGTTCCCCCGAGTCGGCCGCGCGCGGCGATCTCGCCCCACGGCGCGCCGGCGCAGAAGCCATCGATCCGGCCGGCCGCCAGAGCGTCGACCGTCTCGGCCGGCGGCACGACAGTGAAAGTGACGTCGCGGTCCGGTCCGATACCTCCGGCGGCCAGCCAGTAGCGCAGCAGGAAATTGTGGGTCGAGAAGGTGTGGACCACGGCGAGCACCGGCTTCTCGCCTCTCTCGTTGACCAGGGTGCGGAAACGCCGCGCCGTCTGTGCCGCCGAAAGCGGCCGATCGGCGCCGGCCATCACCGGTTCGGCCCATCGCCGGGCCAGGGTGATCGTGTTGCCGTTGAGGCTGAGCGCGGAGGGCACGATGATCGCCTCGGGACCGCCGCTGCCGCTCAGGCCGAAGCGCAGGGCGAGTGCCAGCGGCGGCAACAGCATCGCGCCGTCGAGGACGCCGTAAGCGAGCTTGTCGGCGATGTTCGCCCAGGACGGCTCGACAGAGAGCGATACGTCGAGATTTTCGCGCGCGAAGTAGCCCAGTTCGCGGGCGACGATCAGCGGCGCCGCATCGGTCAGTCGCAGCAGGCCGATCCGGAACGCGGCGGCGTCGGTCATGACGACTTTCCTTCCTCACTGGCAGCCAGCAGTTCGGCGGCGATCTCGCCGATGCGGCGGCTTTCGTTCATGGCCCGGCGCTGCAGCAGGCGATAGGCCTGCGGCTCGTCGAGCTTGCGCGTGCGCATGAGCAGCGCCTTGGCGCGGTTGACAAGCTCCCGTTCCTGCAAAGTGGCGCGGGCACGCGTGAGATCGTCCGCCGTCTGCTGGTGCTTGCGGAAGATGGCAACGGCGGCAGCCACGATCGGCTTGATGTCGGGAAAGGCCGTGTCGACGACGTTGTAGGAGCTTACGCCCGCCTCGATCGCCTCCTCCATGAAGGCGCGGTCGTCGCGATCGACGAACATGATGACCGGTCGTGGGTTGCTGGCGCTGACGCGCCGCAGATCGTCGAGGCTGTCACGATCGGGCCGCGCCATGTCGACGATGACCACGTCGGGCGCGAGCGCGGCAACGGCATCGAGAAGGCCGCTTCCATGTGGGACATGCAGCACCACGGCGTCGCTGATCTCGCCCAGCCGCTGCTCGAGCACTCTCGCCCGATCCGGATCGGAATCCGCAAGCAACACCCTGAGCTGACCGGCCAACGACGATTGCCCTCCCGACAGAAGGGGGCGAGCAAATGCGATGCCAGTGAGGTCGTTCGCTTGGAGGAGCTTCCATTGCTCATAATCGGTGAGCGGGGCGTACCAGCTGTAGAGTCCGCATCGTTTGAAGTGCGGAGCCGAAGCGCAGTCATGACCCCGTCGACAATAAGTGTCGAGAAGACCGTTTTTGAACCGTTTAGGCACCGTTTCCGACCGTTTATCTTCGGTCGCGACAGCAGGAAAATGTCGTCGCGGCTGGCTTTTCGCGGCTCGGCGCCCGAAAACACCGTTAAAAGACGGCGGAAACGGTCAAAACGGCGCGACGGTCCAGCGGCCGTCGCGCCGTCCCGAACTTAGTTCCTCACCAGCGGCTTGTACTTGATGCGATGCGGCTGGTCGGCGTCGGTGCCCATGCGCCGGTGCTTGTCGGCTTCGTAGTCCTGGTAGTTGCCCTCGAACCATTCGACATGGCTGTCGCCCTCGAAGGCCAGCATGTGGGTGGCGATGCGATCGAGGAACCAGCGATCGTGGGAGATGATCACGGCGCAGCCGGCGAAGTCGACGAGCGCTTCTTCGAGCGCGCGCAAGGTGTCGACGTCGAGGTCGTTGGTCGGCTCGTCGAGCAGCAGCACGTTGGCGCCGCTCTTCAGCATCTTGGCGAGGTTCACGCGGTTGCGCTCACCGCCCGAGAGCTGCCCGACCTTCTTTTGCTGGTCGGCGCCCTTGAAGTTGAACGAACCGCAATAGGCGCGGCTCGACACTTCCTTGTTGCCGAGCTTGATGATGTCGAGGCCGCCGGACAGTTCTTCCCACACGGTCTTGTTGGGATCGAGCGTCTCGCGGCTCTGGTCGACATAGCCCAGCTTCACCGTCGGGCCGACCGAGAAGGTGCCGGAGTCCGGCTTGTCGAGACCGGTGATCATCTTGAACAAGGTCGTCTTGCCGGCGCCGTTGGGGCCGATCACGCCGACGATGCCGCCCGGCGGCAGCTTGAAGGAAAGGTTGTCGATCAGCAGCCGGTCGCCGAAGCCCTTGGAGATCTTGTCGGCCTCGATGACGTGATCGCCAAGACGCGGGCCCGCCGGAATGACGATCTGCTGCGTGTCGAGTGTCGCCTTCTGCTCTTCCTCGACCATCTGGTTATAGGCCGCGATACGCGCCTTGCTCTTGGAGCGGCGCGCCGACGGGCTGGTGCCCATCCATTCGAGCTCGCGCTGCATGGTGCGGCGGCGGGCGTCGGCCTGCTTCTCTTCCTGGGCGAGACGCTGGTCCTTTTGCTTCAGCCAGGAAGAGTAGTTGCCTTCCCACGGAATGCCGGCGCCGCGATCGAGCTCGAGGATCCAGCCCGCGACATTGTCGAGGAAGTAGCGATCGTGGGTCACGGCTACGACGGTGCCTGGGAACTCGCCGAGATGGCGCTCCAGCCAGGCGACGGACTCGGCGTCGAGGTGGTTGGTCGGCTCGTCGAGCAGCAGCATGTCGGGCTTGCTGAGCAGCAGGCGACAGAGCGCCACACGGCGCTTTTCACCACCCGACAGCTTGTCGACAGGAGAGTCCGCGGGTGGGCAGCGCAGCGCATCCATCGCGATCTCGACTGTGCGGCCGAGATCCCAGCCGTTGCCGGCGTCGATCTTCTCCTGCAGCTCGGCCTGCTCGGCGATCAGCTTGTCCATGTCGGCGTCGGGGTCGGAGAAGGCGTTCGACACCTCCTCGAAGCGCGCCAGCATCGTGGCCATCTCGCCGGCACCGTCCATGACGTTGCCCAGAACGTCCTTCTTCTCGTCGAGCTGCGGCTCCTGCTTCAGAAAGCCGACCTTCACGCCCTCGGCCGCCCAGGCCTCGCCGGTGAAGTTGTCGTCCTCGCCCGCCATGACCTTGAGCAGGGTGGACTTACCGGCGCCGTTCAGGCCCAGCACGCCGATTTTCGCACCCGGCAGGAAGGAGAGCCAAATGTCCTTCAGGACCTGCTTGCCGCCAGGGAAGGTCTTGTTCAGACCCTTCATCACATAGATGTATTGATACGAGGCCATGCTCGGCTCCGGCGGCAAAAAGGGGCGGGAAAGGCGAGCCTTTTAGCGGCCTGCGGGGCGGCGTTCAACGTGCCCGCGACGTCGGCCATTTATCGTGCCTTTTGGAAAAGCGGCAGGCGGAGGCACAATACGATGCTGGCGACCTATCGATGGAGTTCACATGACCGACACGATCACGACGAAGGACGGCACGCGCATCTTCTACAAGGACTGGGGTCCCAAGAACGCGGCACCGATCGTCTTCCATCACGGCTGGCCGCTCAGCGCCGACGACTGGGACAACCAGATGATGTTCTTCCTCGATCACGGATATCGCGTGATCGCGCATGATCGGCGCGGCCATGGCCGGTCTACGCAGACTTGGACCGGCAACGAGATGGATACCTATGCCGCCGACGTGATCGAGCTGGCGAAGGCGCTCGACCTCAGGAACGCGGTTCATGTCGGCCATTCGACCGGCGGCGGCGAAGTCGCGCGCTATGCCGCGCGCGCTGAAGCCGGACGTGTGGCGAAGGCCGTGCTGATCGGTGCCGTGCCGCCGATCATGGTGAAGTCGGACAAGAACCCCGGCGGCCTGCCGATCGAAGTCTTCGATGGCTTCCGCGCGGCGCAGGTGGCCAACCGCGCGCAGTTCTTCCGCGACGTGCCGGCCGGTCCTTTCTACGGCTTCAACCGTCCGGGCGCGAAGGTCAGCGAGGGCATCATCGACAACTGGTGGCGTCAGGGCATGATGGGCGGGACGAAGGCGCACTACGATTGCATCAAGGCCTTCTCGGAGACCGATTTCACCGACGACCTGAAGAAGATCGACGTGCCCGTGCTCGTCATGCACGGTGAGGATGACCAGATCGTGCCCATCGCGGACTCGGCGCGGCTCACCATCAAGCTTCTGAAGAAGGGCACGCTCAAGACCTATCCCGGCCTGCCTCACGGCATGTGCACGACCCATCCGGACATCATCAATCCGGACCTGCTGGCTTTCATCAAGTCGTGACCGCGGTGATCGCGCCCTATCGCTCGACCCCGGTATTCGACGAGACGACGCTTCCCGCCGCCCTTCGGCGGGAACATCAAACGAAGGCGGGCGTCTAGGGCGTGATCCGTGTTCTCGAGGGACGGCTGAAGCTCACTCTTGCCGACAGCAAGGCCGAGATGATTCTGACGCCAGACCGACCGGGTTTGGTCCTCCCGCAGCAGATCCACGGCGTTGAGCCACTGGGAAAATGCGCATGCGGGTCGATTTCTACGATCGGCCGCCTCCTCTCGACAATCCGGTTGAGGACGAGGGCTAGTCCCAAGCGCATCGGTGCTTCGAGGGCAAGGCGGCCATCACACCGTGGTCTCTGAACCAAATCCCTGCCGGCAGCGAAGCGCCAGGGCGGGGGCTAAAATCCGCCTCCGCCCGGGCCTTAGCCGGTTTTTAGCACCAATTGCATTTGCACCGCCGGGCGAGGCAGTGTCGAATGGGAGCGCGATGCTTCCATGACCACACTCGACCTCTCCCAATCCACGCCGATGGCGCGAACGGAAACTCGTTGGCTGAGCCGGATCCGGACGAAGCTGTTCGCCGCCATGATCCTCCTGACCGGCTGCACGATCCTCGCCTGCGGCGTCTCGGTCTGGCTGTTCGACGGCTTCAATTCGCTGTTTTCCCGCACCATACGGCGTGACTTCGCGACATTCGGCAGCATGGTCCGCCTCCAGGAAGAGGCGTCGCAGCTCCTTCAGGCGACGACCGCCCTGACCGCGGCGGATCGCCAGGGCCGGCTCGCGCCGATCCTCGATTCGATCGCCGAAGGCCACGACAAGGCGAACTACGCCGTCGTCGTGCTGCGTCGCGACTTCCAGATGACAGACCAGGTCGACGGCATCGCCGCGAAGGTCGACCATGTCTTTGCAGCCTACGCAGCCGTGGAACAGGTCACCGCCAATCGCATCGCGGCGGTCGAGCGGCGTGTCGGCAAAGCTGCGGGCGTGTTGCCGGCGCTCGATGCCCTTGAGCATGTCGCTGCCCCCCGGGCAGATGTGCCAGGCATGGCCGAGCTGCGGCAGGCCGCTTCGCTCTGCGCGGCTCTGCTCAGCGAGGCGAGGCTCGCCACCACCGACGCGCAAGCCCAGGCGTTGCGCGGCCGCTTCGACGGCGCGGCGGCGACGTTGGATCAACGTGTCGCCGGTTTGGCTGCGCAGGTGCCCGGACTGGCCGACGCGGCAGCCACGCTGATCAAGATCGGCCGCGGGCCGGACAATCTGTTCGAGCTGCGCGAGAAAGAACTCGCCGCGATCGACCAGGAAGCCCAAGCCATAGCCCCCGTCCGGCAGGAGGCTGCGGCTCTGGCTGCGGAGTTCGGTCACGTCGTCGAGGCACGCCGCCACGAACTCGACGAGAAGATGCGAACCTCGGCCGCGCAGGTCGAGCGGACACGGATGTTCCTGATCGTCGTTGCCGCCGCTGCCGTCCTGCCGATACTGGCGATTGCGCTGATCTATGTCGGCGGCAACGTCGCCGGCCGACTGCGCCGGCTGTCGACCGCGATGACGACGCTCGCCGCCGGCGATACGCGAATCGAGGTGCCCCAGACCGACGTGCGCGACGAGATCGGCGAGATGGCCGAGGCGCTGCAGTTCTTCAAGCGCCAGACCATCGACGCCCAGCGGCTCGCCCGCGAGGTCAACGAAAGCATCCTTCAGGTCGCGGTCGCCGCCGGCCAGGCGACCGGCGCGATCGGCCAGGTCTCAGGTGGCGCCGACACACAGCTGACCGCGCTGCGCCACGTCGCCACCGGCCTGCAGCAGAGCGCGGCGGCGATCACGCTCGTCGCCACCAGCACCAACTCGGCGCGCGAGCGTGCGCAGCAGATGGCCGAGCTGGTGGCGCACGGCAAGGCCGACATGGCAGGCATGGTAAGCGCCGTGAACGCGATCGCCGAGAGCAGCGCCCGCGTCGGCAAGTTCGTGGACGATATTGCCCGCATCGCCAGCCAGACCAACATGCTGTCGCTCAACGCGGAGATCGAGGCGGCGCGCGCCGGCGAGAACGGCAAGGGGTTCGCCGTGGTTGCCGAGGAGGTCGGCAAGCTGGCCGACAGCTCGGCCGAGCTCGCGACCGAGATCGCGGCGCAGATTCGCAATGCGTTGCAACAGGCCGAGCGCGGCGTCGCGGCGGCGGCGCGGCTCAACGAGAGCATCGAGATCATGGCGGCGAACGTGGCCGAATCCGACCGATTGTCCCAGTCGATTGCCACGGCGATGGATCAGCAGCAGACCAATGTCGCCGAGATCAATGACAAGATGGGCGAGCTGACCGAGATCGGGCAGGCCAACGCTTCGGCGGCGTCGGAGATCTCGACGACGATGCAGGACCTGTCGCGGCTGGCCGAGCAGACGAAGATGAAGGTTTCGCAATTCAAGACGACCGACGACGGTGCGGGCGGCACGCTGGTGGTCGCCGGTTAAGAAGAGGGTGCGCTTCGGCATCCGGAGGGAGAGGCACGTGACGACATTCTGGCGGCTAGGGCCGAAGATCTATTCGGTGGTCATCCTGCTGTCGCTATTGACGGCGGCCGTCGGCGCCGTGGCGATCACCAGCTTCCAGCAATATAACACGATGGTGCGCGATATCGACCGGGCATCCAAGCGAGCCTGGCTCAGCGAGCGGGTCAACTCCATGATCTATGCCGTGGTCATGGATTCGCGCGGCGTCTACATGGCGCACGATCTCAAGGAGGCGGAGAAGTACTCGCCGCTGATCATCAAGAACCTGCGTGTGATCGCCGACCTGATGCGGGAGTGGACCAGCCTGATCCGGCCCGAGGACCAGGCCACCATGGATCGCGCCAATGCCCGGATCGATGAATTCATCCGTTTCCGCACCGAGCTGGTCCGCCTCTCCCGGGAGGTAAACCTCGTCGAATCGCGTGCCTTCGGCGACAATGACGCCAATCGCAACAATCGTACCCAACTGAACAAGGAGATCGCCACTCTCGGCGTCTCCAACGACAACTACACCCACAGCCTCACCCAGGAAGTCGCGCAGTTCTACCACAGTCGCATGATGTTGCTGATCGGTCTGGCAACGATCGGCATCCTCGTCAGCATCGCGCTCGCGATCGGCATCGTGGTGTTCACGATCACCCGGCCGATCAAGCGTATCACCCGGGCGATGAACACACTGGCCGGCGGCAGCACCGACATCAAGCTCACCGACACCGGACGTGGCGACGAGATCGGCGACATGGCGCGCGCGGTCCAGGTATTCCTGAACCAGGCGGTCGCGGTGCGTGGGCTCACGACGCGGATCATGGAGAACATCCGGCGTGTCGCCATGGCGGCGAGTCAAGCGAGCTCTGCGGTCAGCCAGGTGTCGGACGGCTCCAACGTGCAGCTCAACGCGCTCAAGCAGTCGTCAGGCGCACTCGATCAGAGCACTCAGGCGATCGCCGATGTTGCCCGCGGCACCCAGCAGGCGAGCGAACGGGCACGTAGCGCCGCCAGTCTGGTCGAGAAGGAGATCGAGCAGATGACGGGGATGGTGCAGCTGGTCGGTGCGATCTCGGAGAACAGCACCCAGATCAGTCGCATCGCCGATTCGATCTCACGCATCGCGAGCCAGACCAACATGCTGTCGCTCAACGCCTCGATCGAGGCGGCGCGGGCGGGCGAGCACGGCCGCGGCTTCGCGGTGGTCGCGGAGGAGGTCGGCAAGCTCGCCGGCAGCTCGCGCAGCCTTGCCCAGGACATCGCCGAGCAGGTGCGTCAGGCGACCCAGCAGGCCGAGCGCGGCGTGGACATGGCGCGCGAGGTCAGCGGCAAGATGCAGGAGATCGCGACTGGCGTGGCGGAGACCGACAAGCTGATCGGCGCCATCGCCACCGCGATGGAGGAGCAGCAGGCGACGGTCGCCGGTATCAACGAGAATGTCGGCGAGCTGACGCGTATCGGCCAGTCCAACGCGACGGCAGCCGAGGAGATCACCGCGACCATGCTCGACCTGTCGCGCCTAGCGGAGCGCACCCGCCTTGATGTCGACGAGTTCGAGAAACTGTCTGCGCCCGCCTCCTGACGGGGTGACGAGATCCGGCCATGGATGACCTCGAGCGCACTCTGAGCGACCTGGCGCTGGCGATGCAAGGCCACCGCCAGATGCTGGCCGGCCGCGGGACGAAGCCGGAGGCACCGGCGCGGGTGGCATCGGGCGATTCGCGCGGCGCGTTGCTGTCGCGCCTGCTGAAGCACGTCGAGGCGCATGCCGGATTGCGAATCGACGAGACGATCGAGACCCGGCTGCGCACCGCGCTTGCCTCGGTTGGGTTGGTCGAACTTGGCAACTGGGTTGCCGAGCTTGAGGCGCTTGATGGCGATCATCCGCACTGGCTGACCGTGTTCGAGAGTCTCACCACCAACGAGACCTATTTCTTCCGCGATTGGCAGCAGCTCGAGCTGCTGCGCGCCAAGGGCCTCGACCGTCTGGTCGCAACAGCCGGCCCGCGGCCGCGGCCATTGCGTCTATGGTCGGCCGGTTGTGCCTCGGGCGAGGAAGCTTACAGCCTGGCCGTCCTGGCGCTGGAAGCACTGGTTGCCGCCGGTGCGGCGCGCGAGACGCTCGAGCGGATCGAGCTCAAGGCGCCGTGGTCGCTCGACGTGGTGGGCACCGATATCTCGCCGATCGTGCTGGTGCAGGCGCGCAACCGGATCTACGGCACCGGTCCTCTCTCCGCCTTCCGGGTCATGCCGCGCGGCCTCCTGCGCTTCTTTCCGCGCGCCGAAGGCGAGGCGGCGACCCGCAGCCGCGTCGTACGGTCCGACATCGCGCAGTATGTGCGTTTCGAGCAGACGAATCTCATGCAGGCGCGTCCGCATGCGAGCGGTTACGACGTCGTCGCCTGCCGCAACGTGCTGGTCTATTTCGCGCCCAAGGCGCGTCGCCACGCACAAGCGCAGATCGAGGCGGCCGTGCGTCCCGGTGGTTTTCTCCTGCTCGGCCCCACCGACACGCCACCCGACGAACGCCTGTTCGAGACGATCTGGGGCGAGCGCGCGGTCATGTACCGGAAGCGCGGCTGATCGCATGGCGGGCACAGCTTTCTCCGACGATATGGAATGGACGGGCTTCGAGCTCGCCGGCCAGGCGTTCGCACTGCCCGCCTCCCTTGTCGGCCGCCTTCATCCGGCGACCCCGGCGACACCGTTGCCGTTCGCGCCACCGGGCGTCGAAGGCGTAGCCAACGTGTCGGCCGATGTCGTGCCGGTTGTCAGCCTTGCCGCGCTGCTTCTTTCCGAATCCGCGACTGCCACGTCGGGCGGACAATTCCTGGTTGTTCTTCTCTCTGGCGAGCGCTTTGCGCTCCGTATCGACCGATTGCTGTTCGTCGCTGGCAAGCTCCATCGTGAGGCCGGTGGGCAAGCGATGTGGCGCGGCCAGGCCGTCACGTGCCTCGACGCCACGCAACTTGGCCTCGCAAGTCTCCAACCGAGAAACCCGCCGCTTGGCATGCCAGGCGCCGTTGCCGCCAGTCGCGAGGCGCATGGCGATGCGATGGCCGCCGAGGCGCAGACCATGGTGTTGGCTGTCGAGGTAGCGGGAAACCTCTGCGGCCTGCCGGCGCGCGCGGTCGTCGAGCTGCTGGAGCAGGCCGCGGTCACGCCGTTGCCGCTCGTGCCGTCGACGCTGCATGGCGTGATGGTGCTGCGTGGCCAGCCGGTCCTCGCTTTCTGTCTCAACAGGCTACTCGGTCACGAGGCTCGGACAACGCCAGGCGGCCACGTGGTGATGATGCTTGGCCGCAGCCGGGTCGCCCTGGTTGTGGACCGCATCGTCGGACTGCAGCGCCTCACGCCCGAACATAAGTTGCTCGATCCGGAGTGCCTGATCGGGTCCGATGGATTGGCGCTGGCGGCGCAGATGCCAGGTGCGGCCGCTGGCAACGGTCCGGCGCGCGACGGCGGACGGCAGCGCTTCCTTTGCGTCACGATGGGCGACCGCAGCTACGCGCTGGCGCTTGCCGCAATCGAGCGCGTGTTGCCGCCGCGCCAATCGGTGTTACTACCGGCCGGCGCGCCGCCCGGTGTCGATGGCGCAATCGAGTATGGCGGACGCATCATCCCGTTGACGGAAGGTTGGCGCTGGTTGTCGCTGGCCCAGGCCGGCACGGCCGCCGCGCACATCGTGCTGCGTCACGAGGGCGAACAGCGTGCCCTGGCAGTGAACGGCGTGCAGCGCATCGTCAGCATCGCGCGCGAGGACATCCTGCCGACTGGTGGTCACGATCCCCGTATCGACGCGCTGGGCACGGCCAACGGACGGTCACTCGAGATCCTGTCGATGGCGGCGCTGCTGGCGCGCGCGGAGGCGGCATGACGCGCCGCGTCCTCGTGGTCGATGATTCGACCTTCATGCGCATCGCCCTGCGCCGCATCATCGAGGGCAGCGACGACATGACGGTGGTGGGCGAGGCGCGCAATGGCCGCGAGGCGGTCGAGATGGCGCGCGAACTCAAGCCCGACATCATCACCATGGATGTCGAGATGCCCGAACTCGACGGTCTCACGGCGATGAAGCAGATCGTTGCCGAGCGTCGGCCGCCGCCGATCATGATCATGGTGAGCGGTCATACCCAGCGCGGCACCGAGGCGACCATCAAGGCGCTGAGCCTCGGTGCTGTCGACTTCGTCTCCAAATCCTCGTCTTTCGCCGCCGAGGATCTCGGCCATGTCGACAGTGAGCTGAAGGAGAAGCTGCGTTACTGGGCGCGCCAGCCCCCGCCGTCTCTGCCGCGCCCCGCTGCCGTACCGGCTGCGACGGTTGCCGCACCGGTAGTCGAAGCCGCGCCCGCGCTGCTCCCGATGGCGCCGCGGGCGCCGGTCGATCTTGTGGTCGTTGCCTCCTCTACTGGCGGGCCGCAGATGCTGGGCGGCTTCCTGGCCGCGGCCAAGCCGCTCGGTGCGCCGATGGTGATTGCGCAGCACATGCCGCCGAAGTTCACCACCAGCCTCGCCAACCTGCTGCGCAACGACACCGGCATGGATGTCCGCGAGGGCGCCCATCGCATGGCCCTGACGCCGGGCTCGGTGACCATCATCCCGGGCGGCGGCGACGCCATCGTGGCGCGCGCTGCTGCCGGCTTCGAGCTGCGTCTGGCCAGTCACGACTCGCTGGTGCATCCCTGCGCCGATCTGCTGTTCGAGTCGGCCGCGTTGGTGGCGCGCCATCCGGTCGCCGTCATCATGACCGGCATGGGCGACGACGGCGCGAAGGGCGCGCAGAACTTCAAGCGCCGGCGGCTTCCGGTGCTGGTGCAGGAGCCCAAGAGCTGTGTCGTGGCCGGCATGCCGACCGCAGCAATCGCGGCCGGTGTCGCAACGGAGGCGCTCAGTCCGGCACATATCGGCCAGAAGCTCGTCACGTGGACGAGCGCTGGTTATACCCCTCGGGCAGAATTCGCGGAGACTCCATGAGCAAGAATATCCTCGTCGTCGACGACTCCTTCATCATGCGGACCATCATCAAGGACATCGTCGAGAGCGATCCCGAGCTGAAGGTCGTGGGCTTCGCCGAGAACGGCAAGGTGGGCCTGCAGAAGACCCGCGAGCTCAAGCCTGACGCCCTGATTCTCGATCTCGAGATGCCGGAAATGTCGGGCATCGACATGATGAAGCGGTTGGCGCTCTTGTCGAAGGCCAAGGTCGTCGTGGTTTCCTCGGTGGGACAGGTCGGCTCGCCTCAGGCGGTGCAGGCGCGCCAGCTGGGCGCGGTCGACGTGATCGCCAAGCCATCGGGCGCGATGAGCCTCGACCTGCAGGCCAAGAAGGGCCACGAGATCGTGCAGGCGCTGCGCCGCGCGCTGGGCATGGAGCCCGCGCCGTCATGAGCGATTTCGTCGAGACCCTTTGGCAGGAATTCGCGGCGGAAAGCGACGAGCATCTTTCGGTGCTCGAGCCGCTGCTGGTCCGCCTTGGCACCGCCGAAGGTGAGGCTGGCGACGTGGCGCGTGTTTTCCGCGGATTTCATTCCCTGAAGGGACTCGCGCGGGCGATGTCGCTGCACGGCATGGAGGCCGTGGCACATCGTACGGAGAACCTGCTTGGGTTGGTGCGCGACGGTGGAGCGCCGATGACCGAGGCGATGCTCGACGGTCTGCTCGAGGGCGTCGACAGCCTGAAGGGCCTGCGTGACGAGGCAATCCGTGACCGTTCCGACAGCGAGGCGCCGGCGGCGCTGCTGCAGCGGCTCGACGCGCTGTTCGAGGCGGCTGGTGGAAACGAAGCGGCGGCCGAGCCGACGTCCGCCGCGGCACCTGCCGATTCCGTGGGACTGGGGACTGGCGATGGGGAGATGCTTGGCCTGTTCGCCGAGCTGCTGCAGTCGCGTTTGCCCGAGCTGGCGCGCGCCTTCGATGCCGATGAGGCTGGCCGTGCCGACCTAGTCGACACGCTCGAGTCGCTGCAGCACGCCGCCGAGGTCATGGAGTTCGACCAGGTCGCGGAGACGGTCGGCGGCCTGAAGGAGTTTCTCGCGAGCCAGAGCCTGCCTCTCGACGACCCTGCGCGGCGCGAGACGACCGACCGGATCGCCCAGCTCGCGCTGCAGGCGCGGTTGCTGAACGACGTGGTTGGCGGCGATGCTGGTGCCGCCGCGCTCGCCGAGGCTTTGGCGGGCGTTCTGGTCGAAGACCGTGCGCAGATGTTGGTGGCGCTGGCCCAGGCGCTGGCCCAGCTCGAACACGCAAGCAGCGACGCCGCGAATTGGCGTCGGGCCGCGATCGAGGCGGCTGGTCTCGCTCACTCCGCCGGCGCGATCCTGCAATGTCTCGGCGTTGAGCAGGCGGCCGAGTTGATGCTGCTGATCGAGGATGTTGCGAGCCGCCTTGCGCGTGGCGAGGCCGAAGCCAGTGCATTGCTTGCCTCGATCCTGCAGTTCACGGTCGAGGCGATCGCGTCGGAAACCGGTCAGGGCCGTGATCTCGATGCCCGCCAGGCCGGCGACCTGACACAGCGCATCCGCGATGCCCTGGACCGCAAGACCGAGGCCGCGCCGCAGGCCGATGAGGTGCTGGCCGGCCTCAAGGACCGGCCCGACGTGTTGGGCAGCCTGTCGAGCGACAATGTCGGCGACCTTGCGGCGGGCGTCGCGGCGGGCGCCAATATTTACGAGCTGCTGCTGTTCCTCGAGGAACAGCCGGCGATCGGCGAGGCGATCGTTGCCTGGCTGACGGCCGAGGCGAAGGTGATCAGCAACCGTACGGTGCTGACCAACGGCGAGAGCTGGTTCGATTTCCTCATCCTGTCGCCCCATGCGCCCGACGCGGTGCGCGACGCCCTGCTGGCAATCGATCCCGAGCGGCAGTGCGTGAAGTCGCTGCGTCAGGCAGGCGGCGAGATGCTGCTCGCGACCGACGGAGTCGCCGACACGGAAAGTCCGGAAACCGTCGATGTCGCCACGGGGCCGCGTGGGGCCCAGTCGCCGGCCGGCGAGCAGCGCAACTCGACCGTCCTGCGCGTACGCAGCGATGTCATCGACCGTTTCATGACTCGTATCGGCGAGATCCGCATCGTCGCGGCCGAGCTCGCCGAGGCGACGCAGGCGCCGGACGACGACACTCGCCGGCAGGGCCGCCGCAGCAGCGCGGACCTCGCGCGTGTCGTCGAGACCGATCTGCGTCGCCTGCAGGCGGCCGCACTCGAGCTGCGCGTCGTGCCGATCGATACCATCCTGACCCGCTTCCCGCGCGTGGTGCGGGCGCTTGCCCAGGAGCTGGGCAAGAACGTGCGGCTGGTCATGGAAGGCCGCGAGGTGCGGATCGACAAGAGCATGGTCGAGCTGCTGGTCGATCCGTTGATGCACATGGTGCGGAACGCCGTGGATCACGGCATCGAGGCGCCCGAAGATCGCCTCCGTAGCGGCAAGCCCGCACAAGCAACCGTCACGATGGCGGCGCAACAGCTCGGTGGCGAGATACAGGTGCGGGTGTCGGACGATGGCCGCGGCCTCGACGTGGCGGCGATCCTCGACAAGGCGGTCTCGCGCGGACTCACGACGGTTGCCGAAGCGGCCAAGCTCAAGCCGCATGACATTTACCGCTTCATCTTCAGCGCGGGTTTCTCGACGGCCGCCAAGGTGACCGAAACCTCGGGCCGCGGTGTCGGCATGGACGTCGTGCTGACGACAGTTCAGCAACTCGGCGGCGACATCGACGTCGAGACCGATCCCGGAGTCGGCACGACTTTCACGCTACGCCTGCCTCTGTCGGCGGCGATGCAGGCGACCTTGCTGGTCAGGGTCAATGGACAGAGCTTCGGTATCGCCGAGCGTTTCGTGTCGTCGGTCCTCGAAGTCCCGACCGACGAGATCGTCGAGGCCGGTGGTCAACCGATGATCCGGCACAAGGGTGTGGCGTTGCCGCTGTATCGGCTGGCCGACCTGCTCTGGCACGGAGAGGCAACGGCGCCGATCGACCGGGCTCTGCTTGACATCGTGGTCATCTCCAACGGCCGGGAGATGATCGCGCTCCAGGTTGACCGCGTGCGCCGGAGGCTCGAGCTCTTCCTCAAGGACCTGCATCCCTTGCTCGCCGCCTGCCCGACGGTGAGCGGCGCGGCGGTTCTGGGCGACGGGCGTATCGTGTTGCTGCTCGACGCCGACGAACTGATTCAGCGGGTTCGAGCCGGCGCCTGGCGCGGCGCTCCGCCGCGAGTCGAGGCGGCCCAGTGACGACGCATCTCCGGGTCAGGGCCGGCGGCCACGAGTTGCTGCTGCCAAGCACCTCGGTGCTGCATATTACCGACAACGGAGGCGACGAAGCCGTGCCCTTGCTCGACCTGCCCCGGACCCTTGGGGCCGCAGCGCCGGGATCGGTCGTCATCCTCTACGGCGAGGAAGAAGACGCGATTCGGCTGAGAGTCGATGAAGTCATAGGTCTGGTGAACGTGCCGGAGGGGATGCTGGCCAGGCTGCCGGTCCTGACGTCGCGCTTCGCGCAGTTGTTCGATTCCATCACCGTCGAGGCGATCGAAGGCCGTCACCCTCTCTGCCTGCGCGCGCGTCTCGCTGTGGAATCCTGACATGGACGGTGAGACGTCCACGCTCGGCTACAGCGCGCTTGCCGAGCGGCTGCTTGCCTGCCGTCTGGCGCAACCTGACCTCGCCACGACCGCCACGAACCGGCCGGCCCTGGCGCAGGCCTTCCAGCGCCTTGCCGGCATCTTTGCGCTCGACCAGGCAGCCGCCTCCGGCGAGCCGCCGCGCGCAATGATCACGACGCTTCTTGCCGGTCTCACCGAGGCGACGCAAAGCAGATCGTGCCGCGTGCTCCTGAAGTCGGCCTCCGGTGCTCCGAATCTGCTCGAGGAGGTGCGGGCCGACCTGCCAAATGGCAAGTCATCGCCGGCTGCCGTCTCCTCTCTGCCATTGCTTCGTCTTGAAGGCGAGGTCGTGGGGACGCTGGAACTCGAAGGCGGCGCATCCACACCGTTCGACGACAAGGTGTTGGCTGTTGCCGCCGAAGCCGGCCGCCATATTGCCGAGTTGGCGGTCACGGCTGGCCTGCTGCCCTGGATGACCACCAGCATCCGCCTGGTGCCGCACGAGAATCTGCCCACCACAGCCGACGACACACCGGCCGGCAATGCCATTCTCGCCCGCATCCTTGCGACCGCGCTCGAGATCCTGAGCGCCGATCGCGGCTGGATCATGCTCTACGATCCGACGATGGACGAGCTCTACACGACGATCTCGGAAGGGCTTGGCGCGCGGGAGCTCCGCGTCGGGGCGCAGGACGGCGTTGCCGGCGCCGCCTATCGGTCGGGCGAGCAGGTCAACATCGGCAATGCCTATCAGGATCCGCGCTTCAACCCGGCGATCGATTTCCAGATCGGCTATCGCACGCGTAATATCCTGTGCATGCCGATCTTCGCCGGCGATGGCCGGCGGCTCGGCGTCGTGCAGGTGCTCAACAAGCGTCGTGGCGACTTCGACGCTACCGACGAAGCACATCTGCGCTCGCTTGCCTCACAGATGGGTGTAACCCTCGACTACACAGCCCTGTTCGATCAGGTGCTGCGGATGAAGTCGCACAACGAGAGCATGCTGCGCAGTCTGACCAATGGCGTGCTTACCTTCGATATGCGTGGCGAGGTCACCTTCGTGAACCAGGCTGCGCTTGACATCCTGCATCGCAGCGAGAACGAGCTGCTCGGCTTGCCGGTCATGAAAGTATTCGGCGAGATGAACGCCTGGATCCTCGAGGCGATCGACCAGGTTGCGAGTGGCCAGGCGGAAAAGACGCTGCCCAACAACGAGTTCTACATCGAGAGCCTGGGTGAATGGGTGTCGGCCAATACCTCGCTGCTGCCGCTGCTCGATTCGAAGGGCAACTCGCTGGGCTTCATGCTGGTGATCGAGAGCCTGGAGCGCGAGCGTGAATGGCGCCGCACCATGTCGCGCTACATCTCCAACGAGATCATCGACACGCTGATGAAGGAATCGGGCGGCACGCTCGGCGGTACGGCGCAGCCCGCAACCACGCTGTTCTCCGACATCAGGGGCTTCACCACGCTCGCCGAACAGCTTGGCCCTGCCGGCACGGTGTCGATGCTGAACGAATACTTCTCTTACATGGAGGATGTGCTGACCAACCGCGCGGGCATCATCGACAAGTATGTCGGCGACGCCATCATGGCGGTGTTCGGCCTTCCTAAGGCGGGCGAGAACGACGCCCAGAGAGCGGTCGCCGCGGCGTGCGAGATGCTGCAGGTTCTGGCGCTCCTCAACCGCCGCCGTGCCGAGGCTTCCGGCGCGCCGCCGATGCGCATCGGCGTGGGGCTGGCCACCGGCACGGTGATTGCCGGCAATATCGGTTCGCCCAAGCGTATGGACTTCACGGTGATCGGCGATGCCGTCAACCTCGCCTCGCGCATCGAAAGCATGACGAAGCAGTACGGCGCGGACATCCTGATCTGCGAGAATACCCGAAACCTGCTCACCGACGTGCACAAGCTCCGCCGGATCGATGTCGTGCGTGTGCGCGGCCAGACCCGACCGACCGCGCTGTTCGAGGTGCTCGATCATCGCGCGGACGAGGCGCTGGACGAGGCCATCGGTATCTATGAGCAAGGCCTCGACGCCTATGTCGCCGGCCATTGGAGTGAGGCGCAGCGGCATTTTCAGGCGGCCCTGCTTCTACACCCCGGCGACAAGGCGGCGATCTTGATGGTCAACCGCTGCCAGCGCTTCCAACGGCAGCCGCCATCGAACTGGGACGGCGTGTCGGACTGAGCCGGTCGGCCGTTCGAGACGTCCTCAAGCTTATTCTGCGTTATAGATCGGGCCGAACGGCTTCCAGGAGGAGCCGTCGAACCGGGACATCTGGTATTGCCGGAAGGCAGTGTACCCCGCCGGGGAGTTGTTGAGCGTGACCCCAGGCAACAGCATTTTCAGCCGGACGCCCTGAAGGGTTGTCGCCTGCCTGAGCACGTTCTCGCGCGTCAGATTATTGCCTGCTTTCTGGATGACGTATTGGAAGACTTGGCCGACGAGATACGCCGCGATGGCATTGCTGTCGCGGGGGCTCTCGTTCGGGGCCCACGTCTTCATGAAGGCAAGGTAGTCCCGGACGTCAGGATCCTCGGCAAATGTCTTGTCGTCGGGATCCTTGACGAGCTGGCTCGTCAGAACGCCGGTGGAGATGTCCAGCCCGGCGGGCTTGAGGGCGCCGTCGATGCTGCTGCCCGGACTGCAAACGATGCGCACCGGTGCCCAGCCGAGATCGGCCACCTTATGCAGCGTCTGGCCTGCGAACTTCGGCGTCCCAAAGAAGACCAGGGTATCCGCGCCACTCCCTTTCAGGGCAATGATCTGCGAATCCACGGTGGGATCGGTGAGATCGAAGCTCGCCTCGCCTGCAATCGACTGCGCTTTGCGCCCCAGTGCCTTGCGAAACCCGGCGAGATAGTCGCGTCCGAAATCGTCGTTCTGATAGAGAATGGCGATTCGCGCCTCGGGCTTGTTCTCGGCGAGATACTTGGCGTAGGTCACCGCTTCGAAGTCGAAATGGGTATACCAGGGAACGGTCCAGCGGAATTTCTGCGGATCGTCCATCTTCGAGGCGCCACTGGCGACGAAGAGCTGCGGCACTCCCTTGCTGTTGAGATAGGTCCGTGTCGCCACATTGGGTGGAGTACCGACCGTACCGACCTCGGCAAAGACGCCAATGCTTTCGACGAGTCGACGGCTTGCCTCGAGCGCCTTCGGCGGCTGGAAGCCGTTGTCCAGGGACGTGAGCTCGATCTTGCGCCCGTTGATACCGCCACTTTCGTTGAGCATCTTGAACCATGCCCGCATGGTTCGCCCGACGACGCCGAAGGCGGAGGCGGGACCGCTGTAAGGGATGCTTTGTCCAATCTTGATTTCACCGTCGCTCGCACCGGTGTCGTACTTCGATGGGCCTTGGGCGAGGGCCGGTCCGGCGAGCAGGAGAGCTGCGCCTGCGATGGACAGGAGTCTGCTCATAAGGCGCCTCATCGTGGCTACACCGCTACTCTCGTTGTGGTGCCAGCGGTTGTGCCGCTGGACGCCAGCCGGTTGCCATCTCCGCAAGCATGGCGGGGGCGTCTGGCTGGTCGTTCCCGCGCCAGACGATGTGCAAATCGGGTCGCAGCAGGAAAACCGACTTCCCATACGTCTCACGAACGCGCTTTTCGTCGAGTCGGAGGATCTTGAGCGGCGCACCGATCCTCGCGAATGCCTGCTCGAGTGCGACGGTATCGCAATCGCCCTTGAGGTCGAGCAACGTGTAGTCGTCGCCCAGCCGGTCCTGCAGCGCGCTGCCATCCGACAACCACATGTGCGGGATGCGGGCACCCGGAACGGCCTTTGGTACGTAGCGGCTGGTCTCCCATTCGGCCACGTTGCCCGGCTCATCGACGATCAACGGCGAGCCCGCATAGGAATAGCCGGCCTCGACGCCGACCATGCCATGCATGCGCCGATGGTTGACGTTGAAGGAGGCCGCCACCTCCTGGCGCAAGGCGGCACCTTCCGGTGTGTCGCTGTGAATTTCGGGTTTCACCAGAGAACGCCAGATCGGCACGCCGGCCGATGCCCAGCCGGCCGCTTCGACATTGCGGACGCCGATCGGCCGACGCTCGCTCTCGTAGGAGTCCAGCAACGCCGGTCCACCCCAGCCGTGGAGCGTGCCAGCGAGTTTCCAGGCAAGGTCGAAGGCATCACCTACGCCGGTATTCATGCCGAGCCCGCCGGTCGGGATGACAAGATGGATCGCGTCGCCCGCCATGAACACCCGGCCCTGCCGGTAGTGGTCGGCGATCAGCAGGTTATGGCGCCATGAAACCTTCGAAATGATCTCGAACTTGAAAGGGAAGCCCGCAAGCTCCTCGATGATCGGCCGGAAGTCGGTCTCGGGTGGAAGCGTCGAATGCAGCGTGAATTCCGTCCGACATCCCTGGGCGATCAGGCTCGAGCCGGCCGCGTCGACAAAATTGTAGTGCCGTCCCTTGCCGGTCTGGATGCGCTCGTAAAGTTCGTCGGACTTGAAGATGACCTGCACCAGGTTGCGGATGCCGCCCCGGCCATCGAGCTTGACGCCCAGCTTCTTGCGCACTCGGCTCGAACCGCCATCACAGCCTACGAGGTAACGTGTTCGCAGCGTCTCCTCGCGGCCATCGACGGTGCGGATCGACACGGCCACGCCCTCGGCATCCTGGCTGAAGTCCATCAGCTCGCAGCCGTAGCGTACCGTCACGTTAGGCGTTCCTTCGGCGACTTCCTTCAGCAGCGGCTCGAGCTTGTTCTGTGACACGAGCTGGTAGGGTTCGAGCAGGTAGCTGCCGTCGGGACTCTCGGCGATCTGCTTGCGACGCTCCGCGACCGACGGATATTCCAGCACGGCAATCGGCGGATCGCTGAGGCGCGCGCAGCAATAGACGTTCATCGGGATCTCGGGCGGATAGCCGAGCGCCCGCACACGGTCGACGATGCCGATGCGGCGATAGAATTCCATCGTCCGCGCGTTCGAGCGATCCATTTTCGGGTACGGCGCCGTGGTCGGGTTCTGCTCGATGAGCAGGCAACGGATACCGCGGCGTCCGAGATCGATAGCGAGGGTGAGGCCGACGGGCCCCGCACCGGCAATGATAACGTCGGTCATCGATCGTTCCCCTCGACTGTCTAGGCGGCCTTTTCCTTCAGCGCCTCGGGCGGCACCATCCGCTCGATCGCACCGATCGTCGCCTTGCGCGGATCGAGAAAGGAATCCCAGTAGTCGATCGAGGCCTTGATCGGCTCCATCACGCGCGGCTTGCGTGCCCCTTCGGCAGGGAACTCCTCCATGCCGAAGCTGTACTCGACGGTGATGCCGTCGGGATCGAGATAGTACAGGAACATGCTGCCCGATGGCGGATGGCGGCCGGGGCCGTTGACGATCGGCACCTGAGCCTTGTTGAAGCGAGAGATACCGCGACCTATGTCGTCGACTTCGGTCACCATGAAGTTGACGTGGTGCAGCAATTCCTCGCTCGCACGGCCGAGGCCGACGCCGTGGTGATACGGATTGGGATGGCAGCGCATGAAGCAGATCATGCCATCGACCTGGTCGGAGACGCGGAAGCCCAGGACTTCGGTGTGGAAGCGGCAGGCCTCGTCGAAGGCGCGCACCTTGAGAACGAAGTGCCCGAGTCGCTGGATCTTGGCGACCGTGGGCTGGAACGGCTGGCCACCGAACTGGCGCATGTGGTCGTAGAATTCGTAGGTGGCACCGGTGCTCGGCTCGGTGATGCGGAAGGCGCGGCCCAGACCCAGCAGCTTGCGCTCGGCCGCCGGCACCTCGACGACGGCGATGCCTTCGGCCGCCAGCCGCGCGCCGAGATCGTCGAGCGCTTTGGCGCTTTTCATCTCGAATCCGGCGCGTTTGAGGCCGGGCTTGTCCGAGCCGTAGAGCGCGATGTTGTGATGGTCGAGGCTGCAACGCAGGAAGGCGATACCGTCGGCTTCGCCGCTCGCCTGCAGGCCGACCTCGTTGACGTAGAAGTCGCGGCTGCGGCCGACGTTCGAGACGTTCAGCGCCATGTAGCCCAGCTTTTCGTAGCCTTCCATCGCCGCCTCCTCAGAGGATGATGCTGATCTTGCCGTGCGGCCGCAGCGCGTTCACGTCGAGCACGGCTTTCTTGCTCTTGATCCTGAGCCCGTCGCCGTTCCGCGTCAGCAGGTACTCGGCATGGCCGGGGTAAATGTTGGTCACTTCCATGCGGCTGCGGAAGACCACGAAGTTGCACGTCACCGGGATGGTGCCGTTCTCCCCCTCGGCTGTCACCACGTTGCTGATCATGTGACGCGTGCGCGAATGCGGGAATTCCGCGTGCGCCGTCGGCTTCAGAAGCCGCTTGGCACGCTCGCCCAGACGATGGCGGTCGTCATAGATCAGGAAAAGCGACTTGCCGGCCTTGCCCTCCGGATCGTCGGTGGCCGGCACGAGATATTCGCCGTCCTCCGTGAAGAGGTCGGCCCATTCCATCAGCTTCCAGGAATCGAGGAGGGCCGCCTCCTGGATCAGGAAGTCTTCGGCATCGGAGCGCGACAGTTTCATGCTTATGGCCCCGTCAGCTCGAGGGCCGGATTGTTCGACACCAGCTGGTGCCAGCGCCGCCAGAAGGTGCGCATCTGCAGTTCGTCGGTTTTCGTCGGCGCATTGGACAACATGCCGCGCGAGATGTCGTTGTAGGGAGCAGAGGCGGCGTTGGCATAGCCGCGCTGGCACAGCTCCAGCATCTCGACATCGTCCGGCGTCGCGAAGCCGGCTGGTCCCAGGAACTCGACGAAGTTGCGCAAACGGCGATCGCGCGAGGTTTCGCTTTCACCAGTCGGCGCGATGCACCAGGCGCTGACCTCCATGTGGTCGGGGCGCACTGGATAGAAGGTCCGGATGGTCGTCGCCATCACGTCGTTGACCACGAGGTTGGGGAAGATCAGCAGGTTGCGGTCGCCGTTGGCGACGACATTGCCGCGCTCCGGTCCCAGCCGCTCCATGATCTCCCTGTTCAACGCCTCGACCTCGACCTTGGCCTCTTCGCCCCAGCCCGACGCCCAGCGCGCATAGGGACGGCCCCAGGGCAGCAGACCGATCGATTCGGAGACGGCGTGGCCGTTGCCGAGATTCTTCACCCAGCCCTTGGAATTCATGTTGCTGAAGGTCGCGTTGTCGCGCGAGCGGATATAGTCGAAGTAGGTCGAATGGGTCGGCACGCCATGATAGCCGTCGGCCGAATTCTCTTGCAGCAACTTCCAGTTCGCGCCGACGCAGTAGTCCTGCGAGCCGACGACGATCTCCATGCCGTCGCGGCCCTGATCGGCAACGTATTCGAGGTATTCGGCCGCGCCGGCGAGATAGTCGCGCAGCGACATGGCGTTCCTGTCGAAGCAGACAAAGACAAAGCCGCGGAACTCCTCCATCCGCTCGACTCTTGCAAGGTCGAGCTTGCAGTCGTCGGTGGCGTCAGGCGGCAGTGCCTCGCGGCCCGGCATGCCGATCAAGCGGCCTTTCTCGTCGAAGGTCCAGGCGTGGTAGCCGCAGGTGAAGGCGCGGCGATTGCCCGAACGCTCGCGGCAGACCACGGCGCCGCGATGCGGGCAGGTATTGTAGAAGGCGTTCAGCTTGTCGTCGCGATCGCGGGTGTAGAGGATCGGCCGGCCGCCGACCCGACGGGCAATGAAATCGCCCGGTTTCTTCAGCTCCGAGGTGTGGCCGAGATAGAGCCAGCACTTGCTGAAAACATGTTCGCGCTCCAGCGCCAGGATGTCATCGGACACGAAGGCGCTTCGATGGACCTTGAAGCGTGCCTGTTGACGGTCGTCGATGATGAGGTCGGACAATTGCATCGCCTGCTCCTCTGTCACTGGTTCGTCATTGGGGTTTGACGCCAGCCGCTGCGATCATCTCGCGAATGATCGGCAGCTCGCTCTTGATGATCTCGTCGGTCTCCGCCGGGCTGGAGGCGATCATCGCCCAGCCGGGCGTGCTGATGAATCGCTCGGTGAAGGCCGGCTGCTTCAGGACATCGCGCACGTCGGCGTAGATTTTGTCGATGATGGGCCGTGGCGTGCCAGCGGGGGCGGCGAGGCCAAACCAGATGAAGGCCAGAATCTCGGGATGGCCGAGTTCGGTGGTGGTCGGCACATCGGGGAAGAGCGGCGAACGCTTCTTCGCGGCGATCGCCAAAGCCTTGACTTTGTCGGCCTTGAGCAGGCCGCCTGCGACACCGCTGCTGCCGACCGAAAGCTGGATCTCGTTGGTTGTGAGCGCATTCAGCACAGGGGCGACGCCCTTGTACGGCACGTGCAGGAATTTGGTGCCGGCGTGCTTGTTCAGGGTTTCGTAGACAAGCTGCGGGGGGCTGCCGTCGCCCCAGCTGCCATAAGCCAGACTGCCCGGCTTCTTCTTGTCCGCCTCGATCAGCTCCGGCAGAGTTTTGGCCGGTACAGCCGGATTGGCCAGCAGGAACTGCTCGGCGCGCGCCATGATCGTGATATTGGCGAACGACTTGTCGGGGTCGTAGGGCAGGCTTTTGAAGACGAAGCGGTTGCCCATGTAGATCTGGTCGGTGGTAGCGAACAGTGAATAGCCGTCGGGTGCCGCATTGGCGATACTTTCGGCCGCGATGAGGCCACTGGCGCCAGGCTTGTTGTCGACCACGACCGACTTGCCCCACCTGGTCGACAGTTCGGCCGCCACGCCGCGTACGAGCACGTCGAGTCCGCCCCCGGGCGGCACGCCCAGTACGATCCTAACCGGCTTTTCAGGCCAGTTCTCGGCGGCTGCCGGTGTGGCGAGGAGCGCCAGGGCCAGCAGGCCCAGCCAGGCACGAGCGCGCACGTACTTCCTCCGACTTTATTTAATTTATTGTCGGCCATCATAATGGTCAGACCATTCGTTGTCGACTCCGGACCAGCAGCTTGTGTAGCTTGTTGAGGTGCGTCTCCATCTCCTTGGTCGCCTTGGCTGAATCGCGAGCGCGGAGATGCTGGAGGAAGCGGCGACGGTGGGCAATCAGGCCCGGAAGCTCGAGATCTTCCGATACGCCGCGCAGGAAACGCACCAGGATGTCGGTGATCGAGTCGACCAGGATCTTCAGGATCTCGTTGCGCGTGGCGAGCGCCAGCAGGCGATAGAATTCGGCAATCGCGATTCGTCGCTCATCGCCATGGCCGAGCCGGGACATTTCGGCGGTGCGATCGATGTTACGCGCCAGCGCGTCGATGTCGGATTCTGTGGCGCGCTCGCAGGCGAGCCGCACCACGCCGCTCTGGATCAGCAGCCGGGCCTCGGTGATGTCGCCGAGCGAGATGGCGCCGAGATGAACAAGGTCCTGCATGACCCGCGTCATGTTGGCGGGATCGCCCGACTGGACGAAGGCGCCCCCTTTCACGCCCTTGCGCAACGCGATTACGCCGGCGATCTCGAGGCTGCGCAGTGCTTCGCGCAACGCGGCGCGACTCACTTTGAGTTGTTCGGCCAGCTCGCGCTCGGCAGGCAGTTTGTCGCCGGGTTTCAGCTTGCCGTTGGCGAGTTGCTTGCGGATGCGTTCGCAGATCTCCTCGAACGCCCGCGGTTTGGGCCTGGCCTTGGGCGCGCCGGTCACCGGGCGGCCGGGTCCCACGGCCAGTATCGGGCGATAGCGCCGGCGTCGATGCGCAGGTCGGTACCGGTCATCATCTCGGCCTCGGACGACACGATGAAGGCGGCGGCACGGCCATAGTCGCTGGGCTTGGGCAGCTTCTGCATCGGGATGCGGCTGCGGTACATCTCGAAGATTGGCTTGGATGCCGATAGATCGGGGGCGGCGCGGCCCCAACGCTGCGCGCGCTCCGCCGACTCCGAGGGGTCGGTCGCTGTTGGCGTCAGGCTGTTGACCCGGATGCCGTGCTTGACCAGCTCCATCGCCGCCGAGCGGGTGAAGTTGATCATGCCGCTCTTGGCCGTCGAGTAGCCGATATTGTTGGGTTCACCCTGATGGCCGGCGGTCGAGATGATGTTGAGCATGCTGCCGCGCACCTGACGCTCGATCATCGACTGGGCCACATACTTTGTGAACAGGAAGGCGCCGGTCAGGATCACGTCGATCTGCCGTCGCCATTCAGCCAGCGGCATGGTGAGCACACCCTTCTTGTTGAAGACGACGGCGTTGTTCACCAGTACATCGAGTCGGCCGAAAGTCTCGCAGGCTTTCCGCACCGCGGCCGAGACCTGCTCTTCGTCGGTGACATCGCACGTGATCGCAAGCGCCCGGTTGCCATTGGCCTTCAGGTAGTTCGCGCAATCGTCGGCGTTGGCGGCCATCGCGTCGACGCAGACCAGCGTGGCGCCTTCTGCTGCCAAGCCTTCGGCGATGCCGCCGCCGATGTTGGGGCTGGTGCCCGTGACGAGGGCGACTTTGTCTTTGAGTTTCATCCGATCTCCCATACCGTCGATCCATGATACATCAAACGACAGCGAGGGAACGAATGACAGCGCGCGCGATCGACATCCATACGCATATCGTGCCGTCGCGGTTTCCTGAATACGCTGGCCGCCACGCCAATGTCCGCTGGCCCTCGATGGCGCCGGCGCATGACTGCCACCATTGCAACGTCATGATCGCCGGCAAGGTCTTCCGCACGGTCAGCGACCACAGCTGGAGCCTCGAACGCCGGTTGGAGGTGATGGAAGCGGCGCGGGTCGAATGCCAGGTGCTGTCGCCGATGCCGGAATTGCTGTCCTACTGGCTGGAACCGGAGGATGCCGAGTCGCTGGGTCGGCACGTCAATGACACCATTGCAACGATGGTGTCCGACGGCAAAGGCCGGTTTGCCGGACTGGGCATGGTGCCGATGCAGGATCCGGATCGCGCCATCGCCGAGCTCGAGCGGCTGATGAAGATGGGATTCAAGGGCATTGAAATCGGCACCAACGTCAACGGCGTGTCGATCGCCGACAAGCGCTATGGGCCGTTCTTCGCCGCGGCCGAGCGGCTGGGCGCGGCGATCTTCGTGCACGCCCTGCATCCGGCCGGCACGGACCGCCTGGTCGGGCCGCCCAATATGCCGGCGCTGGCGCTCTTCCCCTGCGAGACGTCGACAGCGATCGTATCGCTCATGATGGCCGGCATCATTGGCCGTCATCCCAGGCTGCGTATTGCCTTCAGTCATGGCGGCGGCGTTTTTGCGTTGATCCTGCCGCGCTTCCTGCATGGCTGGAAGTTGATGGCGGGTCTGCAGGCCGCTACCGGCGGCTCGCCGGCCGAGATGGCGCGGCGGCTGTATTACGACACGCTGGTCTACGATGCCGATACGCTCAAGTTCCTGATCGAGCGCTTTGGTGTCACCCAGCTTTGCGTCGGCACCGATCATCCGTTCACCATCGAGGAGACCGAGCCGGTCAGCGCGGTCGAGAGGCTCGGCCTGTCGGCAGCGGATGAGGATCTGGTGCTTGCGGGCAATGCCCGGCGCTTCCTGGGGGACATGGCGTGACGGCACCCAAGACCTTGCCCTTCGCGGTCAAGACCGAGTGCCGCCGCTACGAGGGCCGCGTGGCCATCGTCACCGGCGCGGCGCAGGGGCTGGGACGCGTGATCGCGCGGCGCTTGGCGGAAGAGGGCGCCCGTGTCGTGGTTGCCGACATCCAGGAAGAACGGGTGAAGCGAACCGCGCAGCTACTCCAGGAAGAGACGGGCCAGTCATTTCTCGCTATTGGCGGCGATCTCAGCCGGGAGGGCGTGGCCGAGGCGATGGTCGACAAGACGCTGGCCGAGTTCGGTCGAATCGACACGCTGGTCAACAATGCCGCCGCGCTGATTCGCATGCGGCTGGTCGATTTCACCGAGGAGCTGCTGCAGAAGGCGGTGGACTGGAACGTGTGGAACACGTTGCGCTGCTGCAAGGCGGTGCTGCCGCACATGATCGAGCGGCGTTACGGGCGGATCGTCAACATCGCGGGCGAGGCCTGGCGCACCGGGGCGCCGTTTCACACCTTGCTGGCCGGTGTCGGCAAGGGCTCCATGATCGGTCTTACGGTTACCCTGGCCGGCGAGACGATTGCGCAGGGCATCACCGTGAATTGCGTCTCGCCCGGCGGGATCGAGACCACGGCCGACGGCGATCCCGATCCTCCGAAGGAAAGCTACCGCGATCCGAGCTGGACCGGCCCTGGCGTGATGGAGGAACTGGCGAAGATCGTCGGCCAGCGCGGTATCAGCATGGGGCGGCAGTCGCATCCGACCGAGGTTGCGTCGGCGGTGGCCTATTTCGGCGCTCCGGAGGCTTCGTTCGTCACCGGCCAGCATATCGGCGTCAGCGGCGGCATGGCGATGATCTGAGCGCTTATTCCCGCCATTTGGCCTTGACAGCCCGACATCCAGGTTTCTAACAGTTGTTAGATAGATGCGCTGCAGGCAATGGAGCGCGAAGGAGGGATGCCATGGATACGCACCAGCCCGATCTGTCTGCATCTCCGAGATGGTCGGATCTCGTGGTTCAGGACCGCGAGCGATATCTGTTCCAGGTCTCGCGCCGCGCCTTCGTCGAAGACGATGTGCTGGAGGCGGAGCGGCGGGCCATCTTCGATCGTTGCTGGATCTATGTCGGCCATGG
>Ga0153954_1000561_pt1 | contig 28398 bp, 27 predicted proteins | sample TSFL038MetaG_FD_102277 | JGI IMG/M metagenome (GOLD analysis project Ga0153954, IMG submission 102277) | Attine ant fungus gardens microbial communities from Florida, USA - TSFL038 MetaG | ecosystem: Host-associated > Fungi > Mycelium > Unclassified | place: USA: Florida, Wekiwa Springs State... | reverse complement strand
GCCATCGACGAGGAAATGTACAAATGGCGGCACCTGATTGAAAACTTCTTCTGCAAGCTCAAGGAATTCAAGCGCATTGCGCTACGCGCAGACAAGACAGATCAAAGCTTCGCAGCCATGATCCATCTGGCCGCTGCCGTGATAAACTCTCGATGAATCCAAACAGGCCCTAGCCCACAGTTAGCCCGGCGCAAAGACGCCGGGCTAACATCTACGCAGTTCCGCTAGACTAGTAGCATGGAGGATAGGGATAGTATCCACAAGCCGGCGGCCGATACGCGTAGGCTGCCGCGGCGCCAGCCGCCGCGGCTGCTCCAGCGTAATACGCACCCCGATAGGCTGTACGTCGCGCAACGCCCGCGAATGAAAGAGGCGTAAAGGGAAGGCCTATGATGTCGATAAAGACAGAGGCAGGACCGTCGGCGCCCTTGAGGTCGCCTTCGAGAACATCCACGTCGAAGGCAAGGTTATCGCCTTCGATCTTGGGATTTTTCAAGGTGACAACGGCATCCCGCACGCTGCTGCCGTCCTTCTGGAATACGGACACCGTGGCGTTAGGCGGATCCTTTGCAAAATTGTCGGTGCCGGCTCCCCAATCTTCGACGATATGGCTGGTCAGATCGTGGCCGGCCGAGCGAACCGGCCGATCTGCAAAGATGATCGCATTTGGCGCGACGCCGGTGAGGACCAGCTTGCCGGGCTGCATGTTCGCGCCCCTGGAGTTGAAGACGATCAGCGATGGAACGACCTGAGGTTTGGTGGCCCCGATCGTCTTTAGTGGCGCATGGGGCGCCGGGTCTTGCGCCACGGCCATGCTTGTGACCGTCAGAGCACCAAGAAAAGCAACCGCACGCATCGTATTCGACAGCATGATTCAACTCCAAAATCAGGGACCATCCGGGTCCAGGCATGGTGGGAAAGAATGGAGGCCGACTTCATCAGCCGGCCTCCTCTCTTCATCAGTAACCACCGAACTTGTAATTGACGCGAACCGCGAGCAGATTCACATCAGTCTTGGTATTGGTGGAGACCGACGTGACCGCAGGCGCCAGCGCTGGCGTCAGGAAGGTGCTGCTGTCGCTCACCCGCCACAGATAGTCGTACTCGATGCCGGCCGTCCAATTCGGGGAAAAGCCGTACTCGAAGCCAACACCCACGACGGCACCCCAATGCGTCCGGTCGGCATAAGCGAGGCCCGTGCCGGATGCGGTGTCGTAGAGGCCAAAAGTCTGGCTACCAACCGCGGCGCCGCCCTTGGCGTAGAGCAGGACATTTTCCATCGCATAGCCAATTTGACCCGTGAACAGGCCCAAGCCGTCGAGGTTCGACTTGAAGGTGTTGGCCGGGTTCTGCAGACTGGTGCGCGAGTTGCGAATGTTGGCCCAGTCGCCCTGCGCTTCCAGGCCGAACACCAATTGTCCGGCCTGCCAGCGATAGCCAAGCTGGCCACCGATGGCGCCGCCGCCGGCGCTCTTGCAGCCTTCGTCGAAGACGCCGCCAATTCCGTTGATGGCGGTAATATCGATGCACTGGTTGCTCCAGCCATATCCGGCGTTCGCGCCGAGATAGAATCCGGACCAATTGTACATCACCGGCGCCACGACCGGCGGCGCCTTGTAGGCTCTCTGCGGAAGGTCAGCGGCCTTTGCAACACCCGTGAGTGAAACGGACATCGCCGCCGCTGCGGTGAGTAAGCTAATTTTTTTCATCGTCTTGTTAGCCTCATAGAAAGTGGAGAATACATGAGCCATTTGCCATCGACCCTGGCCCAGCGGATATGCAGAAACTGTCATCGCCGACCATTTCACCGCGGTGTTGCACCGAAGCACCACTGCGAAGTCACAACGAATTGCCAGACCTCAATGCGCGAGACCGGCGATGCGTCTCGGATGGCAATTCGCCAAACAGCGACCGGTAGTGCCCTGCAAACCTGCCGAACTCGTTGACGCCATGGGCCGCCAGGACATCGGCGAGTCTGGCGGATGCACAATTCTCGCGACGGATCTCATGGTAAACCAGGTTTAACTGCCGCAGCCTCAGATAGTGCTTTGGCGAGAAGCCGAGATAGCGCTCGAAAGCGCGCAGCAAGGTTCGGTACTCCACCTTGGTGGCTTTCACGATATCCCTGATATGGATGATCCTTTCCGGCCTTGTCCGCACGAATTCCAGTACCTCCAGAACGATACGCTCGGACGAGAGGGTGTATTTGTTGGGCAGGAGGGTTTCGCTCAGGCGATTGTCCCAGACGCAAGCCAGCTCATCCATCAAGGCACGCTCCGTCTCCTGGGCCATCATCGGCCGGTCGGCGGGAGCGAAATCGGAGACGGAACGCAGAGCCTGCCTCGATGCTTCGATCAGCCTTGATTTGATCGGCTCTGGCAGCCGGACGAGATATTTGGCGGTCTTCGGCGAATCCTGACTTGTGGCGGCGGGGAGAATCTTCCTCGCGATACTCTCTTCCCTCGGCAGCGACCACGCGACCCATTCGACATGACCGGAACGAACAAAGGTGAAGTGACAGTCGGGAGGAAAAATGACCAGGTCCGACACTTGGCATCGCGCGCCATCGAGCAAGACGCGATCGTCGAAGTTGGACGACTGGATGATCAGCGTCGTAAAATTCGGGTCGGTGACGCCGTGAACGATCCCCGGGCCGCCGTCGGCGCCGAACTGAAGGATCATGCGATTCAACGCAAGATACTTCACCGACCAACGGTGAGTGGACGGGGCAGATTTCAGAAACGTCACCCTCGCGCCCCGAATGGCGTCGGTGTATTGCCCGAAATCGTTCAAATCCAAAATCCCGCCCCGTCAGAGCGGCAGTTCAGGTGAAGCAAATGGGAGACTCTGCGGCTTCTCGGCAAAACTGCAAAAGCGAAGTGGTCTGGAGCCGGTGATCGACGCCGCTCGCAGACGATCTACTTCATCTGAATGCCCATCAACTCCCGCTCCGCTTTGAACACGACAGCGATGGCATCGATGATGAGTTTTTCGGGATTGGCCTTGCAGTAGACGATGACTTCGTGCTCCGCGATCTTGCCCTTGCGCAGGTCGAGGAAATGCTTCTTGGCAAGACCGTTGTACCACCCGCTGTACCAGGCCGTCAGCGCATCGGCGTCTTCCTGGTAGGTCCCCGCGAGTTGCGCGCAGGTCAGCTTCTGGACGTCGATGTATCCGTTCGCATCGACATAGGACGACAGCGGCACCTGCGCCTTGGCTGAAGCCATAGCGGCAACCAGCAGGGTGACGGAAAGCAGCAGTTTCGAACGCATTAGCGACTCCATTTGGAATGAATCGGTTGTGGAGAGATTTCATACGATCCGGATTTCAGAATCCGACCGCCTTTGCCGGCGACCGGCATCCGGACCGAAACCATCGGCTCGGACGCGCGATCGAAATCATGCAACGCTATCGAATGGTCGAAGCGGTGCACCGTGCAGTCCCGCGGATCAGGGGCAGCGCATGTAAATTCGACCATAGACATCGACTGCCTGGACACAGGCGGGTGCAACAACCACCGGCGCGGCCACGGCAGCCGCTCCTGCGGCGACAGCGCCTGCCGTCACCGCCCGCCTCGTCGTGCGCCTGGCAACACCGGCGTAACTCATGGGCGTCAAGGGCCGGCCGATGATCGCATGGGCCTGGGTGACAAAGGAGCCGGAATCAACGAACGCCTTGTCGCTCGCGAACAGGCCGACAATCACGGCGGCCGCAACTCCAGCGAACCGCAGAGACCTGGTGATGGAAGATGTCATTTCTTTGCTCCCTGTGGTGATCCCGGCGGGACTTCGTCGACGTTCACAAGCGAGCCGAAAGCCACCTGCTTCGCGTCAGCCGCAGGTTTGAAGGCGAAGGCGTCGGCCGGCGGCTGGACGTTCGTCTTCCAGTCCTTGATCCTCAGAGTGTATTGAGGCGCTCCGGTCACCGCCTTGCTGGTGATGACGAACTTGCGGGGGATAGGATTGGCCCCAGCCTCGATCCATATCTGCCAGTCGGTGTCAGACGAACGGAAGGCGAGATGCTCGCACTCGACCCCGTCGATGACGCCACGGCCGACATGTTTGGCGTCATAAACGCCCGTCATCAGCTCATCGAACGACCGAGACAGCAGCAAGTCGGCACCCGGCGCCTCGACGCCGAACTCGGAACGCATCTTGTCGATCACCTGGTCCACGCTGCCGGAAAAATCAGCCTGAGCATAGGCGCCGATATGCTTTCCGAAGACCGTCACCTTCTTGCCGTCGAAGACCAACTCGACGTCCGCGTAGCCTCCCGTCCGGCTGGCACGCAGCTTGTCGGGACGGCTGAGCATCACCTGCCCCGAGCTCGTGAACTGAATCTTTTGCAGATCGTCTGTGATGACTTCGATATCCGAATCGAACGCCACCTGGATGGTCGACTGACCGCCGACATAGCCGGACATTTTTTTCAGGATGAGCGAGGCATCGTCGCCCTGCGCTTGCGCACCGCCGCCCAGGACAGCTGCGCAGAGAACAATGCCGGACGCGAAGGTGCGCCGAACAAGACCGAATGTGATCATCGATGCGCCCTGTTCAGAATCGGTAGTTGACGCCGCCGCGCACGACATTCAAGTCATCCGTGCTGACTCCGGTGCCGACGACTTTCGTGTAGAGATATTCAGCCTTCACGGACCAGTTCGGGGTGAAGCCATATTCCACGCCCAGACCCGCAGTGATGCCCGGACGCCAGTCCGAACCCGAACAATTGGGCAGGACGCCAAGCGTGCCACAGGGTACGCCGGCGATGCTCGATGCGCTGGCGGTCGACTTGACGAAGGCCGCACCGCCGGTGGCGTAGAGCAGCACGTTGTTCATGGCGACGCCGATTCGAGCCCTTACCGTTCCCATCGCGCTGATCTTCGACGAGGTATTCAGCGTGACGCCCTGCCCAACGCCGAGAATGCTCGGCGTTACCAGAGAGGAGCCGGTGATGTTGGCCCAGTCCAAATCACCTTCCAGACCGAGCACAACGTATCCCTGCTGAATCTGCCCGCCGAACGTACCGCCGATCATGCCGCCACTGATGTCAAAACTGGCGCGATCGAACCTGTTGGCGAACAGCACCAGCGGGTCCTGGTTGCCCCAGCCATACCCGGCGTTGCCGCCGACATAGAAACCCGTCCAGTTGTAGACAGCGGCAACAGGAGCCGGCACCTTGTAGGCGGGCGCCGCCGGCAAATCCGCCGCGACCGCGTAGCCGCCCATCACCAGCGAAGTCGCGACCGCAACTCCAAACCTTCCAACCTTGTTCATTGCCGCACCTGATTGATTGAGGAAATCGTACGGTGGTGATCGCATCGAATGCGCGCAACCGGCTATGCAAAATCTGACGCGCGCTTTCAGTTTTCCCGACTGTGGCCAAGTTGCCGCAGCGGAAGCATCGGCAGTACCCATGTTGACGGCAGCCCATCTTCGCGATGGCGCCGAGCGTCAGGCAAGCGCGCTCACGACTATGCAAATTCTGACAATACGGTGGTATTGGCTCGACCGAAGATCACACAACACGAACGTTGGCCCCCGGGCGCACTCTCGGATCGATCTGCCTTTTCGCAGGTCCGACCAGCCTATGCCGCTGACGAGGCGCGCGCGTCCGCCGCAAATGGGAGCGAGAAGCAAAACAGTGCGCCGGCCGCTCGGTTTTCCGCCCAGATCTTTCCACCATAGGTTTCAACGATGAGGCGCGCGATCGGCAGACCGAGTCCCGTGCCGTTCTTCTTCGTGGTGTAAAAGGCATCGAAGATTTTCGAAAGCTGATCTTCGGGAATCCCATTGCCGGTATCCGAAATCGTGACATTCGCAGTCGCGGCATAAACGTTGTATCTCGTTCGAACAACGAGATTGCGCCGCGGTGCTCGCTCCATAGCATCCACACTGTTCATCATCAGATTGAGCAGCACCTGCTGCATGTGGATGGGGTCTGCGCGAATGGGCAGATCCTCCTGAGAGTAATGCGTCTCGAGCGCGATGTTGCGCTTTGCAATCTCCGGAGTGAGGAGGGCGACGACGTCGCGAACGGCGTCATTCAAGTCGATCCGCTTCAGATTGCCGTCGCCTTGGTGGGCGTCGCTCTGGTTGCGTAACAGATTTCGTAGTCCAATCAGGATGTCACTCGCGCGCTTCTCGTCGCGGATGATATCGGACAGAATCTCATCGATGAGTGCGAGATCGGGATGAGCGCTCTTCAAGAAGATCCGACCTGCTGCGGCATTGTTCAGGATCGCGCCGAGCGGCTGGTTCAATTCGTGCGACAGAGACGACGACAGCACACTGGCGGTCGCGACACGATTGAGACGGAGTGTCTCGTTCCGACGGCTCTCGGCTTCGACTTGGGCAGCCCGGCGACGGCGGCGTTCGACCAACAGCGCAGCAATGACCAGGAACTGGAGCACCACGGTAGCAAGACTGATGAGAACCTTCGACCGATTCGCCTCCCAGAACGTGGGGACACGAAAGTCAACTATGCTGTGCTCCGGGAGCCGGCTTTCACTGATGTTCCAGCGTTGCAGTTCCCGCCAGTCGTATCTGGGCGCGGCATAGGAGCTCGGAGCCACCTTGATAGCCTCAGGTGCCTTGCCCGCCAGGATTGCAGCGGCGGCATTTGCCGTTTGGCCGCTCAACAACTCAGCCGAGGTGAGCAGGCCTCCGACGACACCGTAACCAAAAAATGTGTCGGTAAAGGTAAATATTGGTGCGTTGGCGGTGCGGTGTAGGCGTTCAACGGCGTCCATGCCGTTGTAGGACGCACCTGAAACATCCACCGACAGCAAGCCAAAGAAGATGACAGAATGGGGCGGCAGCTCGGCAGCCTGCTTCAACAAACCGTCGAAAGACAAATCATTCGTATATGAGATTTTGACGCGTTCGGAAAACCCGCGAAGGTCTTTTTCCAATTGCTGACGCCAAAATCGTTCGAGCGGGGACGCGCCCAGGACGACCATGATGTTTTGTGTATCCGGAAGCACCTTCAGCATGTTTTCAAAAATCGCAGGCAGATCCAGTGCGAGAGCCACGACAACGTCGTTAGCCGTCAACTGCGCTGGGGCAATTCGCCGCTGCTCAAAAGCGGTATAAACGGCGGGCACTTCGGGAAAAAGCTTCTGGCGGTACCGCTGCATGAAATTGACCGCCGGACCGCCCACGGCAACCACGAGATCCGGCTTTCCATCCGCGAGCAACGCCAGAAGGTAGTCGGTAAAGGGCTTTTCATTTGCATTCGCCGATCGTGCCTCCACCAACGCAGTCTCGTAGAAGTCGATCGGGTCCTTGGTCTTCCGGACCAGCGCGCCACGGACGGCGCGCGTGTATTCGAACCAGTTCGAGCTATCGGGACCAAAGGAATTCAGCAGAAGCACGCGCTTCGTATCGGCGGCCGCCGACGTTACCATCAGCAGCATGGCGACGAAGCAAAAGTTGATCTTGTATCTCAGCATGATCCTTCAATGACGCTTGCTGCTCGGACCAGCAGCTCGAAAACGGACCCTCAGAACCACTCTATCTTCCACAAGCAGCGACCGGGCGCCCTCGACCTTGTTCAACTCTGCCCAACGCTGTCATGTGACCGGCGGCCTAATTGCGCACGAAATAGAGCGGCGTCCTGAGCGTTAACTGATAGGCGGGCTTTGGCAGCCACATGACCTCCGCCGTCACGCCAAACAAGCGGTTGTCGTTGTCGTCCATCCGGTCAAGATCGAGTCGCACGACCGGCTGGGTAAAGGAGGAGACAGACACGAGGTTCAAGAGCCGGGCGCCACCGAAAACTTGCACGCCCGCGCGGCCCGTAAGCTTCCAATTGTTCGGCCACTGGTAATAAGCCCCGACGTAGCCCATGATATCCGGACGGATCGTCACGAACGGACTGTTAACGATGGCTCGCGTGTCCTGCACACCCGCGAGCCATCCACGCGTCTCGTCCTTGTCGAGCGCATAGTCGAACTCAAAAACGTTGGTAAATGTAGTGGTGGCAAGCGGTCCATTCGGGATCCCCTGGGTAATGGTCGATTGCCAGGTCAAGGTCGGAATCGAGCCGCCATTCTGGTTGTAGAGTGTCGCCTGAAATCCAAGATTCCAGCTCGTGATCGCTACGGGCGACCAGCCGGTCATCGGAGTGCCGGTCGAGCTGGCTGATACGCCGGCATAGAGCGAGACGTTATCGGTCACGTCGACCGTCATGGGAAAATCGACCACGACGCTCTGGGCGCTCGGCAGCGTCGCCCCGCCTGCAATTGCCGGCAGGCTGCCGGCGTGCGATATGGCAGCCGATTGCAACGCCGTGACCAGGGCCGAATTGCCGAAACCGATTGCCAGTGCACCGGCGGGCACCTTGGCGTAGGTGGTTCTCATGTCGAGGTAGACGTTCGGCGTGCTCGACGCCCCCGAATCATCGTCATCCTCGCCAGCACAGGCAATTCCGGCGAAGAAGCAAATCGAGACGGCAAGCACCACTCCCGAGACACGAACGCGATGGTGCGCGTTCGCCTCCCCCACTTTCGCAGCAAGCTGCAAGACACTCTCCTCGAACAAGACTCTGATCCGCAATGTCTGGCAGTGTGAGGGCAACAATCAAAATTCTAGTCGCGCGAGACCGCCGCCGCAATCAGACACGACAATCATGGTCACGAGGGGCTATCTTGATCTTGCGGGCAAGATCGACCAGGGACAGGCAAAACGTCGGCGGCGCAGCGAAAACCAATATCGAGATGAAGGCCGCGACTGCCCCCGAAAGAAAAGCCGGAGCGGCCACGGTGCCAAGGATGCGGCCAAGCTGATCGATCGAGGGGGGGTGACGGGCAATATCACGGTCAACTTGTGCATTATGTGCCGTCCAGCTGAACCCAGCTCAATATTCTTGGGGGATTACGGGATCGTTGGAACGATATCGACAACGGGCCGGAACGGTCTATGCAAAATCTGCCAGTGCATAACAATACTGCACTGGTCGCAAGCTCTTAGGGGAGATCCGGCTTCTTGGTATCCTCGTATGAGGCCGGCTTGACCAATGACTGCTCGGATGTCTCCGCAAACCAGTGATGAATGGCCATCGAGGGTATTGCCCGTCGAGGCGTGCAGGGATTGATGGTACCCGCGGTTACGATGTATCCTTGTTCGAGCTTCTCACGGGCAAACTTCTGGGCGTCGAGTTCAGTCGGGAAGCTCTCACTCCGTCTCGTAGATCGCTGCGCAGATGCCTTGTGCACCTTTTTCGGCAGCCCGAACGAAACATACCAAGTCTTCGGCAGGTCTGTTGACACTGGGGTCTTCCGATTTGTTTTCCCCATGGGCTCGCCTATCTCCGCAAGCTCGCTAAGCGCTTTCGGCATCACGAACTTGAGCCGCGGCCCCATCATGGTCACGGCGAAAACTCTCAACAATGGATCTGGTCATCGATCCTGATTGCGTCTCGGCTGCGCAGTTCAGCTCCGTCATCACACGGCGTCTCGCTGTACCGGCCCGCCGATCGAAGCGTCTGGGAAGGGCTTTCGCCGAACAGCTTGCGATATTCGACCGAAAACCGTCCGAACTCGAAAAAGCCGAAACAGATTGCGATTTCCGTCACCTTTGCGGTCTCGCCGTCCACCGCAAGCAGTGCTTGCCTTGCCTGGTTCAGTCTGAGCACACGAAGACGACGGCACGGTGACTGGCCGTAGATGCTCCTGAAAGCCTTTCGCAGGGTGCGCGGACTGACCGAGAGCTCGCAGCATATCGCCGGGATGGTAGGCATTTCTTCGGCATTCGCCAGCGCGATGGCCTCGGCCTGCGCGACAATATCACGATACCGATTGCTCTTGCCGACATCACTGCCGATCATTGGTCGATGCCTTTCGATTGCACCCAAAAGCGGTTGAGGTGAAGAGACCTTTCGCGAGAATGCCACGAAGCCCGTTTGCACGGTCTCCTGACGAACGACGTCGCGATCGATTGCGGTCAGGAAGATCACGGGAAAGCCTTGTGCTGATGCGATCAGGCGGCGCGACAGCTCGATTCCCGATATGCGATCCGGGCGAATATTGGTGAGGACAGCAAGCTCGGGTGCAGTCGACGCCAGCAAGAGAAGCTTCCCTGGAGTCAAAAGTCCCGACCTCCTGACCGGGTGCCGTCAGCAGCCGTTCGAGACCCCAAAGCAAACTCGCGTCGTCTTCAACGACGGCCCCCGTTCGCCGATGCATCGCCACGAACAATCCACTGCATGAGAGAGACGTTGCTGTCTTGCACCGCAACTCACCACAGCGTTCAGCCGAGAGATATTGTACCTGGGGGCAACGGCGCGGTGGCGCGGTGAACTAACCCTCTGTCAAAGCGGCATCGCCGCACTCAGACGCCAGCAAGCCGAGGCGTTCTGCAATGAGGACGGCTTCGGCGAACGATTGAGCCTCGAGCTTTTCCATGATGGCGTGGCGATGCGCCTTGATCGTGCGAATGGAGGTACCAAGCTGATGCGCGATTTGCTTGTTCATCACGCCCTTCACCATGAGGGCGAAAACCTGGTGCTCGCGCGCGGTCAAGGTCGCGACGCGCGCTTTCAGCGAATGGCGCGCTTCTTCCTCACGGTGCCGCGTGGCATGCTCACGCAGGGTGCGCTCGAGGGTTTCAATCAGCAGCTCCGGCGACACCGGCTTTGGCAGAAAATCATCCGCGCCCGCTTTCATGGCGCGGACACTGGTCGAGATGTCGCCGTGCCCCGTGATGAAAACCACCGGCCAATTCAGGGCCAGTTTGGCGAGCTCGCATTGCAGCTCCAGGCCATTCAAACTCGGCATCTGGACATCGAGCAGGATGCAGCCGGCCTTCGCGGCTGAAAGCTGTTGCAGAAATGCGGATGCTGAGGCGTATTGAGCTACCTCAAAGCCCGCAGCTGCCAGCAACCTTGCTGTCGATGTGCGAAAGGACTGATCGTCGTCGACGATGTGAACGACGCCGAGATCCGTATGTTGTCCTGCCATCGCCACAGTTGCTAAAAAAACATAGCACCGCGTCATGGCAGCACGAATCATACCTCTCGCGCGCCGCATCAAACGATGGTGCACTGCGTCATAAAGGTGACAATCTATCGGAAATCAATATCTGTTTGGGAAACTCACCCCCGCAAAAGACACAGCCCACCCTCACGAAAAAGCCCGGCTCCTATGCCCATCGGCCGCGCGTCACGCGCAGCCGTCGGAAGCACCTGCACCAGCATCCAATTCCAAACGGCGGTCGGACGGCGCGCTTCAGTAGACCGGACGCAGTTTGAGCCCGGAAAGGCCGACGGTCACATCGATGGCTACCGAGCCCTCTACCGAAACGGGCTGCAACGCAAATGACCGCCCCGAACCACCGACAAGGACATTGACGCCAGCACCTACGCCGAGGCCGATATCACCTGACGCCCCGACATATTCGCCGGCGAGAGCTCCGGGCGGAGGGCCTGCCGACGGGGCCAATACCGCCCAGGCGAGTGCGCCTCCGGCCGAAACGCCGATATCGATTCCGATGGTGTTGAGGGCGCCTTCATAGAGTTGAGTCGGGTACGGCGGATTTTGCGTAAAGCGACATGACATCGATTGATGGCCAAATATGACAAACCCGATGCTGGGGTCGAGCTTGCAACCCAGCATGCCGATCTGGGTCCACGATGCCTGTTGGGCGCCCGCAGAAGACATGCAGCCGGACCATGCGCCGAGGGCGCAGAGGACAGCCAGAATTCGTGTACGCATTCGCTTCCCGATCATTTCGCCACCCCCGTCGATCGCCGGCAGGCTCTTGGGCCCTGAACCGCTCCTGTTGTCGTAAGGAGCATGCGCGGAGCCGATGAGGCTATGCAAAATCTGCCCACCGAACACGCCGTGAGAGAAGAAATTGCGCCCTGGACGGCTGGATGAGGGGTGATGGGCCCACGGCCGAGCCGCTTCCGGAGCGCACCCCGACGTGCCGCATCTCAAGCGCCCGGCCGCGCTTTTTCGACGATCAGCGCGATCGTAACGTCGCTACTGGTGATCCCTGCGTTGCTCTGCTCTTTGTTATTGCGTTGAGTTTCTTCACGCTTTCGCTGGTGGATCAGATCCACGAGGCCGCCTGAGGCTGCATGACCTCAGCCATCGCAAACCAAACCGAACCCGGCCCTCAGCACCGAATCCGTAGCAAACGATCGGCTTCAAAATTCAAGCGCCTGAGCGCTCCGACCACCCATCATTTCCCGTGATGGCCGAGACCTATCGGTAACCGGATGCGCCAACACACGACGAAGATTGCTCTTTCGGTTTCGAAATAATAGTTTCATTGATCGGAAGTAACATGACCGATCTCTTTCAGGCGCCTGAACGTTGCGAGAACAACTGTCGTGTTTTGGATTAGAACGATAAAGATCGAAGATCCGCTGCTCTGCCCGAGTGCCGTTCAAGGATGCGAGATCAACGTGTTTCCGACGCAGCGTAGCGAGCTCGATCTCAAGATTGAGCAGCTCGGTTTGAATCGGCTTTGGATGAGCCGGTACGAGCTGAATCTGCCTCAAGTCAATAGAATTGCCGTCCGGCCCGGTCGCAGATCGATCGGCTTTCTGACGCGATTCGAAGGCCCCTCGATTCAGCACTGCGGCATAGACGTTGCGCCAGGCGATATGATCATCGACACGTACGATGTGTCGCATCAGCGTTGCGGCGCGAACCATCGCTATGGTGGGATGTCGCTCCCCGAGGATGATCTGAGTGCAACGCTGGCAACCGTCATTGGCGCTGACTTTCCGGCAAAGCTGGCAACCCGCGTGGTTCGGCCCCGCCCGGAGTTGATGTCGCGGCTGTTGAAGATGCATCACACCGTCGGCGAGTTGGCCCATACGACGCCGGACGCTCTGGAATCGCCGGAGCTACGTCGCGGGTTCGAACAACAATTGTCTCATCTGATGGTTCGATGCCTGGCGGAAGGCGCCGGCATCGAGATCGCCACTAGCCGGCGGCGTCACGATGCGATTATCGCGCGGCTCGAGGATTATCTGGCCGAAAACGCGGACCGGGCCATCTATCTGACCGAACTCTGCGCTGCGACCGGCGTTTCCGAGCGGACGCTGCGATCGGCTTGCGAACAACATCTCGGCATGGCTCCGATCCGCTATCTCACGTTGCGAAGAATGTATCTGGTCCGGCGCGCGCTGCTGCGCGCTGATGCGTCCAAGGCCACCGTTACCCATATCGTGACCAACTACGGGTTCTGGGAGCTCGGGCGCTTCTCGGTCGCCTACCGCACGCTGTTTGGAGAGTTGCCGTCGGAAACACTACGGCGCCCCGCGCAGGATCCCGATCTCCATCTCATTCGTCCCACAACGCTGCCGGCCGAAGTCATCGTGGGACGGCTTCACTAGCGCAGCATTTGCCTTACCGCGTAAATCGACCGGCCGATTTGCGCTACCGTGACTTTCGCTCGGACTTGATATCCTTCCACGCTCTTTGACGCGCCCCTTTCGTCTCACGGCACCGGAAATTGCATAGTCGAACCCTATCCATTGCCTGATGGTGCCTCGTCGAGGGGATCCACGGGCATCGATGGTCGCAAGAACCATCCGCCCGTCCGATGGGACAAGGGGATATGGCTGAGCGCTCCATTTCAAGGTTTGACGATCCCGGAGCCTACGAAGCCGGATTTGGCGATACCAGTGTAAATCTCTCGATCACCGGTCCCGGAGATTTCGAAGCGGAGTTGCTGCGGCTGAAACTGGACCATCTCGTCATCATGCGGCTGCGCGAATGGCTGCCGCGCATTGCCCGCATTTTGCTTGCAGCCGACAGGGTCTTTTTGTCCTTTCCAGTTGGCCGGCTGAGCCTGGAATGCGATGGGTTTGCCTTTCAACGCGGCCAGATCGCCTTTCACGGCCCCGGCCAGCGGATGCATCAGCGATCGAGCGGTAAATGCCAATGGGGCCTGATATCCCTCCCCCCCGATCAACTCGCAAATAGTGCTGCGGCACTGACTGGCCAGCCGATCCTGCCACCGCGCTCCACCAGACGACTCCACCCTTCCGGCGCGGACCTGATCCGTTTTCAACGCCTGTTCCAACACGCCTGTCACCTGGCGAGCCCCGCAAGCAAACTGATTGAGCAGCCCGAAGTGGCAAGAGCGCTCGAACAGGACATGCTTCATGCCGTGATCCATTGCCTCACTGGCGACGGGACGGAAGACAGCTCCGGGAACACGCTCCAACCACACGGCCTTGATGATCGGCGTCAAAACAGCGCTGCGCAAATCTGTCGACCGGAAGATCACGTTGCCGGATCTTTGTGCCGAAATCGGCGTGGCTGAACGCACGCGCCCTCGGACTGCCTCCATTTGTGATTTCCATCCGACCTATGAGCCGCAAGGCGGTTTGTGCCTCCAAGCCTGTCCGATCTGGCCGTGTCAGCGATCGATTGGGTCCCCACTGATTCGCTCATCGCGAATCTGCCGGCGAAATCGCCGCAGAACAAGAACCTCCGGATCGGGCTCGTCATCCGTTACGCGACTCGTCGCAGTCATGCGGTCTGTCCCAGCCGTGCCTCGATCACTTGACGGAGCTGACCGAAATCGATCGGCTTGGTCAGCAGGCCCTTCGCCCCCCTGTCCAGCGCCGTTTTACGCGTCTCTGCATCGCCATAGGCGGTGATCATGATGACGGGCACATCAGGCCGCCGCGCCCGCACCTCCGGCAGCATGTCGAGACCATTCATACCCGGCATGTTGATATCGGAAAGAATGAGGATCAACGTCTGCTCGCCGGTGTCCGTGATGCGAGTCAGCGCCTGCGCTGCCGAGCCAGCAAAATCCATTGCAAAACGTTGTGTGCGAAGATCACGGCGAAATTGCTGGCGGAACAGCAGCTCGACGTCTTCTTCATCATCTACTACCAGAACCAAAACGGTCATAACTCAGCTCCCTTATTGTGCGAAATGTTGCTCTCGCGCGGCAATAGGATGGTGAACTCGGTAAATTCACCGGGCTCTGTCTCCACGTCGATCCTGCCGCCGTGTTGCTTCACGATGATGTCGTGACTCATGGACAAGCCGAGACCCGTACCTTCGCCGGGCGGCTTGGTCGTGAAGAAGGGGTCAAACATCTTCTCGCTGACCTCCGGCGGAATACCGACGCCATTGTCGCGAATGCGGACTTCCACGTGGTCGCCGCAGTTTCGCGTGCTGACGCTCAGCGCGGGTTCAAATCCGGACTGATCTTCGCTGCGGCGCTTGGCCACCGCATAGAAGCCGTTCGACATCAGGTTCAGCAGCACGCGCGTGATCTCCTGAGGGACTATTGCGGCAATGCCGGCATCGGGATCAAAATCGCGTACAAGAGCGGCATTAAACTGCGGCTTCTCGGCGCGCGCACCGTGATAAGCGAGATTGAGGCTCTCCTCGACCAATCCGTTGATCTCCGTCTGCAGACGCTCGCCGCCGACTCCACGCGAATGAAGAAGCATGCTTTTGACGATGGAATCCGCGCGTTTGCCGTGCTGGACTATCTTTTGTAGATTGTCCTTCAACAGTCCGCGCAGCTCGTCGAATTCATCACGGACATCATCCGGCAACGCGATAGGTGCGAGCGCGTCGTTGATCTCGTCCATCAATTCAGCCGAAAGAGTTGCAAAATTGTTCACGAAATTGAGCGGATTCTTGATCTCGTGGGCGATGCCGGCGGTGAGCTGGCCGAGCGAAGTGAGCTTTTCGGTCTGTACCAGGCGGTCCTGTGCGGCACGCAGATCGTCGAGAGATTTCGCGAGCTGCGTCGTCCGCGCCTGGACTTCCTCGAACAACCGCGCGTTCTCGATCGCGATCACGGCCTGATCGGCAAAGGTGTTGAGAAGATCGATCTGGCTGTCGCTGAACACACCTGGCTCCGCACGCGATACACCGATGGTGCCGATCGCCTGGCCTTTGCGCAGCATGGGCACCACGATGATGCTGCGATGTCCCCGGGCACGCACCATGTGCTTGACGTGCTGGGGTACGCCGTGTTCGGCTTCGACATCAGAGTGAGCCGCCATCGTCGAGGTGAACGCCACCCGGCTGTGAATCGCAGAAGATGTCAAGGCTGCTGGAAATGCCGCCTGGCTCTCCGCGTGGCCGGCCTCGCTTTCCGCCGAGTAGGCGGCCAGATGAAGCATATCACCGACAACACGCGTTACTAGCGCCGTCTGACCACCAAGTAGCCGCCGCGAGTTCTCCGAGATGACATCGAAAACCGGCTGCACGTCGATCCGGGACACCGCTATGACGTTGAGAATTTTTGCTGTGACGGTCTGCCGCTCCAGCGCAATCGCAAGCTCCGTTTGGAGGTTGGCATTCTTAGCCACCGCGGAGCGCAGTTGTTGTTGCTCCAACTTCTCGATCCTGCCCCTGTCCTCGGCGTTGATATGCTGATCGTTCGTCATCCCATTCGGCGCCACAGTGCGAGCGAGCATATCGTTAGGCCAGTGGAGCGCCGATGAAACCTCTCCAAAATCATCCATTCAACTCCGTTCTTTGACGTAGGCACAACGAATAAATTAGCGAAGCGACGGAGAAACGCCCCAGAGCGATTGATGCGATTGAAGAGCAATTGCTGCCAACGTGTTCACCACAGCGGATTGGCATCGCCCGAGATAGCCGTTGCGTCTGAACGACCTAGCCTTTGGGATGAGGAAAAAAGCCTTCCGCACGATGGCCCCCATCACCATTGCAGCCGATCGTACCCGCCACCCTCGATCGAGAAGGATGAACGGATGCGATATCGCAAAGCAACTTCACCGAAACAATCCGAGAAGCATTTAGGTGCCAATACCCGAGACCAAACAACTCACGTCAGCCAGACCGGTCACCTATCTCGAGGACGTGCCACCAGCAGGACGATGACGACCAGGACGCAACTGATCATGACACCGACACCGCGCGGAGGTTCGGAAACCCAGCTGTCCGACGACGATCTGATCGCATGCATCGCGCAGCGTGACGACGCCGCGATGCATGCTCTCTACGCGCGCTATCGCGCCAAGGTGTTCAACTATATCCACCGGATTGTCCGCAGAAGGGAAGATGCCGAAGATCTCGTCAGCCAGACGTTCCTCGATGTCTGGCGCGTCGCCGCTACATTCGAGCACCGATCATGCGTCTCGACATGGCTGCTGGCTATTGCTCGGTTCAAGGCATTGAATCATTTTCGAAAACGCAAGTGCGACCGTATTGATGATGTCGAAATCCCCGACAGAATCGACGACACAGACACAGCCGAAGCGATGACCGACCGAATGAAGATGAACGACCTGCTGCGTTCGTGCATCGGCAAGCTCGATCCAGCGCGGCGCAAGGTCGTCGACCTCGTCTACTATCAGGATTGCTCCGTCATTGAGGCCAGCCAAATCCTGGGCATTCCTCGCGCGACGGTCAAAACGCGGATGTTCTACGCCCGTAGGGAGCTCGCCACATTACTTGAGAGCATCGGAATCGATCGTACCGGATGCGGTTTTAGCGCTCGCGCTGGCGCGGGCCCGCTATGACGCCCTTGCCGTCTGAGCCGCGCATGCCGCGCGCATCGGGGCAGGAAGCGTCTCCCAAATGCGGATCAGTTCCCCTATCGAAGACGCCTGCATCTTGCGCATGACGTTGCTGCGATGAAGTTTCACCGTCACCTCGCTGATGCCAAGATCGAAGGCGATCTGCTTGTTGACGCGGCCGCGCGCAACTTCGTGTAACACTTGGCGCTCGCGCGGCGTCAACGTCTCGAACCGCTCGACGTTTCTTTTGAGAGCGAGCACACTGGCACGATGCACCACATCCTTGTTAATGCCAGCTACAACGGCATCGAGCAGCGTCTGGTCGCGCACGGGCTTGGTCAGGAAATCAATCGCGCCGGCCTTCATGGCCTGCACGCTCATCGGAATGTCGCCATAGCCTGTCAGGAACACGATGGGCTTGGGATTGCCGCTCGCGGTGAGATGGAGTTGCAGATCTAGACCACTCGATCCCGGCATCCGGACATCGAGCACCAGACAGCCGGGCCTGCCCAGCACGTCGGTCTCCAGCAATTCCCGCGTTGATGCAAAACCGACGCATTCCATACCAGCGGATAGCATCAACTCCCGCACGGCATCACGCACCGCGGCATCATCATCGACCACGATGACAAGCGGCTGATTCGACTCACTTTTCGATCGTTCTTGTAGTAAGGCCGACTTACGCAACGCCGTCGGATCATTGATCATTGTCATCCCCCACACCGGCGTCGCCCAGCGTACGATCGATGGCGGCGAGCAGGTCCTGCCCGTTGAACGGCTTCTTGAAGAAACCGCTGATGCCCCTACCTGTCGCCCGATGCTGATCGCCGATCTCGTGGCGGCCGGTCAAAAGAAAAACCGGCAGCTTCGGCCGCGTCTTCTTCACGATATCAAGAAGATCGAAGCCGTCCATGCCCGGCATACCGATATCGGTGATGAGGCAGTCGATATTCGATAGATCGTTCGCCAGAAGCGATTGACCAGATGAAAATGTAGCAACGATATAGCCAGCCGACTCGAATAGGTTCTCCAGAGACTCAAGAACTCTTGGATCGTCGTCGACAACCGTGATAACAGGTTTTCGGCTCACTGTTCTTCTTCCCCTGTCCGGCGCGAATGCGTCACCGGAATTTGTAGCTTTTCTGCAATTCGCACCAGATCGGCGAGCGACGCGGCCGCCATTTTCTGCATCACGTTTCTGCGGTGGATTTGAAGCGTGACTTCACTGATTCCGAGTTCGGCTGCTGCCTGCTTATTGAGGAGCCCGCTGATGACAAGCGGCAGCACCTCACGCTCACGCGGCGTCAGATCGAGATAGCGTTGTCTGAGGACGTCAAGCTCCACCCGCTCCGCGCGCGCTTGCCTGTCTTGCGCCACCGCGGTGCGGATCGCCCGCATAAGAGCCGCATTGCTGAACGGCTTGGTGAGAAAATCTACTGCGCCATGCTTGATGGCGCGAACTGTCTTGGGAATGTCGCCATGCCCGGTAATGAACACGATCGGCGGATGGTCTCCGTCCGCAATCTGCTTTTGCAGATCGAGGCCATTGATATCGGGCAATTCGACATCCAGGATCAGGCAGGCCGGCCGCTTCGGCTTATCCGCGTTGACGTACTCCCCGGCGGACGCGAAAGCGTGCATCGCAATTCCATGCGACGCCAGCAATTCGCCAAGCGCTTCGCGAATGCGGATATCGTCATCAACAATAAAGACGATAAAGTCGTCGTTCGTCATACGGCGCCTTTCACTTCGATCGGCAACGTAAAGATGAACGTCGCGCCGAGCGGCTCGTTCGTCTCCGCCCATAATTTCCCACCGTGAGACTCGATGATCGAGCGGCAGATCGCGAGCCCCATCCCCATTCCATGCCCCTTCGTCGTAAAGAACGGCTCGAAAATCCTCTCCGGATGTTCAATGCCATGGCCGCGGTCGTGGACCTCGACTTGTAACACCTCAGCGACGCGGCGCACGCGCACCCGGAGGACCCTGTCGTTCGCAACGCCGTCCATCGCTTCCATGCCGTTGCGCGTCAGGTTGATCAGCACCTGCTGAATCTGAACGCGATCGACCACGACGGGCGGCAAGTCGCTCTCGACCTCAAATTGCATCCGGACGGAGCGCCGCAGCGCTTCCTCCGCCATAAGTTCTCGCGCCTCGGTGATGATGCTGTCCAGCGTCATCGAGATGCACGAATCCATCGATTGCTTGAACAAAGCGCGGATACGCCTGACCACGTCCGCCGCCGCGTTGGCGTCGCGGATGATTCGTTCCACTGTTCTGTGCGCGCGCTCGATATTCGGCGGGTCCGCGGTCAGCCAGCGCTGACAGGCATGCGAATTGGCAACCACAGCGGCCAGCGGCTGGTTTACCTCATGCGCGATCGAGGCCGAGAGCTCGGCAAGGCTCGCCGCCTGGCTTGCGCGCGCCAGCCGCTCTTGCGCGAGATGCAGCGCCTCTTGCGCCCGAACCTCGCCGTCGACGTCCATGCACATCACATTCCACTGCACAATGGTGCCTTCGGCATTTCGCATCGCCTCGGCGCGTGTCTCGACCCAGCGATATTCGCCGTCGAAACGCCGCAGCCGATGGCGTCGCGCAAACGGCTCACCGGTCGCCAGAGAGTGCGCATATCTCTCTTTGACGCCCGCGACGTCGGCGGGATGAACACCGGCATCGAGCGTCCCATCCAAGCGGGTCTTCCCCGTGCCATCCAAGGCCTCAAGGTCATAGCCGAGGAACTGACGCAGCTGCTGGCTGCGATAGATCGGCTCACCATTAGGAGCTGCGCAATCGATCATGGCCGGGAGCGTTTCGACGAGCTGACGGAGCGATCGTTCGCTCTGCCGCAAGGCCTCATGCGCGCGCACCTGATCGTCGATGTCGATGGAAACCTGGTACCAGTGTATAATTGTTCCATCTTGATCGCGCAGAGGCTCGCAACGCGCCTCTATCCAGCGGTAATTACGGTCTTTCCAACGCCGGCGATACCGCATCAAAAAGGGATCGCCAGTTTTGAGGCAGCTGAGTGATGTACGCAGCACCTCGGGAGCATCTTCGGGATGAACCAACTCTTGCGCCACCCTGGTGGTATCTTCGAAATTCGCGCTGGAGAGGCCGAGATCCTCCAACGAGCGCTTGTTGACGTAGGCCAGCTTGCCATCCGGCGTCCAGCTCCAGATGTGGACTGGCAAGGCGTCGACAAGCTGCGACAGCTCCTGTTCTCGTTTTCGTAACGCCTCATGCGCCCGAACCTCGCCGTCGATATCGATGGAAACCTGGTACCATTGCACGATCGCGCCAGATGCATCGCGCAGCGGCTGCGCGCGGGCTTCGATCCAGGGATAGGCGCCATGCCTGTCACGCCGCCGAAAGCGGTTCACGAAAGGCGTTCCAGTCGCAAAGCCATACAACGCCCTCCGCAGCATGACCGGAAGATCGTCAGGGTGCGCCAGGCGCGAGGCCAGCTCCTCGAAGCCCTCAATGTGACCCGACGGCGTACCGACATCCTCCAGATATCGCTTGCTGACCGAGGTAAGCTTGCCCGCAGGATCGTAGCTCAGGATGTTGGCGGGCACAGCGTCGATCATCTGCTGCAGCTGCCGCGTACTGTTCCGTAGCGCCTCTTCCGTCGCCAACATGTCATCGATGTCGACGTTGGCGCCATACCATTGGATGATGTCTCCACTCTCGTTGCGAAGCGGCTCCGCGCGTCCTTCTTGCCAGCGATACACGCCATCTCCCCGGCGGTTACGGAATCTCAAGGCCAACGTTTCGCCGGTGCGGAACGAATGGCTCAAGGCGCCGTACAGAGTCTCTCTGTCGTCCGGATGAACGAGGTTGCCGATCGCGCCGCGCAAGCCGCCTTCGGCATCGAAGTCTTCCAGCTTCATCCCGATGTAGTCCATCATGGTTTTGTTTATGTAGGACGGTTCTCCTTCGGGAGTCACACACCAGATCTGCGTCGGAACCGTATCAACAAGCTGCTGAAGCCGTCGCTCGCTCTCGCGCAGTGCGACTTCTGCACGCTTGCGCTCGGTCAAATCGAGAATATACGCGACTCCCTGCCGAGACTGTCCCTCGAAGCAGGCAGCTCCGATCAATACGGATACCCGGCTGCCATCCTTCCTGAAATATTCCTTTTCACGGGCCTGCATCTTGCCTGTCGCCGCGAGCTCTTCCGCCTCCTCACGGGCATGCACTTCTTGCCAATCGGGCGGAGTTATATCGAGCCATCGAATACAGGCCTGCAGATCCGCCCGCTCGTACTGGACCATACGGAGAAACGCGTCATTGGCGTCGATAAGTGTTCCGTCCAGATCCCATATGACGATCCCGATAATATCGGAATCAATCAATCGTCGGATTCTAGCTTCGCGTTCCGCAATATCGCTGTAAAGGCGCATCTGATCCTCTATGTCATGACAGAGGCCATACCACTGGACGATGCGTCCACCCTGATCCCGCAGCGGCTCCGCGCGGCTCGACATCCAGCGATAGACGCCGTCGGCACGGCGCAAACGATACCGCATGACGAAGCTCTCGCCGCTGGCGAGGCAATGGTTGAGGGCGTTCCTGAACTCCGCCGCGTCGTCCGGATGGACGGTCTCTATGACCGCCTCCAGCCGGCTCATGCCCGGCTTATCCGTATCCGCCACGTCGAAGCCCAGATAATCGACCATGCGCTTGTTGAAGAAAGTCGGCTCGCCGTCGGGCGTCAGGCGCCAAACCTGACTCGGAACCATGTCCACGAGCTGCGAGAGCTCCCGCTCGCGGTCTCGCAGCGTCTCCTGCGCCACCGTCATATCGTGAATATCGACGCTCACGCCGTACCACTGGATGATGTTGCCAACATCGTCGCGCAATGGTTCGGCACGAGACTCTGTCCAGCGGTACGTGCCGCTGCTGCGAACCTGGCGATGTCTCTGGAGATAGAGAGTGCCCGTCTCGCATGCCCGCGTGAAAGCGACATCCACCTCGGCACGATCTTCCGGATGGACGACGTTCAGGCACGACATTCCGTCAGCGGTGGTGGCATCCTCGAGCGCGGCACCGGTGGTCTCCGTGAACCTCTTGCTGACGTAGTTTAGCTTGCCATCAGGATCCTTACTCCAGATCATCGCGGGAACCGCGTCAATGAGCTGCTGAAGCTTTCGCTCGCTTCGCCGCAGCGCTTCCTCGGCATACATTTGGGCATCGACGTCGAAACACACGCCATACCATTGCACGATCTCGCCTTCCGCATTGCGCATCGGCACGGCACGTGAATCGACCCAGCGATACACGCCGTCCGAGCGGCGAAGACGGAACTTCAATCCATAGGGTTCGCCGGTCTCTATCCCGCGTTGAACTCCATTGTGAACGGCGGTCACATCGTCGGGATGGACGATGACCTCGACCACCGCATCGAAGGATCCCAGTTGCGCAAGAGGCAAGCCGGTATATTCGACCATCTGCTTGTTGAAATAGACAGGGTTCCCCTGTGGCGACAAACACCCAATCAGCGCGGGGACAGTGTCGATCAATTGCTGCAACGAGCGTTCCTGCTCGCGCAGTGCGGCTTCAGCTACCTTCAGTTCGTCAATATCGACGGTTGTGCCGTACCAGCCGACGACGCGACCATCAGCACCGCGCGCCGGCAAGCCGAAACTCCGGTGCCAGCGGTATCCGTTGTCCGCACGCCACATGCGATGTTCGCACTTATAGTCATCGCCCGTTCGCAGGCTGCGACGCCAGGTTTTGAGAACCCGGTCAAGATCCTCCGGATGAATGACGTTGCGAAAGCCGAATTCGTCCTCATTCGTGGGGTCAAGAGCTTCCTTGGGAAGCCCCGTCACGACCTTAGAATTGCGATTCACATAAAGAAACTTGCCGTCCACATCGGCAAACCATGCGAGCGCCGGCATGCTTTCGATGATGCGCAGAGCCTGCCCGACTTTGCTGCTCGCCCGTCTTGCACGTTTGCGATCGGCCAGCAGACCCACGGCTGCTATCACCAGGCCAAGGGCTGCCGCCAGAGCGGCAATCGCAGCAACGTGGCCCATCGGGGCGCTTGTTAGTCGCGCCAAAGCGAGCCCGGCGCCGCCGCCCGCCAATGCGAAGCCGAAGCGGTCAAGATAAGGTACTGCGATCGTCATCGGCGGCTCCCAGCGTGAGATGGCCCGATGCTCACATCAGCCCCTCAGCCTGACATCGCGTCCCAACTCGGGGATTTTCGTGTGGAATCTAACATGGCGGGGGGCCTTGCGGCATCTCATGGAAATCCATGATAGGCAACCGCGACAAATCATGGAAGCGGTCACGCCCCCCCGACGGCGCTGCCGTGCTGCCGCCGCTCAGGTTCGCGCGATCAAGAGCAAGGTCCAACGGCAACCAACCTATCTTGCGGGATAGGTTCGCTCCCTGGAAATTTCCGCTATTTCCCCTGCGTCAGGTACGGCGTCCATAACGCGAGGACTGCGAAAGCGCTCGCCGCATCGGGGACATCATGCGCAACAAGGCAGCCAATATCATCCGTCGCAGGCTGATCCTCGCCCGGCCGGGGATTGCCGTCAAAGCCGGATACAAACAGCGCAAGCCAACGAACGCCAGCACACATGCTCACGCGCGAGCCGCACCATGAGTCTGCCTTGCCCCTACGATCTTCCTCAAGACTCCCCGCTCGAGACGATCGACGCGCGCCGGCATGAGACCCCGGCCGCCAGCCAGAATCCTGCAAACGAAATGTCACGCGTCCTGCGGACCGCGCCGATTCATCTGGCGACCGACGCGTCCGGCGGCGCCATCGCCCACTGGCATCACGACCCGTTGCACGACGTCGTCGAGCCTATGACCGATCACGTCATCATGGCTTACAACGGCGTGGTACAGCGCATGGAGCGACGGTCAGGAAGATCGGTTGAGGCCGGGACGTTTCGTCCTGGGGTTGTGGTCATCATTCCGGCCGGATCAAGCTCCCGGTGGGATATTCCAAAACCTGTCGATGTCGTTCAGCTCTATCTTCCTCAAGCAACACTGAAGCGCGTTTCCGACGAAACCGAGACCGCTACGCCGATTGATCTCGTGGAGCGAACGGCGCACCCCGACGCCATTACATCCCGATTGCTCCTGAGCGCGGCCGATGTCCTGGAGGGCAATGGGGCCCTGGATACACTGTTCAGGCAGCAATTGACCGACTTGCTAGCCATGCGCCTGCTGGCTGCACACATGGGCAAGCCATCGGCCTACCAACCTGCCTACGGCGGCCTGTCGCCAACAGTGCTACGCCGGGCTGTCGATCGATTGCGGTCGGACAGCGACGTGGACGTGTCGCTTGCCGCCCTTGCCTCCGATGCGGGGCTATCACGCTTTCATTTCTGTCGCGCGTTCAAGGAAAGCACCGGGCTTTCGCCCCACAACTGGCTGCGTCAGTATCGACTCGAACAGGCCATGATCATGCTGCGGAATCCGCATAACTCGGTGACGATGGTCGCAGCGTCTCTTGGTTATGCCTCGCAGACAGCGTTTGCCGCGGCGTTTCGAAAGCTCACCGGCGAAACGCCGAGTGACTGGCGGCGGCGCGGCGCTTAACCGCAATCCCTCTTCAATCGCAGCAATCACCCTGCAACAACGGCGGCAGAGCCGGTGTATACTCCGTCCCGCTCCTCCGGACGATGTCTCCAAGGTGAGATCAGCTCGACGAAGGCTTAGGGTCACCTGACAAAAGGCGGACCCAGCCTATCCTGGGGTACAGTACAGCCGCCGCGAAATATTCCGCAGGTTCCTCCCGCAGCAACGGCGCCAGCACGATCCAGAACACAGCGAAGGCGCTCGCGGCATCAGGGAGGGCGTCATGCATTGTCCGGCTTGCGCTTATGCGATGGGACAACAAACCAGCCGACACTTTATCTGCATGCCGGCCGGGCACAACGCGCCCAGGCGAGTTCCTACGGGCAGACGGGCTCACACAAGGGAGAGTCCATGAGCAAGCCCCGCCTCTGCGATGTTACGCAAAGTTGCCCGCAAGAATCTCCAACTGAGATGACTGACATATCCCGCCAGGGTGACAACACGCCGGCCACCGGCCTTCGTCGTCCGGTCAACGAGATGGCACGCGTTCTGAAGACGACGCCGGTGCATATCGCGTCAGACTTATCCGGCGGCGCCATCGCCCAATGGAGTCATGACGCGTTTCATGAGGTGGTCCAGCCGATGACCGATCACGTTATCATGACATATGTCGGCACCGTGCAACGGCTGGAGCGGCGCAACGGGAAATCAATTATTTCCGGCACGGCACGCGACGGCGCGATCACCATCATTCCCGCCGGTTCGATGTCCCGATGGGACATCTTCCAGCCGATGAACATCATTCAGCTCTATCTTCCGCACGCAACGCTTGCGCGCGTTGCCGACGAAGTGAACATCGTTGCGCCCGGTGATCTCGTGGAGCGAACGGCGGATCCCGACCTCGTGACGTCGCGGCTGCTCGTGAGCGCGGCAGACTCCGTGGAGGGCAACAAAACATTAGACAATTTATTCAGGCAGCAATTGAGCGATCTTCTCGCCACGCGGCTTCTCTCCGCGCACACCGGCCTGCCACCGACCTATCATCCGTCGCTCGGTGGCCTCTCGCCAACGGTGTTGCGCCGAGCTATCGCGCGATTGCGGTCGGACAGCGACGCTGATGTTTCTCTCGCCGCCCTCGCCTCCGATTCCGGGCTGTCACGCTTCCATTTCTGCCGCGCGTTCAAGGAAAGCACCGGGCTTTCACCGCACAACTGGCTGCGCCGCTATCGGCTCGAACAAGCGATGACCATGCTGCGCGATCCCAACAATTCGGTTGCGGACGTCGCTGCAGCCCTTGGTTATGCCTCGCAGACAGCGTTTGCCGCCGCATTCCGCAAACTGAATGGAGAGACACCGAGCGATTGGCGGCGGCGCATGCCTTAACCGCAATTGCTCTTCAATGGCGTCAATCGCTCTGGCGCAGCCGCAGACCTGTTTCGCTAAACCATCATCGTGTCCACGCCTATGACGACGGAGACAAGCGAATGGTCTGCAATAGATCGATCGGGCTGTTCACCGCCCCATCACGACGACGCATCCTGATATCGGCGTTCATGTACGGGATCTCATCGACGTTTCGTTTTTCTTCAGCAGCAGGCGAGAAAACACATAACCCAACGTACGATATACAAGGGATTGATGCCATGACGTCCATCACCACTCGAGACGGTGTTCAATTATTTTATAAGGACTGGGGTCCGAAATCCGCTCAGCCGATCGTGTTTCATCACGGATGGCCGCTCAGCGGCGACGATTGGGACAACCAGATGTTGTTCTTTCTCGGCAAGGGCTTTCGTGTCATCGCCCATGACCGCCGCGGCCACGGCCGATCGACCCAGGTGAGCGAAGGTCATGACATGGACCATTATGCCGCCGATGTGGCCGCGATGGTCGAGCATCTGGACCTGCGCAATGCCATTCACGTCGGTCACTCCACCGGCGGCGGCGAAGCCGCGCGTTATGTCGCCCGCCACGGCAAGGGCCGCGTCGCTAAGCTCGTTCTGATCTCGGCCGTGCCGCCGCTGATGCTGAAGACGCCCGCGAATCCAAATGGCCTGCCCATCGAAGCCTTCGACGGATTGCGCAAGGAGCTCGCCAGCAACCGTTCGCAATTCTATCTCGATTTCGCGAGCGGTCCCTTCTTTGGCTTCAACCGCCCAAACAGCAAGCCATCACAAGCCGTCATCTGGAATTGGTGGCGTCAAAGCATGATGGGCGGCGCGAAGGCGCAGTACGAAGGCATCAAGGCGTTTTCCGAGACAGACTTCACCGAAGACCTGAAGAGCATCACCGTGCCGACGCTGGTGATGCACGGCGATGACGACCAGATTGTCCCAATCGGCGCCTCGGCACCGCTGTCGGCGAAGCTTCTGAAAACTAGCACGCTCAAGATCTTCGAGAAGCTGCCGCACGGCATATGCACCACCCATGCCGACATCGTCAACGCCGAACTGCTCAGTTTCATCAAGGCCTGAGCGACGTCGCTTCACCAATCCGCCTCGTCATCGATCATCAGCAGTCTCGCAGCTCATCAAGAGCGGCAACGGTGACGCGCGGCCTTTTTAAACGGCAAAACCCTTGGCAAACGCCTTGGCAAGCCCCTTGGAGAAAAAGACATGAGACTTGTGATTGTAGGCGCCGGTTTCGCCGGCATGTACGCCGCCCTTTCCGCAGCCCGCCTCCGCGACATCAAAGGCGTGTCGCCTGAAGAACTCGAGATCGCGCTGGTCGCTCCGCAGCCGACGCTGGTGATCCGCCCACGCCTCTACGAACCGAAGCCGGAGACCCTGACGGCGCCGCTCACGGACGTGCTTGACTCCGTCAATGTCACTTACGTGCAAGGCGGCGTCGAAGACATCGATACAAAAGCGCGCTCGGTCGGGGTCATCGACGCCAAGGGCGAACGCAAATCCCTTCCCTATCATCGCCTGGTGATAGCCACCGGCAGCCGCCTGTTCCGCCCGAATATTCCCGGCCTGGCCGAACACGGCTTCAGCGTCGACAATCTCGACGACGCCATCGCCCTCGACCGCCATCTGCACAGCCTTGCGAAGATACCGGCCTCTCCCGCGCGTGACACCTTCGTCATTGCAGGCGCGGGGTTCACCGGCATCGAGGCGGCCACCGAATTGCCTTCACGGCTGCAGACCATTTTCGGCAAGAACGCCAAGCCGCGCGTCATCATCGTCGATCGCAACAGTTCGGTCGCCCCCGACATGGGTGACGATCCGCGCCCAATCATTGAGGACGCGCTGCGCAAAGTCGGCGTCGAGACTCGGCTCAGTGCCGGCGTTTCATCGCTGGATAAATCCGGCGTCACGCTGAGCATGGCGACCGCATCGAAACCATGACCGTGATCTGGGCGGCAGGCAT
>Ga0153954_1000560_pt1 | contig 28398 bp, 21 predicted proteins | sample TSFL038MetaG_FD_102277 | JGI IMG/M metagenome (GOLD analysis project Ga0153954, IMG submission 102277) | Attine ant fungus gardens microbial communities from Florida, USA - TSFL038 MetaG | ecosystem: Host-associated > Fungi > Mycelium > Unclassified | place: USA: Florida, Wekiwa Springs State... | reverse complement strand
CGTTGCTCTCCACCCCGCCTCGCGGCGACGCAGTTACGTTCGGTTACAGGCCGGAGAGTGCGTGCCTGAAGAGGACTTACACCTCTCTGACCATACAGACTTGCAGACGCACTAGGGTGGGCATTGCCCACCGATCTTTGCTGAGGCCAACAGTTTGGTGGGCAATGCCCACCCTACCCAAAGGAATCGCTTACCCGTCAATCGAACGTTGACAAAGCACTAGCGCGGTTATCGCTTGGATCGCCCACACTCAGGCCAGAGAATGCCCCTGTGGCTCGAAGTAAGTAAAGAGGCCGGTGGAGAGACACACCCGTGGCGCCAACCTGGGCCCACTGGTGGACAAGCCACCAGTGCCACCCCATACGGCCATCTACATGGCATCGGTTGATGGTACGTCCAATCCAGAAATCCCAGGGATTTCGTAGGCGATCCCATCGCAATCCGCTCTAACCGGCCTTGATTTGCGGCAATCTTGAACAACGAGAACGGCCGCCGAGGAGAGGAGCCCTCTTCGGCGGAGCGTTCGCCGTCCGCGCAGAGCGGTCGAAGAGATTCGCACCCGTTGACTCGTAGGAGCCCCCCCAAGTGTCTCCCATGATCCTGACGCTGACGTCACTGGCTCAGATCATCCTGATCAACATCATATTATCAGGCGATAACGCCCTGATGATCGCCATGGCTGCTCGCCACCTGCCAGAGCGGCAGCAACGTATCGCAATGATCTGGGGGGGGACCCTCGCCGTCGTCCTCCAACTCCTTCTAACCCTGGGCGTTTCCTACTTGCTGCTCATTCCAGGGCTTCGCTTCGTCAGTGCGATCTTGCTTCTGGGGATCGCGTGCAAACTCGTACAGGACGAGGAAGCAACCGCCCACGAGGGGAGCCCGGCTCCCACATCGCTGAGGACGGCCGTCTTCCGAATCGCGATCGCCAACCTGGTGATGAGCCTGGACAATACGCTCGCCATCGCCAGTGTAAGCGGCACGGCCTCGGCGCTTCAGGCGGTCTGCCTGGCGCTCTCCATCATCGCGATTCTCCTGTTCAGCCAGGTGATCCTGAAGCTGATCAACCGATTCCGCTGGATCGTCTATCTGGGGACGGGCGTCCTGGCGCTCACGGCCGCCGGCATGATTCTTCACGACCTCCGCGAGGTCCCCTCACAAATTCACGTTGCCTGGCCAGTCGATCAACTACCGATCTGGATCGATTGGGGAATTCGAACCGCCGCGGTTCTGGCCTGCTTCACCTCGGGTTACTGGTGGCCTCGCCGAACCCTGGCGTACGACCCGCACTGAGCGTTCCCAGACCTGCCCGGACCACGTTCCAGCGGGTTACAAGGTATGGGGGAAACCGATGGAGAGGCGAGCGGGGGCGGTGGCGAGCCCAGCGCGAAATGGAGTCTTGTTGGCAGGCCTTTCAACATTTACAGGCAATTACGCCAATATTGGTTTTCACAAGCCTCATTCATCCAAGATCTTGCAATCATATTAGCGTGACTATGCCATGCATAATTTCCCTGCTTCACAAACTTTCGAAGGTTTCTACAGGATTGGTCAACACAACCTCTTCCCCCACTCAGGACTTCGGTTGGCCCTTAGAGAATGTTGAGAGGGATGGTTGCAAGCAACCACAGCTTACCCAGGATGCAAAAGGATGCAAACCCCTTGATTCACTTCGGAGTTGTCACGGAGTCGTACTAGAGCCTCGGCAGGCCGAGGCCCCACCGGCGTGACCGCTTGACGGCTTTCTCCGGCTTCTCCAAGATGGGTCGCGAATCGACGCGTTTTGCGATCCGAAACTTCAAGGCGAATCCGCGATGCTCAGTCCGATGGTGGGACAGGTTGTACTCGGGATCTACGCCGCACTTCTGGCTGCTGGTGGACTCATCGGCTTCCTCAAGGCGAAGAGCCGGCCATCGTTGGTCGCGGGATTGATGAGCGCCTTGGCCGCCTTGATCGCTCTTGGGCTGTCGGCCTCCAAGATCGCGCTCGGGCTTCCACTCGGACTCGCCTTGGCCGTGCTCCTCTGCGGCTTCTTCGGGTACCGTTTTGCCCGAAAAGGGGCCAAGTTCATGCCCAGCGGCATGATGGCTGTCGTTAGCCTGCTCGTTGTCGTACTCCTCATCGCGGTGATCCTCGGCAACGCTCCGCCCCCGGGCTGAGGCAACCTTGCCACCCCCCTCTGAATCGAAGCGCGTCTCCTTTCTGCGGCCCATTCTCCTTCGACCCTTCCCGCTCGCCAGGATCCTGGCCCTCCTCGTGTTGATTCTCGTGTCGACGACGATACTCCGGCCTCCGGTCTGGGTTTATTCTGATGTCAAGGCCGCGCAACACGGCCCCCATCAGACTGAGCGCTGTCGAACTGATTGGACTTGGAAAGGATGGTTTAGGCATGGCGCATTCCTCCCCATGGTGTGGATGCTGGCTACGCATGATCGCCGCCTCACTGCTTCTCACTGTGACACCGACCATTCGCCCGGTGGGTGCGGCTGAGTCCGCAGAAAAGGTTGCGGATAAAGAGAAGGCGACCACATCCACCGAGGCCTCCAAATCAAGCGACACCTCTCCCGCGAAAGCGTCTCCGGATCAGACCGACAAGAAGAAACTTAAGGAAACCAAGAAACGTAAGGAAACCAAGAAGGGGAAGGGGAACGGCAATAAGGCCAAGAACGAGGCGGCTCCTAAACTTCCCCAACGCCCGCAAAAGACCGTCGCTCAGCCGACGTTGAATCACGACGAGCTCGACTCTCTGCTCGAGAAGGCGCTCGCGTCCGAAAAGGTCTCGCTGGCTTCGTCGACCAACGACGTCGAATTCGTGCGCCGGCTCTACCTGGACGTGGTCGGGAAACTACCCACACCCGAGCAGGCCCGGGATTTCGTCCAGATGTCCGAAAAGGACAAGCGCGGCAAGCTCATCGAGCACCTGCTTCAAAGCGAGGATTTTTCCCGAAACTGGGCACGCTACTGGCGCGACGTGATCCGTTTCCATGCGACCACTCAGAATGGCAATCGCGTTTATTACGACAAACTCGAGGAGTGGCTCACCGCGGAATTCACCAAGAACACCCCCTGGGACGAAGTGGCCAACGGGCTGATCACCGCCACCGGGCGCGACGACGAAAACGGGGCGGTGAATTTCGCCCTCGCGCATGAAATCAAGGCCGTGGAGGTGGCGGGCGAGGTTTCACGCATTTTCCTCGGCGTCCAGATCCAATGCGCCCAGTGCCACGACCACCCCAGTGACTCATGGAAGCGGCAGCAGTTCCACGAGTTCGCGGCGTACTTCGCCGGACTGCGGCAGAAGCGGGTTGTGAAGGGGGGGCAAGGCCAGCGTGCCGTGTTCGAAGTGATCACTCCGGGCAAACCCCGGTACACGATGCCCGATAAGCAAGACCCGCAGAAGATGATCTTCGTCGCTCCCAAGTTCTTCCTCGACCCCAAGGGGGAGACTCTCCCGGAAGGACTGAGCGCCGTCGACCGCCTGAACACCGTCGCCTCATACGTGACCGGCCAGGACAACCCCTGGTTCGCCAAGGCGTTCGTCAACCGGATCTGGTATGCCTTGATGGGTGAAGGATTCTACAACCCGGTGGACGACATCGGACCGGAACGCACCGCCAAAGCTCCCGAAGTGCTCGAGGCCCTCGCCTCCGAGTTTCAGAAGGGGGGGTACGACGTTCGTTGGCTCTTCCGCGTGATCCTCAATAGCCGAGCCTATCAGCGCGAGGTCCGCTCAACCTACACGGCCTCAGGGCGGACGTCGTTCGCCTCGGTCTGCCCAAGCCGTCTCCGCGCCGACCAGATCCTCGACTCGCTGACCCAGGTCCTGAACCTTCCTCTCAATAATCCGGGAAATAATGGTGGCAAAGTCGCCGCCAAGGCCGGGAAAAAAGGGGATGCCGCCCTCTCCAAAGAGTTGAAGGGCGCGGTCGCCAAGACCAAAGGCATGCAACGCAACGCCAATCCGCGAGCCCCGTTCAACAGCCTCTTCGGTGTCGATCCTTCGACACCCAATGACGACGTGCTCGGAACGATCCCCCAAGCCTTGTTCTTGATGAACAGCCCCCTGATTAATAACGCCATCCGGGGCAACGGCAAGAACGTGCTCGGGCAGATTCTGGCGGCAACCCCCGATGATCGCGAGGCGCTCAACGCCCTCTACATCCGGACGCTCGCACGACAGCCGACCGCCAAGGAAGTTCAGATCTGCGGACGCTACCTCGACAAGGTCGGGAACCGCCAAGAGGCCTTTGAAGACATCCTCTGGAGCCTGATCAACTCGACCGAGTTCATCACGCGACGATAACCACGAATCACACTCATTTTCATGAGGTTCTGATCACTATGTGGGAAAAAAGCATCGTCAAGGTCGCGATGGGCAGTCAGGGTGTGCTCGGTCGCCGAGGGTTCCTGCGAAGTGTCGGTCTCGGAGCGGCCGGACTCGCCGGGGTCAGCTTTACGGACCTGATGGCCCTTCAGGCCGAGGAACTCCGTAAGCGGCAGATGGCCTGCATCCTGCTCTGGATGGCGGGTGGGCCCAGCCAGATGGAGACCTTCGACCCCAAGCCGGAACATGCCAATGGGGGAGGTACCAAGGCGATCGACACCGCCGTCTCCGGCATCAAGATCGCGAACGGTTGGGATAAGACCGCCCAGGTGATGAACGAGATCGCCCTGATCCGCTCGATGACCAACAAGGAAGGGAACCACGAACGGGCGGCCTATCAACTCCACACGGGCTATACCCCCTCGGGAACGGTCAAGCACCCGAGCTTCGGATGCGTCGTCGCCAATGAGTTGGGGGAGCCCAATTTCGACTTGCCGCACATCGTCAGCATCGGCGGCAACTCCGTGGGGGCGGGCCTGCTCGGCGTCGGTCTCGAGCCGTTCGTCGTGCAGAATCCGAACAAGGCACCTGTCAATGTTATGCCAACGGTCGGTGCCCGACGATTCTCGAGGCGCCTTGGCCTCATGCATGCCCTCGAACACGGGGCCTTCGAGCGAGCCGGCGGAGCCGATCGTGTGAAAGATCACACCGCCCTTTACCGCCAAACGGCCGGCATGGTCCTCTCACCCCGGATGAAGGCCTTTGACCTCGATGCCGAGGATCCCAAACTCCGTGCGACGTATGGCTCAAGCCCCTTCGGCCAGGGTTGCCTCCTGGCTCGGCGCTTGGTCCAGGCCGGTGTGACCTTCGTCGAGGTCCGCTCGACAGGGTGGGACACCCACCAGGAGAACCACGATCGAGTGCGGAAGAACGCCGAATCGGTCGACCCCGGATTCGCCACGCTCATCACCGACCTCAAAGAACGAGGGATGCTCGACAAGACGCTGGTCATCTGGATGGGAGAGTTCGGTCGTACTCCCAAGCTCAACCCCAACGCCGGCCGCGATCACTTCCCCCGCGTCTTCAACGTCGCCCTTGCCGGTGGTGGTATCAAGGGAGGGCAAGTCATCGGCGAATCGAGCGCCGACGGTACCGAGGTGAAAGAACACCCGATCGCCGTTAACGACCTCCTCACCAGCTTCTGCCATGCTCTCAAGATCGACCCTCGCAAAGAAAACATGAGTCCCCTCGGACGGCCGATCAAAATCGTCGATGGGGGCAAAGTCGTGACGGAACTCTTCACCTGAGGCAACTTGTCGGTCGAATTCCCAGGGTGGCCCGGCGGACTCGAGACGCGATTCTCCCCCCTTTCACGCAAGCAAAGGTGGAAAAATGTTGCTCAGTTCATGCCTGGCCACCTCGCGTTTTGTGCCCTGCCTATATACCCGCTTTTCTTACCCATCGTCCCGAAGTTAACGCCGAGATCCAACGCGCTGAGAGGCACAGTTCCTACTTTCCGCAGGTTCGTTCGGCATGGCAAAAAAGGTCTCGTGTCGGTCATTCTTACAATACGTCATGCAGGTTGTACAACCTGCACCACCGACACTACCGCTGTCATCGACCACCAGGGCAATGCTCAAACGAAACCGCAGGCGGGATCAATCGTCCTAATTGTCGCTGGCGACTCTACTTGAAGCACGGCTCCCGAGATTCCCTCGCTCGTCTCGCCGTAGCGACCTTGTTGTGGCACGGGGCTTGCTAACAAAATAGGCCGCTTCCCGATTAAACCTCCCCACCCCTCTCTCTGACTCCCAGGATGGGGTCATTAGAGAGTCCAAGGATTCTTTCCTCCGGATCGGGTCGTCGCGACCACCGCAATCGGAGGATTACGACGGAAGCTCAAAACGAAGGTGTGGTTGCGGTGGTGATCGTCCTTGCGGACGAGGATGACGTCTCGAACAGGAGGTTCGTGATGGGTGCCGTGAAGATTTTCAGCCTATGCTTTGCCAGCCTTGCTCTCTTCGCCCAGGTAGCCCAAGCGGATCCGATTCCCTGGACATGGTGGATGATCTCCAACCCTAGTTTTACCCCAACGCTTTCCGACCCTACAAACTCACGAGACGCGTTTTCGGCACTCACTGCGAATCCCGCCCCGATCACGCCCGCTCCTGTCTCAACTCCCCCCCCCCCACCGACTCCTGCCCCGGCACCTGTGATCACCGCAGTTCCCACAACAACGCAGACAAATTTTTCCATCCCGTCGGCCGAGACCCTTCAAACCACCCCATTCACCACAGGTTTGACCGAGTCGAAGGCAAACGCCTTCATCAATTTCGGTTCGGGTCCCTACGCCAACGACTCTCTGATCACGAATGGCAACGCCCAGCCGTGGTACGACAGCTCTCAGATCACCCACATCTTCGGAGGGCAACCCACGGCCGCGCAGCGAACGGACTTTGCCAAGGCCGTGGTTCAGGACGTTCAGCAGGCGTTCCAATTGAGCGGCGTGCCGGTCACTCTGACCAGCGACCCCAACGTCCCAGCCGCCCACATGCTCAGCCTTGTCTCGAATACGAACGCCAAGCTGGATAAGACCGCGATCGGGATGACCGAAGTGGGAGGGAGCGGCTTCAGCTTCATCGACAACATCGCCCCTTCGGCCATGTCACTGAAGCAGCTCGAATGGATCACCGCCCACAATATTTCTCATGAGTTGATGCTGGCCTTCGGGGTTACCGAGAGCTACGACACCTCGGGGAATTACATCGACGCACGGAATGCGAATATGTCGATGATGGTCAGCCCTGATTCGACGTTCAGCCCGGCAGCCGCCCAGGCCTTGCTGACCAAGGACTTCGACAGCAATGTGGACACCAACATGCAGGGCGCTCAGCTCATCGACCCACAGCCCGTTCCCGAGCCGGCCACATTGGCCTTTTGGACTCTGACCACCGCGGCTCTTACCATTACGCGAAGAAACCGCTCTCGCCGCATGAAAACCGCCTGAGATCGAATGACTGCATTAGAATATTCTTGAAATCAAGGCAGAAGGCCGTGTTGCTCAGGGTCTCAGGTCGTCACAGTCGACCTGGCCTCAGCATCACGGCCTCGTTCATTTACTGATCGTCAGGAAAGTAATGCCCGCAGAAAGGCCGCTTTTTCAGGGAAAATGAAGTGTTTGGTTGGACATTACTTTCCTGACTCTCAATAGAGACAGGATTCAAGCCTTCCGGCCTCTCGACCGGCGAACAAGGGCAGGGGAGTCCCTCGAAGAGGAAGGGGCTGCTCGCATCTTCGGTCGGAGCACAGCTTCCCTTCCCGGACCCGCCAACACCTGGGCGGGTAGCTCTAACCGGACCCGACGGCCGGCTGCCCGACAGGCTCGACGACCGCGAAGGTCGGCCTGCGCATGTCTTCAATCCTCAACGCGCACGTACGGATTCCGGAGCAGCGCCCGTGAGATCAGGCGTTCTCCACGGCCTTCCGTCAGCGGTTCCGGTTTATCAGGATTGCGCGCACTTGAAAGGCCTACCCGCGTTATTCCGATCGAACCGATTTTTCGCAAGATACCAGACCCGATCAACCGATGTTGGGGATATCGGCCGAGGGGCCAGCCCTCTCGGCACGGTACCGTTGCCGCTCCTCTCGTGGAAGCGAAGGCGACGTCCGTAGCATCTGTTCTCGGGCCTAAGCGGGCCCATTAACATTCGGCCCGAGGTCCCCGAGGGAACTCGGTTCGCAAACGGGAAAGGAGTTCCCAATGCGTTGCCTCGCTCGAGTCGGTCTGGCCCTGTGCGGCCTCGCCTTAACGACCCCGACCTCTATATGGGCTGATCCGCCAGCGTCACCCAACACCCTCGAGTTGACGAACCCTGCCGACCTCCCCAATACGAGCAAGCCAAAGCCGAACAAGAGGACGAGGGGGAAAGCGAAGGTGAGCCAGGCCCCTACGCATCAACATCAGAAGGATTGGCTGGGCCGGGAAATCGTGTGCCCGACCTGCCAGTACAACCGGTTACGTGCTCAGGGAATCAATGTCCCACCGCCGCCCGGTCTTGCGACCCCCGGACAGGCACCGGCCCAGGGGGCGGGCGGTCCCGGGGTGGCGGTGGTGGTCCAATCGGCTCCAGGCGTCCCTTTGACTCCGGGTCAGCAGGTGACGCCCGAGATGCAAGCCTTCCTGAATCAGATCCCGACCCAGCCCGGCCAGATCATCATCGTCAACCCGAATGATATTCCGGGTCATGCGGTTGTTGGTGATTCGTCCGCGCCCGGCCTCGCGGTCGTGGGTGAAGCCGCTCCAGGAAGCGAGCCAGCGCCGGTTGGACCGGCGACGCAACGGCAAGGTTTCCGTCTGGCACGACGTTCAGCCCCCTCGGCGCCAACCGACGGTTCGGTCATGCCCTCGAGCGTCACGTCCGCAAGCACGCCGATGGCTGTGGGTTCTTCCGGCAACCCTCACGTCTTCTCCCACTTGTTCGGAATCGCCGCCTTCGGTCGCGATATCCGCGACGGCATTGCAGCCAGGGAGCAGAAAAAGCGCGACAAGCACGCGGCCATCTCCTATGACGCGCCGAACGAAAAAGTGACCGAGCTACCGGCCTCGATGGTCTACGATCACTAAAACCAGCGGCTCCGATGCTGGATCTGGCTCGCTGCGGGACAGGAGTCCGAGTCCACAAGCCAGCCGAAAAATCGCGACGTTCGTCTCAAGCCGACCCCTCATTACACGATGAGGGGCCGGCTCGTCCATGCGCCCCAAGGATTCGCTCCAGAAGTAGGGGCACTCGAACCGATGGTCTATGTCTAGGCCGTCCTGGCTCCCAATCGACCCTTTAGGGTTCGAGGGGGATAAGGCCAGTGACGCGAGTCACAACAACCCTATCGCGGCACGTGAGCATGAGGCGATAGGAAGTGCACTCGAGGAATGGCCTCGCGGCTCCGCGAACGACCCGGGTTTGGCGGTCGGTTTCGATCTCCATACCTGCTACGGTATCGTGCCGTTTCGCGGAGGCCTCGAAATGTCGGCGTGTTCCGCGCGTAGGAAGGCGCGGAGGACTGCCGCCTCTCGCTCGATTCCGGACACTCCAGGAGGGAAAAACCGAACGATGTAAAGGGAGTGACCATGCGTTTCGGAAATTGGCGAGGGGTAACGTTCGCGTTCGCCCTTGCGACGTTGATGGTTGCCGGACGTCCAGGCTCGACGCGGGCCGATGGTTTTCACACGATTCCGCGAGAAGTCGAGGCCGTCGACCTCAACAATGGGGGACCTTATTACGCTCCCCCCGTTCCTTACGGCCACTACGCCAAGGACAACGCCTACCTTGGTTACCTCGGCGCTCCCTTCGGGATGCTCAAGGGCCTCTTCCATCACGGAGAAGGTGCCGGCCAAGGCCTTGGTCACGGCTTCGGCCACGGCCACGGCCTCGGGGGTGCAGGCTGTGCCGATGGCCAGTGCGGTGGCGGAATGGATCAGGGCTCTTGCGTTGCGTGCGGAGGGGCCGGGGCTGGCTGCGGCTTCTGCCAAGGCAAGAAGCTTCTCCATGGCCTTGGTCGGGGATGCGGCAATGCTGGCGGATGCTTCGGCAACGCCACAACTGGCGGAGGTGCAGTTCTGGCGACGGAACAGGTTTCCCCTGTCCCATCCGCTCAGTCCCTGTGCTCCGAGCCTGGCTGCTTCCTCAAAGCGCGACATTTCCACCGGCGAGGGCAAGGTTGCAACCGTTGCAGTGGTCTCGGCTGCGGAAGCTGCCAAGATTCGTCGCTCTCCGCTGGGAGGCTCTGCGGTAGCTGCCATGGTTCCGGGTGCAGACTCTGCGGTGGGCTGGGACTCTTCGGCGGACACGGTGGCGGTTCCGGCTGCAACGCCTGCGGTGGCAGAGGCTGCAACCTTTGCCAAAGCGCCCATGGCCTGCTCGGCGCAGCTCATGGTCTGATCGCCAAGGCGCTTCACAAAGGTGATATCAAGTATTTCGTGGGTGCGGGCGGACCCGTCCCTCTCACTCCCGGATATGTGCCTTACGTCGTGACCACCCGGTCACCGCGTGACTTCTTCGCCTTCCCGCCGTTCACCGACGTCGACCCCTGAACCACCGGTCGTGCAACCCCCGGCACGTCCGACAAACCGAAAAGGCCCGGCGCAAGTCGCCGGGCCTTTTTCTTTTGAGCGTCGCCGAGAGGCCACCCCGAGAGCCTCCGACCTTCGGCCTCGCGACGCTGTCACAGGAATTCGCGATTCTTGATCCGCGACGGATCGCCGGAGCCTTGACGCTCCAATATCTGATTTTGAAACGACCGCGCCTCGTCAAGGCTTCCTCTTCCCAATCTCGGAGGGTGCGAGGTTGGGAAGAGCGCCTCAGACAATTTACTTAATTAATTATTTATAATACATAAATATATCAAAAGACTGATTCTTCGATTCGCAAACCTATGGCTTATCAACCTTACGAGGCTCGGCTTTCGCTAAGGTCGCCATGATTGAGGGACAACCTCCAGGATCGGGATCTCTGGCAGGTGGCTTCGCCTGGCAGGAAGAGTTTGGTTCGTTCATCGACGCGACTCACCACATCCTGATACGACTTACTCAACATACGCAACAATTCGAGTCCGCGTGGGAAATGCAGGACGGAGCATCCCCGCCGTCTTGAGGTTCATCCACAGCCTAAGGCTGTTCATGGCTTGCCCATGGGGTGATGGGCTTGGCCGTCGTTGTGGTTCTGGTGTTGAGGAGCCGTTCCCGGGTGTTGCGGATTCCTTCCAAGGAAAGGCTCAAGGCTCTGCGGGAGGTTCACGCCCGGGTTATTACCCATGTTGGGTAAGTTCAGCGGTCCCGCGGGGACCTGGAGCGGGACCAGCATGGGAACTTGCACCGGGGGTCGATCCGCAAGCTGCCGGATCCAGATCATCACTTGATTAAGAGTCATCCTGAGTTCCCGAAGATCTTTGCCGATCGCTTTCTCGCGAGCGGTGGCGTCGCTTTTCAACACTTCGAGTTCACGACGCAGTTGATCGAGATCGAGTTCAGGTCTCTCGGTGGGAGGCGGCCCGGGCATGGGGGTGTTTAGCCGATCCTCGAGTTTGGTCAGGCCCGCTTCGAGGCGGGCCACGAGGAGTTCGGTGACACGATTGCGCGGTTCCGGTGCACTCTGAGGCGGAGCGATGTCCTTCGCCGGTTTCCGGGGAGTCTGGGCCGCCGTCTTGAGTTCCTTTTCCTTCGCGGCGCTCTCGGCCCGAGCGGTTTCGAGCTTCTCAAGAAGACTCCGCCATTCCTGCTCGCGGCGCACGTTGGCCGTTTCCAGGCGACGGATTTGGCTCTGTTGATCACGCCAGGACACCCCCACGGCGACCAGGATCGTGGCAGCGGCCGCGAGGGGCAGGGGGCTCCAGCGCTTGAGCGATGGGGCCGGCGCGGCCGGTAGGACCGGGCCGTGACGAATAGCGGCTCTCGGCCTTTCGTGCGGAGGAGGAACCACATCGAGCATGCTTCGGGTCCGCTCTCTCAAGCCCTCGAGAAAGAGGCTTGCCTCGCTCGCCGGTTCCGCAAGCTCGCGCCGGATCGGTTCGGCTGCGCCGTCGCCTCGATCGGCCAAGTAGTCGACGATCAAATCGAGTTTCGTCCTCATCGGATCGCCCAGTCTCTCGGGACAAGGTTCAGGCAAATGATCCAGGCGGCAGCCCATTGCTCCACCAGCTTCTTGAGTCCCTCGACCCCCTGGATCGACCGCGGAGGGTATCCGAGCGACTCCTCGGTCCGCTTCAGGATTCGGTTGGCCTCGGTCTCAAGCTGCTCTCGATTTCTTGAGCGGATGGCTCGCTCCCAGAACGGTTCGGAGAACAGGTGATAAAGGCACCAAAATCGTTCATGATCGATGGGCCCAAACTCATTGATAGGATTCAATCGAGCACGAACGTGGGTCAGAGCTGCGAGGTAGCCTTCCAGAGCCAACTGATGGCGGATGGGAAACGGCAGATCGTCGAAATCACTCCGGAACTCGATGAGCACCAACACGAGGTGGCTGAGAGAGATGCTCCCGCCGGTCGTCCACCGAGCGACGGCGGAGCGATCGACTCCGACACGCCCGGCGAGTTCTTGCTGAGACCAGCCGTGATCGGCCAGTTTTTGATCGATCCAACTCCCGATGGCCTGGCAGCAGATCCGCGCAGGACCCTCCCGGAATCGCCGGGCCACACTGTCGGCGAAGTCTTCCTGGCGATCGATCTTGAGCTTGCGTATGAACTTATCCGCAAGAAATCGATAGACTTCGTCGCAGGTCGGCTTCCCCGCTGCGGGCACGACAGCAGGCTGCCCTCGGCCGCCGGCGGAAGCTTCCGTCATCAGAGTCCCCATCACCGCCTCGTGGGAATTCCATAGTCGAAAGGCGGCGACCACCGATCGCGGCGGCCGAGCCCCACGTCCACGTACTGAGCTTGGGATTATACTCGAAACCGCTCGCGAAGTTGTGAATGCCGCTCACCTTCTTTGACCGCGGTCATGCCTACCATTGGGGCGTGACAGGTCGTTCTCGTCTTGTTCGAGGGCAACGGGGCCTTCGACTGTCCTGTCGTCGTTGCCTCCTGTGCGGGAGCCCCAACATGCGGTCGTGGTCGTTAACAGCGATTCGCTGTCTCGCCACTGCAGCACTCGTCCTCACGGCATTCGCGATCGGCCTCGGACGATGGCAAACCAAATCCGACGAAGTCCGAATTCCCTCCCTCCCTCTCTATCACCCGATCCAAAAATACCAATCCTTGGATCCCGACCTTGGCACCCCAGTCCTCGACGTCCTGACCGGTAAGCTCACACGGCTTGAGCTTCCCGAAACAGACACGCTCGTGAACGCCTCATGCTCACCTTGGCGCGATAACCTTGGCCGGTTCCACGTCGTGGGAAGTTGGCGATCTCGACCCCACAAGATTTGGGATCCCAAGAATAGGTCCGGCTTGGCACGGTTCGCATTCCCCGGAGGAGAACCTCTCGATCGGATCGAATTCCACCTAAGTCTGGAAGATCCTCCTTGCTGGGCACCCGACACTTCAGGGCGCGTGCTTTGCGTCGCAGGCGACTGCCGTATTTACACATTAGCATTTAAAAAATTTCGAAATAATAACATTAACAGAGACACAACACCTCAGCTCACGAAACTCACCTGGAAAGTGCCTGTCCCCAGGGAGAATCACTTCCTGATAAGTCATGTCACTTGGCCAAACGATCTCCGATTCTCGAACATCGTCGTGGTCTCGGCCTCGGATTCGACGAGGTTAGCGCCGCTCTTGGGCCACGTTCCGGTCGGCCTTCCGCTCGAGGGGCAACATCTGTGGTGGCTCCGGCTCAGCCGAGACCGTCACGCCGTCGAGGCAGCCGGTCGCCTTTGGCCGTCAAACCCGGCGCTCGACCAGGCCTTCAGCGAACGGTTGCCAAACTTGATACGCACGCCCCAAGGCGACCTCGTGCTCGCTTACCTTCGTTGTCGTAAGGCCCCGGGCGATACCCAACTCATGTTGGCACCGGTGACCCTCTCCACGAACGAGGGGGTTCCCCAGGTCGATCCGAAACAAGCGATCGAACTGGCCAATCAGTGTCTCATGAGTCCGCCCGGCTTTTCGCAGGATGGTCGCTCGATTTTCGCGATCCAGGCCAACGGACGGAACCGCATGCGACTGTTACGCTATTCCGTGGAAGAGGCCATGGCCCGGCGTCAGGCGTCGACACAATCGCTACATCCGGAACAAGCCGCCAACTTCGCCGAATGATCACATCGAGATTCTTGAGACCAAGGGTTTACCGCGATGAAGTGGCGTCGAAAAAGAGCCGAAAAAGAGAGTGAAAGGCCGGCCGGACGCGCCGAGCCGTGAACCCGAGCCAGCCAGGAGGGGGTTTGCAATGCGAGACGGAGCCTCTGTTTTCCGCCGGTCCGGAGCTCCGGGCTCCGGCATCCTCGGCGCCTTGCTCTTGATGGTGATCGCCGCGCCGGCTTTCGGCCAGATTCCTCAACCCGACGTATCCGAAGTCTCCAAACGGAGTGGCTTATTCACGCACTTCACGCCGATCGTGCCCTATCTTCCGCCCGACCCCCGTCGCGATAACTTCTATGACACACGCTTCGGTGATCGGCCCGACACTCCCCACCCGAACAGCATCAAAGAAGGCGGACTCTACGGGAAATTCTGGAAGTCGAGGTGCACGGCGAGCGTCTACCCGTTCTTCTTCGGTAGTCCCGGGAGGAGCACAATCACGGCGGAATGCTACCCCGGCCCCAGATCGCTCCGCCTCTTCCAAACTTTCCTCCACCCCTTCAAACCGGTCGGCATGTACTACGACCAGGGGTCATACGTTCCCATCCACGACTTCCAACCCCTTGTTCCCGGACCAGGGCCCTATCCCATCCCCTGGTTCTATCGCGGACCCGGCGGCGGCTGAGCCTCGCCGTTGAGCCTTCGACAATCTCGGGACCAGGGACATACGCAAGCAAGGAGCGGCCTCGGCGAAGGAGCCTGGGGCCGCCCCTGCGAGAGTCGTGATCAACACACAAAAATCTATCCCGGGCTTCCCCGCGGACATTCTTCCTTCGGCTCGGGACGACAAACCAATTCAGCAAAGAGACCGTCGTCTCTCACATCCCAAGTCCGCTTCGTGAAACGAACTTCTGAGCCTTCGGAATCGTCGCTTTCCTCTCGGAAAGATAGGCTCAGCCCAGCGTGCCTCGCGGCAGACGAAGCGACCTCCTGAACGTTAGTTCCTTCTTGCCGGCGTTTGCGCATCCTCATCCCAACCTCGCATGGGTTCCTGTGCACCTGGCTGGGACACATGGCAGGCCTGAGCCTGGGCAACTGCACGGTCTTCGCTGAGATCGCTCCCTCCGCATCCTACATCGCCGCGCCCCCGGCCGTGCGACTCACACCCCCCATCTAGCGCGGTCTTCTCGTAGAGCAGGCCTTGACCTGCCTGGGCTGTTCGCTGGAGCCTCGGCAGGCCAAGGCCTGCCCTACAATAAACTTGCCGGATGCACCACACCTTCATGCGTCCGTCCCGGTTTCGAAAACAAAGAGGGCCGCACGGTGAAAGCGCGGCCCTCCAGCAGCAAGAATCGAAAGGGGTGCGGCTCAGTTGGCCTTGGCCGCGCCCTTCTTGCGGGCGGCATAGTGGATCTTCGAGGCCACCGACTTGTCGTGTTCCACCTTCACCTGGATCCCCTTGTTCCCTTTCTCCTTGGCCTTCTCAACGCCCTTCGCCAGCTTGGCGAGGTCGACGGGGTTGGAGCCCTTCTTGGTGACGACTTCCGTGTCACCCGTGATCGTCACTTCCACTTCTTTGTCGCTACCCTTCTCGACGACCGTGATCTTCTTCCCTTCCACATCAACCTTCGTGATCACGCCGATGAGCTCGTCGGCAAGCGTCGAACCAACGATCAAGCCCAAGGCCACAAAGCTGGTGGTCAGCATCAGCAAGAACGTGCGACGGTTCTTCATCGAAACTTCTCTCCTTCGACTCTTCTCTGAACGAACCGACTCCACGATTGGCCCAGAGCCCATCGTGCCAAGCCGGAGAACAGCTGCACCTCGGTGGGAGCGATGCCAAGTATGGCGGAAACAGGCCAAAATCGATATATCCGACTCAATCGATCAAGATTAGCACTATCCGTAACCATACCGACAGTGGAAGTTAGCGTCGCCGGGCGCAATCACGGTGGGCAAATCTGGCGCGGGATTTTCGCAAAACGAAGATCGCCGAATTCTCTTTCCCAAATCGAAAGAAATACCCCAGGCGCCGCGATCAGCGAGAATGCAACCGGGGAGGATGAGCCGGAGGTCACGGAATCCTTTCTTAAGGCATTTCCAGAACCCTGACCCGTTCGGCCGCGACTTTGGCCTGAGTGGTCTTAGGGTACTGAGCCACCACCTTGCGATAGAACTCCCGCGCCCCGTTGCGTTTTCCTGCTTTCTCGAGGTTCTGGCCCGACTTCAGCAAGGTTGCCGCTCGCAGGGCAGGATCGACGGGCCTGGCCGCGATCGCCACCGGCTTCCGTTTGGCCACCGCCTTCTTGTTAGAACCCCGGCGCCCTCTCTGGGTATCGTCGGAAGTCCTGAATCGGATGATATGGCGGAGCAGCGTGTAGAGAAGCTTCCCTTTCTGTGGTCCCTTCAGGATCCGGACCGTGACGGCAACATTCGACGCCGTTTGCGCACCGACGGCAACTCCGACATTCTCAACCACGACCTGCTGGGTTCTGAGCACAACCTGGACGGGATCCATAGCCAGGATGACGGCCGGGGTCTCATCGTCGAGAATGATCGCCTTACCCTCTTTTTCAAGCTGGTCCGAACGCGTCGAGTTCTCCATCGCCAGAGACTTCATGTATTCCAAAAAGTCCTCGGGGGTGGTGGTGGCCCAAATCGCGAAGGACTCCCCCTTCTCGTCTTCGTCGTAAAGCACGACGTGATCACCGATCGAGGGCTGGTAGGACCTGTCGATCACACGTCGGGGAGTCGGGGCCTCGGAGTTGGAGTTCCCTTCGGCCGGCTTGGCGGTTGAGTCATTACTCGGCTCGGGCGACTTACCCGGCTCTTCTTTGCTGGGTTTACCGCTCTCGGACGTTACAGGATTCGCGGCCTCCGGTGGAGCGTCGGCGACGACGATCGCGAGGCATAGGAGCAATGAGTTCATCTGCAAACGGCTCCCCAGACTTGCTCTTGCCGGGTTCATCCCCGGGGCGCCTTCAAGACATCAAGAACCATTATATCCCTGGTTTCGACATCGTCGAGGCCTCACGCATCTTCCACGGACGAGTTCCCTCGACGCACCGAGAAGCTCCAATTCATGAAGAAACCACAAAGAAACGCAGAAGGTTTGGTTGCCTCCCCTCGCAAAATCGAGTGAGATAGGCTCTTCCAACCCGAGGAGGAGCCTACCATGTCAACCGTCCGCGACATGCTTGCATGGCTGCTTGTCCTGGGATTTATTTCCGGGATCTTCTGGTATTCGAACAGTTTGAGTGAATCTACGGGATTTGAGAGTGATAAAGTGGGCCGATGTCCCACGGACTGTCGCTACAAGAAACATTGGGGGCCCGAGTTAGACCCCCGGCTATCGTTCATTGGAGCATCAACACCTCCCTATTGTCCGCTCCACTCGAATCGGTCTCGAGATTCTCGGGGCTGAGGGCATCACTCGTGATTCGGGATCATCTTGGCAGGATGACGGACTGGCTCTCGGCCCGGGGAACCGAAGGAGGTTGAAGGCTCGATGGATGTTGGGGAAGGGCAAGCAATAAGGAAATCCTGATGATTGGTATCCTCGGGATCTAGCCTTCCCCCTATAATCAGTACGAACGCAACAAGATCTACCCTGGAGTGTCATTTTCGGAGGTAGATCTCGTGCTTCTCCGCCAAGGATGAGCGGATACCAAAGCGCGGCGGAGGTGGTTTAAGATCGCCCTGCGTCGAGCATGGTATGGTTTAACGGACAACGAAGACACGAATCGACACCGCTCCACCCCCCTGGGGCACCGAATCGACTGGATGATGACGAGGTAGGAGAGGGGCTAGGGCGGAGAGGCCCTTCCAGCGTGCTTCGGTCCATCTCCAGAGCGATCAACCAGGACACACTTGATGAGATCTCGACGCGACCAACATCCCGACCTCAATGAATGTGCCCTTGAGGATCGAATTTTGCTGGCGGCACCGTCCCAAACGCCATCGCAGTTCCTTGCGATGAATAGCGGACAGCTCGTGGCTCCCGGCGGCTCCGGCGCCGGCGGAAGCTCGGGGGGATCCTCGGGCAACTCAGTCTATCCGGGGCCTTTGTTCTACAACTACAACCCCGTCAATAATCTGAACGCGTTCGCAGTCCTCGGCGCTGTCACCGGGGGAGCGGTCACGAACGGCTCAGGGTCGAGTGTTTTCTCCATCGGTTTGAGCAACTCTGTAAATGGCACAGCCAGTCAGCTTAGCTCGAGTGCGGCCCGCACCATGAGCAGCGGCGGCGGTGGCGGCGGTGATAGTGGAGGCGGTGGTAACGGTACCGGAGGGCGTGCCGCCAATCCGAACTCGGGCTTCGGCGGGTCTTTCAGCTCGGGGTTCAGTTTTGCACTTAATAGTGCAAATAACTTCGGAATGGGTACAGCCGCCCTGGGCTCCGTACCGGTTCACACATTCGGTGGCGGTGGCGATTTCGTTGATTCACCCTACGGGCAACCCGATCCTGATGCGGCCGTTCCCGAGGAAACAGAGCAATCGCCCATCAACCTCGACGAGGGCGCGCCGAAACTTGGTCCTGCCGGCATGCGAATGAGGCGTCCGACCGGAAGCACCGGCGGAGGGATGAACCCGTCAGGGGGCAGGGCACCCGTAAGCAATCCTATGGGTGCACCTGCCAGCGGCGAAGGCGGCTCCTCAGGCATGTGAGCGAGCGACCGCTTCCCTCCTCGATGGATTCGCACCGCCGGATGATGCACCTAACCTGCCTGAGAAATCCAACGAACTGCCGAGCGACCCTCTAAAAGTGTGCTTGACTTCCGGCAGACTCTCGCCTTGGCGCGTGCCACGGCCTATGATTCCCGTCCGAACCCAACACAGCCGGGTGCGTCGCCCCGGAAGCCCTCGGCATTGAGGATGCGGTGTCTTCAATGCCTCACGACCTCGCCGCGCGAGGACCGGGGGGGCACGCGACTCGAAACCGACTCGAGAGGGATTCGACCGATGCACGACGATTCGTTGAACCTCATCCCCACGGTCTCACCCACGAGACGTGAATTCGTCGTCACCACACTGGCCGCCGGCTTCGCCCTTTCGGTGCAGCCCGTCTCGGCCCAGACGATCACGACCGACACCCAGGGTCTCGATGCCGGCGAAGTGACGATTCCCACCAAAGACGGCAAGATCCCCGCCTATCAAGCCCGCCCCCAAGGCGCAGGTCCATTCCCCCTCGTGCTTGTCGTCCAAGAAATCTTTGGTGTTCATGAGCACATCAAGGACATCTGCCGACGCCTTGCCAAGCAAGGTTACTTCGCCGTCGCCCCCGAACTGTACGCCCGACAAGGGGACGTCTCGAAGATCACCGACTTCCAAGAAATCATCTCCAAGGTCGTTTCCAAGGTCCCCGACGCGCAAGTCCTCGCCGACCTGGACGCGACGGTGGCCTGGGCCAAGGAGACCGGGAAGGCCGACACGGCGAAACTGGCCATCACCGGCTTCTGCTGGGGCGGCCGGATCGTTTGGCTGTATGCCGCTCATAATCCGAACCTCAAGGCCGGAGTGGCGTGGTACGGCCGGATCGTCGGCGACGCCGATCCGCTTCACCCGAAGCATCCGATCGATGTCGTCGCACAGCTCAAGGCCCCGGTCCTCGGCCTCTACGGCGCGGCGGATACCGGAATTCCCGTCGCCTCCGTCGAAAAAATGCAGGCCGCTCTGAAAGAGCACGGCAAAACCGCCGAAATCCTCATCTATCCCGACACGCCCCACGCCTTCTACGCCGATTACCGTCCCTCTTACCGCAAAGAGCAGGCGGAAGACGGCTGGAAGCGGCTGCTCGCCTGGTTCAAAAAACACGGCGTGGCATAAACAACCGTAAATAGCGGTCATTCAAGAGACGAGGCCGGCTCTCGCGTCGCAACGCACGAGAGAGCCGGCCTTCCTTCTTATCAGGACCTTGGCCGGGTACGCCATCGCACGATCGACCGGCCGTGGAGAAGGTTCTTTATGGAGAGTCAGGAATGTAAAGTCCACATGCTGACCTGAGACACGCATCAGGGTTTGTTCCCCGTAGGACAGGCCTTGGCCTGCCGAGGCTCTCGCCAAGGCATCGGCAGACCAAGGCCTGCCCTACAAGAGTCTCGCGGGACGGGCATTACTTCTCTGACGGTAAATCGTGAAGGGTGAGGCCGTTGGGGGTCTTGATCTCGTGCCAGGGTTTTCGGTCTTATCAAGAAGGAAGATATCCCCATTTCCTCGTGAGAGTCTTTTCATGCCCTTGCTCCGACAAATTGCCCAGCTCGGCCACCCCGTACTTCGCACGGAAGCGGCTCGGGTCGTGCTCCCCGCCTCAGAGACGATCCGGGCGCTCGTGAATGACATGCTGGAAACGATGCGCGACGCCAACGGCGTGGGGATCGCCGCACCTCAGGTCTACGAGTCGTCGGCCATCTTCATCGTGGCGTCTCGCCCTAATCCGAGGTATCCCGAGGCGCCGGCGATGGAGCCGGAAGTGGTGATCAACCCTGAGATCCTCGAGCGTTCCGAGGCGATGGTCAAAGGGTGGGAAGGGTGCCTGAGCATCCCCGGGTTGCGGGGAAACGTGCCTCGGCATCAACGGATCCGGGTGCGCTACCAGACCCTCGAGGGGGACCAGGTCGAGCGCGAGTTCAGCGACTTCGTGGCCAGGGTCTTCCAGCACGAGGACGACCATCTCCACGGGCTCGTCTTTCTCGATCGGCTGGAGAGTTCCAAGGACCTGGTCTGCGAGAAGGAATTTCAGCGGCAATTCCACTCCTGAAGACGCCGGCCGGCCTGCGGAGGCTCACACCTTTGCCGCTTCCAGGCCCTGATAGTCGGTCGTCCCGAGGGTCGAGAGGTTGTGATCTTCCTGTTTGGGCAATGATTCATGGTACTCTGGACCACCTCCCGCTAAAATCGTCGGAATCAGCGGCTTCCAGGGGCGGGAGCCCGTGCGCCTCGTTCTCTTTCTTATCGAGTCGATAAGCTGATGAAAGCTGTTGCCGTTCTCCCGGGCAAGCCGAACAGTGTCCATCTCGTCGAAATCCCAGCGCCTCGATTAACGGACCAACCCCAGCCCCACGTTTGCCGCATCCCCGAAGGCCGTGCGGTGCTCGTCAAGGTGCTCCAGGTTGGCGTCGATGCCACCGACCGCGAAATCAACGAAGCCCTCTACGGCAACGCCCCTCCGGGTGGCAAGCATCTCGTCATCGGTCACGAGAGCTTCGGCCGGGTCGTGGAGGTGGGAGACCAGGTCACGGAGCTCGTGCCGGGCGATTATGTCTCGTGCACTGTGCGCCGGCCCGGCGGCTCCCTCTTCGACACGATCGGGCGCAATGATATCACCAGCGAAGAGGTCTACTACGAGCGGGGGATCAACCTCTGCCACGGATACCTCACCGAGTATTTCGTCGACGACGCCGAATTCATGGTCAAGGTACCGCGCAACCTCAGGCATCTCGGAGTGCTCTCCGAACCGGCCAGCGTCTGCGCCAAGGCCATCGAGCAAGCCTACCTGGCGCAGCAACGGCTCCAGGTCTGGAACCCGAAGCGTGCGTTCGTGCTGGGCGCCGGCCAGATCGGGCTGCTCGCCACGATGATGCTCAGGCTCCGCGGACTTGACGTCTACACCCTGGCCACCAAGCCCGGCCCCCACCGCAAGTCGGAGATCGTCGAGGCTTATGGAGCCTCGTACATCAGCACCAGGCAAACCCCGATCCACGACCTCGTCAAGCGGGTTGGCAAACCCGACCTGATCTTCGAGGCCACCGGTAACGCCGAAGCCTGCTTCCGTGCGATGGAGGTGCTCGGCCACAACGGGGCCTTGGTCTGGACCAGCATCACCGGTGGCAAATCCGAGGTGACGATCGACGCCGCCAAGATCAACCTCGAGTGGGTCCTGGGGAACAAGCTCCTGGTCTCGAGCGTCAACGGCAACCGCCGCCACTTCGAGTCGGGGATCCAGGCTCTCTCTCTGGGCGAACACACGTATCCGGGAGTCACGGAGCAGATCCTCACCCACCCCGTCTCCGGCCTGGATCAGTACAAGGAAATGATGCGGCTGCTCGAAGACAAAGAAGCCTTGAAAGTTTATGTGAAGGTCGCCGACTGAGCCTTCGGCTCCAGACCTTCCGCGGAATTGGCCTCGGCTCGTGCCGCCGAGGCCGAGGAGGATGGCAACGTCTCTCGAGAGCTGAAATTGACTCCGGATCGCGCTAGTGTGGTGATTCGTCAGTTCGTCGAATTTCGACTGAGGCTTGCCCCCACTTGTGGGCAAGCCACCAGGCCCCCTGGAGAGCCTCTTTACGGCGCTCGGGTTGACTTCGATGGCACTTGCCCTGGAGCTGCCCTCGCGTTGGCCAACAGACTTGCGACTCAGGACTCGAGCGTGTCCTACGTCAGCCTTTCAGAACTTTGCCATGCCTCCGCGTAGAGACGGTTTCTTCCTCGCGATCAGTTTATGAGAACATTCTTGGGGAGTTCCCATGAGCGGTTTGAATGTGCGCAAAGACGCGTGTGAACTGGATTTTCTCTCTTTGGGGGCTCTCGTTCATCGCCTAGATCCGGGCGTGATACCGTTCCGCAAGGCGCGCACCCTTGACGTCCACGTCTCCGGCGGCGAATACAACGTCGCAGCCAATCTTTCGGATTGCTTCGGCCTCAAAACCGGCGTCGCCACGGCGATGGTGAAATACGGGATCGGCGAACTCGTCCAACGGTGCGTGCGCGAAACCGGCGTCACCCCGTTCTACAAGTGGTTCGAACACGACGGCGTGCGCGGGCCGAACATCGCGACCGTCTACAGCGACCGAGGGCAGGGGGTTCGTCCTCCCGTCGTCTTCTACAACCGATCCAACGAAGCCGGGGCGCTCCTGAAGCCGGGCGACTTCGATTGGGCCAACATCTTCGCACGAGGCGTGCGCTGGTTCCACTCGGGCGGGATCTTCGCCGCGCTGTCCGAGACCACCTCGGAGTTGATCATCGAAGGGATGAAGGCGGCGAAGGCGGCCGGGGCAATCAACTCGTTCGACCTGAACTACCGGGCCAAGCTCTGGACCTCGGTGGGAGGAGCCGAACGCGGCCAGCAGGTCATCAAGCGGATCGTCGCCAACGTCGACGCCCTGGTGGGTAACGAGGAAGACTTGCAGAAGGGGCTCGGCATCACGGGTCCGGACGTCACGAGCAAGTCGAAGCTCGACCCCGACACCTTCTTCAAGCTGATCGACAGCGTGGTCCAGCAGCATCCGAACATCAAGCTGGTGGCGACCACCCTGCGTGAAGTGCACTCGACCAACCGTCACGACTGGGCGGCCGTCTTGTGGCTCAACGGTGAGCGTTACGTCTCGCCGACCTGCCAGCTCGACGTCATCGACCGCATCGGCGGTGGCGACGGCTTCGCCGCCGGCCTCTTCTACGGCCTGCTCTCGGGCAAAGCCCCCGAAGAAGCTCTCCGCCTTGGCTGGGCGCACGGAGCCCTGCTCACCACCTTCCCCGGCGACGTCACCATGGCCAAGCTCGATGAAGTCGAGGCCTTCGCCAAAGGCGGATCGGCCCGCGTCCAACGCTAACGAGTCCCAACGAACGACGGCCGCCCCCGATCCGTCATCGGAGGTGGCCGTCCTCATTCCGAACGCGAACTCGCTCTTACCCGTCTTGGTTCTCCGTCTCGCCCTGGCACACGTCTCCCGACTCAAAAAAGAAGATCCAATCACAATTCTGCTTTCACCGTCCCGACGATTCGAGTAGCCTCAGGGTTGCTTAATCTTTTAAGGATGCCACTTCCATGAACCACCTCACGCGATTTGCGAGCCGACGTGAATTTCTCGGCGCGCTCACCTTGGGCACGGCCGCCTTCGCCACTCCGGGGGCCTTCGCGGAAGCGTTGGTGCGAACCCCGCCGCAAACCGAAGGGCCATTTTATCCGAACCATTTGCCGTTGGATACCGATAACGACCTGTTGATCGTCAACGACACCATCACTCCCGCCGTGGGTTCGGTGACCCATCTGGGCGGTCGGATTCTCGACGCCCACGGGAATCCGATTCGCAACGCCTTGGTTGAGATCTGGCAGGTGGACAACAAGGGGGCCTACCTCCATTCCAAGGATCCCCATCACGACCAGCGCGACACCAATTTCCAGGGATTCGGGCGATTCTTGACCGGCTCGACCGGAGAATATTACTTCCGGACGATCAAGCCGGTCGCCTACCCCGGACGAACCCCTCATATCCATTTCAAGATCAGGCGGGGAGGCCACGAACTCCTCACCACCCAGTGCTACATCAAAGGAGAGGCCGGCAACGAGCGCGACGGGATTTACCGAAGCATTCGCGACCCCAAGGCGCGCGAGGCCGTCACCATCGACTTCGCTCCCATGGCTGATTCAAAGCTCGGGGAACTCGCAGCCCGATTCGACGTCGTCCTCGGCTTGACTCCCGAAGGTTGAAAGACTCCCGGATCTCGTTCCCGTCTCATTCTCACTGAAACGTAAAAGTGAGGTTGAATCCGTGCGCGCGTCGCCAGCTCAGCTTGGGATGACACTCGGGGCCTTCCTCCTCGGAGGAGTCTTATTGCACACGGCTGAGGGCCAGGAAAAGATCGAAGGGGACCTGAAACTCCTCCGAGGCAAGTGGACCACTCTCTCCGAGAACGGCGATAAAGTGACGTACACCTTCCAACACATCCAAGCCTAATCAGTTTTCGCATGAGACGAGTCGAGGTCGAGCCGTTCCCCCCCCACAGAGGAACGGCTATTCGCTCACTGCGGACTGCACGATCCCGTTGAAGACGAGCTTGAATGTTCCGTGCGGCTGCCCCCGGAAGAGCACCTGGGGTCCGAACAAGGCGAGCCGGCCCTTGCCGATCTGGGCGTCGATGATGGCGATGCCGCCTTCGAGCCGCTCCTGCCCCCAGGCCCAGCCACTGCGAAGCGGGGTCTTGCGGTCGAACCAACCAACTCGCCGCACGCTTTCGGTCTTGGCCCCGTTGGTAAGACGGAAGGTCGGGCTGGCCGAGAACATGACGTCGACCTCATCCTCCAAGCCCCAGGCCAGCGGGTTGGACGGGTCAACGCGCACCCGCAGGACCGAGGACGGCACGTAAAACTTTTCGGGGGCGAGCGGACGTTCGCGGCCATTCCCGTCGAGCTCGGCCAGGTGGTTCTCGAGGGGGAGTCCCAGCTCTCGCCCGAGTCTCGTCGAGCTACCGATGGTCAGAATCGTACCGCCAGCTTCGAGGAAGGCTTTCAGGCTCGGCAAAGAGCTCGCAGAAATATTACCGCGTGGGTTGGTGCTCGACCGTCCGTTGGCGGCGGTTCCTGTGCCTTCTTCACCGCTGCCAGGATTGCCACGAACCACGTACGCTCCATCCACGAAGATTAATACATCAAACTTGTCGCGCAGGCCGTCCTCGTTCAATTCTTGCGTGTAAATCCGTTGGAACGGAAACTCAAACTGCTCCAAAAGCCAGCGGGTCCAGCCCGAAGGCATGGAGCCACCGTATCGGTCCCAGAGGCCGACGCGGGGCGTCTTGAGCAGAACGGCTTCGGCGCCGGGACAGACGGAGCTGCCCTGGAAAGGGGTGCCGATCTCGGCGGCGATCTTTTCCAGGATAGGCAGCGTCGTCGGCTTGCGGGGGATGAAAAAAGTCCCGACGGGGTACGTAACCCCCTCAAGCGTCACAGGCTCTCTGAGGCGGCGGACTTCCTCGCCCGACTTCTGAAGGCGGTTCACTGCCCGGAACGCGTCATTCAACCGAGGGCTGAGGAAAAAGCCCACAGCGCGGTCGACGCCTAGAACAACGGCCGGCCGAGGAGCCAGGACCGGCTCCTTGATTTCGTCGAAAGGACCGTCAAAGCCGTCCAGCACCCGGTCGAACTTCACGGCCATCTGGAAGGCCGGGGTGTAACCTGCGGAGTCATACGGGCGGACGGGAGGGCCTCCCGGATAGGTGAAATCATTAGGATAATCTTGCGGCTCGAACATATCGAGTACGTGGGCCCGAAACGCCTGCGCGGTCTTCACGACGTAGGAGTCTTTCGGATACGACTTGCCGGCAACCGTGAAGTCGGCCGAGGCCCGGTGGACCTGAACTCCGGTCGCGAGCAGGGTGTTGATGAACTTCGTCGCCGTCGGAAAATCGGGCTGGTCGGACGTCAGGATATAGCCGCGAGGGTCACGGCGGTCCGGGTCGTGGAACAGGCGTTCGAACGCGAGGGCTCCTCGCTCGTTCTCCTCTCGGCCGCGACCGGGTTGGCCGTTCTCTCGCGACACGTTCGCGAGCCTGTTCTGTGCGGCCTCGACCACCTTGGGCGTGATCGTCCAATGGTCACGGCTCCCCCGCTCGATCGCGTTGTGGCCCATCAGCCAGATGTTGTAAAGAAGTTGCTCGCGATGTCGTGATGCGTAGTCGAGAACCGCCTTGCTGACCGTCACCGAGTAGTCGACCGACTGGCGGAAATGCCAGGGCTGGGGCGCAATCGGGGCAAGGTAGTCCCCCTTCGGCAGTTGCCGCTCCGCAACGAGCGGAATTCGCATCGGCGTCGGACTACCGATGGTCTCGGTCAGCAAACCAATCATGTTATGAAACGAACATGTGGTCCGGAGTCCTCCGTTGAACCAGGTCGAATACGGAGCCCCGGAGCGAATGGTAGCTCCCGGTTTTCCTTCAGCCAAGAGCCGCTGAACCATCGCGGCGCCGACAGCGTCGATGCCGTTGACGACCAACGGGTCGCAGAAGTAATTGAACGGGTCTCGAAACGGCGGACAGAACAGGACCGTACCGGTCGGGCCGGTCTGGTGCTGGTTATACATGACCTGCGGAAACCACTCCCGGTACATGAAGCGGTTGAGGTTCTTCGTCTCCGCCTGCGTATTGGCGTAAAAGTCCCGATTGTTATCGTGGCCGATATACTTCTGGTAAAGCCGAGGCAATCCACTGAGCGTCCGTTTCTTGGGGTCCTTCTCGCGCATATACCAGTCCGCGACGAGGTCATGGCCGTCCGGATTCGCGTGAACGAAAAGCATAATCACATCATCAAGAAATCGTCGCGTCTCCTCGTCCGTCCTCGCGACAATCTGATAGACGGTCTCGATCAACGCCTGGGGGCAAAGCGTTTCCGTCGCATGGATCCCGGCGTCGATCCAGACCACCGCCTTTCCCTCGGCGGCCAGTTTCCGAGCTTCAGCCTCATCGACTCCCTCGGCCTGCGCCAAGCGGCGCGAAATTCGCCGGTAGCGATCCAACTGGCGGAGGTTGGTCGGGGAGCTGACCACGGCCGCGAGCTGCGGCCTACTTTCTTCCGTCGTCCCGAGGTTGACGACTTTGATCCGGTCCGACTCGCTCGCCAGTTTTTCCCAATAGCCCTTCAACTGCTGATAGTTCGCCAGACAGTAATCATCGCCGATATGGAAACCAAAGAATGCCTTCGGAGCCGTGACGGTCTCGGCGGCCCTCGCTAACACGGCCTGCGCACGAGCGGGCGGTGGTACGCTCGAAGAAAGCAGGCCGCCGAGGAACACGAGTAAGGCGACGGACGGCAAGGAAGACTTCATTGATGCATTCCCTTGGAGCAACGAGGCGTCGAAGAACCTGCGGTGTTGCGCTCAACCCCATGCCACGACCTTGGCGGCGCCAGGCGGCTTCAACGGGACGAGGGGTTGGCTCGAAGGATTGCGGCTGCGCGGAAGGATGAACAAAGGATTCCATCAAACTGGAGTCGCCAAAGGACACAATAAAGCCTGGACTCCCTCCGCAACCTTGCGGTGCGGGAAAATCAGGTGCTTGAACATGACCACCGATCCAGCCGACTGTGAACTACCTTAACTCCTCTCCGGGCAGGGAAGAAGTCTGCACCAACCCTCGCGATTCGCTTATCCATCCAGGGCCTCGAATTAACCCGGCTCCGCTCGACCATTCGAAACGCGATACGCTCCGTGAGTAGCATTCACATAACAGAGATGAGGTCCTTGCCTTGGCAGAGGGCAGGGCCCATCATTGACTCAGGGCAATTGAGGGTTTTTCGAGAATCCGTCGTTTTCTCATGAGTGTCTCGTCTTGGTAACTCCCGGCCCTCGATCTTCTTGATCCACGGAGGCTCTGTCATGCTCGCCAGCCTGATCTTGGGCATCAGCGTTGTGGCCGCCGCGCCGGGGGCCACTCCCTCGGCTAAGAGCTTGCAGGCCTACGACGCGGCCAAGGCCAAGGTCGGGCGTGACGCCGACTCTCATGTCAACCTGGCTCTGTGGTGCGAGGCACACGGATTACCCGCCGAGCGGCTCAAGCACCTCGCCCTCGCCGTCTTGATCGAACCCAAAAACGCCAAGGCCAGAGCCCTTATGGGACTGATCGCCTTCGGGGGACGGTGG
>Ga0153954_1000559_pt1 | contig 28547 bp, 23 predicted proteins | sample TSFL038MetaG_FD_102277 | JGI IMG/M metagenome (GOLD analysis project Ga0153954, IMG submission 102277) | Attine ant fungus gardens microbial communities from Florida, USA - TSFL038 MetaG | ecosystem: Host-associated > Fungi > Mycelium > Unclassified | place: USA: Florida, Wekiwa Springs State... | reverse complement strand
TGTCGGGCTTGCGCGCGTTGGAGAGACAGCCGGTGGCGAGCACCAGGAATTTCGCGGTCACCGTCTTGCCGTCGGAGGTCGTGACCGACCAGATGTTGTCGCGCTCGTCGAACGCGCAGGCTTCGACGGCGGTATTGAACCGGATGTCGGGCCGCAGGTTGAAGCGATCGGCGACGTGGTTGGCGTAGCGCAGAATTTCCGGCTGCGGCGCATAGCGTTCGCTCCAGTCCCATTCCTGCTGCAACTCGTCCGAGAAGGAGTAGGAATACTGCATGCTCTCGACGTCGCAGCGCGCGCCGGGATAGCGGTTCCAGTACCAGGTGCCGCCGACCCCACTGCCCTGCTCATAGACACGCACCGAAAGCCCGAGCCCGCGCAGCCGATGCAGCATGTACATGCCGGCAAAGCCGGCGCCGACCACGACGACATCATAGGTCTCGACGCCCCTCGCGGCGGACGAAGTCTGAACGGCCATGGACGAAAACTCCCGAAGATTTCTTGTCGATTTGGACGCCAGCATTCTCCCCGCAGCGCCAAAGCGCAAGAGACAAATCGGCGGCGGAGATATTCTGCAACATGGAACGACGTCTTCGACCCTCATGGTGAGGAGGCGCGCAGCGCCGTCTCGAACCATGTGGCCAAGCTCGGGCCTCATCCTTCGAGACGCGGCGAAGACGCCGCTCCTCAGGATGAGGGCATGAAAGCAGCTTGGCGCGAGAACCCTTGATAGGCTAGCGTCGTCGCAGGTCGTCATCTCAAAACAAGAAAAGACCACCGGGAGTGACATCCATGAAATCGCCGATCTGCGACATGCTGGGCATCGAGTTTCCCCTGCTCGCCTTCAGCCATTGTCGCGACGTGGTGGCGGCTGTCAGCCGCGCCGGCGGTTTTGGCGTATTCGGCGCGACGGCGCATTCGCCGGAGACGCTGGAGCAGGAATTGAAATGGATCGACGCGCATGCCGACGGCAAGCCCTATGGCGTCGATGTGCTGATCCCGGAAAACATTTCGACCTCGGGCGAGAAGAACGTCACCTGGAAGAGCCTGGAAGCGCGCATTTCGCAGGAGCATCGCGACTTCACCCGCAACCTGCTCAGGAAATATGATATCGAGCTGACCACAAGAAACGTGGCCGATAACCAGCCGCAGCCCTTCGATGCCGAGACCGCCCTGGAGCTGCTCGATGTCTCCTTCCGACATCCCATCAAACTGATCGCGAACGCGCTCGGCGTGCCGCCGAAGGAGATGATCGACCGCGGCCGCAAGCATGGCGTGCCGGTGGCCGCTCTCGTCGGCGCCAAGGAACACGCGTTGCGCCAGGTCGCGGCCGGTGTCGACATTCTCGTGGTGCAGGGCACCGAAGCCGGCGGCCATTGCGGCGAGGTTTCGACCATGGTGCTGGTGCCCGAGGTGATCAAGGCGATCAAGCCCATCCGCGACGTGCCGGTGCTTGCCGCCGGCGGCATCATGACGGGCAGGCAGATGGCGGCCTGCATGGCGATGGGCGCCGCGGGCGCGTGGACCGGCTCGGTGTGGCTCGCCACCGTGGAGTCCGAGACCTCCGAGATCTTCCGCGAGAAGATGATCGAGGCCACCTCGCGCGATGCGGTGCGCTCCAAGGGCCGCACCGGAAAGCCGGCGCGGCAGTTGCGCTCGGTCTGGACCGATGCCTGGGACCGCGGCCCCGACAGTCCCGGCGCGCTGCCGATGCCGCTGCAAAGCATTATCAGCCGCGACGCCTTCAATTCGATCGACCGCTCGGCGGCCGCCGGCAATGCCAAGGCGCGCGACCTCGTCAGCTACTTCGTCGGCCAGGGTGTCGGCCTGATCGACAGCGTGAAATCGGCAGGCGCCGTGGTGCAGGAATTCAAGGAAGATTTCGCCGAGGCGATCGAGCACATGAATGCGCTGGTGGCGGAGTAGCAGACCCTCATGGTGAGGAGCCACGCGTTTGCGTGGCGTCTCGAACCATGAGGCCCCCGTTGTGGCCTCATCCTTCGAGACGCCGCTTTCGCGGCTCCTCAGGACGAGGAGAAACGTTTGAGCAGGTGACAACAAGAAAATGGCAACACAATCCGATCACCTTATTCCCGTCATCGTCGGCGTCGGCGAGATCGTCGACCGGCCGAAGGACATTTCGGACGGCCTCGAACCACTGACGCTGCTGGAGCAGGCGCTGCGCCGGGCGGAAACGGATTCCGGCGCGAAGCTGCTGCATGAGATCGGCTCGCTCGATGTGGTCAACTTCCTGAGCTGGCGCTATCGCGATCCCGAGAAGCTGCTCGCCGCACGGCTCGGCGTTGAACCCGTGCACTGCTATTACGGTCCGGTCGGCGGCGAGAGCCCGATCCGATACTTGCACGAAGCGGCACAGCGCATCGCACGCGGCGAATGCGAGGTCGCCGCGGTCTGCGGCGCCGAGGCGCAATCGACCGCGACCAAGGCCGAACGATCTGATATCACCCTGCCCTGGACGCCGTTCGCGCATGACGTGCCGGAGCCGAAGCGCGGCGCGGCGTTCCAGAAGCCGCTGGCGGTAGCGCTCGGCGTGTTTCGCCCGATCACAGTCTATCCGCTCTATGAGTCCGCGACCTCGGCGCATTGGGGCCAGACGCCGCGCGAGGCGCTCGCCGAATCCGGCGCGCTGTGGTCGACCTATGCCGGCGTTGCGTCGGAGAATCCCAATTCCTGGCTGAAGAAGCGCTTCTCCTCCGAGGACATCACGACGCCCACGCCCGAGAACCGCCTGATCGCATGGCCCTACACCAAGCTGATGGTCGCCAATCCCACGGTGAACATGGGCGCGGCCGTGCTGCTCACCTCGCTTGCGAAAGCCCGCGCCGCGGGGATCGCGGAGAACCGTCTGGTCTATCCGCTCGGCGGCGCCTCGGCCGAAGAGCCGCGCGACTATCTGCTCCGCGACCAATTCTACGAGAGCCATCCGCAGAATGCCGTACTGAAGGCGGTGATGGGTCTCGCTGGCGGTGACGGCAGAAAGTTCGATGCGATCGAGCTCTACAGCTGCTTTCCCTGCGTGCCCAAGATGGCGCGGCGGACGCTCGGCCTGGGACCGGACGTTCAGCCGACGGTGACGGGCGGCCTCACCTTCTTCGGCGCACCGCTCAACACCTATATGACGCATGCGGCCTGCGCGATGGTGCGCAAGCTTCGCAACGGCACAAGGCTCGGCCTGCTCTACGGCCAGGGCGGCTTCGTCACCAAGCACCACGGCCTCGTGGTCTCGCGCGACGCGCCGCGCGAGGCGATGAAGCAGGAAACCTCCGTGCAGGCGGAAGCCGACCGCAACATGCGCGTGGTCCCCGAGTTCGTCACCGAGGCCAATGGCAAGGGCAAGGTCGAGGCGTTCACGGTGATCTATCGCAACAATGGCGAGGTCGAGCACGGCATCGTCATGCTGCGTACGGAAGATGGACGGCGAACGCTGGCGCGCATCCCGGCGGCCGACGAAAAGACGCTCGCGCATCTCCGCAACATGGACCGCACCCCGGTCGGCTCGCTCGGCGACATCACCATGGCGGAAGACGGCGCGCCGCAGTGGCGGGTCGGTTGAAGCGACAAGCTGTAGGGTGGGCAAAGCAAAGCGTGCCCACCCTTGTCCCTCACGGTCTGCGGATACACGGTGGGCACAGCGCTAGCGCGCCTTTGCCCACCCTACGAACCCATGTCCGGACACGGCGAGAAGAAACGCCCTACCCCTTCACGTCCTGCGTTTCGGACACCTTGGCCGGCTTGGCCTTCGAGGGGCTGCCTGCGACACGGACCTGGTCGCCATCGGCGACGCCGTCGGGCGGCGTGACCACGACGCGGTCATCGGGCGACAGGCCGGAAGCAAGCTCGATACTGCGGCCGAGGTCACGCGAGATCTTCACGGCCTTGAACCGGATCTTGTCGTCGGGCCCGACGGTCGCAACCCTCAAGCCGTTCTGGTTGAAGATCAGGGCGCTGGCGGGGATGCTGAGCGGAACGCTGTCGCGCTGCAGGGTGAGCCGCACATTGGCGTAGCTGCCCGGCATCAACTCGCCCTTGCTGTTGGCGAGGCCAAGCTGCATCCGGGTCGTACCTGAAGCGACGTCGACGGCCCGGGCCGAAGCCTCCACCGTGGCCTCGAAGGTACGGGTCGGATATTCAGGCACCGTGATCACGGCCTTGGCGCCGATCTTGATCGACGGCACATAATTCTGCGGCACGTTGACGTAGACGCGAAGCTTGGTGATGTCCGAGATCACGAACATCGCGGGGCCGCTGCCACCACCGGCATTGATCAGCGCGCCGACGTCGGTATCGCGCGCGGTGACGATGCCGTCGAACGGCGCGGTGATCTTCTTGTAGCCCGCGAGCGCTTCCAGCCGCTCGACATTGGCCTGGTCGGCCTTGACCGCCCCGTTCTTGTTGGAGAGATCGGCGGTGCGCTCATCGATCTCCTGCATCGAGACGAAGTTCGAGGCGATCAGCGACCGGCGGCGGGTGAGCGTCGCCTCCGAGAGTTTTGCGCTGGCCTGAGCGCTGGCGAGGTCGGCCTTGGCCTGCATCAATTGCTGGTCGAGGTCCGGCGCCTCGATCTCGGCGATCACCTGTCCTGCCTTGACCCGGGCGCCGATGTCGGCGCTCCAGCTCTTGAGATAGCCCTGCACGCGCGCAAAGATGGGCGCGCGCTGATAGGCCTCCAGCCGTCCCGGCAGATCGATGGTGGGATTGACGATTTTGGCATCCGGTTGCGTCACGGCCACAGTGGGAACCGCCTGATCGTCGGTCCATTCACGCAAGTTCTCGTCCGACTGCTCGCGCGCGCGAATACCCGTGATGACGACCGCAACCAGCGCGACGCCTGCCAGCACGCCGACTATGCCCAATTTCCGGCGCGAAACCGGGGGGCTCTGTTCAGTGGGCATGCTGCGTCTCCGATGAGGCGGCGGCTTTGGCGCCTTGTTTCTTGTGTACCATACTGAAAACGACGGGAACAAACATTAACGTCGCAGTCGTCGCAAAGATCAGGCCGCCGATCACCGCGCGACCAAGTGGCGCGTTCTGCTCGCCGCCCTCGCCCAGGCCCAGCGCCATGGGGGCCATCCCGATGATCATGGCGAGCGCCGTCATCAGCACCGGGCGGAAGCGGACGAAACCGGCCTCCAGCGCCGCCGCGATGGGGTCGCCGAGCTCCTCGTAGCGCTCGCGGGCGAAACTGATGATCAGCACGCTGTTGGCGGTGGCGACGCCCATGCACATGATCGCTCCGGTGAGCGCCGGCACCGACAGCGTGGTCCGCGTCGTGAACAGCATCCAGACGATGCCGGCGAGCGCGGCCGGCAGCGCGGTGATGATCACGAACGGGTCGGACCAGGACTGGAAGTTCACGACGATCAGAAGATAGATCAGCACCGCCGCCGCCAAGAGGCCGAACAGCAGGCCGGAGAACGCCGAGTTCATGGTCTGCACCTGGCCGAGCAGCACCACGGACGAGCCTTTCGGGACCTCGTTGGCAGTTTCGGCCAGCACCTTGTTGATGTCGTCCGACACCGCGCCGAGGTCGCGGCCCTGCGGCGTCGCAAAGATCTGCACCAGGTTCTGGATGTCGTATTGCGACACCACCGCGCTCGAGACGCTGCGCTTGACGTCGGCGATGCCACCCAGGATCGGCGACTGCGAGTTGCCGACAGCGGTGATCGGCAGCGCCTGCAGCGCGCTCAAGGAATCGATCTGATATTGCGGCGTCTGCATCACGATCGAATAGGACACGCCGTTGTCGGGATTGAGATAATAGGTCGGCGCGACCTGCGAGCTGCCGGCGAGATTGACGACCAGGCTGTTGGTGACGTCGCGCTCGGTGAGGCCGACATATTGCGCACGCGTACGGTCGACATCGATGTTGAAGGTCGGAGCGCTCGGCGACTGTTGGATGCGGGCATCAGCGATACCGGGAATGCGGCGGATGCGGCTCAGGAGCTTGTTGGCGTAGGCGAAGTTCGCATCGATATTGGCACCGCGCACCTGCAGATCGATCGGCGCCGGCGCACCGAAATTGAGGATCTGGCTGACGATGTCGGCCGGGAGGAACGCGAAGGTCATCCCCGGAAACAACCGTGGCAACTGCTCGCGCAGCGCCCGCACATGCTCATCGGTCGGGCGGTGGTTTTCCTTCAGCTTGATCTGGATATCGCCATCCTGCGGCCCGATCACGCCGGTGTTGTTGTAGGTCATGTTGATGCCGGAGATCGGCATGCCGATATTGTCGGTCACCGTCTCGATCTCTTCCGGCGGGATGATCTTTCGGATCGCCTTCTGCACGTCGGCGATCTGGCCCGCGGTTTCCTCGACGCGGGTGCCGACCTGGGTGCGGACATGCATCAGGATGTTGCCGGCATCGACCGAAGGAAAGAAGTTGCGGCCGAGGAACGGCACCAGAACGAACGAGACCGCGACAAAGCCGAGGAAGCCGATCACGAAGGTCGGCCGGTGCGCTAGCGCGAGCGCGAGCAGGCCGCGATAGCCCTGGCGCAGGCGTTCGAACCGCGCTTCGAAACCGCGCTGGAACATCACCAGCGGATTGCGCGTCGGCGGCGGGCCGTCGCCCTCGTGATGGGTATGCGGCTTCAACAGGTAGTTCGCCATGGTCGGCACCAGCGTGCGCGACAGGATGAACGACCACATCATCGCGAACATCACCGCTTCCGCCATCGGCACGAACAGGAAGCGCGCCACGCCGGTCAGGAAGAACATCGGCACGAACACGATGCAGATGCAGAGCAGCGAGACGAAGGCCGGCGTGACGATCTGGTTGGCGCCGTCGAGGATCGACTGCGTGACCGGCTTGCCCTGCTCCAGATGATAGTTGATGTTCTCGATCGTGACGGTGGCGTCGTCGACCAGGATGCCGACGGCGAGCGCCAGGCCGCCGAGCGTCATGATGTTGAGCGTCTCGCCGATCAGCGACAGCATGATGATGGCGCCGAGGATCGACAGCGGGATCGAAACCGCGATGATCACCGTCGAGCGCCAGCTTCCCAGGAACAACAGGATCATCAGGCTGGTGAGACAGGCCGCGATCACGCCTTCATTGGCGACGCCGCCGATCGCACCGCGGACGAACACGGACTGGTCGCCCACGAAGCCGATCTTCAAGGTATCCGGCAGTTGCGATTTGACCTCAAGCACCTTCTGCTTGATGCCCGAAATGATATCCAGCGTTGAGGTCGCACCGGCCTTCAGCACCATCATCAGCACCGAACGGTTGCCGTTGACATGGACGATGTTGGTCTGTGGCGGGTTGCCGTCGCGGACGGTCGCGACATCCCGGATATAGACCATGGCGCCGTTCACGGTCCTGATCGGCAGGTCGCCGAGTTCCTCGATCTTCAATGGCGAGTTGTTGAGCTGGATGTTGTACTCGAACTGGCCGATCTTCTGGGTGCCGACCGGGGTGATCAGGTTCTGCGCTGCAAGCGCGTTGGCGACGTCCTGCCCCGACAAGCCACGCGCCTGCAGCGCCGCCGGATTGAGATCGATCTGGATCTGGCGCTGTTTACCGCCGAACGGATACGGGATCGCGGCGCCGGGCACAGTGACCAGCGGCGTGCGCAGCTGGTTGATGCCGAGGTCGGCGAGGCTCTGCTCTGTCAGGCCCTCGCCGGACAAGGCGAGCTGGATGATCGGAACGGTGGAGGCGCTGTAGTTGAGGATCAGCGGCGGCGTCGCTCCGGGCGGCAGCTGCTTCAACAACGTCTGCGCGATTGCCGTCACCTGCGCGTTCGCGGTGCGGATGTCGACATTCGGCTGGAAGAAGATCTTGACGATGCCGACGCCGTTATAGGAGTTGGCGACGATGTGCTCGATGTCGTTGACCGTCGTGGTCAGCGACCGCTCGAACTGCGTCGTGATGCGCCCGGACATCTGGTCCGGCGGCAGGCCGGTATATTGCCAGACCACGCCGATCACGGGGATGCGGATGTCGGGAAAGATGTCGGTGGGCGTGCGCAGCGCCGCCAGCGGTCCGAGCAGCAGAAGCAGCAAGGCGAGCACGACGAAAGTATAAGGCCGGCTCAGCGCGATGCGGACCAGTGCGATCATAAAGTGGGCAACCCCAGGTGATGCAGAACGGCAGGCCCCCACCCGCCATTGGTCAGCGCTATTTACCCGAAGCTGATTGAATTAGCTAACGTTCGAACGCAAAGCCCCCGATCACTTCCGCGATAGCTGGCTGCGGCCCGCGCCCGGAACGGCCAGGAAGGATGCGATCGGGGCCGCATCCCCTTCGGATGCGGCCCCGGGCACCATTCGTTCGCGACGCCAGCCTTGCCTCAGGAGCCTTGCCTCAGGCGGCGCGCACATTGGTGAGGAACTTCGACACCTCGGTGCGGAGCCGGCCGGAATCGGCCGACAGCGTCTGTGCCGCCGACAGCACCTGCGAGGAGGCCGATCCGGTCTCTGAGGCGCCCTGCTGCACATCGGTGATGTTGGACGACACTTCCTGCGTGCCCTGAGCCGCCTGCTGCACGTTGCGGGAGATTTCCTGCGTGGCTGCGCCCTGCTCTTCCACCGCCGCCGCGATGGTCGAGGAGATTTCGGACAGCTTCTCGATGGTGCCGGAGATTTCCTTGATGGCGTTCACCGAATCCAGCGTCGCCGACTGGATGCCGTTGATCTGCTGGCCGATCTCGCCGGTCGCCTTCGCCGTCTGCTCGGCCAGCGCCTTCACTTCGGAAGCCACCACCGCAAAGCCGCGGCCGGCCTCGCCCGCGCGCGCCGCCTCGATGGTGGCGTTGAGCGCAAGCAGATTGGTCTGGCCCGCGATGGTGTTGATCAGCTCGATCACATCGCCGATACGGGTGGCAGCCTTGGACAGTTCGCTGACGCGCTCGGTGGTGGAACGCGCCTGGCCGACCGCATCGCTCGCCATCCGCGCCGATTCCTGCACCTGGCGGCTGATCTCATTGACCGAGGACGACAGCTCTTCGGTGGCGGACGCGACCGACTGCACGTTGGTGGAGGCTTCCTCCGAGGCCGCAGCGACCGTGGTCGACAATTCCTGCGAGCGCTTGGCGGTCGTCGACAGCGTGCCGGCCGAGGCCTCGAGCTGCGAGGCAGCGGACGCCACGGTCTGCACGATCTCGCCGATCATCTGCTCGAAATCGCGGGTGATGCTGTCGACCCGGCGGCCGCGCTCGATCTTGGCTTCGGCGTCCCTGGCGGCGGCCTCATCGGCGGCCTTTTTCGCGATCAGGGCCTCCTTGAACACCTGCAGCGCGTCGGCCATCAGGCCGATCTCGGTCTTCTCGCCCCGATGCGGGATTTCCACCGACAGGTCGCCATGGCCGAGCGCCTGCATCGGCTTCACGATCGAGGCAATGCCGTCGGAGACGTCGCGAACCAGATACAAGCTGACGGCGACGCCGGCAATGATCGCCACGCCCAGAATGATCGCCAGCATCATCAGGGCCGAGCTGTAATTGTCAGCCGCGTCGGCAGCCGCCTTGTCGGCGCCGGCATTGTTGAGATCGATGTCCTTCTTCAGGATCTCGTCGGAATCGATCCCGATCTTGTTGACGGTTTTCGAGTTCAGCTCATGCGCCTCGTGCGGGAAGTGCCCGGGGTCCTTGCGCGACAGCGCCATGACCTGCTCCGTGCCCTTCTTGTAGTCGTCCCAGGCCTTGGACCAGTCATTGAAGATCGCGTGCTCCTTGGGCGAGGTGATCATCGCCTCATAAGTCTGGCGGATCTTGCTGTTGCCGGCGGTCACCGTCCCCAGGGTCTTCTCGGCGGCGTCCTTCTCCTCGATGGTCTCGCCCAGCATGTGCTCGCGGATCACGTTGCGGTAGGTGATGACGCCGGCGCGCAACTCGCCGAGCGCACGGACGCTGGGCAGCCAATTGGTGGCGATATCCACCGTGTTGGCGTTGATCGCCCGCATGTTGAGGACTGCGAGCAGGCCCATGCCGGCCATGGCGACGAGGAGGAGCGCCACCACCGAGGTGATCTTGGCGCGGATCGAAAGTTTGGACAGCATTGCGGAGGTCTCTTGTTCTTGCGCGCCGGCAGGCGTCATGGGGAAATGCTGTCCGCATAAAGAATGATTCAGCCTACGGGCTCGTTAACGCGCCCGTCCCGTATCACTACGGAATCGGAAAAAATGCATGGGAAGCGCGGCCAGCCTGCGCTCAGCGCATGAGGGCGAGCGCGTCGGAGAAAAATTGAGGGCCACCGAAATTGCCTGATTTCAGGGCAAGCAGCATGTCGCCTTCCCTGGCGCCGACCGCACGCAGCACCGGCACGCCGGCCGCGATTTCCGCGCCGACGAGAAAGCCGGGGATTTTCAGCCGATCGACCACCGCACCGGAGGTCTCGCCGCCCGCCACGACCAACCTGTGCACACCGGACTGCACGAGGCCTTCGGCGATATCGGCCATCGCCTGCTCGATGGCATGGCCCGCCGCATCGCGGCCGTGCCGGGCCTGAAGGGTGGCGACCTCGTCCGGTGTGGCGCTGGACGCGATCAAGACCGGGGTGCTGCCGAGCCGTTCGCGCGCCCAAGCCAATGCGCGGCGGGCTTCATCCTTGCCCTTAACGACTTGATCCGCATCAAGATGAAGCACCGGCATCACCTTCTCTGCGCTCGCGATTTGCCCGAGCGTGGCCTGCGAACAGCTGCCGGCCAGGCAGGCGGCCGGGCCGCCGACCTCGGTATCCGCCGCAACCACCGTGCCGCCGCTGGCGGAGGCCAGCGCCCGCGCGAGCCCAAGCCCGATGCCGGAGGCGCCGACCGAGACCTTGTGCTCGCGCGCCACCGCCCCGATGGTCTCGAGGTCCTGGTCGAACACCGCATCGATGATGGCGGCGCCTATGCCCTGGCCGGCGAGATCGGCGAGCTTCGTCCGAACCGCGCTCGGCCCTCGCGTGACGGTAGCGAGGTCGACCAGGCCGATCCTGGTCTGGCTCTGCCGCGCCAGCACCCGCACCAGGTTGGAATCATGCATCGGGTTGAGCGGATGATCCTTCAGCGGGCTCTCGTTCAGTGGGACGGAGCCGACAAAGAGATTGCCCTGGTAGACGGTGCGGCCGGTTTCCGGGAAAGCCGGTGTCACCAGCACGATCCTGTCGCCGGAATCGGCACGCAGCGCGTCCATCACCGGGCCGATATTGCCCTTGTCGGTGGAATCGAAGGTCGAGCAGATCTTGAACAGCACATGGGAAGCCCCGCGGCTGCGGAGCCATTTCTCCGCCGCGCGCGAGCGCTCGACCGCGATGCCCGCATCGATCGAGCGGCTCTTCAGCGACACCACCACCGCATCGACCTCGGGCATGGCGAGATCGTCCGCCGGCACGCCGATGGTCTGCACGGTGCGCAAGCCCGCGCGCGTCAGCGTGTTGGCGAGGTCGGAGGCGCCGGTGTAGTCGTCGGCGATGCAGCCGAGCTTCAAGGTCACGGCTTCACCCCGGCATAAGGCTTGAACCAGGCGAGGCCATCGGTGGTCTTGCCGCGCGGATTATATTCGCAGCCGACAAAGCCCTTGTAGCCGAGCCGGTCGAGCTCGGCGAAGACAAAGGGATAGTTCAGCTCCTCGTCGTCGGGTTCGTTTCGCGAGGGGATGCTGGCGATCTGGATATGTTCGATGATCGGCATCATGTCGCGCAGGTGCATGGTGACGTCGCCATGGATGATCTGGCAGTGATAGATGTCGAACTGCAGTCTGAGGTTCGGGATTTTCAGCTCCCGGATCAGGTCGCGCGCGAACATGAAATTGTTCAGGAAATAGCCGGGCACATTGCGCGGATTGATCGGCTCGATGATGACGTTGATGCCGTGCGGGGCGAAGAACTCGGCGGCGTAGGCGACCGATTTGTAGAACGCTTCCACGGCCTTGCGGTCGCTGCGGTCGGAGCGGCCCGCCATCAGGTGCACGCGCTTGACGCCGGTCGCCTGCGCGTAAGGCAGTGCCGTGTGCAGGCTCTGCTGCAGCTCGCCGAAACGCTCCGGAAGCGACGCAAAGCCTTTCTCGCCGGCGGCCCAATCGCCGGGCGGCAGGTTGAACAGCGCCTGGGTCAGGCCGTTCCCATGCAGGCGATCGCCGATGTCCTTGGCCGGAAACTCATAGGGAAACAGGAATTCGACGGCGGTGAATCCGGCCTTGGCCGCAGCCTCAAAGCGGTCGAGGAACGGCACCTCGGTGAACATCATCGAGAGATTGGCGGCGAAATGGGGCATGTGCTGTCCTCTTGTCGGGGTTGCTCAGTTCGGCTCGCCCGGCAACTTCGTGCCGGTGATCCGCGCATACATCCGCGCCACCGACGCATCGTCGTCGCGGCCCATGCCTGACGCGGCGGTGGCCAGAAACATCTGCAGTGCAGCGGCGGCGACCGGCACCGGAAACCGCGCAGTGCGCGCCATGTCCTGGATGATGCCGAGGTCCTTGACGAAGATCTCGACCGCGCTCCTCGGCGCGTAGTCGCCATCGAGCACATGCGGCATGCGGTTCTCGAACATCCAGGAATTTCCGGCGGATGCCGTGATCACCTCATACACTTTCTTGATGTCGAGCCCCTGCTTGGCGGCGAAGGTGATCGCCTCGGAGGCGGCGGCGATATGCACGCCAGCCAAAAGCTGATTGATCATCTTGAAGGCTGCGCCCTGGCCCGGAGCATCGCCGAGCTCGTAGAGCTTGGCGGCCATCGCATCGAGCGCCGGTCGCGCTTTCGCAAAAGCAGCCTGGCTGCCGGAGGCGAGAACGGTGAGCTCGCCCTGCGCAGCGCGCTGGGCGCCGCCGGAGATCGGCGCGTCGAGATAATGGCGGCCGGTGGCTTCAAGCTCTTTGGCGAGCCGGCGCGCGACGTCGGGGTCCATGGTCGCCGAGGAAATAAAGACGGCATCCTTGGCGAGCGTGTCGGCGACGCCGTCCTTGCCGAACAGGATGGTTTCGGTCTGCGTGGCGTTGACGACCACGCTGACGACGATGCCGGCACCCCTGGCGGCTGCCGCCGGCGTCCTGGCGCCCTTGCCGCCATCCCTGACAAACCGGGAAACCGCGTCCTCCGAGACGTCGCAGCCGGTGACCTCGAACCCGGCGCGCTTCAGCGAGGTCGCCATGCCGTAGCCCATCGAGCCAAGCCCGACCACGGCGACGGGCGGTTTTGCGGTTTCGGCCATGCGGCGCTTCCTTGTCTTCTTCGTTGGCGGCTTTGGCCCCTGCCTATCACGGCTTGGCCGCGCTGCCAAAGCGTGAGACAAGGCGAACAACGGGAAGATGGCAGGACGTCGATATGAGCGAAACAAGGCTCCGCGAGGACATCTGCCGCTTCGGCCGCTCGCTGTTCGAGCGCGGGCTGACGCCGGGCTCGTCAGGCAACATCAGCGTGAGGCTGGACGATGGCGGCTATCTGGTGACGCCGACCAATGCCTCGCTCGGCTTCCTCGATCCCGCCAGGCTGTCGCGGCTGTCCGCCGACGCCAGGCTCGTCTCCGGCGACGCGCCGACCAAGGAAGTGCCGCTGCATTCGGCGCTCTATCAAACCAGGACCGCGGCGCGCGCGGTGGTGCATCTGCATTCCACCCATTCGGTCGCGCTCTCCATGCTGCCCGAGATCGATCCGCGTGCCGCACTGCCGCCGATGACGGCCTATTATCTGATGAAATGCGGCGCAACCGCACTTGTGCCCTATTACCGGCCCGGCGATCCCGCGGTCGCCGATGCGATCAAGGGGTTGGCAGGGACATATTCATCCGTGCTGCTCGCCAATCACGGCCCCGTGGTGTCCGGTGACTCGCTGGAGGCCGCCGTATTCGCGACGGAGGAGCTGGAAGAGACCGCAAAACTCTATCTGCTCCTGCGCGGGCTCAACCCGCGCCATCTCTCGCCGGAGCAGATCAAGGATTTGGTGAAAACTTTCGGGCTGACCTTGCCGGAGCATGGGCACGATTGAATTTTCGCGCCGTCATTCCGGGGCGATGCGAAGCATCGAACTATGGCGCGCAATTGCGCGCCTGAGAATCTCGAGATTCCGGGTTCGCGCTGACGCGCGCCCCGGAATGACGAGGAACGCTAAAGCACCGCCAGCTGCTTGTTCTGCAGATCCGTGATCAGCATCAATCCCGGCGCATGCGTGATGGCGAACGGGATCTTTGCCGCCGCGATGACCGATTGCGGAGTGACGCCGCAGGCCCAGAACACGGGAATCTCGTCGGCCCCGACCGGCACGGGATCGCCGTAGTCGGGCTTGGAAATATCCGCAATGCCGATCGAATGCGGCAGGCCGAGATGCACGGGCGCGCCGTGCACGGACGGAAAGCGCGAGGTGATCTGCACCGCGCGGATCGCCTGCGCGGGCTTGAACGGCCGCATCGACACCACCATCGGCCCCGCGAAGGGTCCCGCCGGCTGGCATTGGATATTGGTGCGGTACATGGGCACGCGCACCTTGCGCTCGATGTGGCGGATCGGCAGGCCGTCGGCCATCAGCGCTTCTTCAAAGGAGAACGAGCAGCCGAGCACGAAGGCAACGAGATCGTCGCGCCAATGCGCCGTGATGTCGGTGGGCTCCTCGACCACCTCGCCGTCGCGCCAGACCCGGTAGCGGGGCACGTCGGTGCGGATGTCGAGATCGGTACCAAGCGAGGGGATCATGGGGTTGCCGACGTCGGACATGCCGACGATCGGACACGGCTTCGGGTTGAGCTGGCAGAAGCGGTGGAAGGCGGACGCGAACTTCTCCGGCAGGATCGCGAGATTGCCCTGCACGTAGCCATTGGCGATGCCGGACGTGGTCGATGCCATGCCGTTGCGGCAATCCAAACGCGCCTGGTGGCTCGGCAGGATCGGCGCGTCACCAAGACCGCCCTGCTCTTTCCGCGTCAATTCGACATTCATCAAAAACGCTCCGTGCCTCGACAGGTCCTATTGATCGATTCTACCATGCCCTCCCGCCAGAAGCCTACGCTAATTCCGGAAGCCTGAATGACCAAAATCGCATCCAACCTGCAGATCGATTCCGCCCGCCTCTGGGGCGCCATCCACGAAACCGCGAAATTCGGCGCCACGCCCAAGGGTGGTGTTCGGCGACTGACGCTCTCGGCCGAAGACAAGCAGGTGCGCGACTGGTTCCGGAAAGCCTGCGAGGACGCCGGGCTCGAGGTGCATGTCGATACGCTCGGCTCGATGTTCGGCATTCGCAAGGGACGTGACATGTCGAAACCGCCGATCGGCCTCGGCTCGCATCTCGATACGCAACCGACCGGCGGCAAATATGATGGCGTGCTCGGCACGCTGGCCGCGCTCGAGGTCGTGCGCACGCTCAACGATGCCGGGATCGAGACCGAGCTTCCGCTTTGCATCTGCAACTGGACCAACGAGGAAGGCTCGCGCTTTGCGCCGGCCATGATGGCCTCGGCCGCCCATGTCGGCGACTTCACCACCGAGGACATCCTCTCGCGCAAGGACGCCGAGGGCGTGACCGTGGCCGAGGCACTCGACAGCATCGGCTATCGCGGCGCGACGCCGGTGGGAAAGCAGAAGTTCTCCGGCTTTGTCGAACTGCATATCGAGCAGGGACCGATCCTGGAGGCCGAGGGAAAGACCATCGGCGTGGTCGATTCCGGCCAGGGCGTGCTCTGGTACGACGGCAAGATCACCGGGTTCGAGAGCCATGCTGGCTCGACGCCGATGCCGCTGCGGCGCGACGCGCTGGCGACGCTGTCGGAGATCGTGCTGGCGATGGAAAGCATCGCCAAGCAGCATGGACCCAAGGCGGTCGGCACCATCGGCGAAGCCGTGATCGCAAAGCCGTCGCGCAACGTCATTCCGGGCGAAATCGCCTTCACCGTCGATTGCCGCAGCGCCGAGGCTGATATCATGGATGCGCTCGACCGCGACCTGCGCGCGGCCGTCACCGAGATCGCGGCGCGGCGCAAGGTCGATGTCGCTCTGGATCTCGTCTGGCGCAAGCCGCCGACCCATTTCAATCCGAAATTCGTCGACGCGGTCGAGAATGCCGCCAGGACCCTGGGCTACAGCCATCGCCGCATCACCTCAGGCGCCGGCCACGATGCCTGCAATCTCAACACGATCATGCCGGCCGCGATGGTGTTCGTGCCCTGCAAGGACGGCGTCAGCCACAACGAGCTGGAGGACGCCACGCAGCTTGACTGCACCGCGGGCGCCAATGTGCTGATGCACACCGTGCTGGCGCTCGCCGGCGTCGCGTCCTGATCAGTTGAAATTATAGAAGGAGGTTTTGGTGCGCGGAGTGTTTGTCGACGCCAATGATTCACTGGCCGAGATCTTTGAGCGACAGCGCAAGGCTGGCGATCCCGATGTGAAGGTGCACCTCGATCCCAACATCAAGGCGGGGGACTGGCCGAAAATCCTCGGCGGCGCCGAGATCGGCGTCGTCGATCACACCGCACTGCCGACCGATGTCGCGAAGACATGCGCAGGGCTCAAGCATGTCGTGTTCCTCGGCACCGGCGCGCGCAGCTACATGAATCCGGAGGAGCTGGCCGAGCTTGGCATCTCCGTGCATCTGATCAAGGGCTATGGCGACACCGCGGTCGCGGAAGCCGCGATCGCCCTGATGTGGGCGTCGGCGCGCGTCATCCCATGGATGGACCGCGAGATGCGCGCCGGCAACTGGCTGCGCGAGGACGCGATGCAGCTCACCGGCAAGACGCTCGGCCTGGTCGGCTTCGGCGGCATCGCCGCGGAAGTCGCGCGGATCGCAAGCGGCAGCGGCATGAAGGTGATCGCCTGGAACAGGTCGCCGAAGACGTTTCCGGGCGTTGAGTTCGTGAGCCTCGACAGACTGCTCGCCGACAGCCATGTCGTCTCCATTCATCTGCTGCTGAATGACGAGACCCGCGGCTTCCTCTCGCGCGAAAGAATTGCGGCAATGCGGAAGGGCGTGATCCTGGTCAACACCGCGCGCGGCGCAATCGTCGACGAAGCCGCGATGCTCGACGCGCTGAAGGCGGGTCACATCCGCCATGCCGGGCTCGACGTCTACAACATCGAGCCGCTGCCCGGGGATCACCCGCTGACCAGGATTTCCAACGTCACGCTGTCAGCGCATTCGGCCTTCCGCACGCCCGAGGCCAGTGAGAACCTGATCCATGCGGCGTGGGAGCATTGCCGGAGGGTCGCGAAGTCGTAGGGTGGGCAAAGCGCAGCGTGCCCACCATCGCGAGCGAGGCAATTGATGGTGGGCACGGCGGTACGCGCCTTTGCCCACCCTACGCAGTGATCTTATCTTTCTTCTAACGTCGTCATTGCGCCCGCGCGCCTTAATCCACCATCTCCGCCACCGCCTTGCCGCAAGCGGTCGTATCGGCATTGCCGCCGAGATCACGCGTGCGCAGCGTGCGCTCGCCAAGCGTTCGCTCGATCGCGCCGACGATCGCCGCCGCGGCCTGCTTCTCGCCGAGATGCTCGAACATCATCGCGCCCGACCAGATCATGCCGATCGGGTTGGCAATGCCCTGGCCTGCGATATCAGGCGCAGAGCCGTGCACCGGCTCGAACACGGACGGGAAATCGCCTTCCGGATTGATGTTGCCCGAGGGCGCGATCCCGATGGTGCCGGTGCAGGCCGGACCGAGGTCTGAGAGGATATCCCCGAACAGGTTCGAGCCGACCACGACATCGAACCAGTCCGGATGCAGCACGAAATTCGCGGTGAGAATATCGATGTGGTACTTGTCCCACTTCACCTTGGGAAACGTCTTCGCCATCGCCTCCACGCGTTCATCCCAATAGGGCATGGTGATGGAGATGCCGTTCGATTTCGTCGCCGAGGTCAGGTGCTTCTTCGGCCGCGACTGCGCGAGTTCGAAGGCGAATTTGAGGATGCGATCGACGCCGGTGCGGGTCATCACCGTCTGCTGCGTCACGAATTCGCGGTTGGTGTCTGGGAACATGCGGCCGCCGACGGACGAATATTCACCTTCCGTGTTCTCGCGCACCACCCAGAAATCGATGTCGCCGGGCTTTCGGTTCGCCAGCGGCGACGGCACGCCCGGCATCAGCCGCACCGGACGCAGGTTCACATATTGGTCGAACTCCCGGCGAAACTTGATCAGCGAGCCCCAGAGCGAGACGTGATCCGGAATCTTGGCGGGCCAGCCGACCGCGCCGAAATAGATCGCATCGTGCTTGCCGATCTTCTCCTTCCAGTCGTCCGGCATCATCTGGCCGTGCTTTTCGTAGTAGTCGTAGGAGGCGAAATCGAAATGGTCGAAATGCACCGCAACCCCGTGCTTTTTCGCCGCCGCCTCGATGACGCGCAGCCCCTCCGGCATCACCTCCTTGCCGATCCCGTCGCCGGGAATGACCGCGATCCGGTACGTTTTCTTGCTCGCCATCGAGAACTTCCTTGTGATCTAGCCGCGCGCCCGGGGCGCTTGTGGGACAGCCCTGCAATGGACCAAACTGGGGTTCAGATCAACGCTGCAGTGCAATGTTGACCGCCGGAACACCTCCCGCCTATTCGTTCCCGCGTCTTTTCTGAACAGCGAGCAATCCCATGGACCTGCATCTGCGCGGCAAGCGCGTTCTCATCACGGGCGCCTCCAAAGGCATCGGCGCGGCCGCGGCCGAAGCCTTCGCCGAGGAAGGCTGCCATCTGCGGCTTGCCGCCCGCAGCGGCGAGGCGTTGAAGGCGCTGGCCGACCGGCTGCGCTCGCAGCACCAGATCGACGCGAGCACCCATGTCGTCGATCTGCGCAAAGCTGAGGACATCCAGAAGCTGGTCAAGGACGCCGCCGACATCGACATCCTCGTCAACAATGCCGGCGACATCCCCGGCGGCCCGATCGACAAGATCGACGAGCCGACCTGGCGTCACGCCTGGGAGCTGAAAGTGTTCGGCTACATCAACCTGACCCGCGCGATCTATGCGCAGATGAAGGCGCGCGGCAGCGGCGTGATCGTCAACGACATTGGCGCGGCCGGCGAAAAGTTCGATGCCAATTACATCTGCGGCAGCGCCGGCAATGCCGCGCTGATGGCCTTTACCCGCGCGCTCGGCGGAAAAAGCCTCGCCGACAATATCCGCGTGGTCGGCATCAACCCGGGCCCCGTCGGCACCGACCGCCATGTCACCCTGCTCAAGACCCGCGCCAAACAGCAGTTCGGCGACGAGAACCGCTACAAGGAGTTCCAGAAGGGCATGCCGCTCGGCCGGCCCGCCCACGCGCGCGAGATCGGCGATCTGATGGCGTTCCTCGCCTCCGATCGCTCCGGCTATACGTCGGGCGTGATCTTCACGGTGGATGGTGGCATCGCGGCGGGATGGGGCTAGTTGTTATCACGTCGTTCCGGGATGGTGCGCCAGCACCAGACCCGGAACCTCGAGATTCCGGGTCCGGTCCTTCCGCCTTCGCTCCTCGAGCTACGGCGGACAAGTCGGACCGTCCCGGAATGACAAAGAAAAAATAAAATGACGGGAGAAATACCATTGGCTGATCAGGGACTGGTGCGGGAGACCGCGAACGCCATCATCGGCAAGCTCAGAAAGGGCGACGTCACGCCGCTCGATCTGCTCGACATTTTGGAAAAGCGGATCGCGGAGGTCGATCCGCACGTCAATGCGCTGCCGACGCTGTGCTTCGACCGCGCCCGCGCGCACGCCAAGGCGCTGATGCAGAAGAAGCCGGGCGAGCGCGGGTTGCTCGCGGGACTCCCGATCCCGATCAAGGACCTGTTCAACGTCAAGGGCACCTTGAACACCCAGGGTTCTCCGATCTTCAAGGACAACATCTCGACGAAATCCGACCTTGTCGTCGAAAATCTCGAACAGAACGGCGGCGTGGTCTATGCCAAATCCAACACGCCGGAATTCGGCGCTGGCGCCAATACGTTCAACGAGGTTTTCGGCGCAACCCTCAATCCCTGGGACACGTCGAAGAGCGCCGCGGGCTCGTCCGGCGGCGCAGCAGTGGCGCTCGCGACCGGCATGGCCTGGCTCGCGCACGGCACCGACATGGGCGGCTCGTTGCGCAACCCCGCAAGCTTCTGCGGCATTGTCGGCCTGCGTCCCAGCATCGGCCGCGTCGCGCACACGCTGAATGCGCAGATCGACCGCAACATCACCGTGCACGGCCCGATGGCGCGCAATGTCGAGGACCTCGCGCTGCTGCTCGATGCGATGACCGGCGAATTTCCGGATGATCCGCTGTCGCTGCCGCCGCCGCCCGTCTCCTTCCTCGCCGCGACGCGCGGCGGCACCAAACCGAAACGCGTGGCCTATTCGCCCGACCTCGGCATCACGCCGGTCGACCCGGAAGTCAAAGCCGTCACCCGCAAGGCTGCGGAGCGCTTTGCCGAGCTAGGTGCCATCGTCGAGGAAGCGCATCCGGATTTGCGCGAGGCGCACGAATGCTTCCATGTGCTGCGCGCCTTCGATTTCGCTATCACAAAGGCGCAGCTCCTGCGCACCAAGCGAGACCTGCTCAAGCCCGAGGTGATCTGGAACATCGAGGAAGGCCAAAAGCTCACCATCGAGCAGCTCGAACGCGCCGAGGCGCAGCGCGTCGCCATGACCGCGCGCACGGTCGAGTTCTTCAGGACCTATGATCTCCTGCTGTGTCCGGCCACCATCGTCTCGCCGTTCCCGATCGGCCATCGCTATGTCGCCGAATGCGCTGGCCATAAGTTCGACAATTACGTGCAATGGCTCGGCATCGTCTATGCGATCACGCTGGCCTGCTGCCCGGCGCTGTCGCTGCCCTGCGGCTTCACGGCATCGGGCCTGCCCATCGGCTTGCAGATGATCGCAGCACCGCGCGGCGAAGCGCAATTGCTCGCGGGGGCAAAGGTGCTGGAAGATATTCTGGGCCTGCGCGACAGCACGCCGATTGATCCGCGGGTGGCGAAGGCCTGATCCTCATGGTGAGGAGCCCGCAACGCGGGCGTCTCGAACCATGAGGCCTCGCTGTCGCCCGTAGCCCATCCTTCGAGACGCACGCTGACGCGTGCTCCTCAGGATGAGGACGAACTTGTAGCGCCAGCCACGCCCGCCTTCCCGATCGCGAGCGACAGGGCGAGCTTGCTTTGCTGGACGATGTCCTCGACCAATTCCTCGCGCGTCACCTGCGCCGCCTGCCCGGTCAGCAGGCCCTGCTCGGCGAGCGTGATGACGCCATGCAGCGCGGCCCAGATCTGCAGCGCCTGCCGCTCGCGCAACAGGCCGACCGCCGGCGCCTCCAGCGATTCCAGCAGCAGCGCCAGGGATTGGCGCGCCGCGAGATGCAGCTCGGAATCCTTTTCTGCGCACGCCATGGTTCGCGAGGCGAACATCAACCGGTAGATGCCGTTCCGCCTGAGGCCAAAATCGAGCGCGGCCTGCGCAAAGCGCGAGAGCTTTGAACGTCTTGACGGCTGGTCGATCGCCGCGCGGAGTATCGTGTTGAATTGGCGAAAGGCTTCCGCAGTGACCGCCTGCAACAGCGCCTCGCGATCGGCGAAATGGCGGTACGGCGCCGGCTGTGACACGCCAAGGCTCTTCGCCAGCGCCTTGATGCTGATCGCCTCGGGACCGCCCAGTTCCGCCTCATGCAGCGCAGCCTGCACCATCGCATCACGGAGATCGCCGTGATGATAGGTGTTTTGCGGCTTGCGGGCGAGCTGGCGCGACATCGAAGGCAATCTTTTGACTTGACGAACGGAATGGACGCGAATGTAATATGGTATAACTTGAAGGCGCGGCCGGCAAGTTCCAAAAGATGACGCGGCCGGCAAGAAGCCGCGGGGTTACAAAAATCAGGAAACGTCGCACGCGCGAACGGCCAAAGCCCCGCGTGTCAGAGAGGGATGCCTGTCATGGCCAAGCTGAAGATCCATGTCGACCAGGACAAGTGCCAGGGCCACGCCCGCTGCAAATCGCTGGCGCCCGAACTGTTCGAGCTCGATGAATACGGCAACTCCCATGAAGTTGGCGATGGCACCGTGCCCGCGGGCCTCGAAGACAAGGCCTGGCTCGCACAAACCAATTGCCCGGAAATCGCAATCGAGGTGACGGAGGAGTGACCTCCTCCCCGATTTTCATTTGAGCGTCATCAAGCGGCCTGAGCAAAAGGAGCACCCCGATGTCCGACGCCGTGAGCTACCTGCCCAAGCATCCGCCGGTCACCGACTGGGTCAACGATTTCGACCACACCGACCCGCGCTGGACTGAAAATCCGTTTCCGATCTGGGATGAGCTGCGCGCCGCCTCGCCCGTGGTCCATACCGGGCGCTTCCTCGGCTGCTACATGCCGACGACCTATGAAGCCGTGCGCGCAATCGCCAACGATACCGAGCATTTCTCCTCGCGCCGCGTGATCGTCCGCGACGTTCGTCCCGAGCCGACGGGAAAGGCACCGCCGATCACCTCCGACCCGCCGGAGCACAAGCCCGCCAAGCAGCTTCTGCTGCCGCCCTTCACGCCCGACGCGATGAAGAAGCTGGAGCCGCGGGTGCGCGCGATCTGCAACGAGCTGATCGACGAGTTCATCGCCGACGGCCAATGCGATGCCGCCGCGCGCTATACCAAGCACGTTCCGGTCCGTGCCATCGCCCACATGCTGGGCATTCCCGAGAAGGACGGCGACCTCTTCATCCAATGGATTCACGAAGTGCTCGAGGTCGGCATCAAGGACCAGGAGGTCCTGATGCAGGCCGTCGGGGCGATGGACGGCTACTTCGCCGGCCATATCGAACATCGCAAGACGCATCCGACCGATGACCTGATCTCTACGCTGATGAATGCGAAGACCAAGGACGGTGCGCCGCTCGACGACGAGCATGTGCGCGGCTCGCTGCGGCTGCTCCTGATCGCCGGCATCGACACCACCTGGAGCGCGATCGGCGCTTCGCTCTGGCATCTGGCGCGCACCCCCGCCGACCGCGAGCGGCTCGTGAACGAGCCCGCGCTGATGCCCTCGGCAGTGGAAGAGCTGCTGCGCGCCTATTCGCCGGTGACCATGGCGCGCGAGGTGATGAAGGAGACCACCATTTCCGGCTGCCCGGTCAAGCCGGGCAACATGGTGCTGCTCTCCTTCCCGGCCGCCAATCGCGATCCCGCGATGTTTCCCGATGCGGAAAAGGTCGTGCTCGACCGCAAGGAGAACCGCCATGCCGCGTTCGGCCTCGGCATCCACCGCTGCGTCGGCTCCAACCTCGCACGGATGGAGATGACGATTGCGCTCGAGGAATGGCTGAAACGCATTCCGGAGTTCCGGCTCGATCCGGCCGGCAAGGTCACCTGGTCCGAAGGCACTGTGCGTGGACCGCGGCAGCTCCCGGTGCTATTCGGGAAGCCGGCCTGAGGTAGAACCCGACTGAATTGTGCAGGCCGCCCGAAGGAGGCCTGCATGACCGATTCCGCACTCAAGACGCGAGGCGATCACCTCGACATCGCCGACGCCGAACGGCGGATAAAGGCGATCTTCATCGGCTCGATCGGCAATCTGGTCGAATGGTACGATTTCTACGCCTATACGGCGTTCGCGCTCTATTTCGCGCCGGCCTTCTTTCCGAGCTCAGACCCGGTCGTGCAGCAGCTCAACGCCGCGGTGCTGTTCGCCGCGACCTTCCTGATGCGGCCGCTCGGCGGCTGGCTGTTCGGCTATCTCGCCGATCATTTCGGCCGCCGGCTGTCGCTGACGCTGTCCGTGGTCTGCATGTGCTTCGGCTCGCTGATGATCGCGGTGACGCCGACCTATGCCTCGATCGGCTTTGCCGCGCCTGCGATCCTGGCGCTCGCCCGCGTCGTCGAGGGGTTGAGCCTCGGTGGCGAATATGGCGCCAGCGCCACCTATCTGAGCGAGGTCGCGGATGCCAATCACCGCGGCTTCTATTCGAGCTTCCAGTACGTGACGCTGATCGGCGGCCAGCTCACCGCAATCATCGTGTTGCTGTTGCTGCAGAAGGTGTTCCTGACGCCTGAAGAGCTGAAAGCCTGGGGCTGGCGGATTCCTTTCGTGATCGGCGCGGGTCTCGCGATCTTCGCCGCGGTGATGCGGCGCGGCCTGCATGAGACCGAGGCCTTTGTCGAAGCCAAGAAGGCCGTCAAGCCGACCGGCTCGCTCGCAACTCTGCTGCAATATCCCAGGGAATTACTGCTGGTGGTCGGCCTCACCGCCGGCGGCACCGCCGCGTTCTACACCTTCACCACCTATATGCAGACTTTCGTGAAACTTTCGGTCGGCCTCACCGAAGACCAGACCACGATCGTGATCTTCGCCTCGCTGATCTTCGCGACCATCTTGCAGCCGCTCTATGGCGCGCTGTCCGACCGCATCGGCCGCAAGCCGCTTCTGGTCTTCTTCGGCGTCGTCGGCACGCTCGCGACCGTCCCGATCCTGATGACGCTGAAGGATACCAAGTCGCCTTTTATCGCGTTCCTCTTGATCTGTGCCGCCTGGATCTTCGTCGCCGGCTACACCTCGATCAACGCCATCGTGAAGGCGGAATTGTTTCCGACCAACGTGCGCGCGCTCGGCGTTGGATTACCTTATGCCATCACGGTGTCCCTGTTTGGCGGCACCGCGCCCGCGATCGCGCTGGCATTCAAAAGTGCAGGGCATGAGCAATGGTTCTACTATTATCTGAGCGCCATGATCTTCCTGTCGCTTCTGATCTACTCCACCATGCGCGACACAAAGCATGAATCGGCGATGCACCGCCACGAATAAGGGGCAAACAGCATGGCTGACGAACCCGAGCCGCCGCCGGACTCGAAGCTGACGCGCAGCAAGCAGCGCTGGGCGCAGGAAGGCCGCTTCCTCACCGGCAGGATGTCCCGGCCCGAGGAGCAGCGCCTGCCGCCGGGACAGCATCTGACAAAGGACTGGCCGACGCTCGATCTCGGGCTGACGCCCGAGATTCCGCTTCCGCGCTGGCACCTCGACGTCTATGGCGCGGTCGAAAATCCGGTGTTCTGGAGCTTTGCGGAATTTTCCGCACGCGCGCAGACGCAAATGACCTCGGACATCCATTGCGTGACCACCTGGTCACGCTACGACAACCAATGGGTCGGCCTGCCGACCCGCGAGCTGCTCGCGGCCTGCCGGCCGCGCGAGGATGCGCACTTCGTGCTGCTGCATTCCTATGACGGCTATACCACCAATCTTGCGCTGGACGATTTTGCCGCCGACGACGCCCTGCTCGCCCATAGCTGGTCCGGCCGGCCGCTGACAACGGAACATGGCGGGCCGGTGCGGTTGGTGGTGCCGCATCTCTATTTCTGGAAGAGCGCGAAATGGCTGCAGGCGATCGAATTCCTCGAGAACGATGCGCCAGGCTATTGGGAAGTACGCGGCTATCACAACCGCGGCGACCCATGGCTCGAACAGCGCTATTCCGGCGACTGATTTTTCACCCTCCCCTGGAGGGTAAGAACGGAGACACCCATGCCGAGCGAACGTTTTCAATTCGAGGGTGAAGGCGGGCATCAGCTTGCCGCAGCACTTGACCTGCCCGACGGCGCACCGACGGCCTACGCGCTGTTCGCGCATTGCTTCACCTGCGGCAAGGATGTGCTGGCGGCCAAGCGCATCGCCGTGGCGCTCGCGGCCAAGGGCATCGCCACGCTTCGGTTCGACTTCACCGGGCTCGGCTCCAGCGAAGGCGATTTCGCCAATTCGACCTTCTCCTCCAACGTCGCCGACCTGGTCCGCGCCGCCGACCACCTGCGCAAGACGCGAAGCGCCCCGACGATCCTGATCGGGCACAGCCTCGGCGGCGCCGCCATTCTCGCCGCGGCCGGACAGATTGCGGAAACAAAGGCCGTGGTCACCATCGCCGCGCCATCCGACCCCGCACATGTCACCGGCCTGTTCAAGGATCATGTCGAGAACATCCGCGCGCATGGCGAGGCGCAAGTCTCGCTGGCCGGCCGCCCCTTCACCATCAAGCGCCAATTCCTCGACGACGTCGCCGAGCACGGCCTGATGGAGAAGATTGCGCATCTGCACAAGGCGCTCCTGATCATGCATTCGCCGACCGACGACACCGTCGGCATCGACAATGCGACGCGCATTTTCATCGCGGCCAGGCATCCGAAGAGCTTCGTCTCGCTCTCGGGCGCTGATCATCTCCTGAGCGACCGGCGCGATTCCAGCTACGTCGCCGATATGATCGCGGCCTGGGCGACGCGCTATGTCGATCTTCCCGCCACGGTGCGCCTCGCTGAGGCCGTCGACAAGCCGCGCCAGGTCGTCGTGCGCGAAACCGGCGCCAGCAAATTCCAGAACATGGTCTCGATCGGCCCGCATCACCTGCTCGCCGACGAACCCGCTTCCGCCGGCGGCGAGGATTCGGGACCCGGACCTTACGACTTCGTGCTCGCAGGCCTCGGCGCCTGCAAGTCCATGACCATGCGGCTCTACGCGGAGCGCAAGGCCTTCCCGCTCGAGCGCGCCACCGTGACGCTGAACCACAGCAAGATCTACGCAAAGGATTGCGCGGAATGCGAGACCAAGGAAGGTATGCTCGACCAGATCGATGTCGTGATCGGCCTGGAAGGCCCGCTCGACGCCGACCAGCGCAAGCGGATCCTCGAAATCGCCGACAGGTGTCCGGTGCACCGCACCCTCACCTCGGAGATTCGCATCGTGACCCGTGGGGCGGATTGACGTAATCTTTCGCTCGGAGGAACCAGCCATGCCGGCCGTGGCCCGCATCGATCCCAAGACGGTCTTCACGCCGGAGGAATGGCGCAGGTTGACCTCGCGCAGCTCCTGGCGCGGGATGTGGCTGGTCGCGCACGCCTGGGGCACGATCGCAGCCGGCATCGCGCTGGTGACGATCTGGCCCAATCCGCTGACCTGGCTGCTCGCGGTGATGATCGTCGGCACACGCCAGCTTGGGCTCGCGATCCTCATGCACGAAGCCGCCCATGGCGGGCTGCATGCGAACAAGGCGATCAACGAGTTCGTCGGGCAATGGCTGTGCGCGGTCCCCGTCGGCGCGGATCTCGCGAGCTACCGCTCCTACCATCTTCAGCATCACCGCTTCACGCAGCAGCCCGAGGACCCTGATCTGTCGCTGTCGGCGCCGTTTCCGATCACGAAGGAGAGCTATCGGCGCAAGGCGCTCCGCGATCTCACCGGACAGACTTTTGTGAAGCAGCGGCTGCCGCTGTTCCTGTCGCTGTTCAAGCGCGCGGACAACGACGCGCCGGTCGAGCACGAGAGCTTTGTCTCGACCGGGCGCGAAAAGATGGCGCGCTTGCTTGGCGTAAACGCGCTGCTGTTCGTGCTGTTCTGGCTCGCCGGCGCCGGCATCTGGTATTTCGGCGTCTGGCTCGTTGCGATGGCGACATGGCTCTCGCTGGTCACGCGCATCCGCAACATCGCCGAGCATGCCTGCACCTCGACCGGCGAAGACCCGTTCAGCCATGCCCGCACGACGCTGGCGAACCCAATCGAGCGCGCGCTGATCGCGCCCTATTGGGTCAACTATCACGCCGAGCATCATCTTTTCATGTACCTGCCGTGCTATCGGCTGCCGGAGGCGCACCGACTCCTGGTCGAGAAAGGCCTGATCAAGCGGATGGAAATCCGGCCCGGCTATCTCGACGTGATGAAGCTCGCGACGTCGCGGCAGATGATTTGAGCGGCGTTGCACTAGCCAGCCGGTCAACACGCCATCAGACTGCCGGCAACGGCCGAACCCGCAGTGCGCCGCGCAGGCCGATCGCCGCGCCGGCCAGAATGCCGGCGACGGCGACAAACGACGCCAGCGCCAGCGTCGAGATTCCCGTGAGCCCCTGCCCGATCGAGCAGCCGAACGCCATCACGCCGCCGGTCCCCATCAGCGCCGCGCCGCCGGCCGAGCGCAACATGTGCTGCGGCGAGCGGTAGCCTTCCAGTTCAAAACGCCCGGTGAGCAGCGCAGTGACCAGGCTGCCTGCAAATATGCCGCCGACGGTGACGATGCCAAAATTGAGCGTCGATCCCGTCGACAGCATCACATATTGCAGGCTGTCAGCGATCGGCGCCACGAACGTGAGCGAGGTGACCGGCACCGGATTGAAGTCGTCGGCGCCGAGATGGCCGGTCGCATACCAGCCGGCTGCGATCAGGAGCCCGACGGCGATACCGGCGACGATCTGGCCCGGTGATCTCCGAAACGGCGCATGCGACAGCGCGAAGATGATCAAGGCGGCGCTGGGCGAGGCCTTCGTCAAGCAGGGCCATTTCGGCCGCTACCAGCACAACAAGGTGTTCATCAAGCGCGACAGGAATCGCGAGGGCGAAAAGGTCATCTTCGGCTCGATGAATTTTTCCGTGCGCGGCATGTACGTGCAGGCCAACAACGTGATCATCGTCGAAGATGGGCCCACCGCCGGCAAGTTCGCCGAGGCATTCGACGTCGCGTTCAAGACCGGTGTCTCGGCGCCGCCATTCCGGAAGGATGCCGTGGCGCAGGGCTACATGGTGGCCTCCAAAACCGATACCGCGCAGCTGCCGAAGTTCTCGCTGGCACTGTCGCCCCACACCAACGCCATGATGTCGCTCGGCCCGATGGTCGATCGCATCCGGCATGCGACGAGCTCGGTGCTGTTCGCCG
>Ga0153954_1000558_pt1 | contig 28604 bp, 24 predicted proteins | sample TSFL038MetaG_FD_102277 | JGI IMG/M metagenome (GOLD analysis project Ga0153954, IMG submission 102277) | Attine ant fungus gardens microbial communities from Florida, USA - TSFL038 MetaG | ecosystem: Host-associated > Fungi > Mycelium > Unclassified | place: USA: Florida, Wekiwa Springs State... | reverse complement strand
CCTTCGCGCGCCAGACGATCCCACAGCGGCGTTTTCGGGAGCGCCTGCAGAAGATTGATGGTGAGCAGCGGAATCCTGGATTCGTCGACAAAATTGAGCAGCGCGTCGGCCGTGCCGGGCTTGTCGGTGTCGAGCCCCATGATGATGCCGGAGACGACCTCCATCCCGTAGGAATTGAGAGTCCGCACACCTTCCAGGATCGGGACCATCATGTTGTGGTCCTTGTGCATCGCGTGCAGCGCGTCGGGATCGGGCGTCTCGATGCCGCAGAAGATGGTAACGAAGGCGGCCTCGCGCATCTTCTCAAGTATCTCGGGGCGCTTGGCGATGTTCAGCGTCGCCTCGCAGGCGAACCTCGTGACATAGCCGGTCTTCTTCTGCCATTCGATCAGATGCGGCAACAGGTCGAGCGCGGCCTTGCGGTTGCCGATGAAATTGTCGTCGACGAAATAGACGGTATCGACGATGCCGCATTCGCGCATCTTGTCGAGCTCGGCGATGATCTGCTGCGGCGTCTTCAGCCGCGGATTACGGCCGTAGAGCCCGGGAATATCGCAGAACTCGCATTGATAGGGACAGCCGCTGGAGAATTGCAGGCTGCCGAGCATATATTTCCTGACCTCCGCCAACTCATAGGCGGGCAGAGGAAAGTCGCTCATGGCGACGCGGTCCTTCGTTGTGAGCACCACCTGCTCCGGCGGGCGCGACGTGTCATGCGCCAGCCGCCTGATCAGCTCATCGGTGGCGTCGCCGAGCTCGCCGACATGCAGATAGTCGAAGGCGGGATAATAATCCGGACAGGCGCTGACGGAGGGACCGCCGATTGCGACCGGAAGATCATAGGCATGGGCGCGGTGACAGATGTCGTTCATCTGCTGGCGCTGGATGTGCATGCCGGAGACGAACACCGCCTCCGCCCACTCAAACTCCTCCTCGGTGGCCGTGCGGAGGTTCTCGTCGACAAAGCGGACCTGCCAGCTCTCCGGCAGATAGGAAGCGATCACCAGAAGGCCCTGCGGCGGCATGAAGGCTTTGACGCCGTCGGTCAGAGGGTAGGCATATTCCCAGGTGCCGAACGCGGACGTGTAGCGCGGAAACACCAGCAGGATACGGCGCGGCGTCTCGATGCCCTGAACTTTCATCAAACTTCCTCAGTCACATCTCTGCAATCAGGCCAAAGACATGTCGATCATCAGATAAGCACACGTCGTGACGCTGAGCCAGAATTTCCTCAAGAATGTGGCAGTACTGCTAACGCTTAAGACGCCTGATTGGTTGCTCCGGTTCGAATTTCAGAGAGGTTTTGATCGATCAGGCGCGACGCAAAATCGGGGAGCAGACCCGCGTGGCCGGCCAGGCGAAAGGCGATGTCGGCAAGGCCGGCATGGACCAGCCAATCGTCGAACTCCGGCGCGCGCTTCAAGCCGAAGACATCGCGGACATAGAGTGCGTCGTGGAACGAGGTCGACTGATAGTTCAGCATAACATCGTCGGCCCCCGGCACTCCCATGATGAAGGTGACGCCGGCGGCAGCCAGAAGCGTCAGGAGATTATCCATGTCGTCCTGATCGGCTTCGGCATGATTGGTGTAGCAGACGTCGACACCGAGCGGCAGGCCGAGCAGCTTGCCGCAGAAGTGATCCTCCAGGCCGGCGCGGATGATCTCCTTGCCATCATAGAGATATTCCGGGCCGATGAAGCCGACCACACTATTGACCAGAAGCGGACGATAGGCCCGCGCCACGCCATAGGCGCGCGCTTCCAGCGTCTGCTGATCGACGCCGCGATGCGCGTTGGCCGACAGCGCCGATCCCTGCCCGGTCTCGAAGTACATCACGTTGTCCCCGACCGTGCCGCGCGACAGCGAGCGGCCGGCCTCATGCGCCTCGCGCAGTAGCCCCAGATCGACGCCGAAGCTGCGGTTGGCCGCTTCGGTGCCGGCGATCGACTGGAACACCAGATCGACCGGCGCCCCCTGCCCGATCAATTTCAGCGTGGTGGTGACATGGGTCAGCACGCAGCCCTGCGTCGGAATCTCAAGCCGCGTGACAATCTCGTCGAGCAGTCTCAGCAATCTGCCGATAACAGCCGGATCGTCGCTCGCCGGATTGATGCCGATACAGGCATCGCCAGAACCAAGCAAAAGCCCGTCGAGGATCGAGGCGGTGATGCCCCTGGCGTCGTCGAAGGGATGATTGGGCTGCAGCCGCGTGCTCATGCGCCCGCGCAGGCCGATCGTGTTGCGGAAACCCGTCGTCACCTCGCATTTCTTAGCGACCAGGATCAGGTCCTGATTGCGCATGAGCTTTGAGACCGCGGCCGCCATCTCCGGCGTGATCGCGCGCGCCAGTTTCCTCAAGCCCTCCGTCGTTGCGGCATCCGACAGCAGGAAGTCGCGGAACGATCCGACCGTCATGGCGGCGAGCGGACCAAAGGCAGCGGCGTCGTGGCTGTCGAGGATCAGGCGGGTGACCTCATCCTCCTCATAGGGGATGACCGCCTCCTGCAGGAACTGCGTCAGCGGCACGTCGGCGAGCGCCATCCGCGCCGCCACCATCTCCTCGGCATTCCCGGCCGCAATCCCGGCCAGCCGGTCGCCGGAGCGCGGCGGGCTGGCCCTCGCAAGCAGGTCGCGCAGGTCGTCGAACACATAGGTCGTGGCATCGATGGTGTGACGATAGACCATGGCGGCTCCGCCCGGACCTTACCCCAAATCGGCGTCAGCCAGTTTGAGGACAATGTCGCGTGTTGATGACGCCAACACGGCGCCAGCCGGCCGCCGGGATCGGGCCGGGACCGGCAAAGTAGTGCTCAACCACCTGATTTCGATAGGCAATTCTTGCTAAAATTGCACGCCGTCGAACTTCGTGGATTAAGACTTTATCCATGAAAGTTTCGCATAATTTCCAGACCGACGACGCGTCCTCCGAGTGTTTCACAGAGGACGTATGAACTGCCATCACGAAAATCCTTGAACCCGGTACGCATCATGGCATCCAGGCTCTCGCTGGCGGCACGGCTATATTCGATCTTTGCGCTGTTTGCGCTGCTGACCGCGGCGATCGCGGTGCTGTCCGACTATAACACCCGCCGCAGCACTGAACTCACCCAGGCGATCGAAATCTCCAATCTGGCCGCGCTCAATGTCGAGCGTGTCAACTCGCTGGTCTACGCGGTGGTGATGGAGTCGCGCGGCGTCTACATGTCGACGGAGCCAGCGGTCGTCAGGAAATATGGCGATGGCCTGCTCAAGTTCAACGAGCAGATCCTGGGCGTCGTCAAGAGATGGGAAGCCATCGTCCAGGCCGACGACGCCGAGCAGTTCGCGACCTTCAGGAAGCGCATCGAGCAATTCGTCGAATTCCGCAAGGAGCTGGTGCGCCGCGCCAACGAGATCAGCCCGGCCGCGGGCCGCGAATGGGGCGACAACGACGCCAACCGCGCGGTGCGCTCGGCGTTGAACAAGGACCTCGAAGCACTCTCCAAAGTCTATTCCGAGCGAGGCAAACGCATCGCGCAGCAGGCCGACGCCAATCATGAATTGTCGTTTGTTGTGACCTGCCTCGGCGGCCTCGCGCTATTCCTGGTCCTGCTCGGTGTCATTATCATCTCGCGTTCGATCGCGCGGCCGCTATCGGCGATCACCTCGACCATCAAGCACGTTGCAGAGGGCGCTGCCCATGTCGAAGTGCCGCACACGGATCGCTCGGACGAGATCGGGGCGCTGGCGCGCGCGATCAAGATTTTCCAGGAAGCGATGGAACGCAATCGCAACCTCACCACGCAGGCTTCGGAAGAGTCCGCCGCTCGTCAGGAACGCAGCCGGCATATCGAGGCCTCCGTCGAGGAATTCCGGCAGGCGATCGGCGCCGTGCTGCAGGCGTTGACGCAAAATGCGTCGGCAATGCGCAATACCGCGCAGACCATCAACCGTGTGACGTGCGATGCCAGCGACCGCGCGGTTGCGGCCAGCGGCGCGACCACCCAGGCTTCCGGCAATGTGTCCGCGGTCGCGGGCGCCGCCGAGGAACTGTCGGCCTCGGTGCAGGAAATCGGCCGGCAGGTGCGTCATTCGGCCGACGCGGTCGAGCAGACCGGCCGACGCACCGAGAAATCGATCGCAGAGATCGAGAGCCTCGCCGCTGCGACGCAGCGGATCGACGGCGTGCTGACCCTGATCCAGACGATCGCCCAGCAGACCAACCTGCTGGCACTGAACGCGACCATCGAGGCGGCGCGCGCCGGAGAAGCCGGCCGGGGCTTTGCCGTCGTCGCCCACGAGGTCAAGGCGCTGGCCGGCCAGACCGCGAAGGCGACCGAAGAGATCGGCCAGAATGTCGGCCTGATCCAGTCTTCGACCAGGAACGCCGTCGATGCGGTGCGCGAGATCGGCGGCGCGGTGCGCGAGATCAACGACATCACCACGAACATCGCCGGCGCCGTCGACCAGCAGGACCAAGCGACCCGCGAGATCTCCGCCAATGCGCAATCGGCGGCGCAGGGCAACGAGACGCTGGTCACCAACATCAACTCGCTGCGCGAGGCGATCGACGAGACCAACACGGCCGCCACCTCCGTGCTGGCCACCTCCGACCATCTGGCAACCACGGCCGAGACGCTGTCGCGTGAAGTGGAAAAATTCTTCCACAATTTGCGGAGCGGACCGGCGGCGGAGAAAAAGGCCGCCTGAGAGGGCGCGATCCGGATTCGTTAAGGCAAGGCCGACGCCGGATGCCGGCGTCGGCCCAAAAAGTCCGCCTCAGATGCGGAACGACCCCGAACTACTGGCAGTAGTCCCAGAAGCCACGGGTGCGGGTCAGGTCGGTATAATACCAGCACATGCCCGGTGCCGGCGCCGCGCCGGCCCAGGCCGCAGCAGTCGCCGCCGCCACGAAGCCGATCGCAGCGCCTGCCGCGATCGCGCCACCCCTGGGCCAGTGGTACGCGCCGGGACGGACCCAGCGCGCGCCGGGGCGACCGACCGGACCGCGTACCACCGTGCGGCCGCGATGGACCGCTACGCCGCCGCGCGGGCCGACCACGACACCGCCGTGTCGAACGACCGCACGCACCTGCACCAGGTTGTCTTGCGACTGTTGGCCGGCGGCCGTCGCCGGCGACAGCGGAGCCGACAAGGCCGAATCGACCAGCGTGGTCGAAACCAATAGGGCCGAAGCTGCAACAATGCTGGAAAATCGGCGCACATGCTTTCGCTGCGATAGTGTTCGCATGAATTTCTCCGTCTCATTGAAAATGCTGTCGTCCGACAGCGTCTGGTTGGACGACAGAGTCTAGGACGGAGACCGGGAGCAGCAACAGCGCGCGACGTTTGCAGAACAGCCACGCCTCGCCTGTGGGTTGCTCCTTGCGAACAGTAACGCACCCTACACGGGCGGCTCCGCCAGAGCGCCTGGCACTGATGATTCATCTTGAAGCTTTGGCGCGGCGGACTCAGTTCGCGTACAACCTGTGCGCATCGAGCTTGGCAGCCAGCGCCTGCAATTCGGGGACGATCTCGGCGAGCACCTTCTCGATCGGCGCGATTTCGGCAACGCCGGCGCAACTAATTGCCATCGGCGGCTTGTTGGGCAACGTCGCCAGCGGTATGGACACAGCGTGTATGGCGGGGTGCACGGCGCGCAGTGCCAGCGAATAGCCGTCGCGCCGGTATTGGTCGAACACCTCGGACAGCTTGGGCAGCCAGGTCTTGTATTCCTCCGGGTGCGCAACACTGATTTCCCGCAATACGCCACGGCGCTCCTCTTCGCCCAGGCTGCACAAATACGCCCACCCAAGAGCGGAACGCACGATAGGCAGGCGCGAACCGACCCGCACATTCAGCTGCAGGGTGGTGGGCGCGGCGGCTCGCTGCACCAACAGCATGTCCCCGCCGTAGCGCACGGCCAGCGACAGCCCCATGTCGTAGCGCAGCGCCATCTCCTCCATCAGAGGAAAGGCATACTGTGCCAGATCGGACGACTGCATGGCCGCGAACCCCAGCGTCAGCGCCGCATTGCCGACGCACAGCTTGTCCGATGACGAAGGCTCGAGGAATCCCAGCTTCTGCAGCGTGTAGCACAGCCGCCACACCGTACTTTGCGGCAACCCCAGCCGGGCGGCGATTTCCGCCGTGCCCATCTCCCGTCGCTCGGGCGTGAAGCTTTGCAGGATCGACAATCCGCGCGCCAACGCGGTGACGAAATCCCGATCCTGTGCCTGTCGGCTCACCAGACCTTCTCTCCTTGTTCCCAGCGCCGCGCGCGGGTTTTCGCCGACGGACACTATTGACCATGCCTGCAAGTGAAACGTAGATTATCTGAGATGCGGATTATTAATCCGCTATGCGGATTAAGTCAACTTTCAAGGAAACCCGCGCATGACTTCAGCAGGCAGGCAGCGGTCGGACCTGGGTCGCCTGTTCAACCCGCGCAGCATCGCCTTCGTCGGTGCCACCGAGGACCAGTCCAAGTTTGGCGGACGCTGCTTCGCCAACATCCTGCATTTCGGCTTCGCCGGCGTGGTCATGCCGATCAACCCGAAACGCGCTCAATTGTTTGGCCTGCCTTGCTACCCCTCGGTCAAAGACCTGCCGCAGACGCCGGACCACGTCGGGATCTGCCTGCCTGGCGAGCCTGCACTGCGGGCGCTGGAAGAAGCGGGCGAACGCGGGGTGCCGTTCGCCACAATCTTCACCTCGGGCTTTCTCGAAACGGGCGAACTCGCCGGCCGGCGCATGCATGAGCGGCTAATGGAGATTCGGGCACGCACGGGAATCCGAATCATGGGGCCGAACTGCAACGGCCTGGCCAACTTCGTGGACCGCTTCGCGCTGACTTCGACCGCCGGTGTGCAGGGGCCGGCTGAACCGCACGGCGACGTTGCCATCGTGAGCCAGAGCGGCGGCGCCGGCCAGATCAACACGCTGTGGCGTGCGCGGCACGAGGGCCTGGGCATCACCTACCAGGCGAGCACTGGCAACGACGCCGACCTGGACCTGCTCGACTTCATGGATTTCATGCTCGATTCCGAGCACACCCGTGTGGTGCTATCCATCGTCGAACGGTTTTCTAGCGCGGCCAAGCTCAAGTTCGTGGCGGAAAAAGCCGCCGAATTGGATAAGCCCATCGTCATGGTGAAGGTGGGACGGAGCGCGGAAGGCAGCCGTGCCGCCGCCTCGCACACCGGCGCGATCAGCGGCTCGGATGAGGTCTGCGACGCTATCCTGCGCCAGTACGGCATCATCCGGGTCGACGACACCAGCGACCTGGTGCAATACGCCAAGCTGCTGCGCCGGAGTAACCGGCCGCGCGGCCGCCGCGGCGCCATCGTTTCGGTGTCCGGCGGCAACGTCGTGCTCGGCGTGGACGCGGCCAGCATGGCGGGTCTGAGTCTGGCCAAGCTGGGCGACGAAACCCGCGCCGCCCTGCAGCAGGCGGTGCCCGGGACCAACCCGGCGGGCAATCCCCTCGACCTGACAGCCGCGGCCGTTGGCGTGGACGACGCCGTGCTACACACGGCGCGCACGATCCTGGCGGACGACAACGTCGACCTGTTCGTGGCCGTCGTTCCCATGGGCACGCGCACGGCCATGGAGCCGCTCGGCGACTTCACCCTCGCCTCGAACAAGCCCCTGATTACGCTGTGGCCTGGCGGAAGCCTGGACGACGGCTCCTGTTCGCACGAAACCCTGGTACGGCGGGGCGTTCCGGTCTTTCGCGACGGAACACCCTGCTTTCGCGCCATCGCCGCGAGCATCACCTTCGCCGAATTCCGCGAGGCCTTCCTGAAGTCGCGGCAATCCGAGTCCGCTCAAGCGAACGCGGCCGCCCTCCGCGCCAATGCCAGCGCTTCAAGCCTGGCGGGCTTGTCAGGCACCTTGACCGAGAGGCAGTCGAAAGCCCTGCTCGAGTCGTTCGGTATGCCGTTGCTGCGCGAAGCGCTGGCAACGACGCCGGATGAGGCGGTCGCTTGGGCCGAGCGTCTGGGCCGTCCCGTCGCCATGAAGATCGAATCACCGGACATCGCCCACAAGACCGAGGCCGGCGCGGTTCGGCTCGGCGTCGAAGGCGCAGCCGCGGTGCGAGCCGCCTTCCGGGAAATCATGGAGGCGGCCCGAGCCCATGCCCCCGAGGCCCGCCTGAACGGCGTGCTTCTGCAAGAAATGGCGGCACGCGGGTTCGAGCTGTTCGTCGGCCTGGTCGACGACCCAGCGTTCGGGCCGGTCGTCGCGGCCGGCGCGGGCGGCATCTACGTCGAGGTGATGCGCGACGTGGCCTACGCGCCTGTGCCGGTCACCCGCGAACGAGCGCTGGGAATGCTGCGCGAACTACGCGTGTGGCCGATTTTGCAAGGCTACCGAGGTCAGCCGCCGTTCGATACGGAGGCGGCGGCGGACGCGATCTGCGCGCTGTCCGACGCCGCCCAGGCACTGGGCGACCGGCTGCGTGAAGTCGACGTCAATCCCTTGATTCTGCGCCGCGCAGGCGAAGGTGCATGCATGGTCGATGCGCTGGTTGTCGTCGCAACGAATGAAGAAAGTCTCGACCGGGAACGATCGCAATGACCCGTCTGATAATCCTCGGGGGAAAACGCAAATGCGTCTGGCTAGAAGACTGATACGGCACGTCGCCTGGCTCGCGTCGGCCACCGTCCTGGTGATCGCGGCATGCTCATCGGCCGCCTCGGCTGGCGCTGCCGACGACTATCCCAACCGCCCGGTGCGGGTGATCGTGCCGCTGGCGGCAGGCGGAGGCGGCGACATCATCGCCCGACTGATCAGCCGGGGGCTGGGCGAAGTGCTCGGCCAAAGCTTCGTGGTCGAGAACCGCCCCGGCGGCAACGGCAACATCGGCACGCTGCTGGCGGCGCAAGCCAAGCCCGATGGCTACACCCTGCTGGTTGGGGCGCCCGGGCCAAACGCGGTGAATCAGTACCTGTATTCCTCGCTGCCTTACGATCCCGTCAAGGACTTCACCTCGATCTCGCTGTTGGCGTTGTACGACAATGTCGTGGTCGTCCCGGCGGCGTCGCCCATCAAGGACTTCAAGGACCTCCTCGCCAATGCCCGTGCGAATCCCGGCAAACTGAACTACGGCATCGTCGCCACTGGGAGCTCCTCGCATCTCGCGGTGGAAAAGCTCAAGCACGACGCCGACCTTGAGATCGTCGGAGTGCCCTATTCGAGCCAGGGGTCGACCGGCGCCACCACCGACCTGATGGCCGGCCGCCTGCAGTTCTCGTTCGACACGCTGGTCAGCCAATACGGCAACATCGCCGCAGGCAAGCGGCGCCCGCTGGCCACGACCGGCGCGTCGCGCTCGCCCGACCTGCCCAATGTGCCCACGCTGGAGGAGTCCGGATTCCCGGGATTCACTGCGGTCGGTTTCTCCGGCCTCTTCGCCCCGGCCGGAACGCCGCAGCCCATCGTCGACAAGCTCGCCGACGCGGTCAAGAAAGCGTTCGAGACAGCCGGACTGAAACAGATCAAGACGCCCGGGATGACGCTGAAGTCTTCCACACCCAAGGACTTCGACGAATTCCTGATCAATGAGCGGACCAAGTGGTCGAAGGTCATTCGGGACGCCAACATACACATGGACTGACACAATGGACGAACTGATTACTTTCGATAAGACCGTGGTCGGCGAGGTCTGGGGTAGCCACGACTGGCCGGTCACGCAGGAGTTGTGCGACGCTTGGCAGAATCTGCTGTCCGACGAGACGCCGGCCTATACCGCTGACGGCAAGCGCGCCATGCCTCAGGGGCTGCTGCTGGTCATGTACGCCAATTGCAGCGTGGCACTGCGGCCGAACCGTCCGAGCGGCGGCGTGCACGCCAAGCAGAAACTAAGCTTCGGCGTGCCCGCCTATGTCGGCGACGTGCTGACCACTCAGGTCAAGGTGAGCGACAAATACCTCAAGCGCGAACGGCGCTACGTGGAGCTCGAGACCATCACCACGAACCAGCACGGCGAGATGGTGGTGAACGGCGTACGCACCACCATCGTGAGCGCATAAGGAGACTCACATGCTCGATGCATCGATCGCCCCCGGCGATACTATCGGCCCGGTAACGCTGGAGGTCACCCATGCCCTGGCCAAGGAGTTCACCGTCATTTCCAAGGACATGAACAGTTCGCACTATGACGATGCCGCCGCCCAGCGCCTCGGCTTTCCGGCAGCCATCCAGCACAGCGCCATCTCGAGTTCGCTGCTGTTTCGCATGCTGGCCGACTGGAAAGGTTCGGTGCTGCAGGGCGATGACGAATTCGAGTGTGCCTTCATCGCCCCAATCTTTCTGGGTGACACCCCCATGGCGAGGGGCGTCGTGACCGAAGTCACCGACTCGGTGGTGTCGTGCGATTTCTGGTGCGAGAACCAACACGGCGCCAAGACCATCGTGGGCAAAGCCCGCATCCGGCGCGCATGACCGCGGGCTTGGCGCAGAGTCCTCATCGGCGCCTCGGTCCAGATCCTGTCCTCCGACGCCGCCGGTCCGGCCAGATTCGTTCAAGAGGTGGGCAATGGACTGCTTTAAGTAATCATATCGCAACGCTTCGCACGAAGCGTGGCAGGACATCTCCTGATCTATCGCTCACGTAGACCAGCCGGACAGTCTCCCCGATCCATGTTCCCGAGGGCGGGTCTCCCTCAAGATTGCTGATCAGGATGGGGCCTTCGGCGAGGCGAACGGCAATCACGTTGTAGGGCGGCGGGTACTCGGGCAGATAGCCACGGTGGAAGATCGCCCATGAAACGATTTCACCCTGCCCGCTAATGGGGGTCCAGGTGGCTTTTGTGGCCAAACAGGCCGGGCAAGCAGGCCCTGGCGGATATCGAAACGTTCCACACTCATCGCATCGTTGCAGCGACATCGCGCGACGTCCAATCGAGTCCCACATTGCGCGATCGTAAGCGCCGAATTCCGTTCTCATTGCGTCACGCCGTAGATGAGAGACACCACCTTGCCGGCCACATCCGAAACATACATGACGCGGCGGCAGCTCTTGACTTGCCGGTTGCCACCCTCGTTGCGGAGCTGGCGCACGGCTTCAATCTGATGATTCCAGCCCTGCATGTAACTCTCCGAGAGATGCCCACCGCCGGTATTGACCGGGAGCCCGCCGTCGAAACGCAACCCGCGCTCCCGAGCAAACGTCATGCCCTGTCCCGGCTCGCAGAAACCGAATCCTTCCAGCGCGAACAGCACATGGCAGCTGAAGCTGTCGTAAACCTGAAGCGCATCGATGTCGGACGGACCGCAGCCGGCCATGTCGAAGACCTGAGCGGCCGCGCGCCGCTGTGCTGGAAGGTAAAAATCGAGCAAGCGCGGCTCCAGGCTGGTTGCCCCGTGGTTGAGGTCGGCCCTTCCGACTCCTTCGACATAGACGGGCGTTTTCGCACACCGTCTTGCAACTTCCGGAGACGCCACGATCAGCGCAACGCCGCCATCGTTGATCAGGCAGTAGTCGAACAGGTGCAGCGGCTCGCACACAAAGGTGGATGCCTCGTACTCCGCCTGAGTGATCTCCTTGCGCATGACTGCATCGGGATTGCGGCTCGCATTGGCGCGCTGAGCCACTGCCACGGCACCGAGTCCAGACGGATCGAGTCCATAAACGTGACAGTAGCGCTGGAACATGAGCGCGTAGAGCGCCCCTTGCGAGGTAAGGCCCCAGGGCGAATGGTAGACGTAGGACAAGTAATTCTGGCCGCCCATGGCCTGGGGACCACCATACTGCACGGAGCTCGACCGCTGCGCGTTGCCGTAGACGAGGGCGACACAACTCGCAAGGCCGCAGCGGATCGCCATGCAGGCCTGGATCATGGCCATCCCGGCATCTGCCTGCCCGCCCCAACGCGGATCGATACCTAGAATCTCGCCTGTGCGCTCGTAGGCAATCGTTGGCCCGACGATGAGGCCGTCGACGAGCGAGCGGTCAATACCCGCATCCGCCAGAGCACGGCGGTATGCGGTGGCGCCATACCCGTAAGAATCGTCCGGCTTCTCACCCTTGCGCGACCGGCTCCAGTCTCCGGCCCAGTCGGAGATACCGATGCCGACGATCGCTGCAGATCGATGAAGCATGTCGGCCATTGAGGCTAACGTCCCTTGTAGACGGGCTTACGCTTCTCGCTGAAGGCTTTGCGTCCCTCAATCCGATCCTCGGTGTCGCGGATGAGTCCCCAAAGATAACGATCAAGGTCAGTCGCGTAGACGAGTGGCATCTCCATGCCCTGAGTCACGAGCCGCTTCACCACCCGCACCGCCAGCGGGGCGTTCGCGGCGATCCGCCGCGCAATGTCGCGGGCCGCGGACAAGATCTCTTCATGCGGCACGACCTTGCTGACGAATCCCATCCGCATCGCTTCATGGGCGTCGACCGTATCGCCTGTCAGCAGCAGCAGCATCGCGTCCGACTTCCCGATCGTGCGGGGAAGGCGCTGTACGCCGCCCGACCCCGGAACACTGCCGACCTTCACCTCGGACAGGGCGAACTTGGCCCTCTCGGAGGCAATGCAGATATCGCAAGCGAGGGCGAGCTCCATACCACCGCCCATCGCGTAGCCATTCACGGCGGCGATGATCGGTTTGTCGCTGCCAAAGCCGTGTGTCATATTCCCGGGGTCGTTCCTGCCGAAGAACAGCTCGGCGAAGCTTTCCTTCGGAGGAAAAGTCTTTTTCAAGTCCGCGCCGGTGCAGAAGGCACGGTCACCGGCCCCGGTGATCACAACAACCGCAATGTCGTCGTCGTTTCGAATCCGGTCCCAGAGCGTATAGAGCTGTTGACGCGTCTCGGGGTCGATCGAGTTCATCGCTTCCGGGCGGTTGATGACTGCGGTCGCAACCTTGTCTTTCACTGTCACATCGATCGGCATGTCTGATCTTTCAAGCTGGGTGTGATCGTCAGGCGAGAACGCCCTGGTCTTTGAGCAACTCGATCTTCTCGGGGGACAACCCGAGCAGGTCGCGGCAGATTTCAGTCGTGTGTTCGCCGAGCAGCGGAGCAGGACGTGTCGGACTCGACGGGCTGCGTGAAAAGCGGAACGGGGGTGAGTTGTTGATCGTGGTGCCCATCTCCGGATGGTCGAGCCGAACCCAGTGGTCGCGCGCAGCGAGCTGAGGGTCGTGCAGAACCAACTCGTCGCCCCTTTGCAGGACGCCGGCAGGAACGTGTTTCTCCTGGAGAGCTCGCATCAACTCGTACGGCTCGCGGGTCGAGGTCTCCGCGGATAGTCGCGCGTCGATCTCCCGACGATCGCGGAGACGGCCCTCACCGGAGGTCCATCGCGCCTCATCGGCCCATGCAGGCCTCCCGAGCACGTCGCGCAGGCCATCCCAATGGACGTCCTTCATGACGCAGATGGCGATCCAGCGGTCGTCGCCCGCGCAGGGGTAAACGCCATGCGGTGCTGCGTCTGGATGATCGTTGCCGGACCGCTCGGGCACGGTCCCATTGACCGTGTATTCCATGATGGCGGGCCCGAGCACTGCCATGGTGGGTTCCGTCTGCGCAAGGTCGATGAACTGGCCCTGGCCGGACCGGCGGCGATGGCGAAGCGCCGCCAGCACTGCAAACGCGCCGTGACACGGATTGGGAATATGGTCGGGGAAGTTGGTACCGGTGCCGACTGGCATACGGTCGGCCGGCCCGGTCAGGTATTGCAGACCCGCGAGAGCCGCGATGGTGAGCCCGAAGCCGATGAATTCCTTGTCCGGCCCTGTCGCGCCTTGCATCGACATCGACAAGTAGATGAGATCCGGCTTGAGCTTGGACATCTCGTCATAGCCGAGCCCGAGCTTGTCCATCGTGCCGACCGAGAAGTTGTTCACGACCACGTCACTCTGGGTGACGAGATTCCGCGCGAGCGCACGTCCCTCCTCTGTCTTCAGGTTGAGCGTGATCGACCGCTTGTTGGTGTTTCGGTCCGTGAAATAGCCGCTGCGGTTCACACCCGCGACACCGTCCTTGAAGGGCGGCGTCAGGCGGACCGGGTCGACGCGCGTACCGCTCTCGATTCGAATCACGTCGGCACCGAAATCCGACAGCAGCTTGGTGGTGAACGGACCCGCGCCAATCCACGAGAAGTCGGCGACGCGAATGCCGGCGAGCGGCAAGGCCATGCGCTATACTCCTTCCGATACGACCCGCGAGGCTTGAGCGGGCAGTGCCGCAAGCGCGCCGAGAATCTCGTCGTTGTGCTCTCCTGCCCGTGGTGCCGGGCGCGTCGCCGCCCAAGGCGTCCTCGACAACATGTAGGGCGCCCCCGGAAAAGCGATCTCGCGGTCGAGCGCGGGGCTGAACAGCGAGACGATGAAACCGCGATCGCGGATCTGGCGATTGCTGACAACGTCGGCCGCCGTGGCGACCGGCGACAGCGGGATGCGTCGGCGCTGCGCCGCGTAATAAAGGTCCTGGCTGGTCCGCTCCGCCGCGAATGGCCCGAACACCTCCGCGAAAGTGTCGCGAGCCTCCTTCGTTTCGCGGAAGGCCCGCTCCGTCCAATGTTCGCCGTCCAATCGCTCGACACCGACCGCCCTCTCCTCGCGGAGCCACCGGACAAGCTCGCCCCAGAAGCGGGTTGCCGCGAGACCGCCGACAAAGACGTAGACGTAGCCGCCCTGGCACGGGAATAAACCAGCTCCAGTGTAGCGCTGGGTCAGGCCCGAGCGTTGTCGGACTCGTCCTTCAAGATCGTAGAACTGAATGACGTTCTCCAGCGCCATAACAACGCATTCCTGAATTGACACGTCGACATGCTGACCAACTCCGCTGCCATCCCGCTCAAGGATAGCCAGCATAGAGCCGATCGCCGCGTAGAGACCGGCCGTCAGGAAAGACTGGTTGCCATGGATGCGTGTCGGCTCCCGATCCGGATAGCCGGAGATCGTGAGGAAGCCGCCCATCGCCAGCGCAACGAGATCCTCCGACTCGTAGAGGCTGTATGGGCCAGTCTGACCGAACGGCGTGACGCTGGTCATGATCAGGCTCGGCGCGCAGTTCAGGAGGTCGGGATAGGCGAGACCGCGCTGCGCCATAAGGCCAGGCCGTTCCCCCTCGATGACAAGGTCGCATTCCGCCGCGAGTGCGCGAAAGCCGGCCTGGCCCTCTGCCGTATCGAGATCGAGGGTAACGCTGCGCTTTCCGTTGTTCAGGTAAATGAATTCGATCGATCGATCCGGCCCGGCTTGCCCGTCCACGAACGGCGCCCTATGGCGAGTCGCCGCGCCTCCTGGTGGCTCGACCAGGATCACATCGGCACCAAGATTGGCGAACAGCTTGCCGGCGTAGGCGCCGGCAAGACTAGCCACCTCAACGATTCGAAGGCCCTCAAGAGCAGACGTTGGCGAAGCATCGCGGTTGGAGGTATGGGGCATCGGCCGATCCAGGAGTGAAATCAGAAATGAACGCCGGCACGCTTGACGATCTCGGCCCATCTGTCGGCCTCTCGCCGGATGAGTGCGGCGAAATCCGCGGATGAGCCTGTCTTCACCTGAGCGCCGAGGAGTGCGAGCTTCTCCCTCACGTCGGGAAGGTCGCCGACCTTGCGGATTGAGGCATTGAGCTGCTGGATGATCGGATCGGGCGTTGCGGCGGGCGCCAGCACGCCGTACCAGACGTCGACCTCGTATCCCGGCAGTCCGGATTCGGCGATGGTCGGAATGTCCGGCATCAACGGGAAGCGCTCCGGGCTGGTGATGCCGAGCGCCTTGAACTTCTTCGCCTGGACCATCGCGAGCACTGCCGGAATGTCCGCGAACATCAACTGAATGTCGCCCGTGAGCATCGCATTGACCGCCGGCGAACTGCCCCGGTACGGAACATGGACGATGTCGATGCCAGCCATGAATTTGAACAGCTCGGCCGCGAGTTGATGCGAGGTGCCATTTCCTGCGGAGCCGAAGTTAAGCTTGCCGGGATTGGCCTTGGCGATCGCGATAAGCTCCCCGACCGAGTTCGCGGGCGAGTCGGCCGGCACGACAAGGAGCGCCGGCGTGCTCGCGAACTGGCTGATCGGAGCAAGGTCACGGGTCGAATTGTAGGGAAGGTTCGTGTAGAGGCTCGGGTTGATGGAGATCGTGCTGACCGACCCGATCAGCAGGGTATAGCCATCGGGGGCAGCCGCGACGGCGGCGCCGACGCCGATATTTCCTCCTGCGCCCGACCGGTTCTCGACGACGATCTGCTGTCCGTATTCGTCGCCGAGCTTCGCGGCAACGAGACGTCCAATGAGATCTGTTCCGCCGCCCGGCGTGAACGGAATGATGAGGTGGATCTGCCGCGTCGGGAACTGTTCCGCTGCGCGGGCGGCAGCCGGTGCGACTCCGGCGAACAGGGTTACCGCCCCCAGGAAGTGGCGACGCGTGAGTATCATCCAGGCATCCTCCCGTTGAAGCTGATCGGGGCCGACACGCGAACCCCGAGCAGGTGCCGTGTGGGTTCGAATGCCCACTGATGGCGAGCTGGACGCTAGTCGGAAATAACTATTCGAGATAGAACTAATCTGCGGATGATATCTTTCGGAATCTGAATGATCGTGAAGAGTTCGTCGTGAACCTGCAGCAGCTCAGAGCAGTGCGCGAGATGGTGCGGCAGGGCCTCAACCTGACGCGCGCTGCCAAGGCGCTTCGGATGTCGCAGCCCAGCATGAGTCGCCACGTCCGGGAGGCGGAGGAGGCGCTGGGTATGGAATTGTTCGTGCGCGAGAGAAACCGGTTTGTCGGGCTCACGCCTGAAGGTAATGCGCTTCTGCCGATCCTAACCCGCGCGCTCGAGTCATTCGACGAGGTCGGGAAAATCGCCGCCCGCCTGGCGGCGGGCGAACCGGGTTCCCTTCGAATTGCGACCTCTCACACCCATGCCCGCTACTCGCTGCCGTCGGTCATCGAAGCGTTCATCGAACGCTATCCGCGGGTCGAGTTGCAGCTTCGACAGGGCTATCTGCCTCAGATCGTAGAATGGGTCCGCAGCAGCGAGGCCGACTTGTCGATCTCGGCCAAGCCCGAGCAGGAGGTTGCCGGTATGGTCTTTCTGCCGTGGCACGAGTTGCACAGAATCGTGGTGACCAAGTCGGACCACCCTCTCCTGCGCCGAGACAACGTAACTCTCAATGATCTGGCAGCCTATCCGATCATAACCTACGGTCGGGAATACGCCGCTCGGACCAACATTATGAAGTCTTTCGAGACGGCGGGGCTCATTCCCAATATCGTCCTGAACGCATCCGATGCCGACGTCATGAAGGTCTACGTCCGGTGCGGTCTCGGGATCGCGATCATGTCCGACACCGCATTCGACGCGAGCGCCGATCAAGGCCTGCATCGGCTAAACGTTAGACACCTATTTCAGTCCAACTATGCCTTCATAGGGATCAAGAAACACGTTCCGATGACGGCTCGCATGGCGCACTTCATCCAGCTGCTCCTTCCTCGGCTTGATCGACGCAAGCTGCAGGACATGATCTCGACTTAACTGTTGCCGCTCAACTTAACGAGTTCGGCCAAGGTGCGGGTCACAGCGCGGACGGAAACGACGCGAAGCAATCCAGAACTTCACCTCGGCCAGAACTTCACCTCCGCCAGGTGCTGGATTGCTTCGTTCAAGGACCGTGTGACTTTCGTACCGTCACCCAGCCGTGCGCAACAGTTCAGACTTTCGCCAGCGAATCCAGCTTTGCTCGAAGATCGTCAATGGCCGGCTTTGCAACGGGCCCGACGCCGGGGGTTGCCAACACCTTCTCGCACATCTGGTTGATTGAGGGGGTTGCCAGGACGATCATTTTGACGAATGCGCTTCGTCCGTCCGGAGAAAGCTTTTGCACGCGTGCACTGAGATCGTTCAACTGGGCTGTCGCCTCGTTGATCTTGGGCAGAGCCGCTTGAGCGGCTGCGGCATCTGTCATGCTGGGCAGCGCGGATTTCAAGCTGTCGATGGACGAGTTGAGCTGGTTGGCCAGGTTCACTCCGTCAACCGTCAACGTTGCGGGTGCCATACCCACGGTTCCGGTCGCGGTTTGTGTCGTGGCAGGTTGCTCGGCAACAGTTTCGTGGCCCTGGCGCTGGATCGCGTACCAGGCAATACCGGCCAATACGGCCAGGGCGGCCAGCCAATAGGGCCATTGCGATGTCCGGCTTGCCAGAGTGCCGGCCTGTTGAGACGTGCTTGCAACACGGCTTGCGGCCGCCGAAGCTGCGGTTGAAGCTGCTGCCGCCCCACTGCGCAAGCCCGCCTCTGCCCTGTCGATCAAACCCGCAGCGCCAAGCTGATCGGCGAGACCTGACGGGATCGCTGCAGTGATCTGGTCTTTCTGTGAGCGGAGCAGCGCTGCCATACCGTTTGCGTCGAGACCTGCGCTGCGCTGCTGTTGACCCAGCGCGCCCAGCACGATCGGACCGAGGATGCTGAGCATCGACTTGCCACCACTGTCGCCTATACCTGCAAACTTGCCCACCGCCTGAGCCATCGTGTCCATGGTTCGGCCTCCGAACAATCCGGACAGCATGCTCGCTCCGCTCTCCGCCAGTCCCTGCGGGCCAGCGTTACGCAGGAGATCCGCAGGCGAACCGCCTGGCTGCTGCGACAACAACCTCGACAGTTGGCTCGTTCCGGCTGGGGCTGCGACCAGATCGGACAAGCCCGCCAGCAGTGCCGGAACTGCTCCTCCAGCCGCCTTCTGCGTTGCGGCCCGGTCCAATCCCAGAAACGAAGCGATTTTCTCGATGATTTCAGGAGTCAGGAATTGCATCACAACGGAGGCGAGATTTGCTGCCATGGCGATCTCCTCACTATGCTTGTTGCAAGGTCGGCTAGTTGGAAATAGCTCCCGGTCTGCGGGTCGGTAACGGCAGTCGCACCGTTCTGTGGCTGCTGCATCTCAGAAAATCGACGAACGCGATTCCGTGCTGGAAACGCCGCTCTCTCAGCGACCGCTTAATTGTCCTGCCGGGATCGTTGGACTGTCCATTCACGACACGGGGAGCACTTCCAAGTTGCGGTTCGGTTTGACGGCAGCTCTAACGTCTAACTTTGAGAACAGTTCCATTCACCGTAGATGCGTCAACCTGGTTGCCGCTATCGATCGCCAGCGGCCGGACTCTTTCATGCGGAACGCCCGGCGCTTGAGCAAATCGGGTTCCATCAGATGTCATAATAGAGATGGAACTCGTAAGGATGTGGGCGCAGCCGGATGGCATCGATTTCGCGTTTTCGCTTGTACTCGAGCCAGGTCTGGATCACGTCAGCGGTGAACACATCGCCGCGCAGAAGGAAGGTGTGATCGCGTTCGAGGGCATCAAGCGCCTGGTCAAGTGATCCCGGCGTCGACTTAACGTTCTTCTGCTCGGTGGGCGGGAGGTCATAAAGATTCTTGTCGATCGGCTGGCCCGGATCGATCCGGTTGCTGATGCCGTCAAGGCCGGCCATCAGCATCGCGCTGAAGGCGAGGTACGGATTGCAAGAGGGATCGGGCGAGCGAAACTCGACGCGCTTTGCCCGCGGGTTGGGCGAGTACATCGGAATCCGGCAGCAGGCCGAGCGATTGCGTTGGGAATAGACCAGGTTGATCGGCGCTTCGTAACCCGGCACCAGCCGCCGATAGGAGTTCGTGGTCGGAGCACACAGCCCGCACAGCGCCCAGGCGTGAGTGAGAAGTCCGCCGATATAGTAGCGGCCGAACTTACTCAGTTCTGCGTAGTCTGCTTTATCGTAGAACAGGTTGGTCTCGCCCTTCCAGAGGCTCTGATGAACGTGCATGCCCGACGCATTGTCCTCGAACAGCGGTTTCGGCATGAACGTCGCGGTCTTGCCGTACTCGCGGGCGGTGTTCTTGATCACGTATTTGTAGATCATAAGGTTGTCGGCCATGCGAGTCAGCGTGGTGAAGCGCATGTCTATTTCGTTTTGACCGCCGGTCGCGACTTCATGGTGATGGGCTTCGATCCTTATTCCTAGCGCCTCCATCGTCAGCACCATTTCGGTGCGGAGAGCCTGCATGCTGTCGGTCGGGGGAACCGGAAAGTACCCCTCTTTCGGGCGCGGCTTGTGACCCAAATTCGGCTCTTCCTCCGTGCCGGTATTCCAACTGCCTTCGCTGGAATCGATTTCGTGGAAGGCGTAGTTGATGCTCTGCCCGTAACGCACATCGTCGAACACGAAGAACTCCGCCTCTGGGCCGAAGTAGCTCGTATCGGCATGGCCGGTGCCCTTGAGGTAGGTCTCGGCCTTCTGCGCAATGTAGCGGGCGTCGCGACTATAGGATTGCCCCGTAACCGGGTCGCGGATGTTGCAGATCAGGACCAGGGTCGTCGCCGGAGAAAACGGATCGAGGAAGGCCGTCGTCGGATCCGGGACGACCAGCATGTCACTTTCCTGAATCTCCTGGAAGCCGCGGATCGACGAGCCGTCGAAGCCGATGCCTTCGTCGAGCGCATCGGCGTTTACCGCGCTCGGCGGGACGGAAAAATGTTGCCACACCCCTGGCAAGTCGGTGAAGCGCAGGTCGATCATCTGCACGTTCTCGTCCTTGATCGCCTTCACGAGATCTTCGGATGTCGCACAATTCGGAAACATGGCTTCACTCCTGTGGTGGAGAGCCGCGCCTGGACACCGAGTTCGCGTACAGCCGCGACGATCCGGATGTATTCTGGTCCACGCTTCGTGTTAGTCCGCCGCCACAGAGTCTCGGCCAGGTATGCCGGTGCTCGTGTCACGCGAGCAGGCAGCTTCAACTTTGGTGCGGTCCGCGCATGAGCTTCATTGCGTCTTCGATATGCCGCCAGGTTCTGGCCAGCTCCGTCTCGCCCTTTGATTCGAGCTCGATGGCATTCTGGGCAGCTTCCGCAATGGCTTTGGCGCCGTGTGCTTCCAGCAGCTGCCGCGCATAGGTATGGATGTCGATTTCTCGCATGGCGTCATCCTCCTCCTGTTCGGCTCGACCGTGACCGGTCGCGCGAAGAACTGCAGATGTTGACACCTATCACGCCCGCGCAGTGTGCATCCCGGCGCGGGGCATTTGCAAGAGCCTCTTTCGGATCACGGACCGCCATGAGGACTCGGGAAGACGCCCCCATCGTTACTTGTCGAATGCCCACGGCTCCGCCGACGGTTCGGCTATGCCGCGGATGTCAGCCGGTGCAGGAACTGGGTGACCTCGCGCCGCAGCGTCTCGACCTCGCCATGGACACGCTGGGACGCGCTGTTGACGCGCGACGCCGCGCGCCCGGTATCGGCGGCGGCCTCGCTGATCCCGCCGACATTCGAGGTAACCCGCGACGTACCGGCGGAAGCCTCTTGGACATTGCGCGCGATTTCCCTTGTGGCAGCCCCCTGCTGCTCGACCGCGGCAGCGATCGTCGCGGTAATCCCGTTGATCTCGGTAATTGTCTGCGCGATGGCCTCCACCGCGGTGACCGAGGTCGTGGTAGAGTGCTGCATCTCGGCGACCTTGGTGCTGATTTCCTCGGTCGCCTTGGCCGTCTGGTTGGCGAGACTCTTGACCTCGGACGCCACCACGGCAAAGCCACGACCCGCCTCGCCTGCCCGCGCCGCCTCGATCGTGGCGTTCAGCGCCAGCAGATTGGTCTGCTCGGCGATTTCGCTGATCAGCCTGACGACATCGCCGATCCGCATCGCCGCCTCCGCCAGCGTGCGAATCTCGCTGCCGGCGCGATTGGCCTCGCTGACGGCGCGGCCGGTGCTGTCGGTCGAGCCGGCGACCTGCCGGCTGATCTCGGCGATCGATGACGCCAGCTGCTCGGCGGCGCTCGCAACGGTCGCAACATTGGTCGAGGCCTGGCCCGAGGCGGATATCACGCCGTCGGTCTGGCGGCTGGTCTTTTCCGCTGCGGCGGCCATCTGACCCGCGTCGGCATCGAGGTCAGTGGCCGCGCTGAGAAGGCCGCCGGCAATCTTGTCGAGACGTGTGCCGAACTGCTTGGCGAGATCGCCGACCTCGACCACCCGCCGGCCCAGACCATCGGTGCCGGCGTTGATGACGGCCGACGAGCGGCGGAACGAACCGGGCAATCCCCGCGCCAGGATCTTGCGGAAATGCTTGCCGCGGCTCGCATAGTCCATCGATGCGGAGACCTCGCGGACAAAGGCGTCGGTGATGTCGAGCATATCGTTGATCGACTTCTGGATCATCCCGGTCGAGCCGGGCTGCCGATCGTTGAAGATGCGGGCTTCGAGATCACCGCGGGCCGCCTTGCGGCACACCTCGGCCACTTCATCGATCGCAAGCGAGGTCCGGCGTTGATTCCAGAGGGCATAGCCCAGCAGCAGCACGACCGCGCCGAGCAGCACAATGGCCTGCACGCCGCCCAGCCGATCCCCGATGAGAGAAATCGCGAGCGCAACGACGGCAAGCAGGCACGCCAGGCCCGCGGCAAGCTGCGCCTTAGAGAGAGAGCACAAATTCATCGTAACCGACACCCTGTTGCTTAAGCAGACCGACCATCATGTCGAAGCCGGCGCGCATGCCTTCCTTGGCATTGGCGTGACGGGCCTCTTCCTCACACAGCGCCTTGTAGATCGGCTTGATGCGCTCGATCGGCGCGGGGTCGGGTTTGCGGCGATTGGAATGATAGCCGATGATGTTGCCCCGCTCGTCGAAAGTCGGCGTGACGTGTGCGAGCACCCAATAGTGGCTGCCGTCCCCCGCCAGGTTGACGATGTAGGCGAAGATTTCCTGCTTGGCTTGCAACGTGTCCCACAACAGCTTGAAGACGGAGCGCGGCATATCCGGGTGGCGGATCATGCTGTGGGGCGCGCCCATCAGTTCCTTGTAGGTATATTTCGCCAAGCGGATGAAGACGTCATTGGCGTAGGTGATGCGGCCCTTGAGATCGGTCTTCGAGACGATCAACTCCTCCTCGCCGAGGATATTTTCCACGCCGGTAGGCCGTATCGCTGCTGCCATCGCTGGTCCGATCCCAAGGAAGAGCTCGCATCGCGTAGGAGCGGAGCCGCATCATCGTTGGACTGCTCTTACGGCAGCAATCCTTAATCATGGGTGACTTGCCGGACCCGTGCGATGGTCTCGCACCTACGTATTTATACGGCGTGATCGCTGCCTGCTTGTAAAGCGCAGCACCACCTTGATCTGGATCAAGCGTCAGCGGCTGCAGCGAGATTGCCTCACGCACCCGGCGTGACGACATTGTCGCCCCGAGCACCCAGGGCGCTTTAATCGGTGAACTCCGGCTCGCGCGTGAGATGGTCGTTGACGGCGGTCACGCCCGGAATCGATTCAGCAGCAATCGTGATGGCCCGGCGCTCCGTCTCGGACTGCACGAAGCCCCAGAGATCCACAACGCCGTTCGTGACGGTCACATTCAACCTGTGAACACGAGACCATGGCTGCCTTTTCAGCTCGTCGAGCAATTTCTCGCGAATCTGGGCATCAGTCAGGGACGTTTCGAACTTGGGCCGGGCGCTTGCAACTGCCTGAATGATATTGGCACGGCTGACGATGCCGACGAGATCGCGGCTCTCGTTCAGGATCGGAACGCGCCTGATATGGTTTTGCTCAAACAGGTCGGCAATCTCATAAAGGGGCGTTTCGGGAGCGGCCGTTTTCACGTCGCGCGTCATGACATCCCTCACGTTCACCGCTCGGGATTTCACATAGTCCGCCGCAAGCGTGCGGTCGCCCACAAGGAGCGACAGCCACCAGGAAGAGGGATGTTCGGTACCGGCTTCCGGCCGGTACATAAGATCGGCCTCGGTGACGATGCCGACGACCTCTCCGGTATCATCGACAACCGGAACCGCGCTGATCCGATTTTCAATCAGAAGTTTGGCCACCTCATGAACGGTTTCATTTTCTCCCACGGTAATCACGGGAGAAACCATCACATCGCGCGCCTGCATTCGAGTCTCCCTGTTTGCAAATGGCTCCTGGCAGTTCAACGTCGTCACGAGGCGGCGGGTCCGAGACGATCCTTGCGGCTCGCCATCATCCATCATCACACCATCCTGGTTCCGAAAAGCCGCGCACGCGTTGGTTCCCGAATACCGCGCGCCGCATGGCAACATGGTCCGCTAACACGCCAATCCGGATTGCTTCCCTCACGCTCGGGACCACGTCGTGCACTGCGCTGGAGCTGCGCCGCGGCCAAGATGGCTCAGCGATGCGCATGACATGCACGAGCGCTCACATGCAACAAAGGTGCACAAGTCGAGCTTCACCATTTAGGGCCGGTTGGCTCGCACAGCCGTGACGTGGATAGGTTCGCCGGCGTGCCTACATCGTCGCCCCGAGCACCCAGGGCGCGAACTCGGCGCCGCCGAAGTCAAAACTTTCGCTCTTGGTGGGCTGGCCCGAGGCGGTCCTCAGCATCAGGTCGAAGATGCGCTGGCCGCATTCCTGCACACTCTCCTCGCCGTCGAGGATGGTGCCGCAATTGACGTCCATGTCGTCTTCCATGCGCTTGTACATGGGGGTGTTGGTGGCGAGCTTGATCGAGGGCGCGGGCTTGCAGCCGAACACGCTGCCTCTTCCGGTGGTGAAGCAGACGAGATTGGCGCCGCCCGCCACCTGCCCCGTCGCGGCGACCGGGTCGTAGCCGGGCGTGTCCATGAACACAAAACCCTTCTTGGTAACGGGCTCGGCATAGTGCAGCACGTCGACCAGATTGGTGCTGCCGGCCTTCGCCATCGCACCGAGCGATTTCTCGAGGATGGTGGTGAGGCCGCCGGCCTTGTTGCCGGGGCTCGGATTGGCGTTCATCTCCGCGCCTTCGCGCCTGGTGTAGTCTTCCCACCAGCGCATCAGGCCGACCAGCTTCTCGCCGACCTCGCGGCTGACCGCGCGGCGGGTCAGGAGATGCTCGGCGCCATAGGTTTCGGGAGTCTCGGAGAGGATCACGGTGCCGCCATGCCGCACCAACAGATCGCTGGCCGCGCCCAGCGCCGGATTGGCGGAGACACCGGAATAGCCGTCCGAGCCGCCGCACTGGAGCGCGACGGTCAGTTCGCTCGCGGCGACCTTCTCACGCTTCACCTTGTTGGCGTCGGTCAGCGCCTCCTTGACGAAGGCGACGCCGGCCTCCACCGTCTTGCGCGTGCCGCCGACTTCCTGGATGTCCATCGCGCGCAAACGGCCCGCAAGCTTCTGCTCCTGCATGAGCCCACCGATCTGGTTCACTTCGCAGCCGAGGCCGAGCACGATGACGGCAGAAAAGTTCGCATGCCGCGCGAAACCGCCCAGTGTTCGGCGGAGCAGCGCCAGCGGCTCATCCTGGGTCATGCCGCAGCCGGTCTTGTGGGTCAGCGCCACCACGCCGTCGACGTTGGGGAAGTCGGCCAATGGATTATCGCCGGTGAACGGATTCTTCTTGAACACATCGGCGACGAGACCGGCGACGTGCGCGCTGCAATTCACCGAGGTGAGGATGCCGATATAGTTGCGGGTCGCGATGCGGCCGTCGGGGCGGCGGATGCCGTCGAAGGTCGCCGGCAGGTCGAAATTCGGCACCGGCTTGACGTCGACGCCATAGGCATAGTCCTTGTCGAAATCCCCCATGCCGCAATTCTGCGTGTGCACATGCTGGCCCGGCCCGATCGGCTGGGTCGCAAAGCCGATGATCTGGCCGTAGCGGATGATCGGCTCGCCGGTCGCAATCGGCCTGATCGCGACCTTGTGGCCCGCCGGAATCCGCTCGACCGTGGTGACACCGTCGGCCACGACCATGCCGGGCGGCAGGCTTGAGCGCGCGATCAGCACGCCGTCGTCGGGATGCAGGCGGATGACGGGTGCTGACGCCATTGGATGTCTCCTTTGCGGAATGGCCGCAACATCCACGGACCTCATCCTGGGAAGCAGGCGCAAGCCTGCGTCTCGAAGGATGGCCGCGGATGCCGCGGGAGGCCTCATGGTTCGAGACGGCGCTTCGCGCCTCTTCACCATGAGGGTACAGAGCGGCGCTGGTTAAGCCTTCCCGCCGGAGTCCTTGCGGGTCTGGTTGACCTGCATCTTGGCGTAGGTCGACATCAGGCCGACCTCGTTCGAGAGCGTCACCAGCTTGAAGCCCATATTGATCGCACGCACCGCCCCTTCGGCGCCGCTGCAATGGATGCCGGGGTTGAGCTTGCGCTTGTCGCACTCCTTGATGATCTTCTCGTAGATCTTCAGGATCTCCGGTTCGTCGCGGTCGAGTTTTGGCACCAGCCCGTAGGAGAAGCCGAGGTCGGACGGGCCGATATAGACGCCGTCGATGCCCTGGACATCGAGGATCGCTTCCATGTTCTCGACCGCCGTCTTGGTCTCCATCATCGGCAAGAGCACGATCTCTTCATTGGCGGTCTTCTGGTAGGAGCCCGCGGTGCCATACATGCCGGCGCGGATCGGGCCGTTGGAGCGCACGCCCATCGGCGGATATTTCGAATAGGAGACGAGGTTTTTCGCTTCCTGCGGGGTGTTGATCATCGGGCAGATCACACCATAGGCGCCGCCGTCCAGAACCTTGCCGACGATGCCCGGCTCGTTCCAGGGCACGCGGACCATCGGCGTCACCGGATGGCCATGCATCGATTGGAAGCACTGCACCATGGACAGGTAGTCCTGCACGCCATGCTGCATGTCCACGGTGACACTATCGAAACCGCATTGCGCGATCATTTCGGCGGAAAAGCCGGAAGGGATCGCCAGCCAGCCGTTCACCACCGCTTTGCCCGAGGCCCAGATTTGTTTGACTTTATTTGGCATTGATCGCGTTTCCTCTAGCCGTTTCTTGGAGAGCGCGCGCAGGTCTAGCTGGTCGCCCGCTGAATGGCGACCTCGCTGACACCGACCTCGCGCGCAGTGTTCACTATTGCCGCCCAGGTATCATCAGGCAAGGGGACACCGTTCTTGGTGCGTTCGGCGCGCGTTTTCCGTTCAACATCGCCGGGGATCAGCACCTGATCGACGCCAGCCGTCGGCTTGGTAGCCCGGATGAAATCGGTGTAGCGGGTGATCTCGCCATCGAAGAAGTTGGTGGTGTCGACCACCTTGGGATCGACATAGAACGCCAGCATGCCATTGGCGAAGCGCCGATTCGGCGCGGTGGCGCCGGTCCCGGTCAAAGCGCCACCGAGCAGTTCACAGATGAAGGCAAGGCCCGAGCCCTTGTGCTCGCCAAAGGCGCGGATCGCGCCGGTGCCCTTGGTGTGGTCGCGCGGGCCGTCGGGCGTATAGGGCCCATAGAGCACATGCGGATCCTCGCTCAAGGTCCCGTCAGCGTCGATCAGCGCGCCGTTCGGCAGCTTCTTTCCGCCGCGGCTCGCGACCAGGCACTTGCCTTCCGCCACGATCGAAGTCGCGAAATCGAGCACGATCGGATCCTGCCCCTGGCGCGGGATGCCGACACAATAGGGCGCGGTCGAGAGCCGTTTCTCGACGCCGCCGAACGGCGCAACCAGGAGCGAACCGGCGGCGTTGACGAAATGCACAGAGACGAGGCCCTCGGCAGCGGCCATCTCGGCCCAGTCGCCGACGCGGCCGATATGGCCGGCATTGCGCAGCGCAACCGCGGCGAGCCCCGCCTTCTTGCACTTCTCGATGCCGAGCCTGACTGCGACCGGGGTCACGGTCTGGCCGTAGCCGAACTTGCCGTCGACCACCGCGAGCGAGGGCGTATCGACCACCACTTCAGGCGTCTGGTTCGGCACCACCGAGCCCATCTTCTTCCAGCGAATATAGACGGGAACGCGGATCACGCCGTGGCTGTCATGGCCGGTGAGATTGGCCGTCGTGAGGTAGGTCGCGACCCGCCGCGCCTCCTCGGCCGAGGATTCCGCATGGCCGAAAACGTCGGCAACAAAATCGATCAGGTTTTCAACCTTGATGGTAACCATGGAGGACAGTTCGTTGATTAGGCGGTGGCTTTGGCGTGACCGCCAAGATAGGCGGCGCGGATGGCTTCGTTGCCCCACAATTCGTCAGGCTTGCCGCCGAGCACGATACGGCCGGTTTCCAGCACGTATCCGTAGTCGGCGACCGACAGCCCCATGCGCGCATTTTGCTCAACGAGCAAGACCGTGGTGTTGCGCCGGATTTCGCCGATGATCTTGAAGACGGCCTGGACGATGACGGGCGCCAGCCCCAGCGACGGCTCGTCCAACAGCAACAGCCGCGGCTTCGCCATCAGGCCGCGGGCGACCGCGACCATCTGCAATTGCCCGCCGGACAAGGTCCAGCCCAGCGCATTGGAGAATTTGCGGATATCCGGAAACAGGTCGAACATCGCGTCCGCCTCGCGCGAGATCTCCGATTTGCCGGCGCGGCGGTTGGAGGCGCCGAGCATGATGTTTTCCTTGACCGAGAGGCCCGGAAACACCCGCCTGCCCTCGGGCACGTGCGAGATGCCCATGCGCACGATCGCTTCCGGGCCAAGGCCCGCGATCGACTTGCCATCGTAGAGGATTTCGCCCGAGGCCGGCTTGGCGAGACCTGAAATGGCGCGCAGCGTGGTCGACTTGCCGGCGCCGTTGGCGCCGAGCAGCGTCACCACCCGTCCCTCCTCGACGGCGATGGTGGCGCCGCGCAGCGCCTCGATCTCGCCGTAGCGGACCACGAGATTGCGGATTTCGAGCAGCGGCATCAATCGCTCCCGAGATAGG